>Ga0194132_10000098_pt1 | contig 159519 bp, 154 predicted proteins | sample TA2KigOf80mmetaG_FD_148612 | JGI IMG/M metagenome (GOLD analysis project Ga0194132, IMG submission 148612) | Freshwater microbial communities from Lake Tanganyika, Tanzania - TA2015054 Kigoma Offshore 80m | ecosystem: Environmental > Aquatic > Freshwater > Lake | place: Tanzania: Lake...
GGGGCCTTCGGCCCAAAGCCGAGCCACTCGGAAATGAGAGCGGCGCGCACTATAAACGCCGGTTTCAGCCTTTAACCGCCGATTGCGCTCATCTTGACACCAGTGCAACCACGCGAAAACCCCGGGGTTGTTTCGAGCATATTAAACCCTTTGCAGGGAGGTGTTAAGATGAGCAACGAGCGGAATCACAGTCGGGCACGGCTTAGTCGAGCGCTTGGCTTCGACATAAATCGACACCAGGGTCAAATACTCATCCGGCTTGCACTTGAGCGTTTGGAGATGTCTGGCCTCCGCGCCGTCCTGCGTGACGAACAATTCATCTTCGAGAACCACCAGGCCATCTTTCTCCGACGCACTCAACCGCAACCAGCCCGGCGCTCGCGTTCCTTTGTTGTGCATCGTGTACCAACGTTCGCCTCCCCAATTGGCCACGAGTTGCTTCGCCGCTTGCCGAACCTGCAAGCGCTCGACATTTTTGTCCTGTTCTGTGACGAGCTCGGCGGCTGATAATAATCCGGGCGCCAGGAGAACCATGACCTTTCCAACAATTGCCATGATTGGTTTCATCATATGCTTTCTACTGCTCTGGCTGGATTCTCGCCAACAAGATTGCATGAGCATTCCATCGAGACCCGAAATACCAAAATCAAAATACCATTCGGCAAATCGCGATGGACGCAATCACGCCAGCCAAATCTGCGAGCAAGCCAGCCGCCACGGCATGGCGTGTCCGTCGAACAGAGACAGCGCCAAAATAGACGGCAATAACATAAAAGGTCGTTTCAGTGCTCCCGAAGATCGTTCCGCCCATTCGTGTGATGAGATGGTCCGGGCCAAGGTTCTTAACTAAATCGGTGAAGAGCGCCGTGGTGCCGCTCCCGCTGAGCGGACGCATCAGAACCATTGGCAAAAGGTCGGGCGGAAAGTAAATGGCTTGCAGGACAGGCGACAACCATTGCGTCAGCAAATTGATTCCACCGGCCGCGCGGAACATCCCCACCGCAACCAGAATTGCCACAAGGAATGGAATAATGCGCAGCGCCACTTGAAAGCCTTCCTTGGCGCCTTCGACGAACTCTTCGTAAACTTTGACGCCTCGCAAAGCCGCATACAGGGGAAAGAAGGAAAGCAGCAAAGGCACTGAGACGACCGATAGACCATTGATCCGGGCCACAAACGCATTGGACTGCGGCGGTCCCGAAACTGCGTTCCGCCAGAGTAACCAGCCGAAGAAAATGAAGAATCCAATGAGGATCAGTCTTCTCCACCAATCCAGGCTGTGCTGCGCTGCTCCATTCGGACCCGTTGTTTCCGGCGGCTCGATCGAGTCTAGGCGGGGCGCTTGGGGTGGTAATCGGAACACGGGCATTTTTTCGAAGAACTTCACGGAAGCGATGCCCACGAAAGTTGAGCACAGTGTCGCGATCAGGGAAGTTCCTGCGATGGCGGTGGCGTTGGTTGAACCTGCGGCGGCCAGGATGGCAATCGCCGTCATTGGGATCAACTGAACAGAACTCGTATTGATCGCGAGGAATGTGCACATGGCATTCGTCGCTGTGCCTGGATGCGGATTTAATCTTTCGAGATCATTCATTGCGCGCAAGCCGAGCGGCGTGGCTGCGTTCGCCAATCCCAGCATGTTGGCCGCAATGTTCATCAACATGGAACCCATCGCCGGATGTTGTTCCGGCACGTCAGGAAACAGCCGGCGCATTACCGGTCGAAGAAGGCGGGCGAGAAGGATCACCAAACCCGATTTGTCGGCCAAACGCATGATGCCGAGCCAAAGCGCCATAAGCCCAACCAGCGGCAGAGCAATGGTCGTGACGGCAGTTTTGGCAGCCTCGAACGCCCCATCAGTCAATTCTTTGAGTTTGCTGTCCAAGCCGCCAAGCACGACGGCCGCGAGAATCAATCCGAGCCAAATGTAATTCAGCATGGCATACTCTTTTTAACTTAGCCTTAGCTTATCAACATTCAAGGCGCGGTTATTACCCAATTGGAATTCGCCACCATTTAACCGCGTTACCACGCCTGCGCACAGGACTTTCGGGTTTTTAAGGCGTTGGAGCAGATGCCGAATCATGTCTTTAAGTCCTCGGCGATGGCTGCGAACTGTTCCAGGGCTGTTTCCAAGTCGTCGGCGATGTCCTGAGCAATGATGTGCGGCGCGGGGAGATTCGCTGATTCTTCGAGGGATTCGTCTTTCAGCCAGAATATGTCGAGGTTCACCTTATCGCGCTTAACCAGTTCGTCGCGACCACTTCCACAAAGTGTGGGGCGGGCTTTGGTCGCGGTCTTATCCTGATCCTTTGGATCTCCGCCAGCCGACGCTGCAGATCGTAATAGTTGAGCTTCAACTCCGTCGCCGTGCGGTTGAGTCCCTGCACACGGGCCAGTTCAGCGGCGGCTTTCCAAAGTTCCTCGGGAATGCGTTTGCCCCGCGAGCCTTCGGCTCGCCAAGCCTTCAAGCGCTTGGCCAGAGGTTGAAATGAGAGGGATTGGTTGCGCGCGCTTCTCGATGTCGATGCCATAGTTCGCCGACCTTAGCGCGATTGCCCCCCGCCGTTGGGCGCGCTTGCCGAAGCGACACGGTACAACGCGTTATTGCCGTAATCGCCTGGGTGTTTAGACTACTCCCATGAGCATGATTAAGAGATTCCTTTTCCTTCTCTTACGTCTGCTCTTTCGATTCCGTATTCATAATGAAGCCGGCCTGAAAACACCCGGCCCCGTCCTGCTCGTTCCCAACCATGTTTCGTGGCTCGATTTTCTTTTTCTTTATGTCTCCCTCGACGAGGACTGGAAATTCGTCACGTCGAGCGCATCGGCCCAAACGAGTTGGCTGCATCGCCGCATTATGCTGAGCCGCCAGACGTTTCCCGTCGACACAACATCGCCGTACGCGGTGAAGCGGATGGCCGAGTTCCTCGAAAGCGGCGGGCGGCTCGTGCTGTTCGCGGAAGGTCGCATTTCCTTGACGGGAACATTGATGAAGCTTTTCGATGGCACGGGTTTCCTGCTTTACAAGACGCACGCGCGCGTCATCACCTGTTATTTGCGTGGAGCGAACCGGCTGCCTTGGGTTCGGCACACCGGATGGACGCAATGGTTCCCGCGCGTGACCGCGCATTTCAGCGACGTTCTGCCGCCCCCCAAGCTCAAAGATGTCAGCACGGCCCAAGCCCGGCAGCGGCTGACGAACTGGCTTGTCGACCGGATGATTCAGCAGCAATTCGAAGTTGAAATGGAGCAAGCGCCGCCCACGCCGCTCGACGCCATTGCCGAGATGGCGCGCCGCCGGCCAAGCCAAGTGGTCTTGGAAGATGTGACGCGACAGTGCCTCACCTATCGGCGGCTGATGGTGGGGGTTGAATTGCTCGCAGGACAATGGCAACAGCGCTTTGGCTTCGCGCGTGGCGAGCGCATCGGCGTGCTCTTGCCCAACGTCAATGCGACTCCAGTCGTTTTGCTGAGCCTTTGGGCCGCCGGCAAAGTCCCGGCAATTTTGAACTTCTCGAGCGGCACTGCGACGATGCTGACGTGCGTTCAACTCGCGAGCTTGAAATACATCATCACTTCGCGGTCCTTCGTCGAACGGGCGAAGCTCAATCTCGAACCGTTCACCAGCGCCGGTCTGCAAATCATTTTTCTCGAAGAGGTCCGCGGCCAGATTGCAGGCAGCCAAAGAATCCTCGCGCTCGTCCGCGAACTCCTTCACGCATCACGCATCACATCTCACGCATCCGCTAGCGCCGCCGCCGTCATCCTCTTTACCAGCGGTTCCGAAGGAATTCCGAAGGGCGTCGAACTATCGCACCGAAATCTGATCGGCAATGTGCGTCAGATGCTGTCGGTCATCGACGTGCAAGACAGCGACCGCTTGTTCAATGCGCTGCCGCTGTTTCATAGTTTTGGTCTGACCGTCGGAACATTGCTGCCGCTCGTGCGCGGGCTTTACATGTTTCTCTACCCATCACCGCTGCATTACCGCGTCATTCCAGCGGCCGTTTATGACCGCGCGTGCACCATCATGCTCGGCACAAACACATTTTTGAACGGCTACGCCCGCAAGGCGCACGCCTACGATTTTCGCAGTGTGCGGCTTCTTTTTGCGGGCGCCGAGAAACTTCAGGAAGCCACGGTGAACACCTGGGCGCGACGATTCGGTTTGCGCATTCTGGAAGGTTACGGCGCGACAGAATGCGGCCCGTGCCTCACGGTTAACACACCGTTGCAACCGGCTTACGGCTCGGCTGGACGTTTTCTCCCTTGCATTGAGCACAAACTCGAACCGGTCGAAGGCGTGGCTGAAGGCGGCCGTCTTTGGGTGCGCGGGCCAAACGTCATGCGCGGCTATTTGAACGCCGACGCAAATGCAAAGTTCCAAGCGCTGGGCGGCTGGTATGACACGGGCGACATTGTGAAAATCGACGCCGATGGGTTCGCGCATATTCTCGGGCGCTTGAAACGCTTCGCCAAAGTAAGCGGCGAAATGGTCAGCTTGACGGCGGTCGAAGAAGCGCTGGCCGGAGCTTTCCCTCATTATGGATTACGCTGCGAAGTCGCCGTGCTGAGCCGGCCGGACGAGGATAAAGGCGAGGCTTTGGTCGCTGTCGCGAACGAACCGAAATTGCAACTCGATGAAATCCGGGCCGCGATCAAGGCGAAAGGCTTGCCCAATCTTTACGTGCCGCGCGAAGTGAAATTTGTGCGCGAAATCCCGAAATTAGGCGCCGGCAAAGTGAACCATCGCGAATTGGAGAAGATGGTTTGATGCGACGCCCACGAAACCCAACGACATCGTTGACATGCTCAATGTTGGTAGTGCGAACCTCCCGGTGAGCCGACAAAGAGTAATCGCGAGTTGCTTCTGTCGGCTCACCGGCAGGTTCGTCCCACCTTATTCAATCCGAAGCGAAATGTATCAATGTTGAGGGAATCGCGCAGAGCGATTTATCGGTAGCGTAATATCTCGTAGGACAGGCTTCTCGCCTGTGCAGCATCTGCGTACACCAAGAGCAGGACAGGCGGGACGCCTGTCCTGCCGTAATTAAGGCGAGACGATGCGATAAAAGCGCTTTCCTTCTGCCGCGTTTGGAATGTTCGTCGAAATGGTCCCGATGAAAGTCGTCACATCGACCCAATTCATCAGGTTTGTCGAGCTTTGCAGGCGGTAAGTTTTTTGGCTATCTCCCGCCAAAACCAATTGCAACGATTTATCGCTGGAGCGCTGCACAACCAGTTTTGGCCCTGTTGATGTATCACCCGAGAGGACCGTTTCTATGCTCGCAGTGTTGTTCGACAGGTTTGGGTCCGCTTCATTGCCAGTCACACTTAGAGCAATCGTGTTTGTTCCGGCGACACTGGAAATCACGGTAAACGCAAACGTTGTCTGCTGGCCGCTGTCCATGCTGCCAAGTTGATAAACAACCGCGCCGTCCGCCTCGCTGATACTCCCTTGCGCAAATGTGGCGTTCACGAACCGCATGCCTGCCGGCAGCGGAATCGTCACGGTCACGCCAGACCCCGCGATCTCTCCCTGCTGACCGATATGGACCGAATACGTTAAGGGCCGGCCCGTAACCGCCGGCTCATTCGGCCCCGTCATGCGGACGGAAAGATCGGTTAAGGATTGAAAGTTTTTTCGCAACAGCCAGGAAATGCTGTTCTTGAAAAGCTTTTTTCTCTCGGCCGTGCTGCGCGGGTCGCTCGGACTCGTCAGTGAAAAATGTTGCGTGATTGTTCGCGTTCGCGTGCCGAAGCTCTCATCCTCGAAAACCACGAACACATCGGCGCCGCCGGATTTCCCCAGCACGGTCACTCCCGGCGCGGATTGAACAGCACTATTCACGACCGTTGCAACGGTGAAATTACCGACGATTCCGAAATGTCCGTTGAGGACTGGATGAGACCCAGCTTGGTCGAGCATAACCGTTCCATTGCCACGTTGCGTTGGGGACGGAGCCAAGCGAGTGAGTGCGGACCATGCGCTGCGTTGCGCGGCGCTCAAGTTGTCAGCGGACGCCATCAAGGCTTCGCCGAGAAAGAGCAGAGACATTTCGTTGTTAAACGCTTGCCGGAAGATGGCCACGTCATTGTCTGTAAGACCTTGGCTCGCGACGCCGAGATCATCCCAGATGACGAGCCGGAAATCCCTTAACGCATCGAAGGCCAACCCTTCTTGATCGAACACCTGTGAGCTGACTCCCAATTCAAGCAGGTAATCCTGAAGCAGCGGAATTTCCGGATGCGAAGAATTCCTGACCACAGCAACGTCCGCCACCGCAATGCTCCGGCTGACCAAAACATGCACCGGGTCTGATGTCGCGCTGGCGCCTTGGTTGTCCGTGGCCACCGCCGTAATCGAATAAGCTCCCGCCGCTTCATTGGTCCAAGTCAGACTAAACGGCGGTGTCGTGACACGCCCAATCAAACTGGAACCGACAAAGAACTCAACGCGTTGGATTGAACCTTCAGGATCGCGGGCATTAACTTCGATTGGGATTTCGGCGGGCGCCGTAAAGGGTGAACCATTGGCGGGCTTCACGATTTGGACAGTCGGCGGTTGATTAGCAGCTGCATCGTCGTTCAAAATCGTGCCCAAGCCCAGCGAATCGATCAGCGTCGCATTGACCGCGTTCGTCAGCGTGACGAAGAACGTTTCGTTGGTTTCGAAAAGCGTATCTCCGGTAACGGTTATGAACAGGGGCTGCGCCGCGGTTCCAGGCGGAAACGTCAATGTCCCGGAGCGCCGAACATAATCGCTGCCGGCTCGGGCCGTGCCGTCCGCGGTTTGAAAATCGACCGTCACCGTTTGAGCGCTGGCGGTCGAAAGCAGAACCAGGAAGGTTGCATTGGTCGTTCCTGTGTTGCCTTCTGAAACCACCGCGTCGGTAATCGTCATCGTCGGTGGAACATCATCATCGATAATCGTGCCGAGTCCAACGCCATCGGACAAACCGGCGAATCGCACATCGGTGATTTTGACTTCGAACGTTTCGTTGGCTTCGTCCAGAGCATCGGGGATCAACAGCACCGCGATGCTGTTCGTCAATGTGCCGGGCGCGAACGTGAGCATCCCGGACGCTGCGGCATAATCGGCGCCGGCCCTGGCCGTTCCATCCCCGGTCGCAAACTTCGCGGTCACGGTTTGGCTCGAAGGAGCGGACAATCGGATGGTAAAAGTCATCCGGTTCGTCGCCGAACTTCCTTCCGGAGCCGATGCGTCGGTGATGGAAAGCGTCGGTTCGACATCATCGTCGATGATATCGCAGACGCCGCGTTTATTGACGCTGAGCGCGGCGTTCACCGGCTCGCTCAGGTCCACAAAAAAGTTCTCGTGAGGCTCGTCAATGATGTCGCCGTTCACGGTGATCGTGATCGTCTGAGTTGTCGTCCCGGCTGGAAAAGTTAGAAGGCCAGAACGCGCCAGATAGTCGGCCGGGGCGGCAGCGGAGCCGTCCGTGGTTGTAAATTTCACCGAAACGATTTCGGAACTGGCGGCGTTTAATGTGACCGTAAATAGGGCGTTGGTTGTTCCGCTGTTTCCCTCCCAGACCGTGGCGTTGCTGATGGAAAGCGCCGGCAGCACGTCATTATCAGCGATCGTTCCGGCGGCTCGATTCCTGGCCAATTCTGCGTTCGCGGGATCGCGCAATTGAACGAAGAAATCCTCCAAACTCTCGTGTATTCCATCATCAACCGTCAGAATAGAAATAAACTGTTCCTTTTGTCCTGGCGCGAAGGTCACCTGGCCAGCCTTGGCAACGTAATCTGACCCGCTCAACGCGGTCCCATTCGCCGTCTCAAAGGGGACGATCACAGCTTGTCCGCTTGGCATTGAGAGTTGGATGGAAAAATCGACCGAACCTCCTTCCGCGCCGGTTCCGTCCGAGATGGAGATTCTGGGCTGCGGATCGTTATCGGTGATCGTTCCGACGCCCTGGCCATCGAAGATTCCCACGTTCGGGGAGGCATTGGTTAAATTGACGAAGAACCGCTCGACAGGCTCGTTGAGCAGGTCGCCTCGGACAGGCACGGGAATGGTTCGAGGCGTGACGGAACCAGCCGGAAAAGTGAGGGTGAGGGCGCCGGGAGTGCCAATGTAATCGGTCTGGTCGTCCGCACTGTCATCGGCTGTCGCGTATTGGACGGTGACCTCTTGATCGGTCGGCGCTGACAGGGTCACGACAAAGATTGCGTTGATCGCGCCATTATCCGTCTCGGTGACCGAAGCATCAGAGATCGAGAGTCCGATCGGCGCGTCGTCGTCCGTAATAGTGCCGATGGCTCGATCATCGGGAAGAGACGCATTCACGGGATTGCTGAGGATAACGAGAAAGGTTTCCTCTGGTTCGGGCAAGGAATCGCCTTTGATCGTAACTCGGATTTGTTTGAGCGTTTGGCCGGGGCTAAAGGTCAGCAAGGTCGGCGTAAAAGCATCGTAGTCACTGCCGGCCCGAGCGGTCTCGCCCGCCGTTGCGACGGTTACCGATACGTTTCGCCCGCTTGGCTCCGACAGACGGACTTCGAAGCCGGCTACCGTTGTGTCCGAGTTGCCTTCCGTGACAGCCGCATCGGTGATTATCAAGACAGGCAACGGATCGTTATCCTCGATCACGACAGGCAAGCGGGTCACGATTCCCGATTCGTCCGTGATTTCTACAAAGAATGTTTCATCGTCCTCGTCCAATACATCGCCATTGATCATCACGACCTCTCGATGCACGGTCTCGCCGCGCGGAAAACTGAAGTTCCCCTCTCGGCGTGAATAATCCTTTCCCTCGACGGCCGAGCCATCGGCGGTGGCAAACCGGACATTGATCGGCTGATCGCTCGGCGCCGAGAGCGTGACCGGAACGTCCACCAGAATAAAGCCTGTGTTGCCTTCGATGACGCGCGTTTCCTTTACGACAATCGTCGGCAACGGATCGTCGTTGTCGAGAATGGTCAGCCGGGCCGGGGATTCCAGAACGACCGCGTTTGTGGGATTCAACAAATGAATCAGTACCGTTTCATCGATTTCGTCCAGTCTGTCGTCAAGCACCTTAATGTTAATGGCCTGCGAGATTTGCCCGGGATTGAATGTCACGCGATTCGTGATCGGGACATAATCCGTTCCGGGCCCAGCCGTTCCGCCCATCGTCGCCACATCCAGCGTTACCGTCTGGCCGCTGGCAATGGACAAGGCGACCGCAACAACAACGCTGACCGGACCATCGATCCCTTCCGTAACCGTCACGTCGGCAATTGAAACAATAGGCAGCGCGTCGTCATTCCTGATCGTCCCTCGAGCGACGCCCTGCCCCGGCGCAATCGTCGCTTGCGCGGGACTGGTCAGAAGCACACTGAAGTGTTCGTCAGGCTCGTTGACCACATCGCCAATAACCTGGACAGACACAGTCTTTCGAGTGGCTTCAGGTTCGAAGACGACCTTGGTGAATTGTGGAACAAAGTCGGCGCCTTCGGACGTAGCCGTCTCGCTCCGAGTGACGAAATCGACAGTGACACTCTCCGTTGTCGGAGGGCTCAATGTGATGGTAAAATCGGCTTTGGCTAAACCATCATTGCCCTCGATCACCTCCGCATCGGCGACTGACAACTCAGGCTTTCGTTCGTCGTCCACAATCGTGGCCTGCACTTGCGGCACGGCCAGCGTTGCGTTGATGGCATTGCTGAAGCGCACCCAAAAAACTTCGTTCGTTTCGATTGTGGTGTCGCCATTGACTTGGACTGTAAAGCTTTGGCTGGTTTGTTCGGGTGTGAAAGTCAGCTGTCCTGATGTGTGGACATAGTCGAGGTTGGCCTGCGCAGTGTCGTTCGTTGTCGCAAAATCCACGGTTACCGTTTGGGCGCTGGCCGTCGATAGACTGACCGAAAAGATCGCGTTCGTCGGTCCAACGTTGCCTTCCGTGACGGTGACATTCTGAACCAAGAGCGCTGGGACCAGTTCAGCGTCAATGATTGTAACTGTGCCGCTCGCTTGATCGACGGGGACAGTTGCGTTCGTAGGTTTGAAGAGAAACACCCTGAAAAACTCAGGGCCTTCGATCTCGGCATCCCCTTTCACTTGGACGACGGCGGTTCGATTGGTTTGGCCGGGTTCAAAGGTCAGCGTTCCAGACGTCGGAACGAAGTCATTGCCGGCTTGCGCCGTGCCGTTGGCGGTTTCATAATCTATGGAAACCTGTTGCCCGCTGACAGTCGAGAGGGAGACAGTGAAAACCGCCGCATTTGTGCTTCCGGAGTTCCCTTCCCTCACCGTCACGGAGTTGATGGAGAGAGCCGGCGCTAAATCATCGTCCTTGATGGTGATACGACCTTGCCTTTTGTGGATCGTCACAGCGTCGTCAAGAGTATCGATAAAAACACTCAATGTTTCGGGCGCCTCACTCAGTGCGTCAGCGATGATTGGAACTGTGATTGTCCGGCTGGTTTCACCAGGTTGAAAGCCGATTGTGTCAAAAGAAGGGACGAAGTCCCTGCCTGGAGTGGCGGTTTCACCCACCGTTCCGTAATCGATGGCAAACCCTCGGCCACTCGGAGCCGAAAGACTCAATGTAAGCGCGGCTTGCGTAATGCCCTCCGCTATCTCGATGTCATCGATGGAAACGGAGGGTATCGGGTCGTTGTCAATAATGGTGACTTTGAGCTGCGTCGCCGGGAAGAATCCATTGCTGGGATTGCTCCATACCACGACAAACTCCTCGCTCGCTTCGTTGAGCGCGTCCTCTCGGGTTTGTATTACCAGACTGGTGACGGATTCCCCAGGTTTCCAAACTAACTGGCCCGAAAGGCGAACGTAATCGAAGCCTCCCGCGGCCGATAAGTCCGCAGTTGCGTAGTCCAGGCTGTTAGTTTGGTCCGGTGACCCGCCCGGAATAAAAACGCGCCGCGATTCGCCTTCCGGAATTGTTATTTCCAATGGCAGCGGGACAACGAATCCGATCACGTTAATCCGAACACGTTCGGTTGCTGTTGTGGCGCCTTGACGATCCGTGGCTTGAGCCCACACGTCGTAGAGTCCAGTGGCTACTCCCTGCCAGGCAAAAGTGTAAGGGCTATTCGTGCTCTCCGCGAGTTTGGCGACCGCCCCATCGGCATTCGCTCGGAAGAACTCGATCTTTGCCAGGTCGTTGGTGGCATCAACATCGCTGGCACTTGCCATCAGCAGAATCGGTGTGGAGGCAACGAATATTTGTTGATTGGTCGGGCTATTGAGCAAAACCGTCGGTGGGTCGTTAACTGGGCGCACAGTAAACAGAAAAGAATTGGTGGCTGTCAGGCCACTTATGTCTCTTGCGATAATTGTGATCGTGTTCGTGCCAAACTGATTCGTAGACGGAAATATCCTGATCTCCGACGTGAAGCCGTTCGGTAGACAAAGAATGTTGGTATGCTGAACGAGATTGGTGTTCGACGAAACGCCTGTCACGATCAGCGGATTAGCGCCCTGAAGGTCATCCGGATCGAGCATGGCGATCCCTTGGATGGGTAATGCGCCGTCCTCATCAATGGTTTGCGGCGCAATAAATGAGATAACTGGGGGCGACCCAACTTGGCCGTTAACCTGCAAAGGGAAAATCGCGAACAGGCACTGGAGTGCGAACAGAAAACACCACGACCAGTGTCTCCGCAAGACACCGCTGAAGTCAGCCCACCCGATCCTTTGGATGCAGAGAGCAAAAAGAACAATCCGCGCGAGCAAACGCCAACGCAAAACCAGTTGAAACAGTGAACGCAAAGTCAAAGTTAAATCCAGCAAAGGTAGCACTTTTTAGGAATATTTCTTATCTGAGTGATTGGCGTTACGCGCGGTTCCGCAGCTTGTCCCGAGATTATGCTTGCGCTCGCCATCATAACTGGTGCTCGACCTGTCAAAACAATAAAGCACACAAAGGCAGCCAATGGCATGCCAGTATCAGATTGGTTGGGTGAAATTTACGAGTGATTGCCGCTTTTAGGGATTGGCCGAAACTAGATTTCTGGCGCGGGCATTCGATATTCGGCCACATACACGATCACTTTGTAGGCCATCAGCACGAAAAAGATCAGCAGAAGGATCTGAAACGGGCTGACTTTCGACCTGGAACCAAAGATTCGCTTGCGGAGTTTACGCCAAGACGACCGATGCAATCGACGATCGCATTCGAGACAGCGGTCGGCGGCCCGTTCGTTCGAATGCCCGCAATGGTGACAGAGAATGTACAGTCGCGCACTGCATTGGGCGCAACTATTGGTCCGGGCTAAATTGAGATGCCCGCATTTGGCGCAAGCGATCTCCCGCCGGGGTTTTTCGGTTTGGTTCTGAGCGGTCATCAAGACGTTCAAAGATGCCGGAATCAAGGTCGGATTACGACGATAGCATAGTGGCCTTCAACGAGTTTGAGGCATTCTCCTACTGGAATCCGCTTTGGGTGTCAACCGACCATTGTCCGAATGTTCCGAATTCGCGCTCCTGCCCTTTAATTAACGAATGCCCTTTCTCAACCGAGCTGGCGGATCGCTTCGTCCAGCGCAGAGTACAAGGCGCGCATCGTTGCTTCAGTTTCGTCGCCCATATTCGAGATGCGGAAGGTCGTGCCCTTAATCTTCCCGTAGCCGCCATCGATCAAGAAGCCTTGGTCCTTCACGAGCTTTTGAAGTTTGGCAACATCCACCACGCGGCCTCCGGGCTCGGCGCCATTATTGACGCATGTAAGCGTGACTGATTCAAACCCTTTCTCGGGAAAGAGCGTGAAACCGTGTCTCTGCGCCCATTGCCGAGTAAGCTGCGCCAGCGTGGCATGCCGCAGGCAACGCGCTTCCAAGCCTTCAGCGAAAATATCATCGAGCTTCGAAGCCAACGCGTAAATATGCCCGATGCTTGGCGTGCTCGGGGTCATGTTTGCTTCGGCGTTCCTCTGGAACTCGACCATATCGAAGTAATACCCGCGGTCTTGGGCGCCCCCCGCTTTCTGGAGAGCCATGGCCGAACAAGTGAAAACCGTCAGCCCAGGCGGCAATGCAAACGCCTTTTGCGTCCCCGCCAACAACACATCAATTCCAAGCGCATCAAACTCGATCTTCGTCGCCGTCAAAGAACTGACCGCATCGACGATGAACATCACATCCGGATACTTTTTCTTGAGCTCGGCGATTTGCGTGAGCGGACTCATGACGCCCGTCGAGGTTTCGTTATGGATCAACGTGAGCGCGTCGAATTGGCCCGAGGCGAGTTTGGCATCGATGAGTTCGGCGCGAATCGGCGAACCCCAATCGACTTGGAGCGCTTCGGCCTGTTTGCCGCAGCGTTGCGCCACATCCAGCCACTTATCCGAGAAGGCGCCGCACATGCAGCAAAGGACCCGTTTCGAGACTAGGTTGCGGATCGCGCCTTCCATCACACCCCAAGCTGAAGAAGTGCTGAGATAAACCAGCCGGTTGGTGTAAAGCAACGCTTGTAACTGCGGTTGAATCTTCGCGTAAAGGTCTTTGAAGCCTTGCCCGCGATGCCCAATCATCGGCGAACAAAAGGCTCGAAACGTTTTCTCACTTACCTCAACCGGCCCCGGAATATGCAATTTGACGTGTCCCATGCCTCGAAAAAGCTTTCACAGGGGTGGCACGAAGGCAAGAGAGTTTATTGCCCAGGCGGTCAATAGCAGTGCATCCCGAAGTTGTCGGTAGCGGCGGGCATCCTGTCTGCCGTAGAGGGCGCGCATCTTGCCGCCCGGAGCAACGCTTGAAAGGAGGAAGCTGCGTTCTAGTCCGTACGCGTAAGCCGCCGGGCAGGATGCCTTGGCTCTACGGCAGGCAGGATGCCCGCCGCTACGATGCGCCGACAACTTCACCGGGTCAATAGTGTGATCCATGTGATCTATCTCCGGAATTGAACTAATCTTATTTTCGGAGTTCAATAATGCCATGCCTTCAATAAGAAGCCATTCGCAGGTTTCCGGCTTACTCTGCGCGGCGGCTTTGGCGATGACCCTTGCAGGGCAGGCCGCAAGCTCCGCAGGCGACAACGTGACCAAAGACAAAGGCAAAGGCGACGCGATTTGGTGGTCGCTGCAGCCGATCAAGAAACCAATTCTTCCACGGGTCACAAATAAGAGCTGGCCGCGCGCCCCAATCGATCATTTCGTCCTGGCGAAGCTCGAGGAGAAAAAGCTGCAACCATCGCCCGAAGCCGACAAAACTACGTTCTTGCGCCGCGTAAGCATCGGCTTGACGGGATTGCCGCCGACGCCCGAAGAGATTCGCGATTTGCTCGACGACCAATCGCCTCTGGCGTACGACATGGTGGTAGACCGCCTGCTGGCAAGTCCGCGATACGGCGAACGATGGGCGCGGCATTGGCTCGATATCGTTCATTACGCGGACACGCACGGACACGACCAAGATCGGCCCCGGACGAATTCCTGGCCTTACCGCGATTATGTGGTTCGCTCCTTCAACGACGACAAACCGTATGCGCGTTTCGTGAAGGAACAACTGGCCGGCGATGTGTTGTTTCCCGACGAACCGCAAGGGGTCATTGCCACCGGCTTCATCGCCACCGGCCCGTGGGACGAAAGCTCACAAATGCACATTATGGCCGACACCGTGGATAAAAAAATCGCGCAGCACCTCGATCGCGACGACATGGTGGCGACGGCGATGGCCACGTTCACAAGCACGACCGTTCATTGCGCGCGCTGCCACGACCATAAGTTCGATCCGATCTCCCAAAAGGAATATTATGGGTTACAGGCGGTTTTCGCAGGCGTGGATCGCACGGATCGCCCGTACGACTGGGATTCGAAAACGCATCAGTTGCGGCAGTCATTGCTGAAGCGCAGGACAGCGGTTGAAATCAGGCAAAAATCACTGGCGCCCGCGCCTCTCGACCCATCCACGGAAAGTAATGTCGCTTCTGGCCAAGCCGCGTGGGAGCAACGCGTGCGCAGCGGGGCAAGCCTTTGGACAGTTCTCGATCCGAGCAATCTGATCTCCAGCAATGGAACGACGCTTTCCAAGCAATCGGACTTTTCCGTCTTAGCGAGCGGCACGCGACCGGAAATCGACACGTACACCATCACAGCCCAGACTGAGCTGCAAGGAATCACCGCGCTTCGCCTCGAAGTGCTCCCAGACGATTCTCTCCCGCAAAAAGGGCCGGGCCGGCAGGACAACGGCAATTTTCATCTGTCGGAATGGCGCGTGAGCGCTTCGCCTAAATCGGACGTCACACGCACGACTGGCGTCATTCTGCAAAACCCCACCGCTGACTTTAATCAGGATGGCTGGACCATCTCGATGGCTTTGGATGGCAAAACGAACACGGCATGGGGAATTCATCCGCAGGAGGGCAAGGCACACGAGGCTGCGTTCGAGTTAAAAGAGCCGATTGGTTTCGCTGGTGGGACCTTGTTGACCTTCGTTCTCGACCAACTCCATGGCAAAGGCCATCTGATTGGACGATTTCGCCTTACTGTTACGACCGCGCCGCTGCCCATCCGCGCCGACCTATTGCGCGAAGACCTCGCCAGGATCATCGCTATGCCGTCGAACGCGCGCACCGATCAACAAAAGGCGGACCTCGCGGCCTATTACCGGACAATCTCGCCAGAACTGCAAAAGCTTATCGATCAGATCGATCACCAACTGTCCAGGTTGCCAGCGCCGCAGAAAGTCTATGGGGCTGCGAATGACTTCAAGGTTCAGGGAAAGTTTGCCCCAGCGAAAGTTCCGCGGCCGATTCATCTGCTTCGGCGCGGCGAGGTAACGAGACCCGGTGATGCAGTTTCTCCCGCAGCGCTTTCGTGTGTTGCGGGGATAGAATCGCGCTTTGAAGAATGTGATTTATACGATGAAGGGAGTCGGCGCGCCAGGCTGGCGGAGTGGATTACAGATTCGCGGAACGTTCTGACTTGGCGGTCGATCGTCAATCGCGTGTGGCACTACCATTTCGGGCGCGGTTTGGTCGATACGCCCAATGACTTCGGACGCATGGGTTCGCGGCCATCGCACCCGGAATTGCTCGATTGGCTGGCTGCGACCTTCCTGGAAAGCGGCGGCTCATTGAAACAACTGCACAAGCTGATTCTGACCAGCGCGACGTATCGCCAGTCGTCGCAACACAACGCAGAGTTCGCCAAGGTCGATGCTGGCAACATCTTTCTCTGGCGCATGAATCGGATGCGCCTCGATGCCGAATCGTTGCGCGATTCTGTTCTGCAAATCACCGCCAAACTCGACTTGACGATGGGCGGACTGCCGGTGAAGCAATTTCATTTCGAAGACCCTGATCCGGGAATCACCCCGAAAGTCGATTACGCGCGCTTTAACGTGGACAGCCCGGAAAGCTTTCGGCGCAGCATCTATCGCTGGATTTTTCGGACCATTCCCGATCCGTTCATGGATTCGATGGATTGCCCGGACTCATCGCAGCTCGCACCGACGCGCAACAGTTCGATCACGCCGCTGCAAGCGCTGGCGATGTTGAACAACCATTTCATGGTGCGGCAGAGCGAACATTTCGCGAGCCGGTTAAGCACGATCACTCCAGACCTCGCGAAACAAGTCAAATTCGCTTGCGAACTGGCTTATGGACGCGAGCCAACGCCAGCAGAATTACAGGCGCTGTCTTCATACGCAGCAAAGCATGGGATGCCGAACGCCTGTCGCGTGATTTTGAACAGCAATGAGTTTATGTTTGTGAATTGAATTGTATGGAAACGGACCGCCCATCGACTGCCGATGCGCTGCATCACGATTATGTCGAAAGTGCTGAAGCGCTCGCGCCCGCCGATGCTTTCGATCCAGTCATTGAGGCCTACAAGAAGGACGTCGATCGCACGCTCCTCTGGGAGACATTGCGGATGACCGTGGACGAACGCGCCCGAAATATGCAGAGCGCTATACGGTCGTTGGAGAAACTTCGCGGGCTGGCAGCACGCGATACAGGCAAGGTTCGGGCCCAGACAGAAGTCCCAACTTAACCATGTCCGCCGATCTTGACAAAGTGGTTCAAATTCTGGTTCCCAATCAAGTTCGATTCATTTTGATTGGCGGCTGGGCAGCGGCCTTGCATGGCTCGGCCCGAACAACGCTCGACGTAGATGTCGTTTATTCCCGCAGCCGCGAGAATATCCAGCGGCTCGTCGCGGCGCTTAAGCCGTTCGCGCCTTATTTGCGTGGTGCCCCTCCTGGGTTGCCTTTTCATTGGGATGAGCGAACGATTCGAAATGGCTTAAACTTTACGTTGAAGACCAGCTTTGGGAATCTCGATCTGCTCGGCGAAGTAGTCGGTGGCGGAACCTACGGCCAACTGCTTCCGCATTCGAAGGAGGTCGAGGCGTTCGGTCAGCGCTTTCAGCTGGTTAATCTAGAGAAATTAATCCAACTCAAACGCGCTGCCGGTCGTCCAAAAGACCTTGAACCCATAGCAGAACTCCAAGCGCTGCTCGAAGACAGGAAAAACCTATGAGCTCGTTCTGTATTCCGCGCCGCAAATTCCTTTGGCGCTTTGGCGGGGGACTCGGCGGCGTCGCGCTGACGCATCTACTCGGTCAACAGGGTTTGCTCGGTGCGGCAAACCTCCCAACCGGAAACGCAGAACTTAACGGCGGCCTTCACCATCGCGCCAAAGTCAAACGAATCGTTCAATTGTTCATGAACGGCGGCGCGAGCCAATGCGACACGTTTGATTACAAACCCGAATTGATCAAACGCAGCGGCGAGAAATTCGATTCGGGTCTTACGGCGACAGCGACCGGTGTTCCCGGCAACTTAATGAAGAGCCCTTGGGACTGGAAACAGCATGGCCAGTGCGGTCGCTGGGTGAACAATATTTTTCCGAACATCGCGACCTGCGTCGATGACCTCGCCTTTATCATGTCGATGGCGTCGAAGACCAACGTCCACGGTCCTGGCGTTTACATGCAGAATACCGGCTTCGTCACGCCGGGCTTCCCGTGCATGGGCGCGTGGATTTCATACGCGCTTGGAAGCCTGAGCGACAATCTGCCGGCCTTTGTCGTAATCCCGGACTCGCGAGGCTTGCCCTACAATTCCAAAGGCAGCTTTTCGACCGCCTTCCTGCCCGCGAGCCATCAGCCGCTAATCATCAAACCGACCGCTCCGGTTCCTATCGCTGATTTGCGTCCGCCGGAGTCCGCAAAGTTCATCACGAAAGCCAGCGAAGAGGAAGGGTTGGCACTGCTCAACAAGCTGAATCGCGATCATCTCGCGCAATGGGAAGGCGATTCCCGGCTCGAAGCGCGCGTCGCTTCGTACGAATTGGCCGCCAAAATGCAACTGAGCGCGCCTCAAGTTCTGGATATCTCGGGCGAAAGCGAAGCCACGCGCAAACTTTATGGCCTCGACGACAAAGTCACTGAAGATTTTGGGCGCAGTTGTTTGACCGCACGCCGGTTGCTCGAACGGGGCGTCCGCTTCGTCCAAGTTTGGAGCGGCACGGCGGGTGCGAGTGGCAATTGGGATAACCACAGTGACATCAGCAAAGAACTCGATTTCATCGCCACACGAACGGACAAAGGCGTCGCCGCTTTGGTTAAGGACCTCCAGGCGCGTGGCATGTTCGAAGATACTTTGGTAACTTGGACGACCGAGTTCGGCCGGATGCCCTTCAGCCAAGGCACTAAAGGACGCGATCACAATGGCGGCACGTTTGTCACGTGGCTGGCCGGCGCAGGCATTAAAGGTGGCGTTTCTTACGGGGCCAGCGACGAGTTTTCAATGAAAGCAGCCGTCAACCGAACCTATTGTTACGATCTTCACGCTACCATTCTGCACCTCCTCGGCATCGATCACGAGAAGCTGACGTTCCGGCATGATGGCACGAATCGGCGCCTGACCGATGTTCATGGTGAAGTCATTCAGCAGATTCTGGTGTGATGGCTCGAAAAAAGCGCCAATTGAGTTGAAATCTAAAACTAGCGTGGATCGGCCTGTTCCTCGGACGGCAAGTCGGACAAGATCGCGTGAATCGTTTCTTTGAGCGGCGGGACTTGTGTCGCCACGGTGTCCCAAACGATGTCATACGGGCACAGCTTCCGCCAGCGCGCGAGAACGCAACCGCGGTTTCAGCGCTTCGTCTGTGATAACGTCGACTCGGCATCCGAGTAGGTCTTGCAGATCCTCCACCCCCCCCAAGTCGAAAAGAGTGCAACCAGGCCGGGGCTTGACGAGAAAATCCACGTCACTCGCAGGGGTATTATCGCCTCGGGCGACCGAACCAAAAACGCGCACGTCGTAAACTCGCCTTGCTTCGGCAGCACGATTGATTTGCGCGCGCTTCTCTGCCAAAGTCTGCATTGTGACAATTCCCCGATTCATTGCTGATCCGGCCTTAACTGATCTGAGCCGCCTCGTCGAGGTTCTCGGCAGTTCGCCTGCTCTGCAAATGTCCTCGTTACCTCTTCGCGATGACACGAATCTCGTCCCATGATGCGTGCGCGCCAAGTCCTTGTCATACCTTCTTCTTTGCGCCAGGCTGCAAACGTGCAAACGGTAACGTAGCACGATCACGTTTCAATCGAAGACTACCTGGCGGCCGAGGAGATTAGCGATGTTCGGCACGAATGCGATGGCGGGCGAGACGCGCGCCCATAATTCGATCACGCTCAACCTGGCGACGGCATTGCGCCGTCAGGTCGAACGTGGGCGATGCAAGCTGTACATGAGCGACATCCGTTTGAATTTCAACATTCGCAACGACGAATACTATTACTATCCGGACATCGTCGTCACTTGCGATAAGCGCGACACCCACGAGCGCTTCGTCCATTATCCGAAAGTCATCATCGAAGTTCTCTCGCCGAACACCGAACGCGTCGATAAGCGGGAAAAGTCCTTTGCTTATACAAGCATCGCGTCGCTGGAGGAGTGCGTTCTTGTCTCGCAGGCGGCCAAAGAGGCAACAGTTTTTCGGCGCGCCAACAATGGGAAGGACTCGACCGTTTCTGGCGCAAAGGCGGCATCCGCTTGCGCGGGCGGTTGGATTTGCGCGAAGAAACTGTTGTTATGGAAGGCGTCTCCGTTACGAACACGGAATTCGACGTTGATGGGACCGCCTTCGTTTACGCCGAACTGGAAAGCTGTGTTCGGTTGTGACAAAAAACGCTGCCCTATCGAGCGCTATGGTCCTTCGAATTGCCGAATTGCCAATTGACAGAAGACTCCGCGGGCGTAAAAGGCGCTTATGCGACAGCTTCCCACGAGATCCATGGACCTGCTTTTTGACGCCGAGCCCATGGTGCATCCTGCCGTCAGGGAGGCTTTTGAAAAGGCTGCGAGCCTCCTCCAAAAGCATGAAATTCGGTTTCGTCCGATTGGCGGTATTGCCATGAATCTAGCCGGCGCAGGCAGGCCTACCAGGGATGTCGATTTGGTCGTCGCCCGTCGAAATTGGCATCGGGCGTGCGAAGTGCTCCAGGAACTTGCCACCGACCTTCGCGGAATTCGCCTCGGCTTGGAAGGGGAACCTGAGAATGGCCTCGCCTTGGTCGGACCGCAGGGCGTTGCGATTGAAGTTTGGCCGGAAGGTCTCACGCACGAAGAAATCGCTCGATTGCGGGGCCGTCATCGGCCTCACCGGGCTGGAAAAATCGCGCTGACATTACGCGGAGACGACCGCGTGGCGCTCCTCAACGCCAAACTCGCGTCTTACCTTTCGGCCACCGATCGAGTTAAGGATGCGGGCGACGCCCAAAGTCTGATCCATGCTTGGGCACTGCCGATTGAATTCGCCGACAATCTGGATGTGCGCGTCCGCGCTACGTACCGGCGCTTGTGGCGAGGGGAATTATAGCTTCGCGGCGGCTATGCCGAGAGGAGATGGATCGGCGGAAGCGCTCGCGTGTTGCGCGGAGCGTCGTAGAACAACAACGATTCGGCCAACTTGCTGTCTTCGAACCGCACAACTCGATTGAAGCCGCTTGCTCAAACGGAATCATCCGGCCCGCGCAGTTGGGCCGCGGCTTTCAGCGCAAGGAATTCATTCCCATCTTCCAGGCGCTGGCATCGGAGATTTACGGAGACACCTACTTTCATTCCTTCACCCCTTTGGCCTGTGAAGAATTCGGCCAGCCCTTGCCGCCGGTCCCACCGTGCCGGACGCGGAATGGAGCCACGCGGTGGGGATTGGGAACCGCGAGAGCGGCGGCACACCGAAGGATAAAGATGGGAAGTTGAAAGGGGTGTATCCGTGGGGTACCCAATGGCCGCCGCCGCGCGGTGCGGGCAATTATGATTCCTATTCGTCCAGCAAACGGAACACGGACGACTTTGATCGCACGTCGCCGGTGGGCAGTTTCGCGGTGAATGCGTCTGGGTTATTTGATTCAGGCGGGAACGTGTGGGAATGGTGCGAGGATTTCTTAGATGGCTCCAGTGGCGCTCGTGTGTTGCGCGGGGCGTCGGGGGGGCATTGGCAGTCCCGACCACCTGTTGTCTTCGTCCCGCTGCAACGACGCGCCTGAGTATCGTTACGGTAGCATTGGGTTTCGGGTGGTGTTGGTGGGCGTCTCCGCTCGATAGCGTGGCCTATTGGTTACCCTTTGCTCTTTGAATCTTTTACCCTTTTCTTGGCCCGTAAGCCGCGAGGATGGAAGTCACGGTTCGCTATTCTTGGGGTTCGGCTTCATCGAGTGCCACGATATGAAGAGGATTGATGGTATGGGAGACGCCCTCTTGGTCGATGACCACGACCATCTTTGGATGCACTGCGATAAAGTCTCGATGCGGCACCGAATATCTCCGTCCACTGGACAATTCGAGTGTGAAAGGATGAAATCCCTCGTGGAGCCGCTGCCGAAGCCGATCAATGATCATGGCATGACGGTAATTCGACACCCAATTGCCGCTCAAGGTTTTTCTCGTCAGGAGTGTCGGGCGGCTCCAACTGCCTGAGCCATCCGCCGGCCATGCGACCAATTTCATCCAAACGCTGCGAGACAAACAGCAATTGTTGCTGGCTGATCCAGTGCCGGTCACAAATGAGCCGCCAAAAAACGCGAAGCTTTTCGAGATTAAGATTTACGCGCCGGAGCGAGATCAACTTGGCTTCGCGCCGTGTGTAGAGAGCTTCCAAGTTATTCCTGCCAGATCGGGAAAGGCACGACGGCAGCCCGCGAATGCTGCCGCCGACTGACCAACCAGCATCGGTTTGTTCTCAAATCAAATGCGACGTGCGGCAGTTTTTTCCGAACATTGACCATTCCATCCTGCGAGCGAAGCTCGATGGCGTTAGCAGGCGCCGGAGCGTTATACAGTTAATCGAATCCGTCCTGGCGAGTTATCGGACTGGCGGCGAAATCCCATTCGAGCATTTTCCCGGCGGTTGAAGCTGGCGGAACCGAAATCGCGTTTGCTGGCCACGAAAGAGGGTGTTTCCGGCGCTGCGCCCGCGCGTGCTCGGCGGAACGAAACGGCGCTTTGAGGGCCGCCGTCACTTGCTGACGAAGGCGAAGGATTTCCGCGCGCTCACTCCATGCATCGTCGCTTGGTATCAGTTCAGCGTTGAAGCGAATAGCGAGGGACTGCGGCGCACGTACGCCTCGCCGCGATGCTGCACGTCAGCGCCGGGCGCTCTTGCCGTGCGGAAATAGGCGTTGAAGGCAATCGAGCTTCGGCCATAGTAGCCCGCACTATGACTGCGAAGATAAATCGTCAGGGTCAGTTGGTCTTACACACGACACATTGCGAGAGATTAGACCTAAAGTCCGGTGATGCACTCGTGGTCGTCCAACGCGATGCTGATGGGCACATCGTGCTACAAAAGCGCCGGGTCCGCGCGAAAACACTTCGTGGTAAGAACTAGCTCACTCCCCGACCAGTTCCCAGCTCCGTTTTGAAGCGGATTTACCGGCAAACGAACGGGGACAGTGAGTCCGTTGCGCCGTCGGCAGATTGTGCAGCGCATGATCGAGTGCAATGGCTGGAATCGCTTGCGATACCCAACAGTGTTCGACGAAAGACCGGTTCCTTTGCCCGTTATACCTGGCTCATTTTCGCATAGCGCCCAATCGCACAAGTTCGTTGCAGCATCGCCATCGGTTCGTTAGTGTGAACCTGATGACTCGTGCAGACAAAACTCATTGTTGGCTTGTCGCTTCTTTCCTGGTGATCGCAATGCCCATAGCGCTCGGCGGCGCTGAGAAAGCCGCCGCGGCCGCTGTCGCCAAAGTCGATTTCAACCGCGACATTCGTCCCATCCTTTCCGATCATTGTTTCGCCTGCCATGGACCAGACGAGAAGGCGCGCAAGGCCGGTTTGCGTCTCGACCTGAAAGAGCCGGCATTCAGCGCCGCGAAGTCTGGAGCGGTTGCGGTCGTGGCGCGCGACCTCGAGAAGAGCGAATTGATTCAGCGCATCACGACGTCGGACGAAGATGATCGCATGCCGCCGGTCAAGAAGGGTGGCAAACCGCTCTCGGAAAAACAAATCGATCTCTTGAAGCGATGGGTGTCAGAAGGCGCCGATTGGCAGCAACATTGGGCCTACGCGAAACCTCGGCGCGCGGAACCGCCTGAAGTCAAAAACAAGAATTGGAATCGGAACGAAATCGATGGTTTCATTTTGAATCGTCTTGACCAGGAAGGTTTGGATCCTTCACCCGAAGCGCCGAAGGAAAAACTTGCCCGGCGTGCCGCTCTCGATTTGACGGGACTTCCTCCCACCGTCGAGGAACTCGACACCTTTCTCGCCGACAATAATCCCGAAGCATACGAGAAAATGGTCGATCGGCTTTTGGCATCGAAAGCTTACGGCGAACGTCAAGCGATGTTCTGGCTTGATCTGGCCCGCTACGGCGAAACGCAAGGTTATCATCATGACAATCATCGTGACATGTGGCACTGGCGCGATTGGGTGATCAACGCGTTCAACCAGAACATGCCGTTCGACCAGTTCACAACCGAACAATTGGCCGGCGATCTGTTGCCGAAACCAACGCGCGACCAACTTATCGCCACCGGATTTCATCGCAACGAGATGACAACATCCGAAGGCGGTGCGTTGCCGGAAGAATATTCGGTGAAGTACGTGGTCGGGCGTGTTGATACGACAGCTCGCGTTTGGATGGGGACATCGATGGCTTGCGCTGAATGCCACGATCACAAGTACGATCCGATCACGCAGAAGGAGTTTTATCAGTTCTTTGGCTTCTTCAATAACATCGCCGAAAGCGGACTCGACGAACCGCGAGTCAACGCGGCTCCTCGGCTGGAGTTGAAGACCGCTGACCACGACAATCGCCTCACGCAGTTGGATGCTGAAATCTCCGCGTTGGAGCTGGCGCATCGCAAGATCACCGAAGAAACCAATTCCACCTACAGCGCGAGCCAAGAGCAATGGGCGGCTCGCCATCGAGAAAAAAGCGTTGATAATTGGGGACCGCTCTTGCCGGTTGGATTATCCTCGAAAAATGGGGCGACTCTCACATCACTCGCAGACAATACCATCACAGTTTCAGGTGCGACTCCGGACCGCGACGTTTACTTGTTGCGCCTGATGACGCCGGACCAAGGGATCACTGCGTTGCGCCTCGAAGCGTTGCCGGATTTGTCGCTGGCGCATGGCAAGGCGGGTCGGAGCGACAATGGCGAATTTATTCTGACGCGTATTGAGGTTGTGGCTCGCAGCGCGGCGCCTGAGAGAACCAAAGCCAATACCAAACCGCCGGAGCTGGGATCGTGGTGGAAGCTTGGTCCATTCGGCGGCGCTTCTCGGAAAGAGGCCTACGACAAAGATCATGGACCAGAAGCTGGAGTAAATTTGCAAGCTTCTTACCAAGACGGCCGTATCAAATGGCAGGAAGCGCCCGAATTGAAGGATGGGGAAGTTAATTCCCTGAGTGGGACGAACGCCGCCATTTATTTTTACCGCACCGTTCGGGCTGACCAGGAACGATGGCGCGAGTTGCATTTGGGTAGCGGTGGCGGCATCAAAGTCTGGTTGAACGGACGACTCGTTCATAGCAACGAAGGAAACCGCCAGGCGGAAGCGAACCAGGACAAAGTGCAGATTCGTGTCGCGGCGGGTGAAAACAAACTCCTCATCAAAGCGACGCCGTCGATTGAGAATGGCGGACTTTATATTCGGCTCGATCCCGTTCCTGCGCTCGAGCGCGCAGTGAAGATTGCGGCTGCGGCGGCTGATACGAGCCGGGGCGGTTATCCAGTTGCTGGGGCTTTGGATGACTTGATTGAAACCGGTTGGTCGATCGATGCGGCCAGCGCTGATGCCAAACGTCCGCATTTCGCTTGGTTCCGATTTTCCGAGGCCGCCGGGTTTGCAGAAGGGACTGAGTTCGAAGTGAAATTGATCTTTGATGCTCCGGTCCCTCGGAAGACGCTCGCTCGATTTCGGCTCGCGATGACGCGGTCTGACGACTTGGCAAATTTCTTTTCGCTTCCCGATAACGTTCGGTCCTTGTTGTTAATCGATGCCAAAGAGCTTACTGAGTCGCAGGCGCGGGAATTGCAACGCTACTACCGCGAGCAGTTCGTGCCCGAGGCCAAGAACCTCGTCAAAGTGCTGAACGACAAACGGACGGAGCGGCAGCAATTTCGCGACGCCATTCCGGTAGCGATGGTAATGAAGGAAAACGAGAAGCCGAGGGATACGCATTTGCTGGTTCGCGGCGAGTATCATAACCGAGGTGAGAAGGTCATTCCCGGCGTGCCCGATGCGATTCTCCGTTGGCCCGAAGCGTTGCCGAAGAATCGCCTGGGATTGGCCAAGTGGCTGTTGCACGCGGATCATCCCCTGACCAGCCGTGTCTTGATCAATCACTTCTGGCAGCAGCATTTCGGGACCGGCCTGGTGAAAACCGCAGAAGACTTCGGCGTGCAAGGCGAACGGCCCAGCCATCCCGAATTGCTCGACTGGCTGGCCACGGAGTTCATGCGATCGGGCTGGAACATCAAAGAAATTCATCGGCTGATCGTGACCTCGGCCACGTATCGTCAAGACGCCGTGGCATCACACAGGCATTTGGAAAAAGACCCGATGAATCGGTTGCTGGCCCGCTTTCCGCGGCAGCGCCTCGAAGCGGAAGGCATTCGTGATTTGGCAATGTCTGCGAGCGGGCTTCTGAACCCCAAGATCGGCGGTCCCAGCGTTTTTCCGTACCAGCCGCCAGGCCTTTGGGAGCAAGTGGCCTTCGAAGGCACGCGGACATGGGAACAGAATCTGAGCAAAGGAGACGATCCTTATCGCCGTGGCCTTTACGTTTATTGGCGCCGCTCGATTCCGTACGCGTCGTTCGTCACGTTCGACGCGCCGACGCGCGAGACTTGCACGGTTCGTCGTCCGCGCACAAACACGCCATTGCAAGCGCTGGCGCTAATGAACGATCCAGTCTATGTCGAAGCAGCGCGCGCGTTCGGGCATCGCATTATGCAGAAAGGTGGAAACACCGCAGCGGACCGCGTCCAGTACGCCTTTCGCGTTTGCTTGAGCCGCAATCCGACTGCGACCGAACTTGAGCGCTTGACCAAAGCGTTCGAAACCGAGTTGGAACATTTTCTGAAGAAGCGAGCCGATGCCAACCAATTAGTGAATGTGGGCGCGACTCCGCCGCCGGCGAGTGTCGATCTGCTCGAACTGGCGGCTTGGACAGTGATTGGCCAAGTTCTCTTGAATCTCGACGAGGCGATTACGAAAGGCTAAAGGATTAAGTATGATCTTCGAAAACGAACTCCGTAAAACGATGGCACGGCGCGCCTTTCTGAAAACTGCTGGACTCGGCCTTGGCTCCGTGGCCTTGGCGTCGCTCCTGGACGGAAAGGTTTCCGCGGCGACCGCAGATTCAAGCCCGCTCAAGTCCGCTGGCGCTGCCAATCCGCTCCATTTTGCCCCGCGCGCCAAGCGCGTCATTTATCTCTTCATGTCAGGCGCGCCGTCGCAAATCGATCTGTACGATCCGAAGCCGAAGCTTCGAGAGATGACTGGTCAGCTTTTGCCGGAATCAGTGCGCATGGGGCAGAGGATCACCGGTATGACCAGCGGACAGAAGTATCTGCTCTGTGTTGGTTCTCCATTCGAGTTCAAACGCCAAGGCAAATGCGGCACAGAGATCAGCGAGTTGTTGCCGAACATTGGAGGTATCGCGGATGAAATTGCGTTGCTGCGCGCGGTTCACACCGATCCGATCAATCACGATCCTGCCGTCACGTACTTGTTCTCTGGACATCAGCAACCCGGCCGCCCGACGCTTGGCGCATGGGTGTCCTACGGCCTCGGCAGCGAGAACAGCAGCTTGCCTGCGTTCGTCGTCATGCACTCCGGACGTGGCGGTCAGTCGCTGCAAACTCGGTACTGGGGCAACGGTTTTCTGCCGAGCAATCATCAAGGCGTCCAGTTCCGCGGCCAAGGCGATCCGGTCCTTTTCATTTCCAATCCGCCCGGCCTAAGCCAGGAGACGCGCCGCCGGATGCTGGACCACGTGCAAGCATTGAATTCCGCGCAACTCGGGCAATTGAACGATCCCGAAATCGCCACCCGCATTGAAGCGTATGAAATGGCGTTTCGCATGCAAACCAGCGTGCCCGAGCTCATGGACATTTCGAAAGAACCGAAAGAAGTTCTCGAATCCTATGGCGCCGAGCCGGGCAAACCTTCCTTCGCGAACAATTGTCTTCTCGCGCGGCGCCTTTCGGAACGTGGCGTTCGATTCGTTAAGCTGCTGCATCGAGATTGGGACCATCACGGCGGCTTGCCGACGGCCATTCGGGTCCAGGCGTCGCAGACGGACAAGGCTTCGGCGGCGTTGATCAGGGATCTCAAGCAACGCGGATTACTCGACGAAACGCTCGTGGTTTGGGGCGGTGAGTTTGGTCGCACGGCTTACAGCCAGGGCAACATTTCCAAGGAAAGTTTCGGACGCGATCATCACCCGCGTTGCTACAGCCTTTGGATGGCCGGCGGCGGCATCAAAGGCGGGGTTGCTTACGGCGTCACGGACGATTTCTCCTACAACATCGTCAGAGATGGCGTCCATATTAACGATCTGCATGCCACGATCCTTCATTGCCTTGGCATCGATCACGAAAAACTCACGTTCAAATTCCAAGGCCGCGATTTCCGGCTTACCGATGTCGCGGGCAAGGTCGTGAAACCTGTGCTCGCTTGAGGTGTGCATCCGAAACCAGCCTGGCTCCTTAGCTTACGCAAGCGCGGGTGCGATGGAAGGTGACAAGTGTTGTTGCGCTCGTGAATTGAATCGAAGAAACAAATGTTTCGACCGCCGACAGCGCAGTCTTCGGCTTGCGATTCGCTCTGCTCAGCCTAGCCTCAGGATTCTTGATCCCGAAGCGTGAGTGTGCGGGTCGTGGAAAATGAGTGGCACCGAAAAGGCGGATGCGGCGGTCGGTTTTTGGGCTTGCCGAGAGTGAGACAGGACGAAGAATCGGGGCATGCCTCAAGTACAATTGCCTCTCTTTCCTGTCGGAACGACCGCCATCACGGACGAGTTGGGATTCGAACATCACGGTCAACAAGTGGTGTATTGGAACGGGCATTTGCCGGTCTTTACGCACGAGGTTGGAGACCTGGCCAGTTTCCGTCTTTTTACCACCCAACTGATCGTCAATGGTACGGCCAGCCAGAGTCAGATCGCCCAAGCCTTTGGGGTGCCGCTGCGGACGGTCAAGCGTTACTGTCGGCGGTATCGGGAGGCTGGGGCCAGCGGGTTTTACCGGCCGGCGGCGCGACGGCAAGGGCATCGGTTGACGCGGGAGCGGATCGTGGAGGTGCAGGGGCTACTGGATCAAGGATGGAGCGTACCGGAGATCAGCCGTGCGACCGGGCTTTTAGCCACCACCTTGCACAAGGCTATCGATCAAGGCCGGCTGAAGCAGATTAAAAAAAAGACCATTCCCGATCTGGCGCAGGCGTAGAGGTCCAGGCCAGCACCAAGAGCCAGCGCAGCGTGGTCGATGAACAGGCGGCGCTGGGGGTGGCGACCACGCGGGTGGAGGAGCGGTTGTTGGCGTCGGTGGGGCAGTTGCAGGCGGCGCCGATCCGCTTTGAAGCGGTGGACGACGTGCCCAGCGGAGGCGTGTTGTGCGCGTTGCCGGCGCTGCTGGTGTTGGGTCTGTTGCGGCACACGGCGAAGAGCTTCTCGCTGCCGGCGGGCTATTATCCTCTGGAAACGATCTTCTTGGTGGTGGTGTTTTTGGCCTTGGCGCGAATCAAGTCGCTGGAAGCGCTGCGTTATCAACCGCCCGGGGAATGGGGCAAGCTGTTGGGGTTGGACCGAATTCCGGAGGTGCGCACACTGCGCGAGAAGCTGGAGTGGCTGTGCCAGGATGGGGAGCCCGTGCGGCAGTGGAGCCGCACGCTGGCCCAAGAATGGATGGAAGCCCAGCCGGAGAGTGCGGGCTGCCTCTACGTGGACGGCCACGTGCGGGTCTATCACGGGCAATTGACCCAATTGCCCCGACGGTATGTGGCGCGGCAGCGGTTATGTTTGCGCGGCACGACCGATTACTGGGTCAACGCCATGGACGGGCAGCCGTTTTTCGTGGTGACCCAAGCGGCGGATCCGGGGCTGTTGAAAGTGTTGGAGGAGCAGATCGTGCCGCGGTTGTTGACCGACGTGCCCGGCCAACCGAGTGCGGCGGAACTGGAGGCCAATCCACGCCGGGCTCGATTCACGGTCGTGTTTGATCGGGCGGGCTATTCGCCGGAGGCCTTTTCCCGGCTGTGGGCGCAGCGGATTGCGGTGACCACGTATCACAAGTTTCCGGAGGGCCCGTGGGGGGAGGAGGAATTCGTGGTGCAGCGGGTGCGGTTGGTCAACGGGGAGGAAGTGGAGTTGGCCTTGGCCGAACGGGGCGTCTGTCTGAGCAATGGGCTGTGGGTGCGGGAGATTCGACAGAAGGAGGCCAGCGGGCATCAGACGGCCATGCTCTCGACCGATTACCTGCGGGGTTTGGAGGTGGTGGCGGTGAGATTATTTGCGCGATGGTGTCAGGAAAACTTCTTCCAGTACATGAGTCAGCATTACGGATTGGACCGATTGATCGAGTATGGCACCGAACCGCTTCCTGACACGACTTTGGTCGTCAATCCCCTGTGGCGAGCCAAGGATCAAGCGGTGCGTCGCCAGCGCGCCCTGTTGCTGCGGGAGCAGGCGCAATTCGGTGCGTTGACGGCCCCGGAGCCCCCGGAACCCCAAACCATGGCCGACTACGAGAAAGAAAAAGGCAAACTGCTGGAGCAGATCCAGCGACGCCAACAGCAGATCGAGCAACTGAAGACCGAGCGCAAAGCCGCTCTCAAACACGTGCCCTTAAAAGACCTGCCTCCCGATCAGCGCTTTGCCCAGTTGCGCACGACCAAGAAGCACTTCGTGGACACCCTCAAGCTCATTGCCTATCGGGCCGAGACGGCTCTGGCGCAGGTGGTGCGGGAGAAACTCCCACGCGAACAGGACGCCCGGTCGTTGGTCCGCCAAGTCTTGACCACCGCCGTGGACCTCCGTCCCGACACCGCGCAGAAGACGCTCACGGTGCGTTTACACCGGCTGAGCTCCCCCGGCCACGATGAGGTCCTGGAACATCTGTGTCAGGAGTTGACCGTGACCGAGACCACCTTTCCGGGAACCGACCTCCGCCTCATTTACCAGCCAGTCGGTGCCAAAGAAATTCCACGGGATCAGGACTCGTGAGTCTCGTGTCCTGGCAGGACAGCGCGTCTCGCCTGTCGTGCTCTTGGTGTACGCAAATGCTGGACAGGCGGGACGCCTATCCTACGAAGCGTTCGCTTCGGGACTATTTGATCCGGTAGGAACCGTCCTCGAGCTTTTCGCGATGGACGTCGTGGCAGGCCTTGCAATTCTTGGTGACGTCCTGCAGATGAAGCTTCACCTTGTCCCAATCCTTCGCCTTCGCGGCAGTGGCCGCAAGAGCGGCCGCGCTGGCCGAATCGTCGGCCCATTTTACGGCTTTCTCTGATTTTCGTTGCTGCCAGAAGCCAGTCATCTCCTTGTAAATCTCGGAGACACGCGCGGCGTCCTTGCTTACTTGGGCGCTATCCTGACTTTCAATGGCCGCTCTGAAACGTTTGTTCGCATCACCGACTTCTTTCATTAGCTTCTGAAACTTCTTTTCGTCGAGCGTTTCGGCGCCCGCGACCAGCGGCAAGGCAACAACAAGGCCAAGGGAGAGAATGGATCGCAACATAGTGTGCAGCTTTTAACGGTCTTACGCCGTCAAGACAACAAAAAAGCTCCGACACTTCGACCACTTCGACAATGGCGACAATGGGGCGCATCTCGGCACCGCCGTGGCACGCAACTGCGTATGCGCGCCATCCCTGCCACAAAACCGGGGGCGGTGCCGAGATGCGCCCGTCTTTAAGATGAATTTGAATTTCGGCTTTGCCGTTGCTCGGAAGCGCCACTAGGATGGTTCAACGAATGAGCGACAACCCCGCGACGCTAACCGCACGCATTGATGGCCGGCGACCCGACCAATTGCGACCGGTTCGTTTTCAAAATGACATTGCCCCCTATGCGACCGGTTCAACGCTTATTGAGTGGGGCCAGACCAGAGTCATCTGCGGGGTAACCGTGGAAGAGACTGTGCCACGATGGATGAAGGAACAGAATGTCGTGGGCGGCTGGATTACGGCGGAATATTCAATGCTTCCATATTCGACGTTACAACGAAAGCAACGCGACGTTTCCAAAGGCAAAATCGACGGTCGTTCTCAGGAGATTCAGCGGTTGATTGGAAGGTCCATCCGCGCGGCGGTCGATCTTGAAAAACTTGGACCTCGCACGGTCTGGATTGATTGTGACGTATTGCAAGCAGATGGCGGAACGCGCACCGCCGCGATCACCGGGGCGTACGTGGCGCTCCATTTGGCGGTCAAAAAACTTCGTTCGGAAGGCAAGCTGAAAGAGAACCCTCTGCTGACCGCAGTGGCGGCTGTCAGCGTTGGCATCGTCAGACGACAGCTTCTTTTGGACCTTTGTTTCGCGGAGGACGCAGCCGCGCAGGTCGATATGAACATCGTTATGACGGCAGCCGGTGAATTCATCGAGGTCCAGGGTTCCGGCGAAGAAGCTACCTTTAGTCAAAATCAACTTTTGGAAATGATCGAGTCAGGCAAGGCAGGGATCCGTGAGCTTTTGAAATTGCAACAGGCCGTTTTGGGAACAACCGCGGCTGAACTTCCATCTTCCTGACGCGCGAACATGGATTCCCCAACGCGGCTTTGTCTGGTGCGGCACGGTGAAGTCGAGCCGCGATACCAACGCGTGTTTGGCGGGCGGATTGACATGGAACTGTCGCCCTTTGGACATGAACAAGCCAAGGCGCTCGCGGACTATTTGCAGCGGATACCCTTCCAGGCGATTTACGCCAGTCCGTTGAAGCGGGTGCAGCAAACACTCGCCCAATTCGTCGCCAAACAAAACAAGCTTCCGATCATTCTGGAAGATTTGCGCGAAGTGGATTTTGGGATTTGGACCGGGTTAAGTTGGGAGCAAGTGAAGGAGCAATTCAATGCGAGCGCATTCGACTGGCTGGATCAACTCGAGCGCGGCCTGATCTCGGGTGCTGAACCCATGAGCCAGTACCGCACCCGTATTGATTTCGTGTTGCGGAGAATTCTTGAAGAGTGTCGAGGGCAGACCGTGGCGGTCGTTTGCCATGGCGGCGTCATCCGGATGATTCTGGCCATTCTCTTGGACCTGCCACTCCCAAAGATGGCGGGTTTCGATATTGAATATGCAAGCCTCACGGTTGTGGATTATCTTCCTCGCAAGGTGGAAGTGCAGCTCCTGAATTTTACTCCGTGGAGGGATAGCGCATGAAGGCGAAGCCTCTCTGGCACATCATAGTTTCAACTTCCGCTGAAGCCGAAGAGGCAGTCGCGGCGCTGCTCGAACGTCTTTTCGGGCAGCCGGCGTCAATTTACATCGAGGAACAAACGCAGCAACGCACCGTCGGAGTTTATTTTCCAAAATCAACGGCCCTGGCCAAACGGGAGGCTCTGGTCGCTGGGTTGAAATACATTCAAGATTGCGGGCTCGAGACTGGCCCGGCGAAGATTTCGATGCATCGTGTTCGCCGCGACGATTGGGCGAAGTCCTGGAAGAAATACTTTAAGACAATTGAAATCGGTTCAGCTCTCTTGATCAAACCGAGTTGGAGCAAACGCCGTGCGCGCGAGAACCAAGCGGTCGTCGTCCTGGACCCTGGTCTCAGCTTTGGCACAGGACAACATGCCACAACGGCGTTTTGCCTGCGGCAGCTTGTCGCTTGCCGGACGAACGGCGCATCGCAATCGGTCCTCGACATCGGGACCGGTTCAGGAATTCTCGCGATTGCGGCCGCGAAACTAGGGTATGAACCAGTCCGCGCCGTCGATATCGATCCCGTGGCAGTTCGGGTCGCGAAAGCGAACGTGAGGAAGAATCGAGTTGAGGACCGTGTCACGATTGTCAAAAGCGATCTCAGTCATTTCACAGGAAAGAGCAAGGTTCGGTACGACCTTGTCTGCGCGAACTTAATCGATAGTTTGCTGATCTGTGAATCGAAACGCGTCGTGAATCAGCTGAAGCCTGGCGGCAGATTGATCGTCGCGGGCGTCCTGGCGGAGCAATTTCGCCCTGTGCAAGACACCTATGAATCTCTCGGTCTGAGATTGACTCAGAGCGATGCAGACGGAGAATGGCAATCAGGGACCCTCGTTTATTCCTGAAGCCGAGACGGCATAAGTTATCTTCGATTCCTGACAGATCGCTGGAAAAATTGCCGCTGACTTTTTGAACATTGGTCTGGAAATAGGGTCGGATTTTGTGTATGCAAGCAAATATGACCACCGAACAAGCGGTTTGGAGTCAAAGACAGAGAGTTCACCACCATCTGGCATCTTTTCCGCTCTACGTGGTCAAAAGAAAGGATACTGAGCTTATGACCAAATCGTTAGACGTTATAGCTGAAGTGATTCGCAACCCGAAACATCCCTTCCCGCAAGTAGCTGATCGTCCCGATAAACCTCAGAAGAATCGTTATGAACGCCGAAAGGTAAAACAATACATTCAACTCGGAGACTGGTCGGCAGAAGCTAAAAGCTGATTTTTAATCATTCGCCTATAACTGCAAAAAGCCACGCGTCAGCGTGGCTTTTTGTTTTAAAGTCAAAACCGCCCCTGCAATCTGTGATTTCCACTCTTGATGCATTCGGCAATTCAAAAATCGTGTGGCGAATGGTTGTCCCGGAGGGACAGCGCGAAAATAGCCCGGCGTTTCAATTCAACGCCGGGAACCGAATGGCCAGAGGTCAAAGTCCCGAAGGGACGGTTGAATCGTGGGCAGCTATCTATCACAGAGGTTCAGCCGTCCCATTCGGGACTCGCGCGCCGGAGCCGTTTCCGGCGTTCAAACGCCGGGCTATTGTCATCTGTCCCTCCGGGACAAGTGTATCCTCACTGATTCGGACCAAACACACTGGCCAGGATCACTTCTTTAATTTTCCAGATTAAGGTCATAGTCATCGCGAGCGGCAAGAGGACGAGGAACACCAATATCCACTGCTTGACGATTTCAAGAGACCTCAATAAGTCCACAACCAGCGCTGGCAATGGAGCGATTTGTTGCAGCGTCAGATAGAGGGTTACCAGGACGATGAGCGCGAGAACCATGTAGAGGTTAAGGGAAGTGAAGAATTTCGTTTCGAGCCGCAGCGTTTCGTCCGGCAGCATCGCGGTCAGGCGTTGCAAAACGCGATTCAAATTGAACAGGAAAAGCAAACTCGAAAGCATCAGAATCCCGACGGCAATCGAATAGAGCGGGACATAGGGAATTTGGTTCCACCAAAACACAAATGGAGAGAGCCCGATGTTGACGACCGCCAGGAGTTTAGCCCGGTCGAGCGTATGGCGCCAAACGCGTTCTTGCTTTTGAAAATAACTTAATTGCCAGAGGCCATAAAAAAGGAGGCTCGTAGCGACAATGGGCGGGATTACGCCCAGAGGTTTTAACCATTCGTTCGTCGCGGTCTTAACGCAAACCAGAAGTGTGATGGGCAGCCCCCAAAAAAGAGCCGATAGGCCACGAACCAGCCGGCTCAACGAGCGCATTAACTCGGCTTGGAAAATCGGGTCGGACATGCACGAAGCTCGCTTGGCTAAACCGGATGCAGTCGGTTCGGCGCGCCTCCCCAGGAAGGTGGTGAACCGGCGCTGGTGAACTTAAAAGTTGCCCCTCTCCCGATCGGATGAGCCGAGGGAAGGTTTTTGCGTAATCTAATCGATTTACGATCAGTCAATGCACACGCACCCGCATCATTTCCCTCCCCATGAACCTGCGTTGTAGGATAGGCGTCCCGCCTGTCCAGCACTTGCGTACACCAAGAGGATGGACAGGCGAGACGCGCTGTCCTGCCAGGTTCACGGGTGCAACAGGCGAAAATGCGTTTCGGAGAAGTCTCTCCCCATCCGATGGGGAGAGGGGTTTTCTGCGCCAGATTCAAGGGTGTGCGATACACGAAGCACATGGGGCGGAAAGCGCTTTCTAAATCGACAGGTAGGTGTAATCCCTCAGCCCGCGCTCGTACTCATCCAGCAAGCGCATCGCTTCTGACGGCTTCATCTTGTCCGACTTAATCGCGGCGTCGATTTGGGCCTTCATCTGCCTCTTGAGTTCGTTTTCGTCGTATTGCACGGCGCCCAAAGCCTGCACGATCGTGTTCCCCTCGATGATTTCTTCGACGTAATAGCCGGCCGCTTCATCGGGATCGAGGAAGACATGCACTTCATTGACCCGCCCAAATAGGTTGTGCAGGTCGCCCATGATATCCTGGTAAGCCCCCATCAGAAAAAAACCGAGGTAATACGGTTCCTGGCCCTGGCCATTGGAATGGAGTTGGTGTAATGGCAAAGTATCTCGAACGTCGCGCAGATCGATGAACTTGTTGATCTGCCCGTCGGAGTCGCAAGTTATGTCCACCAAGGTCGTTTCACGCGTCGGCCTTTCGTCCAAACGATTAACGGGCATGATCGGAAACAATTGGCCGAGCGCCCAATGATCCAGCAGGGATTGGAAGACAGAAAAGTTGCAAAGATACTGATCACCCAAACTGTCCTCGAGCTTGCGAATCTCTTCGGGAATATAAGCCTGCCCGCGAAAACTCTGCACCACGCCCTGGCTGATTTCCCAGTAAAGGTTCTCGATCTTCGCCTTGTCCGGCAATTCCATCAGGCCAAGGGTGAACATATTATGCGCGTCGTCGCGCCGTTCCAAAGCGTCGTGATACGCTTCGAGCTTGTTCAACTTGGCCAGGTTTCTTCGAATATCGAGGAGTTCCTTGACCAAAGGATGTTCGTTGTCGCCGTAATTGAAGTTTTGATCGGGACGGATTTTGCCAATCGCGCCGAAGACCTCGACGATTAGGACGCTGTGATGCGCGACGATCGCGCGACCACTTTCGCTGATAATGTCGGGGTGCGGAACCTTCTCCGCGTTGCAGACGTCGGCGATGTAATAGACGACGTCGTTGGTGTATTCCTGCAACGTGTAGTTCGTCGAGCTATCGAAAGCCGAGCGGCTGCCATCGTAATCGACTCCGAGTCCGCCGCCCACATCGATGTACTCGATCGGGAATCCCATCTTATTAAGTTTCGCATAGAAGCGCGCAGCTTCCTGGACCGCTTTCTTGACCGTCAGGATGTCCGGCACTTGCGACCCGATATGGAAATGGAGCAGCTTGAAACAATGCGAGAGTTTCTCAGCCTGCAACAGTTCCGTGGCGGCGAGCAGTTCGGCGGTGCTCAACCCGAACTTCGCATTCTCGCCGCCGCTCTCCGCCCATTTGCCCATGCCTTTGCTCAGCAGCCGCGCGCGAATGCCGATTAACGGTTCAACACCTACTTGCTTGGAGACCGCCAGAATTTGTTTTAGCTCCTCGAGTTTCTCGACAACCATGATGACCTTTTTGCCGAGCTTGATTCCCATCAGCGCCATGCGAATGAACGTGGAATCCTTGTAGCCGTTGCAGATGATCATGCTGCCGATTTGATCTTGCAGCGCGAGACCGGCAAACAACTCCGGCTTGCTTCCAACTTCCAATCCGAAATTGAACGCCTTGCCGGCATCGAGAATTTCCTCAACGACCTCGCGCAGTTGGTTAACCTTGATCGGAAAGACGCCTCGGTACTTGCCCTGGTAATTGAACTCGGACATCGAGTTCCGGAAGGCGAGGTTAATCGATTCGACGCGATGCCTTAAAATGTCTTGAAACCGGATCAGCAATGGGAATTTGAGTCCGCGCGCTTTGGCTTCCTCGATGACGTCGGTGATTTCGACCGAAGCGCCGGCTTCCTGCAACGGTGTGGCGATAACGTGACCCGCCTCATTGATGTCGAAATATTTGGCCCCCCAACGGTCGATATTGTACAAACTTCGAGCACACTGGATGTCCCAGGGCTTTGCCGCTTCGGAAAATTCACTCATTCTATTTTGTTCGGACCGCTGCGCACTATAAGGACGCCTCTGGAGAATTCAATATGCGTGATCAAAATTTTTGTGCTCTTGCTTTGGCGACGCGAGCTGGTTCCATACGGCCATGGCACGAGCACTTCTTTCGGCGATCACCGGTTGCGCGGATCGTCTCTTGAAGACCAATCAATTCACAGACTGGGAAGGCGCGGTTAATGGACTGCAAGTGGGTAATCGCGGCAAAGTGGCCCGCATCGCTGCGGCTGTCGATGGCACGCTGGCAACGATTCGAATGGCCATCACGGCGCGTGCCGACCTGATGATCGTTCATCACGGCCTTTTCTGGGGAACGACTCATCCTTGGACTGGCGTGCGTTACGAAATGCTGCGGCTCCTGATCGAGAACGACCTGGCCATCTACAGCTCGCATCTGCCGCTGGATGCGCACCCGAAACTGGGGAACAACGCCCGGCTTTGCGCGGCGCTCGGCCTAAAAAAATTGAAGCCCTTTTTTCTCCAGAAGGGCCAACATATCGGATACCGATGCGACACGAGCATCTCACGCGACATCCTAGTGAAGAGGCTGAGCGTCGCCGTCGGACGCGAACCAGTCCTGTTACCTGGCGGGCCGAGCCGCTGCCGAAAGATTGGAGTTGTGACCGGCGGCGCAGGAAACGAGGTTAATGTAGCCGCTAGCGAAGGTGTCGATACGTTCATCACTGGCGAAGGCGCGCATTGGACCTTTGCGTTAGCCGAGGAATTGGGATTAAACGTTCTCTACGGCGGTCATTACGCGACCGAAACGTTTGGCGTCAAGGCTCTGGCTGAATATTTGTCGCGAAAGTTCTCGTTGCCCTGGGTCTTTCTGGATCATCCGACCGGGTTGTAAATGTTTTTTCTTTTCTTTGCGTTGCGACCCCCGTGTGTATCGTGATCGCCGAAATGAAATGCCTTAAACGATGACCTCGCCTGAAAGTCACACCGTGTTGCCAACATTCTTATCCAAGAAACCAATCCCCACAGAAGAAAGATTGATTTTTGCCCTCGATGTCGCAACCCCGGATGAAGCTAAGGAATGGGTCGCGCGGTTGGGCGATTCGGTTTCATTTTATAAGCTCGGGCTCCAATTATTGATGGCTGGCGATTACTACGGCCTTGTCTCTTGGTTGCGGGATAAGGGCAAGAAGGTCTTTGCCGACATCAAGTTCAACGATGTTCCGGAAACAATTCAAGGCGCCGTGGCTCAACTCAAGAATCGCGGCATCTCTTTTGCAACCGTGCACGCTGGCAGTGATGACGGACTAAGGGCTGCGATCAAGGTGAAAGGCGATGTCAAGATTCTGGCCGTGACCGTTTTGACGAGCCTTGATGAGCACGACCTCAAAGCCCTGGGATTCAGTTGCGATGTGAAGTCACTGGTCCTGTCGCGGGCCAAGCGCGCTGTGGATCTCGGATGCGATGGCGTGATTTCCTCGGGCCTGGAAATTGAAGAGCTCAGACAAAATTATGGGGACAATTTTCTCATTGTTTCCCCTGGCATTCGTCCGGTCGAGAATCGGGAAATACCAGACGACCAAAAAAGGATCGTAACAGTCCCGGAAGCTTTTATTAAGGGAGCTGACTATATTGTAGTAGGGCGACCGATTCGAAAGGCGTCCGATCCGAAAGCAAAGGCGTTTGAGATCCAGCAGCAGATCGCCGAAGTATTTGCAGGAAAGCATCCTGATTGAAGCACGCCGCCGCATTGCTACGACGACGGCGTATAGGCCATTGGAACCGCGGATTTCGCCGATAACGCAGATAAGAAGGCAACGATGCTGAAGAGGTCGCATCCTTCGCCTCCCTCATTAGAGGGCTGCTGAACCTGCTTCTCTTCTGTATCCGCGTTCATCCGTGTTATTGTCTGCGGTTCTGGTCTTCTGGGCTCTGGGGTTGGGGTGCCTTGACTTGAGATTTCCACTTCGTTACGGTCCCGTCCATGAATCGTTTGACCGTTCGTTTCGTAATTACATTGATTTGTTTGGCGTGGCTTCCACTGCAAACTCCCGCGCCCCTAATTTATCGGCCTGGCGAGGGCTGGTCGTACGAGCCAGTCGGCGGCGGCAAATGGGTGAAGGCACGAGCTAAAGATCAGTTGGAAGTCGCGCAAAACGCGTTCGACCAGAAGGACTATAGCTTGGCGTTGAAAGCCGCGCGTCGGACAGTGAAGATTTGGCCGATGTCGGATTATGCGCCCCAAGCGCAATACCTTTTGGCTCGATCTTACGAAGCCAAAGGCGAGGATGAAAAAGCGTTCAAGGAATATCAGAAGGTCCTCGACAAGTATCCCAAGGTTGCGAATTACGAAGAGATTCTCACGCGGCAAAACGCCATCGCGAGCCGATTCCTCGAAGGCCAATGGTTCAAGCTTTGGGGACGAATCCCGTTCTTTCCTTCAATGGATAAGACTTCGGACATGTTCGCGAAAGTGATCAAGAATGGGCCTTATAGTGACATCGCTGCGCAGGCGCAGTTGAATATCGGCTCGGCCCGCGAGAAGCAATTGGGTTTCTTTAATCCCACTGAACCGTACAAAAAGGCTATCGAGGCCTACGAACAAGCTGCTGACCGATATCACTATCAAAAAGACGTGGCGGCGGACGCGCTTTATCGCGCTGGAATGGCCTACTACAAACAAGCCAAGACCGCTGAGTACGACCAGAGCGTGGCGGGACAAGCTATTGAAACGTTTGGCTCACTATTGACGCTTTATCCCGAAGATTCCCGCGCCGCTGAAGTGCAGAAGATCATTGACGAACTAAAAACTGAACAAGCCCGCGGATGCCTTGAGATCGCCCGTTTTTACGAAAAGAAAAAGCGGTGGGATGGCGCTCTCGTTTACTACAACGAAGTGTTGCTCAAAGACCCTAAGTCCAAGTATGCGGAGGAGGCAAAGCAGCGGATCAACGAATTGAAGAAACGCGTCGGCCAAACGACCGCGCAAAAGTCCGAATGAGAGTGCAGTTGAAGCATCTAGTCGGTAGGGCGGCGTTGCTGCGCCGCCCACATCGCGAGGCGAACGGGGCGGCGCAGCAACGCCGCCCTACCTTGAGGTTAATCGAGAGGGATTGAGGACTTGCCGTTCATGTTGGATTGCTTGCGCGTGCGTAAGCGCGATTCTGATGCTCAGCGGTTGCGCGGGTTACCGGTTGGGTCCAACTAATGGGCTTGCTGCGGGAAGCAAATCCATTCAGATCAATCCATTTCAAAACGAAACTTTCGAGCCTCGCCTCGTTGAGCCCGTCACATCGGCTCTGCGCAAAAACATCCAACGGGATGGGACGTACCGCCTCAACACGCGCAATGAAGGTGACATCGTCGTAAACGGAATCATCACGCGCTATGACCGGTCCGGGCTTTCCTTCAATCCGCGCGACATTCTGACGCCGCGTGATTTTCAGGTCATCGTCACGGCAAAGGTGACGGCTGTTGAGCGCAGTACCGGCCGAACAATCGTTGATCAGCACGTTATGGGGCGAACGACGCTTCGCACAAGCGCTGACTTAGCTAGCGCCGAGCGGCAAGCTGTCTCACTGCTCGCTGACGATTTGGCAAGAAATGTGACGTCGCTGCTGGTGGATGGCACGTGGTAAAACTGCGGTTCACGGCCTCTCGTCGTTGCTTCCAACTACTTCGCGGTGTTCGCTTGGCTTCGTATCGGAGGCTTGTGTCCCGGATTGTTCGCCTGGTTTGTTTCGCTGAACCATTTCCTTGATCTTGTGCAGCCACCGTTTCGCCCAAGCGAATTCAGTCGCTAGAACAGCTAAGCCCGCGGGAATGACAAGAAATGCGGGAACAGGCAGCACGATCAAGGCGACTCCAACCAGCATCATGGTTCCACCGATCAGCCCAATCACGATAAATCCAGGCAGTCGCTGACTTTGCAATGAGAGGCGCCCCAGATGGAATTCAGCAGGATGGTGGGTGAGCGGCAATCGCCGCAACGAACCGAATGACCTTGACTCAATCGCTCACCATGAAATCGGCCATGCTCTTTTCGCGGAGTTCAAAACAAGCGGCAAGATCGATGACAGCGAAGTGATCGCTTATCATGGCGAGCCGCCGCGTCTGGATCGAAGCGACCATTTTCCTGGTGCAGTCGATTCGGCCAGCCGCCGTGGCGTCTTCGGCCAGGATTATCACGGTGAAATGCCCAAACGCCGGTGGCTAGTCACGAAGTTCGATTTGCTCGTTGCCCAGGCCGTTGGTTACAAGCTGCGTCACACGCCGGCCTTTGAGCCATTGACGCTCGACGGTGGAGTGGTTCCGACGGGACGTGTGGGTGAACGCAGCGCAGTGCGCTTGCGAGCGAGCGGTGGAATACCGTTCTATTGCTTCACGATGGACAAAGCCACATTGCCTGCCCGCTTGCAATTGGACTCATTCACTGGCGAACTGGCCGGAGTCCCGACGGTCGCGGGAAAGCAGACCTTTGTTGTCCGTGTCCGGGATTACGACCAGAAGTCGCAAGGTGCAACTGCTGAGATCACCATTTCGGTTAACGCGGAGTGACCCGTTTTGAACTATGCGATCATTGCTCTCAACCGCTCAGATATCCGCCGCGTTGCTTGCTATATAGCAACTTGCTTTTCGCGATGGTCTGGGGCTTTGCCGGAATCAGCAAAGTCGCTAACGGTGTGCCGTCATGGTTCGGCGATAAATCTGGCAAGACAATTCTGGCTTACTTTCCTGGATTGCCTGGATTGCCGGCGACGTTTTGGTTGCTGACTGCCGGGGAAGTCCTGGCGTTTGCTCTAGCGGTGCTCCCGTTAGTGCGTGGCGAGTTTCTGGAACGGCGCCCTCCAACGTTGCTTTCATGGATGCTGGTGTGGAGTCTGTTTGTTTTCGCGCAGCTTGCGTTTGGGCAATGGATGACGCAGCAGTTTTGCCGTCATTGCCTATTTCGCCGAGAAGTACGATGTGGCCCGTTCGCAGTTGGAAGCATTGGACTGGAAGCCGAGGCTAGAAAACCTTCGAGGCTGGGAAAGAGACTGGTCACTCTTGCCCTTGGAAGTGGCAGCCCGAACAGGCTCGATAGCCGGGCGAATTGCGGCCGCCGAGACCTTCCGTAAACATGGCAACATTCAGGAATCTCTGAGCTTGTACACAAAACTGACTGCCCTCCCGAACATCGACGAACGCGCCAGCGCTTTCATTCGGCATCGCATGGCTGCCCTCGAGATCGAGGCTCGATTGTTGGAAGGAGGATGGGTCGATGTTTTGCCAGTGAGCCAAGACGATCCCAATTGGGTCAGTCTGCGCGGAACGCACGAACGGCCTGCCGACGGTGCGCTAGAGGTCAAATCTCGAAGCGACGGGCATTTGCTTTATTCGCGAGTGCGAGTCGGTTCTGACTTCGAAGTGAAAGGTGACTTCGAAGTGGTCGATTCCTCGAATAAAAGTTTTCAAGCAGGCATCGCCATCGGTTTGCCGGACGTTGGCGCATACGAATGGTACGGCTTTCTCATGAAACACAACGCTGTCGAAGCCGGCATCGCCAGTTTTGCACGCGGTTGGACACGGCAGCAGGTTTTGCAGCCGGTGAAGCTCAGTGACCGGAACTCGTTTCGTCTTCGGTTTCAGAGTGGCACGGTCAACGTTTCGGTGAACGGCAAAGAAGTCTTTCGCGATGTTAAACCTGTGCGAACCATTTCGGTTGCACCGGATGATTTCCTAATTGGAATAGGAGCTTTCAATGACATGAACGAAACGGTGATTCGATATCGCAACGTGCAAACCAGGAAACTTTCTCCGGGCGAGAAGGCGGTGAACTAAATTAAATTCAATAGGCCGAATGTCATAGCCATTAGTTCCATGAGTTCGGCCCCTTGACTCCGATCAAGCTGCGACTGGGGTCCGAACTGACAAAATCATGCCCTGAACCCCACTGAGGTCGGATCATCATTTTGTCCAAACATGATTCTGTCATTCAATGGATTTCAACAAATAAGCCACAAAACAGCGCTTATCACTCACCAAGTATCAAGCTCGATTCTCAGCCTTTCGATTGGCAAACCAACGACGTTCGCATATGAGCCGGCGATCTCCGCGATTATCGAACCGCCATGTTCCTGAATTGCGTAGGCGCCGGCTTTGTCGAGGGGATTGATCGAAGCAAGGTACCGCTCGATTTGCTCGGCTTTTAGTTTTTTGAACGTCACCAAGGTCGTTTCCGCAAGAAGCCGCTGCCGATGCGCTCGCAATTCGATCAGGCAAATGCCGGTGACAACTTGATGAGTTTCGCCTTGCAATTGCTGCAGCATCACGTGGGCGTGCTGCAGATCCGTTGGTTTGCCATAAAGCGTGTGGTTCAGATACACCAGCGTGTCCGCCCCAATGACGAGCGCGTCGGGGAACTGTTTCGCGACCGAGCGCGCTTTCCGATACGCGTTGATCAGGCAAGTCTCGCGGGCGGTCAATTGCTCGTCATGCACTTCCGGCGCATCGCTGGGTATGACCTGGAAGTCAGGGATGACTTCGCGCAGCAACTCCCGGCGTCGCGGTGAGGCGGAAGCAAGGATCAATAATTTCGGCAAGGCCATGTGTAGCTCCGAGCAATGGAGGCACGCGCAACTCGAGTGCGCGTTTAGCTCGCCTGCCTGCGTTACGACGCGTGGTCCGCGTCTTCATACCGCGTCTGGGATCCGGTAATGTTTTCGATACGCGGGCTTGAGGAGTTTGTTGGCTTCTTCGTTGTTTGTGAAACGCTCGGTTTGCGCGTCGAACAGCAATTGTCTGTTTCCCACGCGGTAAGACAAGTTGGCCAAGTGAACGAGACAACCGCTGAAGTGAGCTTGCTCGATGTCTGCGTTCGGCGTCTTGCGGTTACGCACGCAATCGATGAAATTCGGTTGATGCCACTTGTCTGGGTGAACTCCTTTTTCTTCGGCGATGACTTTGCCATCGACCTCGACAACTTGCCAGCCGACACCGTGCCGCCCCAGATACATGAGTTGTTTCGTGCCGTAAATCTCGATCCGTTCCGCATTTGAAGGCCAATGCGGCCATTTCTTGCCATAACGCTCTTCGCCGTTTGATTTCCGCAAATGATTCGTCGAATTGCCGCTGTCACAAGTCATCGCGAAATCGCCGAAGTCATAGGCGATCGCCTGCAGTTCGGGCGCTTCACGCTGAGAGCGGTAAGCGAAGTTGCCGCCGACACAAAAGACGGACTTCGGCTGCGGTGGGTCACCGAGAGCGAATCGCGCCAGATCGAGTTGATGACTGCCGTCGTCCGTGAGGGCTCCGCCTTTGTAATCCCACCAATCGTACCAACCACGATGGCGGCCCGCATTATACGGAACTTCGGGCGCAGGACCAAGCCAGCGATCCCAATCTAATCCGGGTGGCGGCGCGCTGTCCGGTTTGGCAACGAACGGATTTCCGCCGAGCAGATTGCAGACTTTCACCAGCACAACCTTGCCAAGTTTGCCGCTCTGAATGTACTCGCGCGCCGAGGCTGCGTAAGGAGCGCTGCGATTCTGAAAACCAACCTGAACAATGCGGTTATACTTGCGCGCCGCTTCGATCATCTTGCGGCCTTCCCAAATCGTGATCGAGGGACACTTCTCGACATAAACGTCCTTGCCTGCCTGGCAGGCCCAAACGGTGGCGAGCGCGTGCCAATGTTCGGGCGTGGCGATGACTACTGCATCGACATCCTTATCGTCAAATGCTTGGCGCATTTCGACGATACGCTTCGGTGCGTAGCCTTGCGCCTGCTCCAATTCCCGAATGTGTTCGCTGCCGCGCTGCTCCTCGACATCACAGACGTATTTGAACTCGACGTTGGGCAGCTTCGACATGCCGCTGCTATGGCTGCGCCCGCGTCCGCCAGCGCCGATAAGAGCGAGAACTACTTTATCATTCGGCGATTTCGCGCGAACACGCGGGAACAATCCGAAGGCCGCTGCTCCGGTCGCGAGCAGCGCCGAGCCTTTAGCCGACCGTGAAATGAAGTCGCGTCTCTTGAGTGGTTTCATATTATGGTTTGAATCTCCGTTTTGTTGCAAAACTGGCAAGGACGGATTCAACTCCAATGCCTTTCGGTAATTCAAAGAGCATTTGTCCCGGAGGAACAGAGCGAAAATAGCGCGGCGTTTCAACGCCGGGACGGCGACGAAGAGCACGTAAGTCCCGAAAGGGACGGCTGAACTTGATGGCCGGAGTTGCGGACGCGTTCAACCGTCCCTTCGTGACATGGGCTCCGGAGGCTCGGTTCCCGGCGTTGAAAAAACGGGCTATTTTCATCCTGTCCCTCCGGGGCAACCATTTGCCAAATGGCTTCGAATTACCGAAAGGCATTAGATTCCACTCCGTCCCTGATTTGCATGGAACGCAATGCGAATGAAAAGACGACACCGGAGGCGGCCGTTGTACCATCGCGCGTTCCCCTGGCATCGAGCACAAAGCGGGAACAAGCGGGACGGAGTGGAATCCGTCCTTACCAATTCGGTGTCCGCGAAGCCGTTTGGTCATATCATTCCACGTAAACGAATTCGTTCAGGCTCATTAGGGTTTGGCAGAGGTCAGCCAACGCCATTTCGAGCGCGTTATCCTTCTTATAGGAAGCCATTTGATCGCGAACGAAACTCGTTGTGTCCGCGAGTTCGTGCGCGGAAGGCGAACGACCTAACGCCAGCAAATAGGCCGATTGAACTCCGTCGCTGAGGGAATGGCGCGCGATTGGCGTGATGCGTTGCGCAAACTGCCGCGCCCAACTCCGCACATGCGGATTATTCATTAAGAGCAACGCTTGCGGTGCAACCGTCGTGGTTGGCCGGTTGCCCATGCTTTGAAGAGGTTCAGGCGAGTCGAACAGCAGCAGGATGGGAATCAGCTTGCTGCGTTTAACCGTGAAATAAATGCTGCGGCGGCGCTGGCCTTCTTCGAGCGTGCCCGGACCAAACATCCGCGGGTCAAGCGCTCCACTCACTGCGAGCATGGCGTCCCGAATGACTTCACCTTCCAACCGCCGTGGCGATTTGCGCCAGAGCAATGTGTTGTCCGGATCCACTTGCGCGGCGGCGGAATTGAATTCAGCGCTCTGCATGTAGGCGGCGCTCATCATGATTTCTTTGTGCAACGACTTTAATCGCCAACCTTGCCGAATCAATTCTGTGGCCATCCAATCTAGCAGCTCGGGGTGCGTAGGACGTTCGCCTTGTGAACCAAAATCGTTGGGCGTCGCGACAATGCCACGCGCAAAATGATGCTGCCACAGCCGATTCACGACGACGCGTGCAAGCAGATGACCAGCGCCACCGTCCACATCCGTAATCCAATTCGCCAATGCCGTCCGTTGATATGAAGTATGCCATCCTTTCGGCGGCTTGACAGCTTGCCAGAGCGGTTCACGAGCAGGTTCTCGCATCAGCACTTGCAAAAAGCCCTGCTTGGCTTCGCCTTGTTTTTGGTTCGGGTCGCCGCGTTTGAGAAAATAAGTCTTTTCATAGAAATCAGGCCCTTGCGTGTTCAATCGGACGGCCGGAACGCTTTCGCTTGTAATCAAGACTTTGGTGAAATTCGGTTTCGGTTTCGCCTTGGCGTGCTCCTGGATAGCTGCCTGGAGCTTCTGCCAATCCAGATCAGTTCCGCGAAACCATTTCAGCAGCGTCAATCGCTGGTGTACGGTCCGCTCTTGATCGGGCGAAGCCAGAATTCGAGATGCTTCGAGAACGAGATCGTGCGGTGTAGAATCTCCGTCAAACACCGTTGGAACTGGCGCTGTGCTGATCGAAAGCCGCGGCCGGCCAATCGCATGACCATCGTTGGTTTCGAATTTCAATGTAAACGTCAGCAGCGTCCCGGCCTCAAAACCGATGGGCCTTTCCAGTTCAAAGGTCGCTGTGTGATTCTTGCCAAACTGCGGATCGATGGCCCAACCGGATTTGAGGTCGCCATCAATCGCCGCCGCCACTGGAAGTCTGTTCTGTTCGAAGGTTGCCTTTGGGTTAACCAGCTTTATCTCGATGCCCGGTCCTTCGCTGGGCAGCGGCGCAGCGGTCACGCGAAAATCCGACAAAGCGAAATTGCCGTTATTCGCGCGGCCGGGACCGTTCTTGACAAGCGAAGGATCGGCCAGAGCTTCCAAACGAACAGCCGTGATGCCCTTGAGAGTTGTGCGCGCGCTGAAGGTGTACGTATCGAACTTCAAGTTCTTCCCTCTCGCCAAAAATGAACCATCGCTCAAGTTCGTGAACATCGCCCCGCCTAGGGACTTCGCTGTCGCCGTGTCGAGCACCAGCCAGCGCGGTTGAGGCGGCTGTGCATTCGTCTTGAGCCAGCGATCCAACCGGCCAGGAAGTTCCTCCCGTTCGAACCGTTCAGCAGTCCCAATCAAGAGGGCATGTTTCGCTTCGAACTTCGCGAGCGCCTCGCGATGCCGTTCGGGTTGAAAGTCGAGATCGACTTCGCTCCGAACGGTGGTCGTGAACGTCGAGAGAAACCGATAGTAGTCCGAGACCGGGATCGGATCGAACTTATGATCGTGACAGCGCGCGCAGCCGATTGTCATTCCGAGCATCGACGTTCCGATGGTTGCCGCCATGTCATCGAGTTCGTCGTAACGCTCTTTCTCGGCTTGGTTGGCGGTGATTTGTGTCGCATGCACTCCAGCGGCCAGAAAACCCGTGGCCATGAGGGCGAGTGAATTCTGAGGCTCGAATTCGTCACCCGCGATTTGCAGCCGGACGAATCGGTCGTACGGCATGTCGAGGTTAAGGGCCTGAATGACGAAATCACGGTAGTGGTAAGCAGTCGGGCGGTCCGTATCGTGCTCGAAACCGTGGCTTTCTCCAAAGCGCGCCAGATCCAGCCAATGCCTTCCCCAACGCTCGCCATAATGGGGGCTGGCCAGCAAACGATCGACCAACCGTTCGTAAGCTTCGGGAGTTGTATCCCGGCCGAACAGTTCCATTTCTTCAGGAGTCGGCGGCAAACCGGTCAGATCAAAATGCGCGCGCCGAAGCAATTTGCGTCGTTCCGCGGGAGCCGCGGGAGCAAGACCTCCTGCTTCGAGTTTCGATAACACAAAACGATCAATCGCTGTGCGGCACCAGGCAGCCTTCTTCACCGCAGGCAGCTCGGGACGGGTTAGCGGCCGAAACGACCAGAATTGTCGATCCTTGTCCGTGACAACGGACCGGTCAGCAAGTGTTTGGTTCGGCTGAGCAGGCGCAGGTGATGGCACTCCCGAAAGAGAAAGGCCTGCCAGGAACGCCACAAAGAAGCCGCGTTTCAACATCACCGGAGACATGCGATTGGTTATCGCACTAAAGCCGGCTCTGGTAAAGATTACTGTTTCTCGAAAAAGAAAAAGATGTAGTATCCGCTTACGAAATTCACTATCGCTTGGCTCGCTCGCTCAAGAAAGCTTAAACAAATCGAGAACATCCATGAAAAAGCAAACCATCCTTTCCATCATTGTCGCCGGCTTCACAAGCTTGGGATCACTAACCAATGCCCAAAATGATCCATCGTCAACGGATGCCACGCCAAGACCCAATCCTCAGGAACAGCCAGCTCCGCCCAGAGACGAAGATCGACGCGAACGTCCGCGCGGTGATCGCCCTCGCGAGGAGCGCCCTGCGGAAGGCCGGCGAGGTGATCGCGAACGCGACCAAGGCGAGTCCAGGCTGCGCGATCCAGCCCGGGAGCGTGGAGAGCCGCAAGTTGAACGCGACCGCCCGCAGCCACGTCCGAGGATCGAGCGCGAAGAGTTCCGGCCAGCCCCGGGATTCGAGGGGCGGCCGCCGGCGGGCCAGCGGCCAAATGACCGCGAACCCCGCCTGCGCCCGCAGGTTCAACGAGAGAATCCACAGCGGTTCCAGCGGGAAGCAGAAATCCAAATGAGGCCGCAACCGGAAGGTCAAAACCGATTTGAGGGACCGAGGTTGCGCCAGGGCGATCCTTATCGACAGGGCGCTCAGCCTAGGTCAGAAATGCGACGTCCAGGGCCCTCGCCACAGGGAGGGGAATGGCGGCCGCAAGGACCCAATCAGGGCGTTCGCCGGGAGGTTCAGATTGAACGCAGGGAAGTGATTGGGCCCCGCCCAAGTCCACGCGGTCAAGAGAATCGTCTCCGACAAGAACCAAACAGACCTCAACCTCAACCGAATCGCGAACAACTAGAAAGCCGGGCGCGGCAGGAGAAACTGCAAAAGAAGTTCAACCGCCTGGATCGAAATGGCGACGGCGTGATCAGCCGGCAGGAATTTGCGCGGACTTTTCAAGAGAGGCAGCGCTTGAAAAACGCGCCTTGAATCGTCGCAGAGCTGAGGCTTTCCGACGAGTTTCGAGCCATCCGGCAGTTTCACGTTTCTACAGCGTGAACGCGCGTCTAATGTAGTTTAGCGTAGCGCAGACAGCCCAGTCTGATGTTTCGCAGGATGCCATCAGATGCTGTCCTGCGCTGCGGCGATTGGTTGAGCGCGCGCGAAACTCTGCCGATTGGCAATCGGCGAAACGGCAGACTGGGCAGTCTGCGCTAACGCTAAACGGATGCCGCTTTTACGCTGCGCGCTCCCTGACCAACGGTTTTAATCGTCCCCGCCGGGCCATCGTTGGTCGCAATCTTTCTTCATTAAGCAAGAATCTAGATCCTTAAAGCTCACGCCGCGCGCCGAGTTCGTTTTTGCGCTGCCTAACGCGTAACCTCAATCTCTAGATACACGTCATCGCTGGATAACGAAGTACACCGAAAGGTGAATAGCCGTGTGAAAGTACGAGGGGCTAACTTCGCACGTTTTCACGTTTTGAACGCAAATTGGTTGAGGAGTGTCAGTGGTGAGAGGGAGCAATGTTGAAAAGGGATTTATGGCACGCGGGACGATTCTCGAGGCAGCTTTGGTTGGGGTGATCAGGCTGTTCATTGTTTTGATTGTGGCGATTGCCTGCGCCGCCGCACAGGTATCCAAAACGGCCGGTAGGTCCTGGGGAAACCTCGAAACGGAGGCCATTATTCTCGAACCACCCAGTGAGTATTTATCCAATGCCCGAGTGGCATTAGAGAAGTTCGACTGGTTCATGACCGAGAGCAGCCGAACCAATCTCTTCGCTCAACTAAAGTCCTTTGACCTTACAGCCGCGCAGCGCGCGAGTCTGCTCGACCTGAAGCGTTGGAGTAATTCTACGAATGGACACTGGTTCTCGCCGGGCCGCGAGATGATCCTTGGGTTAAGTCGGCTGGCGCGAGGCCAACTCTATTTGCTGTTGGGCAAGCATCCCGAGAATGTCTACCAGCATTATCCCTTTATTCTTCAACAGAGCGACGTCGATACTTGTCTGGTCAACAGCGGCCTTGCCTCCGAAACGATCATTCTGCTCAAACAGCTTTTGTACAAGCGCGGTCCATGCTGGTGTTTCTCAGATATGGCAGTCTTCGGCGGCTTGCCTGAACATGAGTTTAAGCGCCTCTTAAAAACGTTGAGCCGAGTTCCCGCAGTCGTGATGCGGCTCCGCGTGAATCCTGAGTCCGATGTGAGCGCGTTAATCGGTTATTGGGGCAAACATGGGAGGGAAGGGCGTGTCAGGACGCTGTTGGAGTCTGTGGCCAAGGTTCCCGGAGGCGCCGCCATCGATATTACACATCTGTTGCCGCCGCTGGCGCGCGAACGGCTTTATCAATTTCCGGACCGTTCTGATCCGGACGGCGCCGCGGAACAACATTGCTTTTGGACAGCGCTGAATTTCTTCAACCAGCCGCCCAACAATCGATTCGCGCAGACACGAGTAATTCAGGAAACCCTCGAAAAGGACTACGTCCGCACGCGCGATCAGCCAGCTTTCGGCGACCTGATCGCTTTGGCGGATGGTTCAGGGACGATAACGCATGTCAGCGTTTACATTGCCGATGATGTGGTGTTTACGAAGAACGGTGGTTATATCTTGAAGCCGTGGGTGCTTATGCGCATCGCAGACATGGTTGGCGTGTATGCGACCTCTGGGCCACTTCAAGTCGTGACCCTGCGGTTAAAACAGGGACCTGCTCGATCCGGCATCGAACCCCGCGTTGCGCTACCGACTGGGCCAAGGCCGTTCTGAGACAACAGAAACTTGAGCCGCTCTGCCAGTCAGTGGGAAAAATAGAGCTTGCCTCGACGGAATCTGTCAATCCCGCGGTTGGTGGGGCGAACCTGCCTTGTTCAATCTAAAGGCGGAATGTAACCAATGTCGTAAGTCTCAATTTAGTTTAGTTCGCCGGCGGGATCGGTCGATCCAAGCTCCACAAAATCCCATTCAGCAGCAGGCGGCGGAATGGCGGCAGTTGAAAATCCTCCGGATTGCCGAGCGAGGTGTAAAAAACCCGTCGATTGTGCGTCGTGTTGACCCACGCCACCGGTTCGGTGTTCGAGTTTCCCTGAACCCAGCCTTTCATCAACGGAACAATCGAACCTTTCGGGTTTGGGTTTTTGTAAAGATGCGACGTGACGCGGAACTCGCCAGTTGAGATGCCCGTGAGCACGGGATGCGACAAGGCCTCGCTCGCCGCCTTTACGAGCGTTGGCGGATCTTGGGGCGGTTTGTTGCTATAGTGACCTCGGTAATCGCCGCCGAGCACATCTGCGTCGAATGTTGGCCAAGCGGCGTGATCATCATCCGATGGCTTCGCGTCGAAAGCATGGCTCGCGGTTCGAATACCGACGAGTGGCTTACCTGCGTCGAGATGCTGGCGGATCAACTGGAGCATCGCTTTCGGAGGAGTGCGGCGGCGAACGCTGACGACTAGCAAGTCGGCCGTCTTGATGGCCTCGAAATTCTTGAAATCATTGCCGCCTGCTGGTGGAGCGTTGACGTAAGAACAGTTGAAGCCCCGAAACGCGATTTCCTTTTTGGCAAACTCCGGCAACGTTTCCCCACTGCGATATTCATTTTCCCCAATCACGAAAACGACGTGCGGGCGTTTGTCATCCCGAAAACGAAATGGTTCGCCGCCCAAAAAGTCTGCGCTGGTGATCGACGCGCACCAATGCTTCTCAATGTGCGCAACGACGAGATCGGTGCCGGCAAAATGACTCACGTAGGGCGCCTTGCGCGAATTGTACATCGTGTCGGTCATGTCTCGCATGAGCAGAACATTCTTTCCCAAACCCACCATTTGCCGAATCGAAAACGGACGGCCCAGCACGCACATGTTCGTATGGACTCCGAGGATGATGACATTATCGATGCCATGTTGCTGAAGGAGGTTATACACTTCTTCACCGCTGTCGCTGATGGGGTCTTCGGGTGTGATCTCCAATGTGGCAATCTGCCGTTTCCAAGGACTCCCGCCCGGACATTGCGGATGGTCGTCGCAACCACCATCAGAGTCATCGATCGGCAGCGGCCCTTCCTTGGCCAGGTTCAAAGACCGCCATTTTTCCAGATCAGGTGGCGCTTTCGCTGTTGGCGCTTGCTGAGCTTTCTTGCGTTGTGGCGTGTCTTTGTAAAAGCTCATCGTGCTGCTCGGCGCGTGAATGATGAGGACGCCGCGTTGGCGCGCCTGCTTGATGACTTGGTTCATGCGTGGCGCCATTTCAGCGACACGCGCGGTCGCGCCTTTGCACCAATGCTGGTCCCACATGTCGCAAATGATGATGGCCGTTTTCTTCGGGTCCCACTCGACGGCTTTCTGGACAATCTCATATTGTCCGCTGTCTTTGGCTATTTCAACTCGGCTGCGGGTGTGAAGTTGAAGCGGCGGTGATCCGTCGGCCGCGAAACACGTCCACCCAGCGACCAGCGGAATAAGTAGGCTCCGTTTAGATAGATGCATCATAAAAGCTTTAGGGTGCGTCGAATGCAAACTCGTAGCGATCGAAAAGCGAGGCCAGCTCCGCTATGTCATCTCGGGTAATAGCCCCTTCGGGAAGCTCATGTTCTGACATGCCAACTCCTCCATGACTGCGCTCCATATTTCAGCGATCTCGTTTAGGTCCTCCACTTTTCTGCTCAGTGAGGCGGCAACCCCATAGGTCTGGACGACGCGATACCTTCTACAATCCTCACTTGGCGCGTAAAAACGACACGGGCGCCGGGTGCATTGGCATCAGGATAAGCGTCGCCGATTCTTCGCATCTCTTCGATTTGAGGCCGCCCAACCTCCATAATATCACGGAAACTCAAACATGCCGTCATATTCTTCGTACGGTAGTCGGTTGGTACATCTTGCGCAAGGTCGGAAAACCGGACAGGTCCGACTAAGTTTACGACAAAGCAAAGGCGTGAAACCAGTTTGCGGGCAAGTAAGTATCGGTAGAGTCATTCAAAACGGCACGCGTGGCAGCGCATCCGAGCAAACCTACTCGACGAACTAAATTGGCTCCACTTCTGACGCCTCAATCTTCACGGCGGCGGCTTGACTGATAAAGTCCAATCTCAATATGACCATGAGCTGTCCGCTGCGTTCCTGGACGAAACCTTCAAGGCCGCGTAATGGACCAGACTTCACTTTGATTCTCATTCCGGCCGTGATGTACGGCGCGAGATAGACCTCGGCCTCGCTCTCCAACGCCCGCAAGATATCGCCGAGTTGCTCTTCAAACAGTTTTTGGTCAATCACCGTCAAGAGGTTGGCAACGTAATCACTTTGATAAACCTTGCGGCTTTGCGGTGGAAGCAATCGCAAGAACACGTAATTGGGAAATAATGGCTTTTCGAACGTGACCTTCTTGCCGCGGTATTTTTTTACACTCCGATAGAGCGGTAATGTGGTTGGCAAACCTTCGCGTTCGCAATACTCAACCAGTTTCTTCTCGCAACGCGGCCGTGTATGGGCAACAAACCAGGCTAGTGCTGACATGCGAAATAAGTGCGCGGGTAATAGCCAATGACTTCAAATAACGTCGTCGGCAAACAAATCTTGATGGGTGGCCCAGTTAATCATAAAACGCGGGTAAGGTTGTTCCGTCCCGCAGACAGTTCAAGAAAAATTTCGGCATCCCAACAAAACAGGTGGACAAGCGCAACTGCGTGAGGCTTACTTTGCGGGGTTTTAGACCGTGGACACTCCCACATGATGAATCCAGAATTGCTTGCCAAAGCAAAATCGCTCGGTTTTTCCGACCGCCAAATTGCCCATTTGACGGGACAGACAGAAGACGCTGTTCGCGCCGAACGCAAACGGCTGAAACTTGTGCCGAGCTTCCGCCTTGTCGATACATGCGCGGCCGAGTTCGAAGCGTACACACCGTATTATTATTCGACATACGATCGGGGTGACGACGAAGTTAAGGCGTCGGACAAACGCAAGGTCATGATTCTTGGCGGCGGTCCAAACCGCATTGGCCAAGGAATCGAGTTCGATTACTGCTGCGTCCACTCGGCGTTTGCGCTGAAGGAAGACGGCTTCGAGACTATCATGGTCAATTCCAATCCCGAGACGGTCTCGACCGATTATGATACCAGTGACCGGCTTTTCTTCGAACCGCTCACGCTGGAAGATGTGCTGCACATTTACGAGCGCGAAAAATGCTGGGGTGCGATTGCGCAATTCGGTGGGCAGACTCCCCTGAACTTGGCGCTCGGCCTCCAAAAGAATGGCGTCAACATCATTGGCACATCCCCGCAAAGCATCGAAATTGCCGAGGACCGCAAGCTCTTCGCCGCCATGCTCAACAAGCTGGAAATTCCGCAGCCGCCGAACGGCATTGCCACAAACGAAACCGAAGCGCTCGCGGCGGCGCGCCAACTCGGCTATCCCGTGTTGGTTCGCCCGTCCTTCGTCTTGGGCGGGCGCGCCATGCAAATTGTCTATTCGGATAACGAACTTTCTCATTACATGCGGTTCGCAGTCGAAGCTTCCCCCGAACGTCCGGTGCTCGTGGATAAGTTTTTGGAAGACGCCACCGAGGTCGATGTGGATTGCATCGCTGATGTCGGCCAATTCGCGGATCCAACAAAGGGCGCAAGCGTGATTGGCGGAATGCTTGAACATATCGAGTTCGCGGGCGTCCATTCCGGTGATGCCGCGATGGTTTTGCCCCCGCATACTTTGCCGGCCAAGGTGATTCAAGTGATTCGCGAACACACTCATGCCATGGCGCGTGAGCTGAAGGTGATCGGCCTGATGAATGTGCAATACGCGGTCAAAGGGGAAAGCGTGTATGTGTTGGAAGTGAACCCGCGCGCGTCGCGAACCGTGCCCTTTGTCAGCAAGGCCATTGGCGTGCCGCTCGCGAAATTGGCTGCGAAAGTGATGGCCGGAAAAACCCTGCGAGAGCTCGGTTTCACCGAGGAAATCTGGCCGCGGTACTGGGCGGTCAAAGAATCGGTTTTCCCATTCAATCGCTTCCATGGCCAAGATATCTTGCTCTCGCCGGAAATGCGTTCGACCGGCGAGGTGATGGGTTTGGATGCGGATTTGGGAATCGCTTACGCGAAATCGCAAATGGCAGCCGGCGGTCCGTTGCCAATGAGCGGCCGCGTCTTCATTAGCGTGAGCGATGCTCACAAGAAGGACGTTGCCGACGTGGCAAAGCTCTTTGTTGAACTCGGCTTTGAAATCGTCTCCACGAGCGGCACCGCCGATGTTTTGGAAAAGGCAGGAGTCAAAGTCCAGCGAATCTTCAAGTTGACGGAAGGCCGCCCGAATACGATTGACCTCCTGAAGAATCGCGAAATTCAATTGGTGATTAACACGCCTTCGGGCCAATCCCCGCGCGCCGACGAAGTCAAAATCCGCACGACAGCGGTTTACACGAACACGCCCATCATGACCACGCTCAGCGGGGCCAGAGCCGCTGCGCTAGGAATCGCGGCCTTGAAGAAGAACGGCTACGGCGTTCGAACCATTCAAGAGTATCACTAATTGTTAATGCTAGTGTCCTGAGCCATAGATTTCTTTTTTAAGTCACGACGGTTTTCACGGCCTTTGCACGAGCCTGAACAACGGTGAGATTGCCATCCCTGCGTTTCCAGAAAACGTTTCCGAACAAAATCCTGCTTTGGGGAGCAAAGCATGAATGAATCCTCTGGAAGTGAAGGCTGGCGCAGCTCTGATATTGATCAGCTGTATTGTTAGCGGCGATTCGAATGTGCAACCTGCTGTTGAATGGATTGCCTTAAACCGACCTGGGATTCGAATTACCGTTTATTTACCGGCGTTGCCGTCAGAACAGAACCAAAGACGAACTGATTATTAGCGTACTCGCGGCCTGAAAGTCGAATGCTCTTACCTGCCGCTCAACGGACTTAAAGAACACCAGCTTCCGAATCTGGTTAAGGCGCACGGAAAATTCTCCGTCCGACCCCAAGCGTGGAAGGCCGAAGAACCGACTAAGACTAAGGCGGTCTAAATTTGGCGATCCGTCAGCAATGTAGCATCATCCACTAATTAATTAATTAGATTAACCAACCTAAGGCGAAGTAACCAGGCCGCCTCCAAATTGTTTCCAATAAAGTTCTTTGAACGGATTTAGCTTCGGACCAATGGCGTTCTCGTTTTCCAGACACGGCAATACCTCTGCCCACCACCGGTCATAAGCGGCTCGAAGCTGCCCAACGATTTCCGGGTATTGTTCGAGCACGTTCGTCGTTTCACCCGGGTCACGCGCGAGATCGTAAAGCTCTTTGTCATTCACCAGCGTGAACCGGCTATTGCGGATCGAGCCGCCTGCGTGTTTTGAATTCTCCGCTCGACCGCGCTCCCATCTGCCCAGATGCGTGATAAAGAAGCGATCGGGCCATGGCGTATTTGGGTTTTTGAGAAGCGGAACTAGGCTGCGGCCTTCCACCTGTCTCTGCAAATCCGCCGTCAGCTCGAGGCCAGCGATCTCGGCCAAGGTCGGGAAAATGTCCCAATGGGCCGTGAGCGCCTTCACATCGAACCCGCCCTTGAATCCGGCCGGCCAACGCCAAAACGAAGGCACACGAGTGCCGCCCTGGTAAGGGGTGTTTTTGCTGCCTCGCATTCCCGCACTGAACAACCGCGCGTGAGTGCTGCCGTTGTCCGTCATGAAGATGACGAGCGTGTTCTCGTCCAATCCCCATTCTTTTAACTTAGCCAGGAGGCGTCCGATATTATCATCGATATTCGAGATCATTGCGTAGTACGCGACATCGTTCGTGCCGAGCAGGCGTCCACCAATGCTTTTTCCTTCGTAGAGCCGATCGTATTTAGGTCCGGGACTAACCAGCGGAGAGTGCGGAGCATTCGGAGTAATGTAAGCGAAGAACGAACCAGCCGCTTGGCGTTGCGCATCAATCCACGTTAAGGCTTGGGAAAAGAAGACGTCCGTGCAATAACCTTGAGTTTTCACGAACTTGCCATTGTGAAGGATGGCCGGGTCGAAATACTGGTTGCCCGGAGCGTCTCCACAACTCCCGACATACGTCTGACCAATGCCACCCGCACCGTGGATAAACATTTCGTCGAATCCACGCTTGTTTGGCCAGCGCTCAGGTTCATCACCCAAGTGCCATTTGCCGAAGATACCCGTCTTGTAGCCATTCGTTTGGAGAAGTTCGGCAATCGTTCGCGGCTTCAAGCTGAGACGCTCGCGTTCGTTAATGGTGTGCGTCACACCTGATTTGAATTCATGGCGTCCCGTCATTAGGGCGGCCCGCGTCGGAGCACAAGTCGGGCTGACATGAAAATCGGTGAATCGAACGCTTTCGCGATGCAACGCGTCCCAATACGGCGTCTTAAGCACTGGATTGCCGTGACAAGCAAGGTCTCCATAACCTTGGTCGTCCGTCATCACGAGGATAATGTTCGGTCGCTGCGCAGCGACGGCGGGACACACCAAGATCAACAGGAGAGCGAGCATTCGGCAGGCGTATTCCACAATGGCGATGATTAGTTTGTTCATAGGTTCCGAATTCATACCGCAAAACGCGCAGCGAACGCCAACGAAGTAAATCGAGACTTACGATATTGGTACATTTCGCCTTTAGATTGAACAAAGCAGACAAAGCAATTTTAAGGTAGGCGAACCTGCCGGTGAGCCGACAAACAGTAATCGCGAATTGCTCCTGTCGGCTCACCGGCAGGTTCGCCCTGCCAATCGCGGGCTGTGCCGATGTTGTGTGCTTCGATTTAAAGTTCCTTTCGTCCTTGCGCTTTAATTCGTTTGTTTCACTGGTGCCATTCCCCAACGAACGGCTGGTAGTACTGACGCCATTCGCGGTCAAACCAAACGGGCGACGACGGAAATCCCTCCTGCCCGAGCGCATCGACGGCTACAACATAGTATCGCCGCGTGGACTTCCCGGCCGAGGAGTCACTGTACCTCGTGGCGCTGATAGCTTCCGCCGTCAGCCGCGAAATCGGGTCTTTGTCCCACCGTCCGTCCATCCGATAAACACGATAACCTTTGACGCCTTTTTCCCAATTCGCGCTCCATTTAAGATGACAGGTGCCGCCCTCTTCTTTGCTGTAAAGCCACTGCGGCGATGATGGAATGGTGAAGAAGGCAGGCGACGCACCGCTCTCGACGCCGGCGGCGTTGACCGCGCGGATGCGATAAGCAAAGACGGCGAACCGGTAACTTTTCCCCACTGGATCCAATTGCTCGGCGTTGAACGCGCGGTCGTGAAGCGGGTCACCTTCCACGCGCTGTGGTTTGGCAAGATCGATCGTCGTGTCGACAAAATCCGTTGCTTGGACCGGCACTGGTGTCAGCCGTCGAAACGACCCAATGCGTTGGATCGCACCCACCGAGGGTTCGGCCAAAGGAGTTGTGTTTCGCTTGAATCGGACGAGCTGATCTTCGGTCAGCACTTCAACCACGGCGCGCTCGACGTGATAGCCGATCACACTTGAATCATTGGGCGCTTTCCAGGCCAACTCGATCCGTGCCGTTGACATCACGGAAACGATGGCGTCTTCGACAATGTGCGGTTGGGTGCGTTTCTTCGAATCTGTGCTTTGCGGAATGGCGCGCGTTTTATTCTCATCATACCGGTAAGTCCAAATCTGCTGCTCGCGCGGCCGACTAGTGCAGTTCTCCAGCAACGCCAGATGGAGTTCCGGGACAAATAGGAGTTGGCGCGCTCGATTGCCGGAAGGGTCCGGTTCCTGGCCTGGGTTCAGTTTTGTCCATTTGTTTTCGCCCGTATGGTAAGCCCAAGTTTCAAGCCGATGGCGCGCTTGTTCCTCTTTCCCTTCGGTGATTTTGATAATCGCGAGGATGACCCGATTGATTGGATCGTACGTTAGGACGGCATCATTTTGGTCTGTCGGTGGCATGACAGCCGGTCGAGCATCGCGCCATTCGTTTTTCCGCAAGTCGTACAACCATGTATGCGGATCATTCGTGAACTGTGCGCCAAACAAGACGTGGACTTTGTGAGTGGCGTCATAAGCCATGTTGCCGCCACTGCGAAAGGCAGGCTCCGTTTTCGGTTTCATCCAACGCCATTCATTCTTATAGGGATCGTAAACCACGGTGCCCTCCTTGCTTGCCTCGCCACCGAACACCACCACAACTTGCTCATCTGAGTCCCACGACGCTGCGCGCAGTGGCGCCAGGCGCGGACTCGGAACTGGCCGCATATTCCGCCAAGTGTTCGCACCCAAGTCGTACGTCCAAACCGAAGAATCGTTTAGATAAAGTTCGCGCCACCATTGCCAACCGTGGCTGCCACTGAAAAAGGGAAAGCGAATGTACCGTCCTTGAACTGGATCAAAAACATTCTGCGCGTTGCAGCAAACGCCGGGAGGAGAAAGGTTCGGTTCTCTCAGGGTCCAGCGCGCCGTAAGCGGATCGAGCGTCCAAACTTCCGCGCCTTGTTCGCCTCCGCCGCCCTGGTTATGACCGCCGTAACGAATGACCAACTGATGTTTGCTGTCCCAGACGCAGGCGCCTTCGTAGCCCAGGCGCGGCGACGGTGGCGTATCATTAAGCGGAGTTCGCTTGATCCACGAGTTGGTTGGTTGCGCCAGTTCGCCCGAGAAGGCGGGCTCGTCAATCAATAACCCGAGTGCAACGACCAAAGATCGCGAGAAGAGAGAGGCTTTCATACCGTGAAGCCTTAGCGTAAGGAAAGGGAATGAATTTGCGGAGGATTTTTTTGCGCTGCTCAGGAAGCAACGGATTAGATAAGGTCAGCCTATCGCCTCACATAACTGTATGAAAAAACATGTCACGACCATAATTCTCCTGGCACTCTGGGTTTGCCTTCCTGGCCCCGCGGCTTATGCGGCTGAGCAAGCGACAAGGCCCAACGTCATTGTGATTCTCGCCGATGATTTGGGTTATGGCGATTTGGGCACTTTCGGACATCCGAAATTCAAAACGCCCAACCTCGACCGCATGGCCGCGGAGGGAGCGCGGCTGACGCAATTCAATTGTCCCATGGCTTTCTGCGCGCCAACACGAGCGTCGCTGCTTACAGGCCGGTATCCGTTCCGGTCCGGTATGACGGGAAACCCGGCGCCGGACGGTGCGCCAGAGGCCGACGCCGTCGCCATGCCTCTGACCGAGGCAACGCTAGCTCAACTATTCAAAAAAGCCGGTTACGCGACCGGCATGGTTGGGAAATGGCATCTTGGCCATAAGCGGCCGGAATTCCTGCCCACACACCGCGGCTTCGACGAATATATCGGGATTCTTTACAGCAACGATATGCGCCCGGTGCAGCTCATCGAAGGCGAGCGCGTCGTTGAATATCCGATTGCCCAAACGACATTAACCCGGCGCTATGCCGAGCGCGCTCTTCGGTTCATCGAGAATAACAAAGCGCGCCCGTTCTTCCTCTACTTTGCCCATGCCATGCCGCACAAGCCACTCGCGCCGTCGGAAGCCTTTTACAAGAAATCTGGGGCTGGTCTTTACGGAGATGTTATCGCGGAGCTTGATTGGAGCGTCGGTGAAGTGTTGGCCAAACTCGAAGAGTTGAAGCTCGATGAAAACACATTGGTCATTTTCACGAGCGATAATGGACCTTGGTATGGGGGCAGCACCGGAGGATTGCGCGGCATGAAAGGGAGTTCATTTGAAGGCGGGTATCGCGTGCCTTTCATCGCTCGCTGGCCCGGCCGCATTCCAAGCAAACAGACTAATAGCAGCCCTGCCATTATGATGGACATCTTCGCCACCGCTCTCGCAGCCGCCAAGATTGCCCAACCGTCCGACCGCACAATTGATGGCAGAGACATCTTGCCGTTGCTCACATCAGATGCGAAAAGTCCGCATGCTGCTATCTTCGGCCATGCTGGCGCGCGACTCGCGACCGTACGCGATGAACGTTGGAAGCTGCACGTGCTCGCTCCGCCCGCCCATAAACCAGTCGCACCCGACCAAAAGTGGATCGACCCGCGCGGCCCGGATGGCGTGACGATTCTGGCGCCTTACGAACAAAATCATCCGAGCGAGTTCCCAGGACTAAACACAGGCGATGCGCCAAAGCCGATGATGCTTTTCAATCTTGAAAATGATCCAGGGGAACAACACGACGTCGCCAGCCAACATCCGGATATCGTAGCTCGCTTGAAGCGCGTTTACGACGAGATGGACAAGGACCGAATGGAACGCCGCAATTAGGTTATGCTAAATCGAAGCAGAGGACATGGTTTTCATCTTCAGTGGGAAAGGTAGGGCGCGTCACTCCGTGCTCGCCGTCGTGCAGCCGCGAGGTGCAAGTTGCGGCGCGCACGGAGTGACGCGCCCTGCCGCCAACGTGTGTGCCAATGCTGTCTGTTTTGATTTAGAACAGAAGTTCGACACAAAGAGTGCAAAAACTCGGCGCCCACTTCTCGCTAACGCGCGCCGGCACTTTTGGATCGTACTGGAATTGGCACGTTAGAAAGCTCGATATGGCCGGCGCGAAAATGGAACCAGTCCTCGGACCGGTTACGACGTGACTCGATCAATCGTTGAAAAGTTCGTGTGTCCGTTCGCAGCACTTCGATTCCACTTCGCTCCGTTTCCGGCAAATCCGCCGCAACCCGGACGGCCTTGATCGGGATGAGTTGTTCGGGCTTGTCATAAAAGCCCATTGGCGCTGGGCCGCGTGGCAAGGCGGACAACAACTCCATTCCCTGAATCACGCGCCCGAGCAAAGTGACATTGCGATCCAAATGCCGCGGCGCGTGACCGAGTACCACATAAAGCTCCGTGCCCCCGCCGCTTTCAGCTGCGTTGTCGCGCCCTGCGCCAACCATACCATAAGAATGCACCAACCACATTTTGCCGCTGCGCTTATCACGCGCCACGGGGAAACCACCGGTGAAACCGACCTCACGTGCATAGACGTCGCCATCCGGCAACCGCGTGAATGGCGCGCTTCGATCAAAAGCGCGTTCAAACTCGGGAGGCAATGTCTTTTGACCGCGCCGAATCTTGCGTGCGCGGTCTGGCTTCTCCGCATCAGGGTCGGCCAACTGAACAACGTAATTGTCCTGCACGCGGACAATCGCGAGTCCATCATAGTAACGTTCGCGTGCGAGCGCCTTTACATTGGCCACGTGCCGAGGAGCAAACGCCGGCGCCAATTCGATCACAACACGCCCGCTCGAAAGTTCTAGGTGAAGGGTATTTTCCGGATCGAGCGAACGCCAATCGCCTGGCGCAGCGGCGGCCAGCACAGCCGCCATTGTCGGAGCTTTGGGCTTAGGCTGTTCGGCAGCAACTGCCGCTTGCACGATAAGCAGAATAAAAGACAGGCGTCCGGAGTTGTCCACTGGCAAGAGCCTTTACTTATCGAGCTTTTCCATCCCTTTCGCTGAACGCTCCATGCTCTTTTGCATCCGTTCCATCATATACATTTGCTTGTCCATCATTCGGTCCATCCGATCCATGGCACGCTCCTCGGGCGATTTGCAGGCCGAAGCAAAGATGGCGCAGGCGACCAGAGCGAGCAAAGTCCAGCCGGAGGTGTTCATAAGAGTATGTTGTTCGATACGAGTATGGCTGCTGACTTGGACGATGCCTGCCTCTGGTTTCTTCACTCGGTCCGACCGGTCCGGGCTCAAAACGCGCGGCGCGGCCATGGCTCAGGCAGCATGCTCACAATAAATCTCAGGCGGTGCTCCCGGCGGCTTCGGCGCTGGCACACACGGGGACGGCGCCGTCGGGGGGCTGTGAACCTCCACTGGGCCGGTGCTTACTGTCGCGCCCGAAGACAAAGGCGAATGTAAGCTTCGCGAGCGTCCAAATCAAAATGATGGGTAATGCTATTGATATTGAAGCGATCTTGTCTTGGAGAGCAAGGGCACTGCTGCCGTGAATATATCCGGTCCAATAACTGGCAACGAGTGCAATGGCAGCCAGTGCGAGTATGCTGATCTTTTGTTTTGCGTTCATAGGTCCAAAAGGGCGGTGCTGTCGCAAATAAGGTCTAACAGTGCTTTGAGCCGGAAAAGATGAAATAGCCATTTCTCGTCAATCACGCGACGAAAGCTCGGTTACGTTTCCACAGGCCGCGAATTGGCTGCTTGCGATTATCAAGAACCTTGGTGTATTGGTAGCAACGCTTGGATGCGGCTCGGTTGCTTTGTGTTTCATTAGCTTTCACGAGGCAACACCGTCGCAACGACTGTGGCCACTCAAGACAATAAGTCGTTTTGATCTGCAGGTTGCTTATTTCCAATGCGGGCGTGTGGCGGAATTGGCAGACGCGCTGGACTTAGGATCCAGTGGAGAAATCCGTGCAGGTTCAAGTCCTGTCATGCCCACCAGAAAAACCTTGCGCGAGCCGGGTCATTTGCTATAAGTCGTTCCGTTCGGGGAAAAACAAGGAGAAGCAATGCACAAACTAGTCCGTTATCTATCAACCATTACTCTGCTCACAACAATCGCGGTTCTCGCTCCTCATCGGGCTCAGGCCGACGATAAGAAGCCGGCGACGGAAGCCGTTGATCAGGACAAGCAGCAGGCCAGGATTCCTTTTCAGGGGAAATTGAGCGGAGTGGACAAATCGGCCTTGACCATCACGCTCGAGGGCAAGGAGAAGAAACGCACCATCCATCTGACGTCACAAACACGCATCGTGAAGGCGGGCAAGCCAGCGACCTTGAACGACGCGGTTAGTGGCGAGGAAGTAGGCGGTCAATTGGTCCGGACCGGGGACGGCAAAGAAGAAGCCATCTCGCTGCGCTTAGGCCCGAAACCCGAAGAAAAAGCACGCGAGAAAAAGTAAAGATGCCGTTAAGCAGCGGGATCTAGTGGCGTAGTTATCATGAGCAGGTCTTGTTGGACCTGCTCTTTTGCTATCGAGGCATTATCGGCGCCACCAGCTTTTGCCGGCTCCAGATCGTGGAGCGCTCGTCGCAGTGCGCGTTTGATTTCTAAAATGGTGAACAAGGTATTGGCTCCGCGCAGCGGTCAGCGCCATGATAAATTCGTCGTAAGTTTGAAAGCGTTCGCCCGGTTTCTTCGCCATGGCACGAACTAGCGCATCGCTCGTGGGTTGCGAGACTTCAGGCACGACTTGATTGGGTGGCGTCAAAGCCGTGTGAATGTGGGCAGCAATCACTTCATCGATGCTTGGGGCCTCAAATGGAACGTGTCCGGTCAGTGCGTGGTAAAGCGTTCCAGCGAGGCTGTACATGTCAGAAAGAAAATCCTCGCGCTCCCGTTTGATCTTTTCCGGCGCAATGTAGTAAGGCGTGCCCCAGACTGATTCTTCCTCAGCATCAGAGTCAATATTTCGAGCCAACCCAAAATCGACCAGCTTTGGCTCGCCGTCCGCGTTAAACAAGATATTGCCGGGCTTGATATCGCGGTGAAGGAGGTTTCGCTTTAGAGCGGTGTCCAAAGCCGACGCGACTTTGATTCCTATATCAAGGACATCGAGTTCCGGGACTCTGCTTTCCTTGTCAATCCGGCCATCGAGACTGCCGCAATCCGCCAACTCCATCACGAGGTAGAGCTGTCCCTCCCATTCGTCGAAGGTATAAATATGAATGATATTGGTATGGTTCAAGGCGGCGCAGGCGCGGGCTTCGCGGTAGAAGCTCTCCAGCGCTTTGGGATCGTCCGCTAACTCCCGCTTCATCAGTTTCACCGCTACTTCCCGTTCCAAGGTGGTGTCAAAAGCTCGATAAACTGTGCCCATACCGCCTGACGCAATAGCCGACAGTAACTCGAATTGCCGCAAGCGGAGCGGCATCATCAGCGGATACTCGCATTTCGTGCACGGTACGGTGGATAAGGGAGCCAGTTCACCCGGGATGAAGACCTTCGCGCCGCAGCCTGCGCAGGTGACCATCTTCAACGGTTTACGTTCTTGGATCGACAGAGACATTACACAATAACGATAACATTTGGCCGTCGCACGACAAGTTTGGTTGTAATGGTTTTAACCCAACCTTCATTTTCAGCACGGTTCGTTCCACTTTTCCGATCGAATTCAATACATTTTCTTGCGACAGGAAAAGTTTTGACAAGAGCAATGTCTTGCTGTCTTGTACCGCGCGTCAATTTGAGTTACGATGAACTCTACGTCTAAAAACAACGCCGGTTTCCAGCGATGCAAGCTGAGCCTTATGGCTCCGTGGCATCGTGGCTCCGGAAGCTACGGCAACGTGGAGGAGGCTTTCTAAACCTCGCAACAGATTTCCGCCACTCACGATTGCCAGACAATCGTGGGTTTTTTGTTTTAACGAACCTCTAATTAATTATGAAAAAAGCTCATGCCACTCAACCTGTCCCAACCCAGTTTTGGCCAGAGGTTGCGTTCGAAGTGATGCCATTGACACCGGCGCAAGCTCGGACTGAACTGAGCGCCCAATTCCATGCGCTCCGAAACCGTCTCATACGGCGCTCTTTACTGTCGGAGGCGAGCCTGTTTGATTCGGACTTAATGAGAGTCGCCAATGAGGCGGCTGCTCTGGCGTGGACGACGCCTTATCCGCTTCTCGTGATGCCTGCGTTGTTTGAGGAGAAGCTGCAGTCAGCCCGGGTCCGCATGAACCGGCAACAGCAAATCCACTCGCAGAGTCAGGAAATTGTGGAGATGGTTCTCTGAGCTTTGACTTGAAAGTCGGGAAACATGAGCGAGCCGTTTCTGGCGGCGGAATGCCGCTGGAAATGGCAGACGACCTGACTTCTCGACGGGTCAGACAGAGCCCAACCGCGCGTGAAATTCACGCGAGTTCAACCATTGTCACGCATTGCTTTCCGGTAACGCGACGGGGGAATCCTTTATTCCCAAGTAATGGTTCCGACCCTCAACGAGCGCCCGCATTTTTCGATCGGCCACGCTTCGCCGCAGCATCCAGAAACCGCAGTCGGGATGAACATACCGAACGCGTCCTTCACCCAGAATCTTTTCGGCTCGCTCGATCCGACCGGCAATTTCGTCCGCCGTCTCAACAACGGTCGATTTAATGTCAACGACGCCAAGCCCAATGCCAATCTTGAGGTCTAAGTCACGCAACGCGGCGAGTTCTGACGGGTCGCGGCGGGCCATTTCCAAGATGACATGGTCGAGATGCAGTTCGTTCATGAAACGAATGAGTTGCTGCCAATTACCCTTCTGGATAGTTTGGCCGCCGTAGTTGCCGAAGCATAAGTGCATGCTTCGTTGCCCACGGATGGCATCTAACACTCGATTTATGGCTGGAACGGCCCAGACAGCGTCGGCTGGCGCCCCGGTAATATTTGCTTCGTCGATTTGCACTACCTCACAGTCAATCTCGGCAACCTGTTCCGCGAAGATTTCCGCGAGAGCCATGGCCAACCGGCCCGGGTCCCGGTAATGGCGGTCTAAAAGCGTCCGCGTCAGCATGTGCGGTCCGGTCAATGTGAACTTCATTTTCGACCGCGTTAGGGCGCGCGCGCGACGAAAGTCAGTGACCAGATCGAGTTCTCCAGCCGCAAGGCCGGCTTCGACTACCCCGGCGGGCCGGCGGCGGAACTTCATGGCCGCGACGCTTGAAAAGGCTTCGGCATCCGACCGCCCAATTCGAGAACGCACACCTCCGAGCGGACGAACGAAGTAATCGATCATACCGTTTGTGTCCGGATGACTGGTATCGAAACGGTACAATTCGCCATCCGCCACAACATCGATTCCTGCCAGTTCTTGAATCTTAAACACGACGGACGTGGCGTCGACCAACGCTTGCTCACTCGGCAGCGCGGCCAGCCAGTCTGGAATTGGATAACTGCCGACAACGGTGGTGAGAATGCGCGGGAGGGTTGAGGCGGAACTCATTTCCTCCTGATTATGCAAGCGCAGAAGTCAGGTCAGCAAGCCAAAGTGTGAAATCCGGCGGCGAGTTTCGCGAAGCCGCTACTATTAAGGATGAATTGAGTGCGGTCGAAACTGTCGGGTCAGGAGCGAGGCGTTTGCGCTGCAGAAACGTACGGAGAGTCGAAACGTTCTGAAGAATCTCGAGCCTTCGGCGATTTCACGTTCTGCAGCGTAAACGCTGCGCTCCCTACCGAGAGTTTTATCGCACGTGGATGATTAGGATGATTATGATTCAGCTTATTGACGCGACAACCATCCGACGACAATGCTACGCCGACCATGGCCATGAAATGGACTTCGTACGGACCCAGCGCAATGCTCGTGCAATTCGCGGACAAAATAGGTGACGAAGCTTTTGCCCGATGTCGCGCGATTGTCGCTGCGCTCGAGACACGTCCGCCACAAGGACTCGTCGAATTCGTGCCGGCTTTCACAAATGTCTGTCTCGAATTCGATCCCGCGACAGTTCCGAGTGTTGAAACGATCGCGCCCGAGGTGATCCGTCAATTGGAAGCTGCGACAACCATCGCAACGCCAGACTCGCTGCCAAAAGAGATTCCAATTGTTTACGACGGACCGGACCTCAAGCGAGTTGCCGAACATAACGGCATAACGGTGCAGGAAGTATGCACATTGCACGCGGAAGCTGTTTATAAAGTATATATGCTCGGGTTTTCGCCGGGGTTTCCGTATTTAGGCGGTCTCGATCAACGGTTGCATACTCCGCGTTTGCCATCGCCGCGCCCTCGCGTGCCTGCAGGTTCGGTAGCTATTGGTGGAGAGCATGCCGGCATTTACACAGTGGATAGCCCGGGCGGGTGGAACATCATTGGCCATACGACCGCAAGAATATTCGATTTGGCGCGAGCGAAACTGTCGCAGTCGGATGATGCCATCTTCTTGCTTCGACCTGGGGATCGAGTGCGATTCGTGATGCGTGAAACTGAGAAGGCCGAAGTGTTTGGTTTAGTGGATTGACAACAGGGCACCAACGACTGACAACTGACGGGCAGCAATGAATCAACTTGCCAATCAAATTGCCGTTGTGACTGGAGCGGGCCGTGGCATCGGTCGTGCCATCGCGCTAAAGTTTGCTTCAGAAGGCGCCGACGTCGTCTGCGTGTCACGGACGGCCGAGAACTCAGAGAAGGTCGCCGCGGAAATCCGTGCCTTGGGCCGCAGGGCTTGGGCCTATGCGGCGGATGTCAGCAAGTCATCAGAGGTACAAACCGCGACCGAGACAATTCTCAGCGACGCTGGAGCTGTCCATATTCTTGTGAACAATGCGGGCGTGACACGCGACGGGCTCTTGATGCGGATGAGCGAGGAGGATTGGGACACGGTGCTGGATACGAATTTAAAGGGCGCATTTCTCTTCACAAAAGCATTCACGCGAGGTTTCATCAAGCAACGCTCGGGTAGAATTCTAAACGTTGCATCCGTGATCGGATTGACCGGCAATGCGGGACAATCCAATTACGCGTCGAGCAAAGCAGGGCTCATTGGATTTACGAAGTCGCTCGCGCGCGAACTGGCTTCACGAGGAGTGACCGTCAATGCTTTGGCGCCTGGCTTCATTGAAACGGATATGACGGGCGGCTTGAAGGAAGAGCACCGCCAGGAAATATTGAAAACGATTCCTTTGAATTGTCTCGGCCAAGCGGATGATATTGCAAACGCCGCTCTCTTTTTGGCGAGTCCGGCCGCTCGTTACATCACGGGCCAAGTGCTCGCCGTGGACGGAGGAATGGTAATGTAATTTCCCGCTGGACGGGATGATAACGCGCCGGTAGAGAACACCGTTAACCAAACATCAGACGTTGCTCAAAGTGCGAAAAAAAGCGATCAGACAATTTGCGATTCAGGGCTTGACGCCCTCCTGAGCGTCGCATAGACACACAACAGAACTATAACGGAGAAACTCATGGGTGCCGACAAATCGATAGAACAGAAGATCAAAGAGATCATTGTGGAACAACTGGGTGTAAACCCAGATCAAGTGACACCCGATGCCAAATTCATTGAAGATTTGGGCGCCGACTCGCTCGACACGGTCGAACTGGTGATGGCGCTTGAAGAAGAATTTGGCCAAGAAATCCCCGATGAAGAAGCTGAGAAGCTTCAGAGCGTCGGCGATGTCATTAAGTACATCGAGGACACCCAACAAAAGTAATTTCCAAGCGATTTAGACGGGGCAGCAACGCTCTTACTGGCGCGAGCTGCCCCGTCGGCTTTTTATGGCGACCAATCTGGACGATCGAAGGGTGGTAGTGACGGGCCTGGGTGTCGTTTCCTCGCTCGGCCATAGCATGGACGTTTTCTGGAAGAATCTGCTCGCCGGCCAATGTGGGATCGACAAGATCACTCTATTCGACGCCTCCGCATACCATTGCCAAATCGCGGCAGAAGTGCGGAACTTTGATCCTACCCCAGCCTTTCCGTCGCCCAAAGAAGTTCGCCGCGCCGATCGATTCACTCAGTTCGGCGTCTTCGCAGCACACAAAGCTTTGCTCGACTCCGGCCTCGAACTCGACAAATGCAATCGTGACGAAATCGGCGTTTTTATCGGATCTGGAATTGGCGGCTTGTACACCGTCGAGGAGCAACATAAAATTCTTCTGTCCAAGGGACCGGGACGCGTTTCGCCTTTCATGATCCCGATGCTCATCTTGAATATGGCTTCGGGCCTCTTCTCGATGTTCTGCAAGCTGCGGGGTCCGAACGTCGCCACCTGCTCGGCCTGCGCTACATCCACGCATGCGATCGGCGAAGCTTGGCGCACCATCAAGATGGGCGATGCTCAAGCGATGTTTGCCGGCGGGACCGAAGCGACAATTGTTCCTCTTGGCATCTCCGGCTTTTGCGCGATGAAAGCGATGAGCACACGCAATCAGGAACCCAAACGTTCCTCGCGTCCGTTCGATCGCGAACGCGACGGTTTTGTCATGGGCGAAGGCGCCGGCGTCATCGTTCTGGAAGAATTGCAACATGCCAAGGCCCGCGGTGCGCGCATCTATTGTGAGTTGCTCGGATACGGAAATACGGCCGACGCCAATCATATGACCGCGCCCGCTCCGGAAGGCGAAGGCGCCGCGCGCTGTATGAAGATGGCCCTGCGTTCAGCCGGTTTGCATCCGAACGATGTCTCGTACATCAACGCTCACGGCACTTCGACTCCGCAAGGCGATATCTGCGAAACGCAGGCGATCAAAACTGTTTTTGGCGACCACGCGCGAAAACTGGCGGTAAGTTCAACCAAGGGCGCGACGGGTCACATGCTCGGCGCGGCGGGCGCTGTCGAAATGGCGATTTGCGCAAAGGCCATTCATGAGGATGCAGTGCCGCCGACCATCAATTATGAAAATCCCGATCCGCAATGTGATTTGGATTACGTCCCAAACGCTGCGCGGGAGATGAAAGTCAACGCCATCCTCAGCAACTCGTTTGGCTTCGGAGGACACAACGCCACGGTAGCGGCCAGGAAGTTCGTAGATTAGCCTAGCCGAGATCATTGGGTTGGCTTCAGCTTAAGGTAATCCCTGAACTCGTTTAAGCGGGGCAAGGAAGTCTGGCCGCTTGTGCAGGTTCGCGATCTCGGCTGGTGTAAGCGCGCGGTTGAACAACGCAATCTCGTCGAGCAATCCTATAAAGTTCACAGCGACGCAAATGCCTGTTTTGTCGAGATCCCAGTCCATGCCAATGTCGCGTCCGCTAATCTCGCCGATGAGTTTGCCGTCGATATAGAGTGCGGAATGCGCATCGCTGCGCCCGGTATCAAAATTCTTCCAGGCCAGGACCACGTGGCGCCAGTCGCCTGACTTAAAGCTGACGCCTTTGAGCCAAACGATTGGCGCTTGTGAATCCGATTCTGAAATCGGTTTCTGTCCTTCAGCGACAGCTGGGAACGCGCCGTGCCGCAAGTCACGCGGCTTTGCTCCGTTGAAATCGACCCAGATCCCGCCATTGCCCGCTCCCTTTTGGGTGATTTGCACCGGATCACAAAAGCTTTGTTTTCTCGTCCACATAATCGATTCGAAACGCTTTGTTTGTCACGAACACAACCGTTACATCGCCTTCCGCGCTGGCGCCATGTTCCATGATTTCGCCCTCCGGAAACCAGACAAAGGACCCCGAGCCAAACGTCCCCTTGTGCGTGACAAGCTTTCCTTCGAGAACGTACATCCCATGACCGCAAGGATGGGTATGCTTGGGATTGATTACACCAGCGGGGTAGCGCACGAGCCGGACGAGGCAACCGGTCTCAGGATCGGTGAAGAGTTCTTTGCGAAAAAGCGCGCGGCCGATTCTCTCGTTGAAACGTTCTTCCCAGGGAAGCTTGTTTGCATCAATCGCGAGAAATTCAGTCTTGTTCACAAATGTCCCTCTCCTGCAGCGGTGCGGCCATATGCAACTGCAATCCCCGCACTGCCGCTGTTTCGTTGAAATGTGGATGCGTTCGTAGCGCAGAGTTTCACTCTGCTGTATCGCCGACTTGCAGTCGGCAGCGCGTTGCAGTTGTCCAATGTTTCCGATCTTGCGGCAACCCCGCAGATCGTAAATCTTCCAAGTAGCAAGGTGAATGTCGCCCCTATCCCTAACCCTCTCCCCATCCGATGGGGAGAGGGAAAAGAGCGGGGCGTTGGGCGCGTTCGTCCGTCAGGCATCGACCATCGCAAAAGCTCGATTCCCTCGCCCCATCGGATAGGGAGAGGGGCGCTGCAACTGTCAGCTACTGCATTCTTCCGTCTCCGAATGGTGACTGAGTGGCTTCGATACAGCAGAGCGAAACTCTGCGCTACGGCCAACTGAACATTCATAGCTAAACCACGGACATTTTCTCAAAGCTTTCCTCGATGAAAGTGGTGTTCTGAATGCGTGCGAGTTTTGCATACAATCCTTCTTGAGCCAACAACTCTTCGTGTGTCCCGCGCTCGATGATTTGGCCTTGGCGCATAACCAATATCTGGTCTGCGTTGCGAATCGTGCTCAGTCGATGAGCAATGACGAAACTCGTTCTGCCCGCCATGAGCCTTTCCAGCGCTTCTTGAATCAATTTCTCGGTCGCCGTATCGACGCTGGCGGTCGCTTCATCGAGAATGAGAATCGGTGCGTCCTTCAAGAGCGCCCGCGCAATGCTGACGCGCTGTTTCTCGCCCACACTCAATTTCACCCCGCGTTCGCCGACCCGCGCATTGTAACCCTCCGGCAGACGCGCGATGAAGTCATGACAATTGGCCGCACGCGCAGCAGCCAACAGTTCTTCTTCGGTCGCATCCAACTTGCCGTACAAAATGTTCTCCCGAACCGTGCCGTTGAATAAGAAGGCTTCCTGGCTTACGACACTGATTTGAGTGCGCAAGGATTCCAAGCTGATGTGGGCGATGTCCTGTCCGTCGATTCTGATGCGGCCTGAACTCAATTCATAAAATGCGGGCAGCAAGTTCACCAATGTCGATTTCCCAGCGCCGGTCGGCCCCACCAGCGCGATCATTTCGCCAGGCTCAGCCCGCAAGTTAATGTTCCTTAAGACAACGCGCTCAGGTGTGTAATGGAATCCGACATTCTCATAAACAACCTCTCCGCGCACGGGAACGCGAAGAATTTCGGCGCGCGTTCCGGCCGCAGATGGGCGCTCGACGGGAGCATCCAGAATATCGAACACACGTTCGCCGGAAGCGCGAGCGGCTTGGAGCATTTGGTTCAAGCCGTGCAAGCGCCCGACCGGTTCGTAGAACAACGCGAGATAAAAAATGAACCCGACTAACTCGCCCAAGGTCATCTGATTGTTCAAGACCAAGCTTCCGCCAAACCAGAGAACCAGCCCCATCCCGAGCGCCGTCGCAAAACTCATGGCTGGCGAGTACATTGCCCAGACACGCATCACTCCCAACGTGCCGTGGCGCAAGTCGTCGGCCCGTTCCGCGAAGCGGGCATCTTCGTGCGGCTGCCGTCCAAACGCTTTGATCTGCCGAATTCCCTGGAGATTATCCATCAACAGCGCATTCATCGCGCTCGCGGCTTCGCGTTGCACTCGATAGCGACGATGCGCGGTCAAAGTGTACCAAAGCGCGCCACCCGCCAGCAGCGGCAACGGCGCAAGGGCTACCCAAGCGAGCGTTGCATTGGTGTAAAAGAGAATCGCAACCACGCCAACGATACTGAGCAGCGCGACTGTCCCTTGCTCGGTGCCATCGATCAAGACGCGCTCGACGGAATTGACGTCTTCAATGACGCGCGTCATCAAGTCGCCAGAAGCGCGTTGATCGAAATAGTTTACCGGAAGACGTTGCAAACGCGCATAGACATCGCGCCGCATGTCGTAAATCACATTTTGCTCGAACGCATTGTTAATGCGAATCCGCAGGCTGTTAAAAAGGTCGCGCAGCAGAAAAGCGCCAAGCAAACCCAGCATCGCTGGCGCCAGCAAATTCGTGCGCTTCTGACCGATGACGTCGTCGATGACGAATTGAGTCAACTTCGGATAAGCGAAAGCGAACGCCAGTGATAACACGGCGCAGGCCATGGTTCCAGCGGCCATGAGCTTGTAAGGCCGCAAATAAAAGGCGACCCGGCGGAGGATTTCCCACGTGGATCGAGATTTCGCGGTTAAAGTCGGGTCAGATTGAAATCGGGCTGAAAGATGGGAATGGTGGGACACGGTACGAATCTACGAATGGATGTCTTTCATTTCGGCTGGCCGAGAAAGCTTGCCATGGCTTCGCCGAAAGCGGCGAGGTCCTTGGGCGTGCGGCTTGAGATGAGATTGCCGTCGACGACCACGGGTGCGTCTGCCCAAACCGCGCCGGCATTTTCCAGATCGTCCTTGATCCCCAAGGAACCCGTCGCGCGCCGGCCGGAGAGAATTCTAGCCGAGATGGGAATCCAGCCGCCGTGGCAAATGAAAGCAACCAACTTTCCCTGTTCGAAGAATTCGCGCGTCAAAGCCAAGACCTTCGAGTCGCGCCGCAACTTGTCGGGCATGAAGCCCCCAGGGATGAGCAATCCGACAAAGTCGTCGCTTCGAGCTTCGCTCAAGATAATGTCTGACGCGGCCGGGTACCCATGTTTTCCAGCAAATGTCTTTAGCATCGGTCCGGCTAATCGCATGCCGTAGCCGGCTTCTTCCAAGCGTATCTTTGGATACCAAAGTTCGAGGTCCTCATAGAGGTCATCGACGAAGGCCAATAACGTTTTTTGCACGACCAAACCTTAATCGGCAGGCTGGAATTTGGGTATAGTTTTCATCTTCAAGGATCTGCCGGCGGCGAAGGTTAAGCCAACCAGCCAACCCAGCCAACTAGCAAAAAACGTGCAATTTTCCCAAGAATCAAGAATGATTTCAAAGATCTCTACTTGTTCCTGAGCGATCCGTATCCGGGCGGAGCTAACGATTACATTGATCGGATCGAGGCGAACCTGAACCGTCTGCAACGCCAACTGAGCGCCACGGCAGCTTAGTTTTCCGTCTCCAAAATCGACCGTTAAGATTCGCTAGAGGCCTGTCCGAAGGCTGTCGCGCGGAGAAACCTTCGTCCTAAACTTTGCCGAGAGCTTCGTGACAGTTGCAGCGCCCCTCTCCCTAACCCTCTCCCCATCCCATGGGGCGAGGGAAAGGTGAAAGGTGCTGTGGGCGTTTCGCCATCAGACCCAGACTGTTCACAAAAGCTCTCTTCCCTCGCCCCATCGGATGGGGAGAGGGGCAACATCCACCTTGCTACTTAAAAGAGGTTTTGCCAGCCTCTTTTCGATTCGCCAAAGATGGCCGACAAAGTTTACGACAACGTTCGGCAAGCACTGCTCTTGGGAAAATATCGAGGTGCACCAGGACAGGCGGGACGCGCTGTGCTACGAATGGTCCCGCCCCCTTTGATTACGAGAACAGTTCCTGAATCTCATCCCAGCTTAGAGCTTCGACCAATTCTTCCTCGCTTCCCAAGACACCTTTGATTAGTTCCCGTTTTCGGGATTGGAGATTCAGAATCTTCTCTTCAACGGTGCCGCGTGTGATCAATTTGTAGCTCGTGAGCACACGTGTCTGACCGATGCGATGGGCGCGGTCCGTCGCTTGGTCTTCCACAGCAGGGTTCCACCAAGGATCGAAGTGAATGACCGTATCAGCGCCGGTCAAGTTGAGGCCAACGCCGCCTGCCTTAAGGCTAATGAGAAAAACCGGAATCGCGGAGGAGCCTTGAAAACGATTCACGACCTCCGCACGATTTTGCGTTGAACCATCCAGATAACAGTAATCGACCGCTTCAGCGGACAATCTCTCTCGCAATAGCGTGAGCATGCTGACGAATTGACTGAAGACGAGCACACGGTGGCCGCCATCGATAACCTCTTCGAGGAGTTCGTCGAACATCTCGGTTTTGCCCGAAGCTTTCGCGGGATCGACGTTGTCCAACTTCAGCAAACGCAAGTCGCAACAGATCTGCCGCAAGCGCAGCAAGGCGTTCAGGATGATCATGCGGCTCTTCTGGGCGCCTTGCGCGCTCACTGCTTCGAGCACCTCGCGGCGGCTGGCGTCGAGCACTTGCTGGTACACGGCGCGCTGATCCTCCGTTAACTCGCAGAACGAGACTTGCTCGATCTTGGCCGGCAGGTCCTGAGCGACCTCGCGTTTCAGACGCCGCAGCAGGAATGGCCGGACTCGCCGTGCGAGACGCGCTTGTGCCTCGATGTTCTTTTCGCGCACTATCGGGACTTCGTACCGCTCGCGAAAATCTTGAGCCGATCCCAAGTAGCGCGGCATGAGAAAATCAAAGATCGACCACAGATCGAGGACGGAGTTTTCCAGCGGAGTTCCCGTCAGCACCAACCGATGCTTGGCGCGAACGGCTTTGACCGCTTGCGCGTTCTGGGTCTGCCGGTTCTTGATGTGCTGCGCCTCATCGAGAATCACCGTGTCGAATTCGATCTCGCGATACCGCTCTGCATCGCGGCGAATCAATGCGTAACTGGTCACGGCCAAATCGGCTTGTTTGATATCACCAAAGAGCGCATGCCGGTCGGGGCCATAAAGAGCCAAGACACGCAGCCTGGGTGTGAACTTTCGCGCCTCGGCAATCCAATTGAAAACCAAGCTTGTTGGACAAACGACCAGTGACGGCGCGCGATCTCCGGGCGGCTTGGCCAAGTTAAGGGTTTGAAGAAAGGCCAGCGTTTGCAGCGTCTTACCAAGTCCCATTTCATCTGCCAGAATTCCACCGAATTGATTTTGGCGAAGGAAATGGAGCCATGCGATGCCATGTGCTTGATACGGACGCAACACCTCTCGCAATTCCCCCATCGGTGGGGGTTCGAGCGCAATCTGGCCTGATTGTTTAGCGGCGCGCTCGCGCCACGCGGCGGGAGCTTGAACTTGCCAACCCAAGCGTTCCTGTAGCGAAGCGTCCAAGAATCCCGCCTGCGCGCTATTAAGGCGGTAGCCCTTGTCGTGCTGTTGTGGAGCGCAATCCAAAAGCACTTCTTGCAACTCTTCCACTGCGCCTGTGTCGAGGATGGCCAAGCGTCCGTTCTTGAGACGCGTATGGCTTTGGCCCGAGAGGACCAAACGTTGAATGTCAGCAGCCGAGAAACGGTCTCCGCTTTGAGCCGAAAACGAAACGTCCAGGTCAAACCACTGCTCACCCGACGCCGTGATTTGGAATCGCGGTTCGATGCGTTCGAGGTTCTGCGCCGTGCTGCGTTCAAGACGCTCTTCCAGCGTCACGGTCCATTCCTTCTCCAATCGCGGATATTCGCGCGCGAAGAAGTTCAACACCTGATTTTGACCGGCGAGCACGTATCGGCCTTGAATGTCGGGGCCTCGAAATCCGGCGCGCAGGAGGCGGCTAAAGGCCGCTTGTTCGGCTCGAAGATCGCGCGTCGAATAGCGCGTCGGCGACTTAGGGTCCGGAAGCCAAAGTGATTCAGATTGGCTCGTCACGCCGACGGTCATGATCCGAGGGCCATAAGCGCATTGCAATTGAGCATGGAGTTGTGCGAGACCGCCGGTCAGCGAAAGGAGAAACTGAGGCGGCTGCGGTTCGAGCACGAAGTCCTGCAAGCTGAAGTTCGCAATAAGTTCGGCGCCAGCTTGAATTGCTGGCCAATCCTCGCTCAACAGCTGAGGAACACGGCTCCGCGGAATACGGAGTGGACCTGCAAATACCTCCTGGCAACCTTTCGGAAGCATGATTGGCTGAAGTTTGTTTCCGTTAAATGCCCACGTAGTTTCGCCCTGAATTAACGCGCAGGACAGGCGTCTCGCCTTTCCTGCTTCGTCCGTTTGCGTATTGATGGGGACAGGCGGGACGCCTGTCCTGCTCAAGCTCAGAACAATTTCGCCAGACTCCTCCAACATCGCTTCCAGCGGCACGCGCCACGGTGTTGATTCGACTGTGATTGACTGCGATTTGCCTAAGGTTACACGTGGATGTCCCACTAGCCGTTGAAGTATTTTGGCAAAATTTTGCGCCGAGAGCATCAACATGCCTGGCGTGTCTCCTTCAGCGAGCTGCTCGATCTCGTCGAGCAAAGCAGCGTCCTGCTGCGCGAAGCCAAAAGTAGTTCGCCGCGGCAACGCATTCAACGGCGAACGGCCGCTTTTCCATTTCGCATCAAAACAGATGCTGAGCTTTCCCTTCTCGATCGCTTGCGGGAGGTTCGGCGGCAGAATAACAAAAATCTCGGCCGGTTCGCCCACGGCGTTCTCCTGCGCACGCGTGATCCGGTCGCCCCGTTTCGGCTGTGCGCTCTGGTTTGCGACAAATGTGCCGGTTGGAATTGCGGTTCGGGCAGGCGTCGAAGCTGGTGAGGAAGTTTTAGCTCGGCCGCCATTGAGGTGGTGCAAACCAACTGCGACTGAGTGCGCGCAGATCGTTCCCCATTGGCGCGACGCCCGGCAACTGCACATGTTTTCGAGATCGATTGCATCCTTGAGCACAAGCCCCGCGCGGTAAGAGATGGAACCTTCCTGAACGACGCCCTTAAGAATCGGCGGCGACCAGTTAGAACTGAGCACTTGCCCGTTCTCGAACAGCCCACGCGCCTGTTTCATGGTCTCCCAGCCGGCGATCTTGGCCAGAAAGGCCTCTGATAAGATAACGGACGTCATTTTCGAGTATATTCCGAAATGAGCGCATCGTAACAAGTGATTCGTTGGCGAACCACGCTAATTCCGCTTCCACATTATGCAAAAAGCACTTTGACAACCTTCATCACGTAAGGGCAGTGTTCAAAGTCACTATTACCATTCATCGCAAACGATCCGAGAGAAGTCCGAGTAGTTTCTACCGAAAGGCCGGACAAGCTAACTGCCCCAGTCACCGGAGTGTACGGCGGCTTGACCTCCGAAGGGAGCCAGGTCATTGCACACCTTTTTGTCGAATTCGGAACAGTTCCGTCCGCCATCAAGCATGAACTTGATGGCGCAGGCAACTTTACACTGCAAAACGTCGAACTGGCCAAGCGCGCTGATGGGCTTCGGTAATTCGATGCTCGAAGACGAACTATCTCTTTACGACGAGGCAAAGTCGGTCGCAGAAATCCTCTTGCAAAAACCGCGTGAGTCACTCGACGAGCATGCAATTGCGCTGCGTGATTTCTTGTTAACAGTTTGCTAATCATATGCCCTTGGATCGGGCCGACATACTGGCGGCATTACAAGCAAAGGGCTTTGAGTTAGAGCAAAAAAACCGCGACCCCGATTTCTTGTTTTTTCGTCATAAGGGCTTGACTAGCGCCGTTCTCACAAAAGTTTCGAGAGGTTCGCGATATAGGACTATCGATGACAGACTAGTCTCAAAGATGGGCAAGCAAGCAAAGCTTACCAAGCGCGAGTTTGAAAGCTTGGTGAGATGCAGCCTGACCGAACAGGGCTTCATCGCTGCCCTTTCCAGGCAAGGAGTCTTAACTACATAAATCCGATTAAGGAGTTCAGCGCGGCGATATCTTGATTGTTTCGCCCTTCGACAGCAGCGTTCACCGTCCGACCCTCGCAACCGCCGGCATACGCACACGGCTCGTTCTTTCGCTGGCCACGCGCCACACGATCATTCACGCCACGCCGGGAGGTGCGCTGGCGCAATTGGCCGCTTCCTTGGAGTTGGAGCAAGAAGGACGTTCGTGAAAGTTATTCTCCCTGAGCGCCGGTTTGTCGTTCGAGCTTCTCCTTAACCGCCCGCAAGCGTTTCACCGCGGCAAGGTCCTGCTCTCTGCCGGCGGCTTGTTTGGCGATAATCAGCGCGTCGAGATTCAAGAAGCGAAATTCGCCGTACGAAAACTTTGCGGCGACGCTCTGTCGAAACGCGGCATCGTAATTGCCGACTCCGGCAACTTCGCTCAGGCAGTCCAATTTTCCCAGGTCCGTCTGCAAATACAGATTCTTCAGATCGGCAAAGCGATCGCGAGTCATCTCCAAGGGGAGTTTGTTGGCTGTCAGCCGATGGACGGGATGCAGGTCAGACAGGGCGCTTTCGATCCGCCTGACGTTATCTTGACCAAACTGGCAGCAGATATCGAGATCGAAAGTCGCCATGGGCACTCCGTGATAAACGACACAAACGCCGCCGATGACGACAAATTCAAGGCCGCTCTCTTTCAACCGAGTGAGGAGTGCCTGATCATTCTGGGGCATGAGAACGCCCAGCTTCCTGGACGCTCAGCAAGAAATCAATGACTTGTTGATGTTCCGCCAGGCGCTGCTCCGGCGTCAACGTTAAGGCATGCTCGATGAGCGACATATCGATGCCTGCGGCTGCGGCTTCGCGCCAGGCGGGACCAGCGTCTGGGGGGCACATATATTTGCCATTGATCTGCGCCCAGGTCTCTTCATCGATCATGGGATCTGCTTCTGTCTTTGCACGCATTGACACGATGACATGGCAGGACAGCGCGTCTCGCCTGTCATGCTTTTAGTGTACGCAGATGCTGGACAAGCGGGACGCCTATCATACGACGGATCGCTTATGCCTTTTCAATCGGAGCCGCAACGAGATTCCCGTACTCGGTCCAACTGCCGTCGTAATTCTTCACCTTGTCCAGGCCGAGGAGATATTTGAGAACGAACCACGTGTGGCTGGAACGTTCGCCAATACGGCAATAGGCAATCGTATCCTTCTTCGGGTCCACTCCCTTTTGGTCGATGTAAATCGCACGCAGTTCGTCGGCCGGTTTGAAGCTGCCGTCAGGCGCCACAGCGGTGCTCCACGGAATGCTTTTGGCGCCGGGAATATGCCCGCCGCGTTGCGCTGTCTCCGTCATGCCCGGAGGCGCAATGACTTTGCCTGTAAATTCGTCCGGGCTGCGCACATCTACGAGATTGAAGCTGGCGCTCTTCGATGCTTCCAACACCTGCGGAACGAATGCGCGCAGTTCCATGTTGACCGGGCCGGCTTTATAAGCCACGGGCTGCGGCGACACCTTGTCGGTGGTCAAAAGTTTGTTCGCCTCATTCAGCCATTTCACTCGTCCTCCGTTCATCAGCCGGACATCTTGGTGGCCGTAAATCTTGAACAACCAGAAACCGTAAGCGGCAAACCAATTGTTGTTGTCGCCGTACACGACGACTGTATCGCTCGGTGAAATACCTGCGCCACCGGCCAATTTCTCGAAGGCTTCTTTGCTGATGATATCGCGGCGGACTTGATCCTGAAGTTGCGTTTGCCAATTAAAACCGACTGCGCCTGCAATATGGCCCGCGTCATAGGCCTTAGTATCAACATCGATCTCGACGAGTTTGATGCCGGGCTTGCCAAGATTCTCTTGGACCCAATCGGTTGAGACCAACACTTCAGGATGAGAATAATTACCCATAACTAACCTTTCTTCATTAAGCTTGTGTCCCGGCTGCCAGGCCAGGAATGTGTTTCATCATGTTGGAGGTGTATTTGAATATATTGTCGGCAAAAATCATCACACCGAGACCCACTTTGTCACGCATAATAATCTCGCGGGCGCCTTCGTAAATCAGTCCAGAACTCGGCCCGGCCAGCAACCCCTCGGTTTGACAGAGCTCCAACGCTCGTGTGTAAGCCAGCCGAAAATCAACCTCCAAAATGTCGTCGATCAACGACGAATCAAACAGTTTGGAAACGCCCAACTGCGTGACATTGCGCAAGCCCGGAACGTCGTGGCCTTCCGTCGGCTGAACCGCAATTACTTTGACGTTCGGGTTCTTGCTGCGCAGGAACTTGCTTGTCCCGACGACCGTTCCGCACGTGCCGAGCGAAACAAAAAGATGAGTCACTTGGCCGTCCGTTTGGCGCCAGATTTCGGGTCCCGTCGTGCGGAAATGCGCTTCCACATTTTTGTCGTTCTCATACTGGTTTGGCATGGCGTAACGGTCGCGCGATGCTTTCGCATGAGTCTTCGCCAAATTAATCGAACCATCCCCCAAACCTGGCGCCGGACAGAGTTCGTCCGAGATGACATCCAAATCCGCGCCGGCGATCTTCAAAAGAACTTTCTTTTCGAGAGGCACCTTGTTCGGAACAACCGCGCGCATATGATAGCCGCGCGTCCGAGCCATGGCGGCGAGACTAATTCCTGTGTTGCCCGAAGTCGGCTCGACGATGCCGCGGCCATTGCCCAACTCTTTGCGTTCCTCGAGATCGCGGAGCATTTCCCATGCGGCGCGGTCTTTGACTGAACCAAAAGGATTCAGCCATTCGAGCTTCGCAAAAAGGCGGAATTCGGGCGACAAGCCGGTCCGATTGATGCGGACCATGGGGGAAGGGTTCTCCTCGTTGGGCAGCATCTCAAAGATATCGTTATAAACGCGCTTTTCGTGGTTCATCGTCGGTTTCGGCAAATCGGTTGAAAATTATCCTTGTGGAAGGGGCAGGGTGTGTCAAGGAGGTGAAAATTTTCCCGCGTGACCATCATCCGATTTGGTGACATCGTCGCCGCCGTGACATCCGATGAAGCGATTGCATTGTTAGAACAATTTCGGCGCGGTGAGATCAGCCGCGACTCGGTTTTGCATGCTTTTCAAAGCGCGCCGATTGCCGATCTGGGCTTTGCCAAGGTGGACACGCATCGAGCGCTGCGAAAGGGTTTTCCTGAAGTGATCTTTGGCACAGGCAAGACTCCGGCACACGTGGTTCAGATCGCGGCTAAGCTTTGGCAGAGCGACCACCGCGTGCTCGTCACGCGCGTTGGACCGGACCACGGCAGGGCTTTACGAAAGAGATTTAATAATGCCGCTTACCACGAAACGGCTCGATGTGTGACCTTGGAAAAGGAGCCACTACCCAGGCGCCCTGGGACGATCGCTATCCTGTGCGCGGGAACAAGCGATTTGCCTGTGGCGGAGGAAGCGGCGGTGACCGCAAGCATCATGGGAAATACAGTAGAGCGAATTTTTGATGTCGGAGTAGCAGGGCTGCATCGACTTTTGGCGCGGCTCGAACCGATCCTGAGCGCCAACGTATTGATCGTTATCGCGGGAATGGAAGGCGCTTTGCCGAGTGTTGTCGCAGGTTTAGTGCGCCGGCCTGTCATAGCGGTGCCGACGAGCATTGGTTATGGCGCAAACTTCGGCGGCTTGGCCGCCTTGCTGGCCATGCTCAACAGTTGCGGAAGCGGGGTGACGGTTGTAAATATTGACAACGGGTTCGGAGCGGGCTACGCGGCCAGTCAGATTAACGCGCTGGCGGCCGAATCAGCCAACCGCCAGGTTGCTCGCAAATGAAAACACTTTACCTCGACATTTTCAGCGGCATCAGCGGCGACATGTTTTTGGGGGCCATGCTGGATTTGGGCGTCGACTTTCATAAACTCGAGCAGGAATTGGCAAAGCTTCAATTGCAAGGTTATCACCTGCACGCGACTCGAAGGCAGAAAGCAAACATCGAAGGCGTAAAATTCGACGTTCATCTCGCGCACGAGCACGGCCATCATCATGACGGCCGTGATGCGCAGAGTGATGGCCACGATGATCACGATCATGGTCACCAGCACGGGCAGACTCATCACCACGATCCGCACAGCCAGGAGCATGAAATTGAGGATACGGCAGACCATGGCCACGACCATCATCACACCCACGATGACTCGCGCGATTTTGCGGAGATCAAAGCTTTAATTGGCCGTAGCTCGCTCTCCAAATGGGTAAAGGAAAAGTCTGCGGCTATATTTCATCGCATTGCCATTGCCGAAGGAAAAATTCATGGCCGCCCGCCGGAGCAGGTCCACTTTCACGAGGTTGGAGCGCTGGATTCGATTGTGGATATTGTCGGTTCCTGTATCGCATTGGAATTGTTGGGGAAGCCGCGAGTCCTCGCGGCGCCCGTTGTTGAAGGCATGGGCTGGGTTAAATGCGCGCACGGGCGATTTCCCGTCCCCACAGCGGCGACCCTGGAAATCCTGGGTGCGCGGGGAATAGCTGTGACGCAGTGCGAGGAACCGCACGAATTGGTGACTCCCACGGGCGCCGCGCTGCTCGCGGAATTTGCGGAGAGCTTCGGTTTGATGCAGACGCTCGTGGCGGCAAAGGTTGGTTATGGCCTCGGAACTCGGGACAACAAAACGCGGCCCAATGTGCTGCGCGCCATTTTGGGCCAAACCATGCCCATCACCGCGTCGGATTTGACGAGCGGGCAGGCGTCACGAAATGATTGGGAAACGGACACCGTGACTGTGCTGGAAACCAACCTGGACGATAGTCCGGCGGAAATCCTGGGATATTTTGTGGAGAAAGCTTTGGCGGCCGGCGCGTTGGATGTGTTTCACACGCCAATTCAAATGAAGAAGAACCGGCCAGGAGTACTATTGACTGTATTGTGCGGACCTGACGACGCGGATAGATTCACTGAGCTGCTGTTGAAGGAAACGACTGCTTTCGGCGTCCGCCGCTACGCAGCGGAACGGAGAAAACTGCAGCGCGAATCGACAGCCGTCCGAACGCCCTATGGCGAGGTGACCGTGAAGTTAGGCAAACTCAACGGACGTATTCTTCATGCCACGCCGGAGTTTGAGTCTTGCAAGAAATTGGCGAACGAAGCCGATGTTTCATTGAAACAAGTTTACGAAGCAGTCAACCGATCGCTGCTGATCTAATGCTCATTTTCTCCTTGCCTTGGTTTAGGGGCTATCGGACCAGGCAGCAGGGTGAGGAGAAAATAAACATTTTATGATCGATTCAGAATTACTCAAAATAATGTGCTGCCCAGAGACCCATCAGCGCATCTCTCTCGCGGAGCCGTCACTAATCGAAAAACTGAATCAGCACATCACGGCGGGACAATTGCGGAATCGCGCTGGCAAGGTCATTCAAGAAAAGATCGAAGGCGGGCTGGTGCGAGCCGACAACAAATTCCTTTATCCGATTCGCCAGGACATTCCGATCATGCTCATCGACGAGGCAATCCCAGTGCCTCCGTAAATTCTTAACGCGCGGCCTCGCGCGGCCTCGAGACTGGAGCTTCGCGATAGCGTAGCTGCGCTTACTCAGGTGAACGCGTCAGCGCTTTCGTGTCGAATTCTTGTCCGCCCATGAAAACTCGCTGAACACGGAGGTCTTTGGTTAGAACCAACACGTCGGCGCGTTTGCCCGGTTCGAGGCTTCCGATTTCGCGGCCCATCCCCGTGCGTTCCGCAGGCGTGAGACTTCCCATGCGGACAGCGCTGACGATTCCCGCGCTCGTCATTTCATTCATATTCCGAACCATCGTATCCATGCCAACGACCGAACTGGCCAGGCCGCCTCCTGGAACAAACCCAACCTTGCCATCACTCTCGAACCACTCGCCGTCCACTTGAGGACCAAAGCGGTACTTCCCAGGCGGCCTATCCAAAGCCCGATTGGCGTCCGTCACCAGACAAAGTCTTTCGGGCCCTTTTATGACGAACGCGAATTCCAGAAGTTCTGGCGCCAGATGACAACCATCAGCAATTACTTCAGTGCTCATCTCTTTATGCATCAGAACGAACTGTTCCATGCTGCCTTGGGACGGTGTCCCAAAACGCGCCCGAATGCTCGGCACCGAACTCATCGCGCACCAGAAATGATCCACATGGCGCATTCCCGCCTGGAAAGCGCGCTCCATCTCCGACCAACTCGCGTTGGAATGCCCGCACGTGACCAGATAACCGCGCCGGGAAGCTTCGCGATAAAAGGCTTCCGCGCCCGGCAATTCCGCCGCGCAGGTCGCCACGCGAATAACGTTCAGATCGAAATCCTGATTGTATTCATCGGGGTCCGGATCGCGGCGGCCTGAACGCAGGTGGCAACCGACCTTGTCCTCGGCAAAGTACGGCCCGTAAAAATGAACTCCGGCGATCCGGGCGCCATCGGAAACGTGGCCCTTCCGTTGAACATTCTGACACGCTCGCAGCATCGCCCTGATTTGTTCCCGCGAACCTGTGGTGGTGGTTGGAAAGATGGTCGTCGCGCCATGTCGTGCGTGCGCACGCGCGGACGTCACGATTGCTTCTGTTGTTCCGTCCATGAAATCGGCGCCATCGCCACCATGGACGTGAATATCGACGTAGCCAGGACCAATGTACCCGTCGTCAGCATCAATCAGAATTGCATCTGGTGGAAAGACACCGTTCTCCTGGGAACGAACGGATTGAATGATGCCGCTTCGAGAGAGAACGATGGCGCGATCGATGGTTCGGTCCGGCAGAATGGCGGTTCCATTGTGAAAGGCTAAAGGACGATCAAATGCCATAGCCGCTCTTTACAGGAAAATGACATGGCCAGCAACGGCTCAGCGATAATTGTTAGCGAACGCACCACATTTTCGCGCGTTGCGCCCATGAACTTCGCAGGACAGCGCATCCCGGCTGTCACGGCGCACCGCAACGTTTGAACAGGCGAGACGCATTGTCCTGCCAGCGGCGACTGGATTTTCCCATCGCGTTGGAGCACGTTTCGCGCTAAAAGCTAACGGTAGCATGAGTGAGAATTCGGACGAAAAGATTCCAGCTCCGCCCACGCCGCCCCCTTCGAAGAATCACTGGGCAACGGCAACGATGTGGATGGTCATTGTCTTTTTGTTGTTGGCCGCTGGGCTGTATGTTTTCAGATCGCTTCGAACTTTGCCGGGCGATGCCGTGGACAAAGCACAGGCGATCGTTCACAAGGCCAGCAAAGTCCTGCTGGACGTCGCTTCGGCTTTCAATGAACGGACAATTACCACTGCTTTCATCGGCCATGCGACCAGCATCAGTTCGAGCCATCACCTGCAATTTGCCACGCTGCGACAGACCGAAGTGTTCACGCAAACGGACCAAGCCACGACGGGCTTCGGATATATTCCCTTGCCCGAAGTCATTGTGGAAGCTCGCGCGCCGGTCGAGTGCACGTATTACCTGGACTTGAATGCGAAATGGGACTTCGTCGCGCGCGATCGCGTCTTATACGTGCTCGCGCCGCCCATTAAGTTTAACAAGCCTGCGATTGATGCATCCGAAATCACTTACGAAGCCAGGAAAGGCAGCGTCTTTCGCGACACAAAGCTGGCACAGGAGAACTTGAAGAAATCTATTACGTTCTTGGCGCACCAAAAAGCGCGGGAAAACGTGGCGTTAGTCCGAGAATCGGGCCGCAAGCAAACGGCGGAATTCGTCGAGAAATGGCTCATGAAATCTTTTACGGACGGGGATAAATACACGGTGAAGGTCTATTTTCCCGGCGAAACACCGCCTTTCGAAGCGCCTGTTGTCGATAAGCCGTTGCCGTGATAAGTGGAGACGCAGGCAGGACAGCGCGTCTCGCCTGTCCTGCTCTTGGTGTCGGCAAATGCTGCACAGGCGCGACGCTATCCTGCAACACCGCTAAGTAAATGCTCGCCGCGATTTTTCCAATTTTGCGCACATGCGCAAAATTGCCTTACGGTCTTCTCAGACGAAAGTATCCGCTGCGGTTGGTGGCATTAAGCGTCACTGTATTCTGTCCTCCCGACACGGCGGCGCGATTGGTCACGGTGGTCCAAATTGATTGAGGCGCGAGGGTATCAGTCGCTTCGAGAACAAGTCCTAAGTTCGATGCGGGCCAACTCAGGGCAACGCCGTTCGTGCTCGAGGATTGCGCGGTGAGAACGAAGTCAGGCGAAAAGCCTCCGAATTCGAACGCGCCAATATCACAGGGCCCGGAACGTCTCGAACCTCGCTGATCGATCACGGGACAATCACGCATGTCGCCAGTGTTGATGGCGGGACTATTCGTGAGTAACGCCACAGTCTGTGTGAGGCCGCCATTCTCCGCGAGCGGGCCCAAACGTGGATTGGTCTTATTGAAGCTCGTCGGCGCAACAAAACCACAGCTTTCATCACTCGTGATATTGTTGCCCTCATCGATCAATGCGCCGCCACAATTCCCGCCGTCCTCCGTATAAGCCAGGATGCTGTTTTTAAGCCTGACCGTTCCATCTTCATTGAAGATCCCACCACCGCGTGCAGAGCCCTGTCCACCCGCTCGGCCATTCCGTCCGGTGAAGCCGCCTCCTTTGCCGGGATTCCCTCCGGTCCCGCCAACTGTGCTATTGCTGGAAAAAGTGCAGTTCACTAAGACGGCCACGCCACGATCCCGGTTGTAAAGGCCGGCGCCGTGAGCTGGTCCGCCTTTCGCGCCATCTCCACCATTTCCGCCGAAACCGGTTGGGCCACCATCTCCACCGAAGCCTCCCGGACCGCCGGCGAGGGCGTTGCCAGCAAACGTGGCGTTCATGGCGACGATCGAGCCGCCATCATTGAAGAGAGCCGCTCCGAGAGCCGCGCTGCCAAGTTCGCCATCGCTCCCGTCTCGACTGGCGAATCCTGGGTAACCGTTGTTACCCGCCGCGCCGAGGGAAGTGTTGCTGGAAAAAGTACAATTGCTGATCGTGATCCGGCCTCTCGCGTTATAGACGGCCCCTCCGCCGCCAATCGCGGGAGTGCCGTGCGAACCATCCAGACCCAGAGCGCCGCCGCCGATTCCTGCAAACCCACCGCTGGCGCCAGTCACACGATTGCTGGAGAACGTGCTGTCCGAAAGTTCAACGACTCCGTTGGCCGTGTTATAGATCGCTCCTCCAAGGCCGGCGCCGCCATCTCCCCCCTCGCCGCCATCGCCGCCATTTGCGTTAGCGCTGCCGTTGCCGCCCGTGCCGCCTTCCCCGCCCTCGGCGATGTTCGCAGTGAATCTCGTGTTTCTCGCGATAACAGTTCCTTCATTGTTGAAAATCGCGCCACCGCGCGCGGCGCCTCCCGGCTCGCCATCGTTGGCATCACCGACCGCGGCATCGCTGCCTCGCGCACCGAAACTTCCTACAACCCGGTTGTTGGTAACATTGCAATTCTCCAGGATCACCGTGCCGCCTTCATTAAGAATCGCGCCACCGTTGCCGCTGATGCGGGTCACCGCATTCGTATTTGTGCTGCCATGGTGGCCGTTGGCCAACGTAAGATTCTTTAGCGTGAGCGTGACCTTGGAGTTCACCTGAAAGAGCCGATTGGAGTTTCCGCCGCTGATCGTCACATTCTCGCCGCCCGTGTCGAGAGTCAGGTCGGTCGAGACAACAAGCGTCTTGGATAGAGTGATTGTTCCGGCGCACCGCAATGCGACAACACCACCGGCGTTGACGGCCGCAATGAGACTCGCCTCGGCGCAATTCGTTAAAACCAAGCTGGGAGCAACAGCAAATTCTGCTCGCACGGCAACCGACGCGCAGCTCAAACAAATGGCCGCAAGCACCGATAGGATGATCCGTGTGGCGCAAATAGAGAGAGAATACAACACGCGCTCTTTCCGTTTTATGGCGTGCGTTAGCCTTATCGACGGCCGGGCAATCCTGGAGGCGGCGCCGTGGGGACGGGGATCCCCGGAAACGGCTGAGGCCCGGCGCCGGGCACAGGCACTATTTCGGTGCTCGGCAATCCCGGGGTCGGCGGCAAATTAAGCTGCGGGTTCGCGACGCGTTGAAGTTCCATAAACAAGACCTGTTCTTCGGAACTGAGGTTGCTTTGCGGGGCTGCCGGTCGATCCGGAGTGCTGGCTGGCTGGCCCAATCCGTACCGTTGAGCAATTTCCGCGGAAAATCCGCCAGCCGTCATCTCAGATTGGACGCGCGGTGTCCGCGAGGGAATCGTTCGCATCGGTGTAATCGACGCGCCGCGGGCCGCTAACGAGGCAGGAGTTACGACGGGAGCGGCTGAATTGCCGGCGTTGCCCGCCGTAGGTATTCCCGGAAAACCGCCAGGCGCGCCAGGTGGAGCTCCAGGCGCTGGGATTGCTGGATTTGCCGGCGCCGGGGCGTTTGGAGCAGTGACTCCGTGAGTCGCAAAGGTCAAAAGCGTCTCTATTCCACCATTTCGAATTTTGACACTCTTGGCCACTTCATCGATGGCCAATACTTCCAAGCCGTCTCGTTTCTCGTCCACAGCGAGGCTATAATAGTCGACTTTGTTGCTTCTGGACTCGGTCGCCATGAAGTAGGCCTTGCGCACGCCAAAGGATGTGATCCCCGTCAATTTGATGTCGTTCTTGGGTGGCGGCGCGACCGCTTGCGGAGGCGGCGGTGGCGGTGGCGGCTTCAACCCAAAGGGATTCCGGTCCACAATGGTCCGATAACCATTACTGCTATCCTTCAGCAGTTCAGTCTCCCTCGGAGCATTATCTTCAACCGCCGCGAAAGTATCGCTGGTCAGCAGGAAACCGCTCAGTGCGATGATTGTGCCAAGCCTGTTCATAAATCTACTATAGGGTAGCTCTTGGCCTAACACCACACTTACTCTTCGGTTGCTAACAATTCTCTCTTCTGAAACGCCTTGCCTTCCTAAGCGCGGACGAAAAACGCCTGTCTCCGTATAGCGTAATGCAGACTTTCAGTCTGCGTTACGTGGCTTCGGCCATATCCAGAGCGTTTCGAAAGCGCCTCAGTTTCTCCGCAAACAAATCGTCGTCCAACACCGGTGTTCCGTCCTGCGTTTCAATATCGTCAGCCAGCTCGATCCAGGATTTGCAACCGCCGTAGCTATCTAACCGAGGTCTTCAATTCGATGTTGCAACAGACGGGCGATAGCTTGCACGGCTTGCGGGAAAGCGAATCTCGTTTCCGCACGCTCACTGAGGCCACGCCCAATATAGTCTGGGTTGCCGATCGAGACGGAAAGCCCGATTCTGCTGATGAATGCTGCGAAACAAAACTTCGCGCATTGAACCCATGAACCTGACGTTGCGGGATGTAGTCCCGGCTGAAGCCTGATGCCTGTCGGTAATTCAGAAGGCGCTTGTCCCTTCGGGACAACCATTTGCCACACGGCCTTCGAATTACCGAAATGCATTAGCCTAATGGCGGGACTGCATCTACATACCGGGAGGTTCATGAAAAGGCTGGCTGGTCCGCACAGACCATCGAAAGGGAAGTAAGAGCAAGACCTCAACGAGGCGAGCAGCGTTCGTCCCGAAGGAATCGCGTCTGACGCGGAAACCGGCGGGCTGGCAGCAAGGATGGATTGCCGATTATGGTGGCAAGTCAAGGCTTCAAGACTTCCAGATCGGAACTAACGTTCGACATTTCCTTGGCCTTTCCCCATATTCCCGCCACGCATGAAATCGATGACCGGATATGGGCGCGGCGAATCGGCCCAGAATGGTTTCAAAATCACCGTTGAACTGAGCTCCGTAAATCGCAAGCAAAGCGAAATCGTCGTTTATCTTCCCCGCGAACTCGAGGTTCTCGAACCGCGCGTGCGCGATGAGGTCAATCGCCGGATTGCCCGCGGACGAATGACCGTGAAGGTTTCCTTGCACGCGGGCGAAACCAATTCCGGAAATCTGGTCAAGATCAACATTCCGCTAGCCCGGGCTTACGCCAGGGAAATCAACAAACTGGCCCGGGACTTGAGACTTTCTGAAGTTGTGACGCTCGATCTGCTGATTCGCGCGCCCGGCGTTTTGGAGACGCAAGAACAGGTGTCCGATCCCGACCTTTTTTGGCCAGCGATTGACCGCGCCCTGGCGGAAGCGTTGACCGCTTTGGTCAAGATGCGCCAGCGCGAAGGCGCGCATTTGTCAAAGGACCTGCAGCGACGGATGCTTTCGATGCGGCGAGCCGTGGCCCGCATTCAGCGAGCCGCTCCAGGAATGGTGAAGCGTTACCAAGAGCAACTGCGCGAGCGCATCAAGAATGCTGGTTTGGAACATCCCGCCCTCGATGACGAACGTCTTCTGAAAGAAGTGACCTACTTCGCCGATCGGTCCGACATCTCCGAGGAACTGACTCGCTTGCAAAGCCACTTCCAACAATTCGATGTCTGCCTCAAATCGACCGAACCGGTCGGCCGAACCCTTGATTTTTTGGCGCAGGAAATGAATCGTGAGATCAATACGATTGGATCGAAAGCCGCTGACAGCGCGATTTCGCGCGAGGTCGTCGCCCTCAAAGCGGAACTCGAAAAGTGCCGGGAACAAGTGCAAAACGTCGAGTAAGCTTGGCGAAGAATAACTCATTGCTAATCGTCCTTTCGGCCCCTTCCGGCGGCGGCAAAACCACCTTGTGTGAGCAGGTCTTAGCTGCGGAGCCCAGCGTGGTCCGCGCCATTACCTGCACAACACGGGCGCCTCGGGGAAATGAACGGGACGGAATTGACTATTACTTTCTGGACCTTGAAAGCTTCCGCCGGCGCGCCGAGGCCGGCGAGTTCCTGGAACATGCCAACGTTCATGGGAATTCTTATGGGACGCTCAAATCCGAAGTCTTAGGGAAGCTCGCCGACGGCAAGGACGTGCTGCTCAGCATTGATGTCCAAGGCGCGCGCGTCATTCGAGAGCAAGCCGGCTTCGACCCGCAGTTAAAAAGGGCGTTGGTATCAGTTTTTCTGGCGCCGCCTTCATTGAAGACGCTCGAAGAGCGGCTGCAGAAGCGCGGCACCGATTCTCCGCCTGTGATTCAGAAACGACTGAGCGCCGCGCGCCAGGAAATTGCGCAGTGGCGCCATTACGATTATCTCATCATTAGCACGACGATTGCCGAAGACCTGCGGCGCATGCTCGCAATCTTAGCGGCCGAGAATATGCGGCCGGCGCGCGCGCAGCCTCCCCTTCTGGATTAAACCTAACCTGGAATCTCCTGTCCGAAACAACCTCTGTGTTAAGGTCACCGCAGGTGCCGGGCGAGGAACGTTGCGTAAAGCTGACATCGCGGCCTCGCGTCGCTTTGCGATGTGCCCACAATCAGGCCGGCGGTTTTTAGCCGGGCGAAGCTCGTCAGCGTCGGACACATTTGCCCCTCGAGGACGCCGCGCACAATCTCACGAAATTCGGGATCGGCCCCCAGCAAAAGCGCGATGCGTCTTAAGTGGTCGCCGAAAATTCCATCTTCACGATCGGCTTGTTTCTCCAGAACATCCAAACGGATATCGGTGGTCACCATCTCATGCAGGCCTCGCCGCACCAGAAATGGCTGCCCTGCAACCAGCCGATAAAAACGCTCCAGTTCGCCTTCATTCTGCAATGCACTGCCGTAGCGCCGATTGAGCTCTGCGACCTGCTCCAGCGTGAAATCCTCAAGCGTCAATCGCGTCCCGACATTGAAAGGAGACTGGTTCAAGGTATCGATGAACAGGCTGGCTTCTGTGGCGTAGGAAATCGCCAAAGTCAGTCGAGACCATGGGCCCTGCGGATTGAGAGCACGCTCGTTATGCCAGGAACGAAAGAGCGCGAAAACTTCATTGCTGAAATCGACGGCAAAGAGACGGTCCACTTCATCAAAGCCCCAGACGAACCGCGTTGACATCTGGCCGAACACATTTTCTTTCAGATACTGCTCGAAATTCGCATGCGGACTGGAACGCGGGTTCCACGTTTCCTCCGGCAGGACCGGGAGATTCAACTGGTCCGCTACCAAATCCGCCAAGGCAAATAAGAAGGTCTCCATGGACTTAAGCTCCGTGGAGTTGAACTTCTGGATGTCCGTCAGAATCACTTCGGCGCCCGCCATTCGAGCCCGTTGCAATCCTCGCGCCAGCAGCGATGTCTTGCCCATTTGCCGCGCGCCTTTGACGAGGACGATGCTTTCGCCGCGCGCGATGGCCGCATGAAATAATTCATCCACGGGGCGCGCGATATAAAACGTCGAATTCAGCGGAACGGCGCCGCCGACGGATGCAAATTTCAAGGCGGCCACGGGCAGGCTGAGAGATGGGCCAGAAATTTGCATCGCGTGTTTCCTTGATCTCAAATCGGGTGCGTGTCCCGCGGAAATCTGTTCGATTCACGGGTTCCGGTTGAAAGTCGGCTAGAGAGCGGATCGCGACTGGGAATCAAAATCATCGCCATAGAGTCCGAAGAACTTGCCGTCATGAAAGCCCTCGTTGGATTTTTGGCCGACAAACAAACTCAAGCGCCCTTGTCATAGGAAATAGAGCGGCAGCGCTGACATTGGGAATTCATTAGCAGATTCAGCCAAAAAAACAGAACATTTTGCGACGGGCCAAGGGGCCGACAAACTTTTGTCTCATATGAGACAAAAGTTTGCTCGCATCCGGGCGCGCTCAAGGCTGTTGCACCCGACGTTTCGCAACTTGACGGATTCCGAAGAGATGCACTTCGTTACTTTCCTGCGCTCCATCCGCCATCAATCATGAAGGCCGTGCCCGTGACAAACGCGGACTCGTCGCTGGCTAGATAAAGCGCGGCCTGGGCGATCTCATCCGGTTTGCCCATTCGGCCGAGCGCCTGAGTTGCGGCCATTTCCTGCCAAGCTTTTTCCGGGTCCGGATATTCCTTAAGTCGCGCGGCAACGAAAGGGGTCTCGACACGGCCAGGACAAATGCAATTGACGCGGATGCCTTCTTTCGCGTGGTCAAGCGCGAGACACTTCGTTAGCCCGACAACGGCGAATTTGGTCGTGCAATAAGCGAGACGATCGCGAATTCCCACGATGCCTCCAATCGACGCCAGATTGATAATGTTGCCGGATTTTTGCATGAGCATGCCCGGCAGGAAGGCTTTGGTGACATTGAATACGCCCCGCACGTTGACCGCATACAAACGGTCCAAGTCGGCCCCGTTCGTCTGCATCATCGTTCCGACGTGCCCAATGCCGGCGTTGTTGACGAGGACGTCCAACTTTAATTTGCTGCGATAAACTTCGTTGGCCGCTTTTTGGCATTGATCCTCGCTCGCGACATCCAGAGCAATGAATTGCCCCTGCCCGCCTTGTTTCTGAATTTGCGCGACAGTTTCCAGCCCGGCTTTTTCATCGCGGTCCGAGACGAACAGAAAAGCGCCCGAGCGAGCGAAAACCTCGGCAATGGCTGCGCCAATGCCGGAGCCAGCGCCAGTGATGAGGGCGGTCTTGTTGGAGAGAGTGAACATAGGTTTAGCCAATGACGAATTCCGAATGACCAATGCCGAAAGAATGATCGAATGTCGAATTCCTAACCTAACCTACGACGGACGCTCTTGAACTTCGGATTTCGTCATTTGGGAATTCTTTCGTCCTTGGAAATTCCTCATTCGTCATTTCGGCGCGGCGCTTCATGGTATCTTCAGCAACTCGGCTTCGGTCCATGCTTCCTCGCGCTTCGCAGTTTCAGCTCGGACCTTGGCAACGGTGGAGGGTTCAACGGGATCGGCCGTGTGGCCCCATTCGCGGCGGATGTAGGTCAAGACGGTCGCGATTTGTTCGTCGTCCAGAATCGACACAGCGGGCATTTCCATTTCGTATGTTTTTCCTTTTACCGACATTGGCCCACGTGCTCCTTGCAAGGCAATGCGGATCAAACGCTGTTCTGAACCCACGGCCCACTCTGAGCCGGCCAACGGAGGCGCCAGGCCTTCCTGGCCATTGCCATGCGGTTGGTGGCAAGCGCCGCAAGTGACCAGGTAAAGGTCCTTGCCTGCCGCAAAGCGCGCTTGCTGTTCGGCGGTTAACGGTTTGACCACTTCGTTCGTTTGTCCAGGTTTCCCCGGCCATGTGATCAACGGTGAAATCTTCGCCAGGCGAGTTTGCAACTCTTGGTTGGTAAGTTTGGCGAGCAACGCGATGGCAGGCGGTTCTACTTTCAATTCAACCGGTTTCGGTTTCGGTGCAGGCCGCCCACGCGCAGCGGCCGGTGCGGTGCTGGCGATACCATCCAGAAGGGCCAATTGCTGCCAAGTTGCTCCGGCTGTATCTGACACTGCCAACTCCAGCAGGCGGTTGATTCGATCTTCGCGTCCTTCCGTGAATATGCATTTGGCCAGAAGGCTGAAGACTTGTTCTTGCCCGGGCGCTGGTTGCTTCCCCGCAAAATCGTTCGACAACCGTTCGAGCACAGGAAGTTCTCGGCTGCCGAACCCGCTAACCACCGCGTCGCGAATGAGCTGATGCGCCGCGTTCTGCTTGAGAATAGCGGCCATTCCATTCTCGGCTTGAGCACCGCCGGCTTCCCCCAGCGTAAAGGCGAGTTGCAACTGAACGTCGGCGTTGCGATCGTCGCCGGACAATTTCACCAGCTGCGATAGAACCTCGGCCCGGCTGGACGTCTTAAGAAAAAGCTCGGTTAACCGAATGGCGGCGGCGCGGACTTTTGGGTGCTTTGTTGCAAGCGCGGCCTGGCAGGTTGGCCAGTCCAACTTAGCGAGGCCTTCCAAGGTCCAGAGCGCGTGAAGCTGCCCATAAGTGTCGTTTCCGGACGCGGCGAGTTGCTTCAATGGTTCGAGGACCGAAAAATCGGCGCGCTCGACGAGCAATCGTTGCGCGGTATCGCGCCACCAACCATTCGGATGCGAGAGCGCTTTGACAAGTTCGAGTGAAGTCGCCCGCGACAATTGCGGTTTGGCGGACGGCTTCTGAGCAACGTGGACCACACGATAAATGCGGCCTTGATTCGTCGGCTTATCCAGCGCCCGATCTAAATACTGCTCGCGCAAATAACTCGTCAGATAATTTCGATGCTGAATAACGCCGTGATACATATCGACAATGTAGAGCGCGCCATCCGGACCGTTGTGCAAATTCACGGGGCGAAAACGCTCGTCCACTGACGTAAGAAATTCGGCTTTGTCGTAGGCATTGGTCGACGTGATTTGCGCGTCCTTTTCAACCAGAATATTGCGGCGGATCAAATTGCCAGTTGGTTCGGCGAGAAACGCGTTGCCCGGAAAACCGTCCGGGAATTGGGCGCCGCGATAAATGACCGGCCCGCAGGCGCCGGTAAACGTGGCGAGAGCGCCGTCCTCGCGAAGCTGCCCCTTTTGATAGCCGCGGTTGACTCCTGGATTCACACGGCTGGGCCAGACCGCCTGGTCTTTTGCCATTTGGACGTTGGCGCCAACAGGTGAACGAAGATTGGCGTTGCGTTCGAGATAATGCGTAGGGACGAGGTCACCCCGCAATTGGTCGCTGTTGGAATTGAAAAACAAACGTCCGAAATCATCTTGCGAGAGCCCCCATTGGCCACGAAAAGCGGTCGGTTCACGCTGCCAAAGGCCCGCGACATTTTTGAACCGCGTTCGGTAATTCGCGCTGTAAACCCAATTATCCAGCGCCCATGTTAAACTATTCGCGGAATGTTCGGGATTGGCTTTCGTTCCCAGCTTTGGGTCTGCTTCGACTGCGTAATCATCGGCCAGGAGGTGTTTCTCGTCAGCGCGACCATCGCCATTCACGTCCCGAAAGAGCCAGAGATTCGGCGGTTCGGCTAGCATGAGTCCGTTCCGAACGAGCATGAACGCGCGAGGCATAACCAAGCCTTCGACAAAGATGATGCTCTTGTCCATGCGTCCATCGCCATTCGTATCTTCCAGAACGGAGACGCGTCCGACGGGTGCATTCTCCCCGATGCCATCGACGTTGGGCATGAAGCCGCGCATCTCCAACACCCACAGGCGTCCATCCGGGTCGAACGTCGCGGCGATGGGCGCTTCGACCATCGGTTCGGCGGCAACCAATTCAATGCGGAAACCATCCGGCAGCTTAAACGACTTCATGGCTTGCTCAGGCGTGAGCGGTGGAGCGGGAGGAATCTTTTCCTTTGGGACCACTATTTGTTGTGTTTCACCGGGTCTGTCTCCCTGTTGGGCGTATCCGGTCGCGATCAAGGCGAACGTGATGATGATGAGAAAGGAGCGTAACAACATGATACTTTGATTGAACTTCAGACTTCTAAACGGCGAACCAACAAACGGCAGGCGAGAATCCCGCCGAGCCGCGCGATGCTTTACATTGTCGAGCCGAAGTTGGTTACCTTAGTTCTACTGACTTGCCAAGCGCTTTCATGTATGAATAGCGGCTCTTAAGTGGTCGATGATTTTGCCGATTGTAAAGAGTGGAGATGAAGAAGATACTGATCATTGAGAATGAGCCGCAGATGCGCCGCAACCTGGAGACCATCTTGAGGTTGGAACAGTACGAAGTGGTGAGCGCGGGAGATGGATCGCGTGGCGCGGCATTGGCCGGCTCGGAATTGCCAGACGTGATCCTCTGCGACGTGATGATGCCGGGTTTGGACGGACATAGCGTGCTCCAGCGACTTCGCGCGGAACCAAAAACAGCGGCTATCCCTTTCATTTTTCTGACCGCCAAAGGAGAGAAGATCGATCAAAGAACGGGCATGAATTTGGGGGCCGACGATTACTTGACCAAACCGGTCACGGACCGATGATTTGCTGAGTGCCATCACCGCACGCATGGAACGCGAGGAGTTGCGCGAAAAATCCGCGGGGCTGCAGCCGAACTTCTCTTCACCCACGCCTTTGCAAAAACTCGGTCTGACCCCGCGCGAAGCCAACGTGTTGTTCTGGGTAGCGCAAGGAAAGACAAACCCGGAAAGCGGGCTCATCCTGGATATCCGACCACGCACAGTGAAGAAACACCTCGATCACATTTTCCTCAAGCTCGGCGTGGAAACGCGGACTTCGGCCGCCTTGATGGCTCTCGAAGCTCTCAGCAGGTCTTCGTAGGACAGGCGTCTCTTCGTGTTTCTGGAGAGCGTAACGCAGACTTTCAGTCGGCTCTGGAGTTTGGACATTCTGCCGCTGTGCGGCTACGACTTGGAACCTTGGCCAGCGATTGAGGCATGGCCTGGAGAATGCAAAACTGGGGTGGACGATGCAACCCTTTCAGTTTCAGGGGTGATGAATGATGAATTTGGCTGGACGCAAAGCCAGGGCAGCGCCGTTCGCGCAACCCTGATACACCGAGACATTCAGACAGGCGGGACGCCTGTCCTACGACACTTACGGCGCTACTAGCTTGTGGACTTTACCTGACTTTCCGATCAATCCATTGCTGCTATTGCTGAGAACATATAGCTCTCCGTCGGCGTCCTCGCCCATGGCAACGACGAAGGCTTTCAAGACAAGTTTTGGTGAGGTTTGAATCACTTCGCTGGGACCGGTGAAGGGCAGTGCTTCGACGTTCCATTGGCTCGAACCACTGGCGCCCGGAGGCGTGCCCACGAGCAGGACTCCCTGCGGGACCACAAAGTTCCGTGACCAATCGGCAAACACGTAGCGCCCCTGCAACTCTGGAAGCGCTTTACCGCGATACACATAACCTCCCGTTATACTAATGCCCAATGCTTCGGGATCGTTGCGGAAGCCATTGACGTTTTTATATTCAAAAATCGGGTCGATGAAGGGCTTTCCCTGTGCGTCGGTCTTTGGACAATCATCGGGCGATTTCTTCGGGTTCTTAGGATCGAAACAATGAAACCCTTCGCGCACTCTCCAGCCATAGTTCCCGCCTTTGACGATGATGTTCACTTCTTCGTAGAGCGTCTGGCCGATATCGGCCGCAAAGAGCTCATGTTTGCCTCCGCGATCAAAAGAGATGCGCCACGAGTTGCGCAGACCATAGGCGAAGATTTCCGGACGTCCGCCCCCGTTAGCGAACGGATTGTCCGTGGGGATTGCGTAGGGATTTCCTTTATCCACGTCGATGCGCAGGATTTTACCGAAAAGATTCGTGAGATCTTGGCCATTACCGATGCCGGGTGTGTGTCCCTTGCCTTCGTCATTGGCATTTCCGCCGTCACCAACGGAAATGTAAAGAAACCCATCGGGACCGAATGCGATGGCGCCGCCGTTGTGATTGAACCATGCTTTGTCCAGTTGCAGCAGAATTCGTTCAGAGCCCCCGTCGGCTTGCGCGCGATCATTCTCGGTGACTTTGAATTCGGAGATGTTCATGGTGTGATCCCATTTCGCGTCCCCTTCGCCTTGCGGCGCGCTAGCTCGCAACGGCGCGCTATAACAAACGTAGAACTTGCGATTCTGCTTGAATTGGGGATGCAACGCCAAACCGAGCAGCCCGCGTTCGTCGAAACCCCTGTTCAATGTGGCCAAACGATTTGTGATATCCAAGAAAGGCTTTTCCGAAACGGCGCCGTCTTTGCCCAGGACGTACACGACTCCAACTTGATCCACCACCAAGAGGCGGCCCGAGTTGTCATCCAGCGGAATCAAGTTGATGGGCGAAACGAAGCCTTCCGCAACTTTCTTGAGCGCGACAGACGGCTTTGCGTCCGCAGCGACAACATTGGCGGCCATCCAATTGCTTAGGGCGGCACAAACGACAGCGAAGGCGAACGGTTGGCGCCTCATGGTTCCCTTGAAAATAGATGTGATCATAGAATGGTTCGTGGTTTTCACGGCGCCGAGTATATCGGCTATTTCCCGCGAACAAGCCAGTGAAATCTGAAGAACCGAAGTCTCTTCGGTGCATTCCGAAGTTGTCGGCACATTGTAGCGGCGGGCATCCTGCCCGGCGGCTTGCGCGTACGCGCTGGAACGCAGCCTAGCCTCCTCGTTTCAAGCGTTGCTCCGGGCGGCAGGCAGGATGCCCGCCGCTACCGACAACTTCGGGATGCGCTGAAGGCCCTTCAAGCGGCTGGCTTGAGAAATAAATAACGGATGAATGCTGGATCGTAAGCGAAGTGCAGAAAGAACGAGTTGGCTAATTCTGCTCGAACGCCAAGGCTGGCCAAGTCATCGTAGCTTTTCATCGATTTGTCGATCAGGTGAGGATAATGAACCAGCATGCGCTCGAAGAAGACGGTATTGAAACGCGTGTCGATTGGCTGGAAAAGCCCGCGTGCCAGAATTTCGTGAGAAAGGGGGATTTGTTCATAACATCGAGTCTCGACGGGGTACTCGTTTGTGTAAATCCGTTCGAACAATTCGCGATGAAACAAGGGACTGGCCACCAGGACACCTGTCTGAATGATCCCATCCTCGATAGGGTCAAGGCTGTAATGCAAATAAAACTGGTTCTGGTCCTCCACCAATGCTGTCTTCCGTGCTGGTAATCATACCGTTTTCCACGGAGGCGGCTGAGCAGCACAGGCTTTAAATCATCAAGAATGTGCGAGCCCGAGATAACGCCTCCGATCTTGCCGAGCGGGACGCGTTCAGTCAGTAGCGGCGCTTCGTCGAAGTTAATGATGATATCCGCATCGACCCAGACGATCTGGTCGTAATCGGCCGAGAAAGGCTGGCTGAGAATGAGGCACTTTTGCCAAGCGGGAGATCGAGCCAGAGCTCGAGGAGAGTTATCGATTGGTTCTGTCAGCGGGATGAGATCGAGACCATGCCGATCCGCGTAACCCTTCCAAGTTGGCTGGCAATATGCCTTCCAATAATCTTGATAGCTCTCCCCGATGAGCATTGTGACTAAAGCGACCTTTCGCTGCATAGTCGTGGCTTAGAATAGTTCTTTTGGCCAATGCGTTTCCACACCTTGGCCCCGGATGAACTCTTGGAATTCGGCGAGACGCTTTCGGTTCTCGCGCACGGCTCGAGGCGGAACCTTCCGTCCAAGCGCAAATGCCAGTAACATTCCGACCGCCTCGCCAGCGTTCCACTCAACCGGGTGCAGCCGATAGCAACCATTGGTGATGTGCGTAACCCCGATATTCTTCGCTGCTGGCAACAGATTTTCCATTCGTTGCGGCAAAAGCGCGCCTAGCGGGATTTGAAACGGCAACGAAGCAACATCAATGTAATTGTCACCGCCCGTGCTCGGATGAAGATCGATGCGATAACTGCCAATCCCAATGCTGTCGAAGAACTCTTCCGCTTTGGCTTCGGACTCTTTCTGGCCAGTGAGCCTGGCTCGAGCCTCTGCGCCGACGTGCTGTTCCAAAACCGTAAAGACAGCTTTGATGCGACGCGCTTCACGAACGTACGGATACTTTGCCAATCCGTCGTCGGTGCCGAGGATATCAGGGCGCAAGCGAAGGCCAGGGAAACCTTGTTTGCCGTCGGGGCGCGGCGCCTCCGTCTGCAACCAGTAAAGGAGTGATAGACTCAGCTGCTTGGCTCGCTCGACATGTTTCGCGGCTTGTTCCGGACTCACCCCAGCCAGATTGCCGAGGAGGTAATCATTTTGGGGCCAGTTCACGAGGCAGATATCGCCCGCATAGGCGCCGGCCTGGAAGTTAGCTTTGTGAGCGATGCGGCGGTACGTCCAGAGATTCGCGGCTGCGCCCGGTGTGTTGCCTTCCGGGTTGAATCCAAGCTGACGCGCTTGCATCGATACGGGATGTGTGTATGCGAGGTCCAAGAGACGCCCCGGCCACGGTGGCCGCAGCTTGGGAACGTAATCGCGCCAAAACGCGTACTCGGCCGGTTTCTCAATCGTGTGATCTTCGCCAGGCAAATAATCCATCGCGAAACAAACCGTGAATCCCTGATGATTGGCGGCATTTGCTTCGAGAGGCGCGTGAAGTTCGCCAGTTTCCTTCTGTGATTCGGCGCCGGTAACGAATTCGGTTTTTGTCAGCGGCAACAAATCGCCAAGCTCGGTGGCATCGACAAAGCACGAAGCGTGCAGAATCGACTCGTGGCCGGTCCGCAGATTCCGGGCTTTCAAAGCGCGCACGCGATCTCCGTCGAAATCGGCGGCAACGATCTTGTGGTCCAGGAGCAAACGGAGCTTCCCCGCGCTAAGATGTGGCGCCAGAAACTCGTGCAGGACGGCCAGCGCGATGCGAGGTTCATGACAAAGACGTGAGACAGAACCGTCGCCCGGATTCAGGTCTGGACGCGCACGCGCTGCGTCGGTCAGCGGATAATGGCGGCGGTAATAATCACGGATGGCGTTTCGGAGGTCGCGGTAGGACTTGGTGCATCCGAACGATTCGATCCAGCGATGCTCATCGGGAGGAACGCCCTGCTGAGTCAATTGCCCGCCGATCCAATCGGTTTCCTCCGTCAGGATCACGCGCAAATGATTTCGCAACGCCGCCAGCGCGGCCGCGCAACCGCCCAATCCACCGCCCGCAATGATGACGTCCGCAGAGTATTCACTTGGTTGCGAGCGAACCGGCAAACGATCTGCGGCTCGTATTACACCTCGGGGCGGCAGGGTTTGGGCCAGGAGCAGGCTGGTTGTGCCAGACGCTAACCGGATGAAACTTCGGCGATGCACCGGTGAATTGATTAGAGGGTGATATATTGCTCAAGACCAGCCGTGCGAAAAGCTCAAATGACACTCAAGGACGGACGCGGCTGACGCGGAGTGCGATCGCCCTCACGCACGGAAGGCGTGGAAACGTTCAAGCGTTGTGGATATTGCTGTGGCTGAGGGCGGCCGCCCTCGGCTGGCAATGTCGTATTTTCGCGGAGCTCGGCCACACGCAGTGACCGCAGTGACTGGCTTTGGGAGTTGGTTGGAGTTGGAGTTGCAGGCTGCCAAGCGAAAGCTATACTGCACATTGCAGCATTCAATGCGGGTGTTGTTCGTAGTGCTTCTTGAGCAGGTCTTCGCCGAAGTCGTTCTGCAGATCGCGCCAAACCGCATGGATATGGTTGGCGTTATTCTGCGTGTTGTCATATTCCATCAGGAAGGTCGGACCTTGAATGCGATAGTAGTGGCCTTTGCCAGGCTCGACTGAGCCAGCCCAAGCAAAATAGACCTTGTCCAACCCGGCGTTCTGAATTTTCTCAAGATCCTTGTCAGCGACCTCAGCACGATTGCGGCGAACATATTCCTGAACGAGGTCCCAGAGCATTTCAGCTTGTTGTTTGGTCAGTTTGTTCATCGCCAATCCATCCGGCTTGAGCAACTGCACATTACGGTTCGTGCCGGTAATAATGTCGCTCGGCGCGGTGTTGGTGTAGATAGCGATCTTCTTTTGTTCCTCGCTAAGAGATTGCACGAGCTTGCGGGCGATGTCTTCTTCGGCGGCCAAGACTCGGAGTCCTTTGCGCGGCCCGGACCTCACTTCGGCGGGATTCGAACCAAAGAACGACGGTGTCACGGCGATGTGTTGACCTTTCACAATCGTAAAGTTGAGGGCGAGATGATGTCCCTCGACACGCCAGCCCCACGCGTCTTTGGCGCCCGGTTTGCCGAAGACGGAGACATAATAAAGCTCTGGATCACGCACCATGCGCCCGCCTGTTCCTTGTTCGAGTTCGTGCAGAATTTGTTCGAGGCTGATGATGGTCGTGGCCTTCAGGTAGCCGCGCTGGCTCAGACCGCTTCCCAAAAGCGCGTGAGCGAGGGGACGCTGAGCCGGAGTCAATTCTTTTAAAGGAAGTCCTTTGCGCGGCTTGGGAATGAAATGCCAGTTCTGGCGCTCGCCATCTTTCCATTCGAACGAGGCCTTCGCCTGTTGCTCCGTAGTGAGCGAGGCCAAGAAATTCCTGGCTGCCTCAGCCATCTCTTCGGCTGGTGAATGTGCTCGAACCGTCAGCAGGCAAACGTTCAACAAAGCAAGCGATAGAAGGGATCGAAGTGCGGGGAAAGTTTTCATAGGCCCTGAGTCAAAACCATCGGCTTAGAAAGGCAACTGCAAAATCACATTCACATCCTTCAGCTGCGAAAAGCTGCGAACCTCCTTTTAGGCAGTCCCGCCTTTAGGCGGCAGCATTTGCTGGCGCCGAAACAAATTAGCGGATGGCCATCGCTCCGGCTGAAGCCTAATGCCTTTCGGTAATTTAAAGGAGCAACGTGTCCCGGAGGGACAGAGTGAGAATAGCCCGGCGTTTCAACGCTCGTTTCAACGCCGGGGACAATGAAAAGAGCCTGTAGGTAAGTCCGGAATGGGACGGCTGAACGCCACTAAAATGAGCCAACGCCTCGGCCGTCCCTTCGGGACTTGGACCCCTGGCCATTGGGTTCCCGGCGTTGAAACGCCGGGCTATTGTCACTTTGTCCCTCCGGGACAGCCATTCGCAAAAGCTTCGAATTACCGAAAGGCATTAGGCTTAAGCCGGGACTACCTGCCACAGCAGGCAGTTCATAGCTGCCTGTGCGCGCAACGAATTTGTCAATAGTGTCAATAGCGTTTTTCTTGTCAGTCCGTTCCCGCCGTTTACTGTGGAGCGAGTGAAGCTACTTTTCATTGGCGATGTGGTGGGACAGCCAGGGCGCCGGGCCGTCACCGAGTTGGTCCCCAAATTACGCCGGAAGCACGCGCTCGATCTCGTTATCGCCAACGGCGAGAATTCAGCCGGCGGTTCGGGAATCACGGTCAATACGGCGATGGAGTTGTATCAGGGAGGCGTGGACATCATTACGACCGGCGATCATTTATGGGATCAAAAGGAAGTGACGAGCCTGTTACAGAATGAACCGCGCTTTATCCGCCCGATCAACTATCCGCCGAACACGATCGGCCAAGGAAGCACAATCTTTCAAGCCGAAGGCAGGGCGCCAGTCGCCGTGGTCAATGCCCAAGGACGAACCTTCATGCCTGACCTTGAGAACCCATTTGCGTGCCTGCAAGCGGAGGTGCGGCGTTTGCGCAGCATCACCAAGATTATCTTTCTCGATTTCCATGCCGAAGCCACTTCCGAGAAAATTGCCCTGGGCCGGTTTCTCGACGGTCAAGTCAGCGCAGTCATCGGAACTCACACGCACGTTCAGACCGCCGATGAACAGATCTTTCCCGGCGGCACCGCCTTCCTTTGTGACGCGGGCTTTACCGGCGCGCACGAAAGTGTGATTGGCCGGGAAATCGAGCCGATCATCAAACGCTTTGTGACCAATTTGCCGCAGCGCTTCAATGTCGCGACCAAGCGAGTTTTCTTGCAAGGCGCGGTCGTCGAGATCGACCCAAACAGCGGGCGCGCCCTGAACATTCAGCGCATCTCAGCACCTGTGGCCCGAACAGATGAGGATTGATCCGGCCGGTTAATCTTGGCAGGCTTTTGCAAGCCAATCAGACACGCGCAACGGTTCGCGATGATGCAAGTACGCAGCTATGCGTATCGACCAGGGCGAACTCACGTGGTAGCTAACTTGGCTTTGCGTTAACGGGCCGCCTCATGTACGACCAGACTTATGCAGTCATTGAACGAACTTAGCCAGCCTTCCCAAACGTCGTCGAAGCTCTTCGAGTCTGAAGCCAACGCGATCGGTTTTAACGATGGAGCAGAATTTGATGACGGGATGCAATCGGCTTTGCTCGCTAACTCAGGCGCCTTAATCCAAATCCTCCAAGCGCAAGTTGCCAGCTTGACGGCAAAAAACGACAGCTTACAGGCGGAACTCGCCGCGGCTCGCGACGAGATTCGCGCGCTTACGTCTGAGACTGAGCGATAGCGTCGCGCACCGCGCAGGACAGCGCGTCTCGCCTGTCCAAACTTTGGGGTGCGCCTGGGACAGGCATCTGAGCTCCAACACGGAGTCAACCCTCTCAAAATTCGGATTTGATATTTGACTGGCGGCGTCGAAGATTGAGCCGGCTGTTAACATGTCCAAGACCATGAAATCGCAATGGGATTTCGGGGAGTTATTTCCACCAGAGACGCTCCGGCGAGTTTTTTCCGTCAGCGAGCTGACCACCTCAGTTAAGCGGCTGCTCGAACGTGAAATCGGCAAGGTCTGGGTGACAGGCGAGATTACCAATCTTCGCATTCAAAGTTCGGGCCACGCTTATTTCTCTCTCAAAGATGCCGGCGCGCAGCTGGGTTGCGTGCTTTTTCGCGGCGAGGCCCGCAGCATCAATCGCGATTTGCTTTGTGATGGCCAAAAAGTCGTGCTGCAAGGCGAACTCACGGTCTACGAGGCTCGCGGCCAGTATCAGCTTCGCGTCCTCACTGTGGAGTTGCAAGGTGTCGGCGCGTTGCAGATCGCTTTCGAAAAGCTCAAACAAAGACTTCAAGCTGAAGGTCTCTTTGCCAATGAGCGAAAGCGGCTCCTGCCTCGTTACCCGCAACGGATCGGGTTGGTTACATCACCAACCGGCGCCGCCCTGCGCGATGTGTTACACGTGATTCAACGACGAAATCCGGGCCTGGAAATTATCCTGGCGACTTGCCGCGTGCAGGGGCTTGGGGCCGCCGAAGAAATCGCTTGCGCAATTCGGCTGCTCAACGAGTGGGCGCGCTCCTCGGCCAATCGCGGTCATCCATTGGACCTGATCCTTGTCACCCGAGGCGGTGGCAGTCTGGAAGATTTGTGGGCTTTCAACGAAGAAGTGGTCGCGCGCGCCATTTTTGAATCGAAGCTGCCGGTCGTATCAGCGATTGGCCACGAGATCGATTTCACCATCAGCGATTTCGTGGCGGACGCGCGGGCCGCGACGCCGAGCGTGGCGGCCGAACTGATTACCGAGGGCATATTCGCGAGCCGGGAATTCATCGCGGGAGCGCGCGGGCATCTCTGCGACCTCGTCCGTGACCGGCTGGACCTTGAGCGCGAGTCGTTTAAACGTTTGGTTCAGCAGTTAGAACGTGCGCATCCGCGGCGCAGAATTCAGGAACAATCCCAGCGTTTGGATGATCGGCAAAGCGACCTGGTCCGCTGCATCAAATATGGCTTTCGCCGGCACCAGGCCCTCTGGCAAACGGTTGCTGCGCGATTGCTGCGCGTTAGGCCATCGCAACTTTTATCGCGAAGGCGCCAAGTATTAGAGCAACTCCAAACTCAACTCGGAGACAAAATTCAGGATTACCTGAGACGCCTGAAGACGCGTCTAGCGACTGCGGAGGGGCGCTTACGGTTGCTTTCGCCGCAGAACGTTCTCGAACGCGGCTATTCCATCACGAGCGACGAAGCCACTGGACAAGTCATTCGCAGCGCTGAGGCTGTGCAGGTTGGGCAGCGATTGAAGACACGTTTGAAGATGGGAGAAGTCCAGAGCGTAGTCGTTCGCGAGCGCACGGTCTGACGTGGTCATAATGGGTTAAATGGTTAAATGGCAAAAGGACTTGGCGCAGACCATGTAACCATTTAATCATGTCTGCCCTCGCCCGTCCGGCGCGTCCGATCCGTTCCGACTAATAACTAGACGAGGGCCTTCCCTTCCACTAGTTTTCGCCTTATGTCGAAAGCAGTCAAAAGCGCAGGACCGGATGCTCCGGACTTGCGATTTGAACAGGCCTTGCAAAAGCTCGAATCAATTGTCGAGTCGATGGAGGCCGACGATTTGCCTTTGGAATCGCTCCTCGAGCGCTTCGAAGAAGGGACGAAACTGGCGCAGGTCTGTCAGTCGAAGCTCGGGGAAGCAGAGTTGAAGATTCAGCGCTTGGAGAAAGCCACTTCCGGCGAAATTTTGCTCAAATCGGCAACGGTCGCAGTCGAATCTTCCCAGGAGGAAGGGAATTGACCTGCGAGCCGCAGAAGTTCTGTGAGGAACCAAAGATTAACATCAGGATTAGATTTACGACGAACCAGCACGCGCTATGAGCCGATACCTCGATATGGTTGACGATCCGTCGCACATCAAGAAGCTGACCTTGCCGCAACTGCAGCAATTAGCCGAAGAGATTCGCCAGGAATTGATCACTGTTTTGTCCAAAAACGGCGGGCATCTCGGCCCAAATCTGGGCGTCGTCGAGCTGACGCTGGCGTTGCATCGAGTGTTTGCCACCCCCAAAGACAAATTCGTTTGGGATGTGAGCCACCAGACGTACGTGCACAAGCTGGTGACCGGACGGAAGAGCCGCTTTCACACGATACGGACGACAGGCGGCTTGAACGGATTTGCTTTGCGTTCGGAAAGCGAACACGACTGCTACGGGGCGGCCCACGCTGGAACAGCTTTGTCCGCGGCTCTCGGCATGGCCGTGGCACGCGACCGTCGCGGCAGCGATGAAAATGTCGTGTCGATCTTTGGCGACGCCGCGCTGACCAACGGCATCTCATTTGAAGCGCTGAACAATATCTCCCAGTGCACGAAGAGATTTATTGGCGTTTTGAACGACAACGAATGGAGCATTGCCAAGAATGTTGGCGCCATAGCTTCTTACCTGAACAAGCTGATCACGAACCCGTCTTACAATCGTTTGCAAAGGGATTTCGAGCGGCTCATGAAGCGGCTGCCAAAAGGTGAACTCGCATTGAAGCTCGGACATAAAGCGGAAGAAGCTCTCAAAGGCGCCGTCACTGGCGTCACTCTCGAACAAAGCGCCAACAACGCGGGCTCCGATGGGCGCGGCGGTTTCGGCAGCAGTTTGATCTTCGAAGAGATGGGATTGCGTTACGTCGGACCAATTGACGGCCACGATTTGCCGCTGCTCATCAGCAGTCTCGAATATGCCAAAGCATCCGATGTCCCGGTGGTGTTGCATGTCTTGACCAAAAAGGGCAAAGGGTACGCCGCGGCGGTTAATCATCCTGAAAAACTGCACGGCACCGGCCCGTACGACATTAAGACGGGCGTCGGGCCGAAACCGAAACCTGGCACACCGCCCAATTGGCAGAACGTTTTTGGCGAAGCGATGGTCCGGCTGTGCCAGAAGGACAATTCGATTGTCGGCATTACCGCTGCGATGCCGAGCGGGACGAGTTTGCAAATTCTCGAAAAGGCTATGCCGGACCGGTATTACGACGTGGGTATTGCCGAGGAGCACGCCGTGCTGTTTGCCTGCGGAATGGCGACGATGGGATTTCACCCGGTGTGCGCGATCTACTCGACGTTTCTGCAACGAGGTTATGATTGCATCATTCACGACGCCGCTTTGCAGGATTTGCCAGTGATTTTCTGCATGGACCGCGCCGGACTATCGCCGCAGGACGGGCCTACGCATCACGGGATGTTCGACATCTCCTATTTGCGCTGCGTGCCGGGCATCATTGCCATGGCACCTAAGGACGAGGACGAGTTGGTGGACATGATGTTCACGGCAACTCACGAACAACATCCGACGTTTATCCGTTATCCACGCGGCCCGGCTGAAGGTGTGCCAATTAAGGAGCATCCGAAGTTGATCGAGATCGGGAAAGCCGAGGTGTTGCGAAACTTCGCTCAGAATGGCGGGCGAAAGGTCGCATTTTTCGGACTTGGCAATTTCAATCGAATGGCTCACGAGGCGGCCGAGCAACTGGCAAATGAAGGCTTTGACACTGCACTGATCAACCCGCGCTTCACCAAACCGATTGACGCGGGAACGACAGAGTTTTTTGGCCGCGCAGCAGACGTTGTCGTGACGTTGGAAGACCACGTCCTAATGGGCGGCTATGGCAGCAGTGTGCTCGAACTTTTCAGCGAACGGCAGATTGCGACGCCAGTACTTCGCATCGGCTGGCCGGATCAATTTATCGAACACGCCACTTCGGCGGAGGATTTGCGCCTCAAGTATGGTCTGACCGTCCCAGAGATTGTGGCTCAGGTGAAAGCGCAGTTGGAAGCAGGCAACGCAAACCGCGAGCGGAGCCGGCGGTTGACGGTTGCCTGAGGAATGATTGGCATTACCGTTGGGATATGAATATTACTCTTACGCCGGAGCAGGAACAGTTCGTCCTGGAGGAAATCAGAAGCGGACGCGCTAAGTCAGCGAAGGAGGTCATTGGCTGCAGATTGGAATTTCTTCGAGCTCACGACCCGTATATTAACCTTAACCAAAATCGGGAACGGCTGCGTCGCGAAATTGATATTGGCATTCAGCAGGCCGATCGCGGCGATTTGTATGACCGAGAGGAGGTTTTTACAGACCTGTTGGCAAAGATACGCAAGCGCAAGAAGCGGCGGGCCATGAGCCGGTATTATCGACTGACTTGGAAAGCCTGTGCAGACTTGGACCTTATCGAAACTTACATTTCCCGTGACAATCCCGATGCCGCAGAAATCTGGTCGTGACGCTTTATAACAAATGCCAGTTGCTTTCCCAACATCCTGAATCCGGCCGAGACCGGAGCGACTTAAGGCCTGGCTTGCGAGGTTTGCCTGTGGGCAATGACATCATCTTCTATCGTCCCAATGATTACGGGATTGATGTCATACGAATTCTTCATGGAGCCCGCGATATCAAGGCGCTGATGGAGACGGAGAGCGACTGACATTTCAAACGCTTGCCGCCGTGTCACAAACTCGTTAGGGAAACACGACTTTTATTAATAACCAAAGATAGACCATGCCTTACAAAGACATTACTCCTCCAATCGGTGGAAAGATCACTATTGCAAACGGCAAACTCAATGTTCCCGACAACCCGATCATCCCGTTTATTCGTGGCGACGGCACTGGACCTGATATTTGGGCGGCGAGCGAACGCGTCTTTAACGCAGCTATTCAGAAAGCCTACGGCGGCCGGCGCAAGATCGCTTGGTTCGAGGTGTTCGCGGGCGAAGCATCGAAGACGAAGTTTGATAATTGGCTTCCGGACGACACCGTTGATGCATTCAAGGAATTCTTGGTTGGCATCAAAGGACCTCTGACCACGCCAGTCGGCGGCGGCATTCGTTCGTTGAACGTCGCATTGCGGCAGATGCTCGATCTCTATGTTTGTTTGCGTCCTGTCCAGTATTTCCATGGCGTTCCCTCGCCCGTGAAGCACCCGGAGAAAGTGGACATGGTGATTTTCCGCGAGAATACCGAAGACATATACGCCGGCATCGAATACGCGGGCGGTTCGCCGGAATCACAAAAGGTGCTCGACTTTCTCGTTCAGACGTTTCCGAAAGACTTTGCGAAAATTCGTTTCGGCGCCAAAGAAGCCATCGCTGGTTACATGAAGCTCGCTTCGCCGGACCACGATGCGACGCATATTCCGATTCAGGTCGGCATCGGAATTAAACCGGTGTCGAACGTTGGGACCATACGGTTGGTCAAGGCGGCCATTGAATATGCACTGCGCCACAAACGCCGGAATGTGACGATTGTTCACAAGGGCAACATCATGAAATTCACCGAGGGCGCGTTTCGCGATTGGGGTTATGCGGCGGCCGAGCGTATCTTTGGCGACAAGGTCTATACTTGGGCGCGGTGGGAAAGAACCAAAAAAGAGAAAGGCGAAGCTGCCGCGAGTGAGGAACAAAAGGCGGCCTTGAAATCGGGAGCTTTGCTCATCAAAGACGCGATTGCAGATATTACGCTTCAGCAAGTGCTGACGCGCCCAGAAGATTTCGACGTGATCGCCACACTTAACCTGAACGGCGATTACCTTTCGGATGCTTTGGCTGCGCAAGTCGGCGGCATTGGCATCGCGCCCGGCGGCAACATCAATTACGTGACCGGCCATGCGATCTTCGAAGCCACGCACGGCACCGCGCCGAAATATGCGAATCAGGACAGGGTGAACCCGGGCAGCGTTGTTTTGAGCGGCGAGATGATGTTGCGCTACATGGGTTGGACCGAAGCGGCGGATTTAATTCTCAAAGGTTTGACCGGCGCGATTTCTTCGAAGCGCGTCACCTACGATTTTGCGCGCCTCATGGAAGGCGCGACCGAGATCAAGTGTTCGGAGTTCGGGGACAACATTATTTCGCACATGTAGCCGTAGCGCAGCGCTTTCAGTCTGCAAGTTCGGCGTCCATCAGATTGCGGATCAATTGGAGCCTTATCTCCGCCTGTTAGTGACGCGAATCCGTCCGGAAAAGATCATTCTGTTCGGCAGCTACGCCTACGGAAGACCAACGGAGCATAGCGACATTGATTTGCTAATCATCCGCCGGGATATCCAGACTGAAAAATCGAGCAATCTGGAAATTCGCCGCCTCTTTCGTAACAAAGGCGAGTTGCAAAGGCGTTTCAAGGTGCAGCGTCTCGCTTTGTTCGGTTCCTACGCGCGCAATGCTCAGACGGAGAAGAGCGACGTGGATGTCTTAGTCGAAGTGGACCCATCCATCGGGCTAGGATTTGTGAGTCTGGCGGAGGCGCTTGAGCAGCGGCTCGGAACGCGAGTAGATTTGGTGTCCCATCGCGCTGTGAAACCCAGCCGATGGCCGCTCATCGAGCGCGACCTGATCTATGTCTAACCGGCCAACCGCACTTTTCCTGGAGGACATCCGCGAGGCCATCGCCAAAATCGAACGTTACGTGAGCGGCCTGGACCAGGCCGGATTCGAAGCGGATGATAAGACCGTCGATGCGGTAGTAAGGAACCTCGGCGAGGCAGTGGGGCGACTACCCGAGGCGCTCACCCAGCGGCATCCGCAGATCGAATGGCGCAAGATCGCTGAGGGTGCAGGACAAAATTGTGAAAGGCCCGTCTTTTGCTCTCTTTTTTCGTTAATTTGTGTCTAGGTGATAGTCATTATTCTCCTCCCATGAACCCACTTGCTCGCAAACGAGAACAAATCCTCCAGCAAATGGAGACAATCGATCGCATGGCCTACGGCTCGCTCCAGCGCGAGACGCGCCCTGCCAAGCGAGGTCCCTGCCAGGAGTGCGGGCCCTATTACAAGCACCAAGTCTGGGAAGATGGCCAGAACCTCACCCGACGTATTCCGACGCAAGAGGCTGACGCCCTGGCCGAAGCCATCCCAGGCCGCAAACGCTTTGAAAAGCTTGCCGAGGAATACATTGATACTACGGTGGCCATGACCAAGATCAACGTTTCCCCGGACTCAAAAAGAAACGCGACACAATCCAAGCCGCCGTCGAGAAGGAAACCGCCGGATATGTCGAAGAGTTCTTGAAGCAAGCTCCCTCCGAGCAGCGCTTGCTGGGCTTCGAGTCAAAATTCCGCGAGTTTGTTTTCCAGGCCGCCGCCCAGGTGATTCAACCCGTCATGCAAGCGCTGGGACTGGAAAAGGCCTACACTCCGGCCTTGGCTCGACTGCTCGGTGGCAGCGCCGCGCAAAATTCCTATCGCGAGGCCAGCGAAGATCTCTGGGAATATGCCGGGGTTAAAGTCTGCAACCGGCACATTCAGCGCCTGGTGCAATCGGTTGCGCCGGCGGTCGGCCCCTGGCTCAAAACTCAGCAAGCCAAGCCGGAAATCGCCTGGATGTACGTCAACCCGGACGGCACGGGCGTGCCCATGCGCAAAGAGGTGCTGGCCGGGCGCAAAGGCAAACAACCGGACGGTTCGGCCGAGACTCAAGAGGCCAAGCTGGGCTGCGTCTTTCTCCAAACGGAGGTCGATCCAGAAGGCCATCCTGTGCGCAAAGAAGATTCGACCAGCTACAGCGGGAGCTTTGAAGGCGCGGTGGAATCCGGACTTTTGCTCGGTCAGGAGGCCCAGCGCCGGGGCATGGCTCAGGCCACCCAAGTCATCGTCATCGGCGATGGCGCGGCGTGGGTCTGGGAACTGGCGCGGGTCAACTTTCCCGGCGCCATTTTGATCCTGGATTTCTATCATGCCATGCAACATCTCCATGGCTTGGTCGAGGCGCTCTGCGGCAAAGACACCGTCGAAGGCAAAAAGCGGATCAGACTTTGGAAACGATGGCTCCTTAAAGATCGAGCCCACCGCGTGATTGAGCAAGCCAAGGCAGAAGTGGCGCGGAGTCTAGACAAAGAAAAAGCCGAGAAGGAGATCGCCTGCCTTGAGAACAATGGGCAGCGGATGACCTGCGGAACCTTTCGTCGCGCGGGCTATTTCATTGGTTCGGGCGTGGTCGAAGCGGGCTGCAAAACCGTCATTGGAAAACGGATGAAAGGCTGGGGAATGTTTTGGTCCGAAGAGGGTGGGCAAGGCATCTTGGATTTGCGCTGCGCCTTCTTGAGCGACCGATTCGATGCGTTCTGGCAAGACCGCGCCAACAGGCACGCAGCCCGAAATGACGCTCTGAAATTCGCCGCCTAAAATTCCACTACCGTCTTATTCACCACAATTTTGTCCTGCACCCCCTCGCGCGTTGACTCACGGTTTTTGCGTGACAATGATTAGATCACGAATATATTCCAACACTCTTTCGGTGACCCTATCGTCTAGGGGTCTAGGACATCGCCCTTTCACGGCGGTAACACGGGTTCGAATCCCGTTAGGGTCGCCAATTCTTCTTTGCACTGCGGGCCTACGGCCCTTCAGGGAAGCGTGATCAAACCCAACATTGAGCTGCCGAACAATAGCCCCTTGAGCTTCAGCAATCGTTTTCCGGACAGCCGGATGTAAAAAGCGCGGCGAATCCAGTTCTTGTCCCGCATATTACGTCCGTAAAAAAAGTTCAGTTCGCTTCTAAAGACGTCCGGACTCCGCATTTGATCGATTTCACGAATGAGATCGAAATCCTCTCTGAAGAAGTCTGGTTTACACCAGAAAATGAGGGCTGCGGCTGGCAACGCGTGCCGATAAAGGCATCGCCAGAAGACCTTCTTTTCGTACAGCTCAGCCGGGCATTGGTACTTATCACAGAAGGCTTCTTTAAAACTTTTTGGCCAACCCGGCGACGGCGGTTGTGTATCCATTCGTTTGTACCCAAGTTTTCTTTTAAATTTTGCGGGCGCGAAGGAGCGTCAGTCTGCAAATCGCTAGCGGATACGTTTCGGCCAAGACTTCAGTTGGATTGCCCGGATCAATTTCGTAACGGGCGAACCAAGCTTTTTCAACGATCCCGGTCCGGCCATACATCAAGGCCACGCCGTAATTAGCTTCCATTATCTTTCTTAGCTTATCAGCCTCGCGTTCATCGGTAGAATAACACGGCGGGACTTGCTGGGGGGAATGGCCAATGATATGGCAGTGAATTACGGCATCCAGATCGGGCCCGGCCGGCATTCGGTAAGGGTCGAGTTCTTGAATGCTCTTGGCCCATGAAATCATCCTCTCATAAACTTCGCGATGGGCATCCTCAGGCAGCGGAATATCTTGAAGGGTTTCTTCCCAGATAAGGCCGAAACATTCCTCCATCGAAAAACGCTTGGCGATGCACCGCAGCAGCGCACGTTGAAATCGCTGTTGAAATTCATCTTTCGCTTCGTCCTGAGTGACCAAGGTTCTTTGCATCGTTTCGACCGGATTGTTCATTGGCTCAAATCCTGTGATTTGAATTGCTACGTGTGAGAATCCAAGAGGGCTGGAACGCCTCGAAGGCGCCGTCCTACGAAGCCGAGGAGATGCGTTGGTCGCGATCGCGATCGAGGCACTGGCGAACGAAGCGCAGCAGCTTATTGGGATCGTAAGGCTTATGCAGAAAGTTTGTTCCTTCGTTGCTTCCGGGTTTTCCTGAACGTATTTTGCGCCGATGGCCACCGCTGTTCTGCTTCGGAGACGGAGAAGCGAAGGTCGTATCTTTCGTCACCAAATCTTAGGACGATCTGTGCGGTGGTTAACTCGTGTCGCAAGCAAAAGTGAAAGGCAGTTGCAGAGCACGAGAAACCGGCTGCCTTAGCCTCGTCTTGGGTCCAACTGCCCAGTTGCTTTAGGTAGAGGCCGGTGATTCTATCTCGGACAAGAACCCGTGTTTTCATTGATCAGTTCTCCCGCAGGGCGTGACACCCAAGGTTGTTATCGGCACTCAAGCGCAGAAATAAATGCTGCGACTCCATCTTCGAGCAAGCTGCATGCCCTCAGCGTGGAATGATAAAGTCCGCCCAACGACAAGCGTTGGCGCTTGATAATTGGACAGTTAGCTCCAGCAAGTTCTCGGCGATCTGTTTCTGCGCTCGTTAACAAGATTGTGGGCCGTATTTGCCAAGTGGGAAATAGGGCGCAGAAAGACTGGTTCGGAGCGCAGCGCTTCAGTCGCACGCCTTGGCGATCTAAGCCGCCCTAAACAGACGCATTTGAAACAACGAGATCCATGCAGGCCAACTGCAAAGTGAGTTGCAAAATTCTCCCTATCAACGATAAGAACTCTGGCAGGGCAATAATCACGAATCATGAACTTGGATGATGCGCAGAAACAACAGGTAAAAGCCTGGATCGACGAGGGCCTTACGCTTTCGCAAATCCAAAGCAAGCTCGCGTCGGAGTTGGGCAAGTCGATGACTTACATGGAGGTGCGGTTCTTGATGGACGATCTGAAGCTAAAGCCGAACGACAAGCAACCGCCTTCAAGTGTGGCGCCCACCGTTCAGCCAGGCCCGGCGCCGTCGGAGCCAGCGCTAGGTCGTGGCGCCAAACCGACCGCGGAAACGCGCAAGGGCCCGCCACTCAGCGAGCCAGCAGGGACGGCCGCCGGTGGTGTATCCGTCACCGTGGATCGCGTTGCTCGCCCGGGCGCGCTGGTCAGCGGGAGAGTTACGTTTAGTGACGGCAATTCTGCCGAGTGGTACTTGGACCAGCTCGGGCGGCTTGGGCTCGCCGCAACACAACAAGGCTACCGTCCGTCTGAAGAGGACGTGCAATCGTTTCAAATGCAATTGCAAGAGGAACTTCAAAAACTTGGCTTCTAATTAGAGTATGTGCTCAACGTTGCCCCCTCCCCATGAACCTCCATCTGCGTAGTCCCGCCTTTAGGCGGCAGCATTTGCTGGTCGCGAAACAGCTTTTGCGGATTGCAATCGCTCCGGCTAAAGCCGGGACTACATGCCGCAACGTCAGGTTCATGGGCGCCGTGCGCGAAAATGTGTTTCGGAGAAGTCTCCCCATGAACCTGGCTCCAGGAGCGTGGCGTTTACGCCGCTTCAAACACCGATGAGTTGCACCAACAAAGATTTATGGACTTAACGCGCACGGCATACGGAATCTGGAGCGGCGGTCGGTTCATGCATTTCGGTGAACCACTCGATGAAGATCGCTTCATCAATGTGACCCGACTCGCCTACGACAAAGGCATCCGCACTTTTATGACGGCCGACGTTTACGGCAATGGCCAAGCGGATGAAACGCTCTCGCGCGCACTAGCTGCTGCTCCCCGTGAAAGCTATTGCGTCGTCGGCGCAGTGGGGCACGATTTTTATCAAGGGAAACGCGAGGGTGCGAAAGGTTATCCTCGCTTCACGCATCCGGCCCTGCGCGGTCCGGACGAATACGCGGATTACCTCAAGATGGCGACCGAGAAGCAACTGGCCCGGTGCCGAGTGAACAAGCTAGACTTGCTGTTGCTGCATAATCCCGATTCGATCGGCTATTCGAGCGAAGCCGTTTGGAAAGGAATGCTGGCGGTTAAAGAAGCGGGATTAGCCGATCGGCTCGGCATTGCGCCAGGGCCCGCCAACGGGTTTACGCTCGACCTCATCGCTTGCTTCGAGAAATTCGGCGCGTTGATCGATTGGGCAATGGTTATTCTTAATCCGCTCGAACCATGGCCTGGCCGTCTTTGCCTGCCCGCCGCTCGGCAGCACGATGTCAAAGTTATCACGCGCGTCGTCGATTACGGCGGGCTTTTTCATGATGATGTCAAACCGGGTCACACGTTTGGCGCGCAGGATCATCGCGCTTTTCGTCCGGCGGGCTGGGTGGAGGCGGGTAACGAAAAAATGGACCGAATGCGGACGATTGCGCAAGCGCACGGGCTGACGATGCTGCAGCTTGCTTGCCTTTGGAACCTGTCTCAACCGGCCGTGCAAAGCGTCATTCCGACGTTAATTCAAGAGGCAGCGCCGCAAGCCAAAAGGATTGAAACAAAAATCGAAGAATTAGCTGCGTTGCCCGACATCAAACTGACAGACCAAGAATGCCGGCAAATTCTCGAAACAGGGGACAACCAAGGCTGCATGTCATTGAAAGGGGGAAATCCGGAACACGAAGGCGGACCTCAAGCGGATCGATGGCCGCTGACACCGGAATTGCTGGAGGTAGGGCGGCGTTGGGGCATCGATCCAAACCGCGATCTTGTTTACACCCACGGCGCCACGAAGGCGTAGGCTGAATTGTTCGGCCGCGCGATTCGTCCAAAAGAGGAAATCGCAAGTCACTTCTCACATATGAAAAGCGAGAACTCGCTCGTCCTATTCACCGCTTGGATTGTTCTTGGTGGCAGCCTGATGGGTTGCCACGTGAATTTCACGACGGTTTCGCGCGGACCAAACCCCCACCTGAAACTCAGCTTGAACAGCGAAAGCTCCGGTGGCTCGTGGCGGAGCAGCGGCGGCCTATTTCCGCCGGGCCGAGAATTGTGGCTCAACCTTTCAGTCCAGGATGAAACGTCGACTTGGTTGACGGGTTTCAACGTCGCAGCGTCGAAACTCGCGCTCGTTCCAGAAAAAAAACCTCGCGCATCATCAGGCCCGGTTAAGTTTATATTGCAAAGCGAGGGCGGCGCCTTTCGATTCGCCGGCGAGGGAACAGAAAGGGAAGCTGCCGGCAATTTCCAGTTTGAGGGAGCGCCAAGCTTCATGCAGCGCGTCGAGCCATTGCTCGCCGAAAAGCCTGAAGTCAAAGATTGGCTGCTTTTCGCTTTGAGCGAAGTAACCGCGGATTACGTCGCGGAAATCAAGGCTGCTGGCTACGCAATCACCGCCCGTGATGTATTGCGTTTGCGCCGAAGCGGAGTCCCCGCTGAGCATCTCACCGCTCTCCACAAGGGCGGATGCAATTACTCGATTGAAGATATTATCAGGTTCCGGCACGCGGGCATCGGCGCGGATCATCCGGTTGAGTTGAAAAAGGCGGGTTACGCGCTTTCAGCTGAGGAAATAGTGCGGTTGCGCCGTGCGGGTGTGCCGTCGGAATATTTTATTAAGACAAAGGGCGCGGACCTAAGTCTGTCTGCCGAGCAAATTGTTCGGTTGCGGCACGCCGGTGTCTCCGCAGATTCTTTTCATGATTTCAAAGAGGCCCAAGCGAACCTAAGTTCGGAGGAAATAATTCGACTGCGCCACGCCGGAATTTCGCCCGAGTATTTTGCGAGTTGGAAGAGCTTCAGTTTCACCAGCGAAGAGATCATTAAAATGCGGAACGCCGGAGTTCCAACCGAATACGCCACCGCCTTGAAGGAATCGGGCTATTCCCCCACGACGGACGATATCATCAGACTTCGGAACGCTGGAATTGTTCCCGAGTTCTTCACGGCTGCGAAAAAAGCCGGCTACGATTTTACACCGAACGAGTTAATTAGGTTACGGCAGGCCGGCGTCACTCCTGAGTATCTGGCGGGCTTGCATATTCCGGGCCAAAGAAATCTTTCCGCCGATGTCATGATTGATCTGCGGCGGCGGGGCATTCCTGTCAAAACGGTGAAACAGATACGATCGAGCGCAAACTGACTGTGGCCCTTCGTCTTTACGACGCTCATAATCACTTGCAGGATCCGCGGCTCGCACCGTACCGCGCCGCGATCATGCAAACCATCGGACGCGAAGGAATCGTCAAGATGGTCGTGAATGGCTCGTGCGAGGAGGATTGGCCGCAAGTCCTCGCGTTGGCGCGCCAACATTCGCAAGTCATTCCGTCATTTGGTTATCATCCGTGGTACGTCAAGGAACGCACCGAAGCTTGGCAAAAAAACCTCGTGGATTGCCTCGACCGAGTGCCGGCCGCAATTGGCGAAATCGGGCTCGATCGCTGGATTCAAGATTACGATGCTCCGCAACAGGAGGAAGCATTCGTCTGGCAATTGGCCCTGGCCGCGCGGCGCAATTTGCCTGTGAGCATTCATTGCCTCAAAGCTTGGGGAAGGCTGCTTGAGATTTTGCAGAGCGAACCGCGGCTGCGGCGCGGGTTTTTGTTGCATTCGTACGGAGGGCCGGCCGAGATGATTAGGCCGCTGGCTGAATTGGGCGCTTATTTTTCGTTTCCCGGCTATTACGCGCGCGAGCGGAAGGCGCGTCAACGTGAGACATTCAAGCAAGTGCCACCCGACCGATTGCTCATCGAAACGGATGCGCCGGACCAATTGCTGCCGGATGATCGTAACGGCTATCCCTTAACCGATGGCGTTTCCGCGAAGCCAATCAATCATCCAGCAAATTTGAGCGCAGTCTATCGCTTCGCAGCGGAGATGCTCAACGAACCGCTCGAAGCTTTAGCCGAGCGCGTGGAAAAGAATTTCCATCGGCTCTTTGGCTTCGGGAACTTGTAGGACACGCGTCTCGCCTGTCTTGCTTTTGGCGTACGCAGATGCTGGACAGGCGAGACGCCTGTCCTACGACCGGGCGCAGCTAACGCATGGCCAGCCTTTGCACAACGCGACTGGCGGCAACTAAACCGAAGACGCCGGTCACGAAGCTCGCCGTGCCGTAGCCGCTGTTGCAATCAAGCCGCAAGTCGGAGGCTGCATCGCCTCGCGGACGCGGACAGACGTCGCCGCTTTTGTCGGGATAAACCGGCGGCTCCAACGAATAAACGCAATCGACGCCGAATGGTTCGCCTCCACGAGGAAAACCATGGCGAACGCGCAACTTTTTTCGAACCTCCTGCAACAAACGATCGTGCGTGGCAAGCGCCAGGTCGATGACTCGAACGGCCGTTGGATCTCTTCGTCCGCCCGAACTGCCGACTGTGATCACAAACATTCGCTTATCGCGGCAGAGGTCGATCAACAGACACTTCTTCGACGGACTATCGATGGCGTCTAAGACGTAATCGAATCGCGGTTGGAGAATCTCCTGCGCGTTTGATCGCAGGAAAAAAGAACGGACCGGATGAATCGCACAATCGGAATTGATCGCTCGAACACGTTCGGCCATCACCTCGACTTTGGGTTTGCCAAACTCACCGGCGACAGCGTGCAACTGGCGGTTCACATTGCTGACACAAACGTCGTCCAAATCAACCAATGTCAATGTGCCAATGCCGGAGCGCGCCAACGCTTCGACGGCCCAGGAACCAACTCCTCCCAATCCAACCACGCAAACATGCGCCTGCCGCAGACGTTCGAACGACTCAACCCCATAAAGACGTTGGATGCCGCCAAACCGCGCGTCGTAATTACTCATACCGTGGCAAGATTATCACGAAATCGGGTCGTCCTGGAAGGTGCGGACGGTCTGCCGACTGCAAGTCTGCGCTACGCTAAAGCCACGGAGTCACGCGCCCTGCCAAATTGAGATTCGGATCAGGCGAATATTTCCTCGACGACTCGGGCCAGTTCAACTCCCGTGAGTGATTCATCGCGCCCTTCAAAACTGAAGGTCACCTTCCTATGGTCGAGGCCAAGAAGATGCAGCACGGTGGCATGGAAATCAGCCATGGTCACTTTGTTCTCGACCGCTGCGTACGAGAATTCGTCCGTTGCGCCGTAAATTGTGCCACCTGTAACGCCGCCCCCAGCCATCCAAAAGCTAAAACCAAACGGATTGTGATCGCGCCCATCTGAACCTTGCACAACAGGCAAACGGCCAAACTCACCGGCCCAAATGACCAACGTGTTATCCAACAAGCCGCGTTGTTTGAGGTCCCTAAGCAGAGCTGCGACGGGTTGATCGGTCTCATGGCAAGATTTGGTCAAGCTCTCCTTCAGTTTGCCGTGATGATCCCAATCGTTGCGAATCAGATGCACAAACCGCACGCCGGCTTCGACGAGGCGGCGAGCCGTTAGACATTGTGTTCCGAAGCGTTTGGTCACGTCATTTTCCAGGCCGTACATGCGGCGCGTCGCGGCCGTTTCGTTGGACAGGTCGATGTTGCGCAGCGCCTCCACTTGCATGCGTGCTGCGAGTTCGAAATTTTGAATGCGCGCGGCCAGTTGCGGAAGATCACCGCGTGCGCGCGCATGGCGCCGATTCAACGCTTGAGTCAGATCGAGGTACCCGCGCTGATCGGCGGCACTCATGCTCGACGGACGTTCCAGGTCAAAGATCGGACTGCCGCCTTTGATGTTCAATGGTGTTCCCTGGTAGAGCGCCGGCAGCCAGCCGGAGGAAATCGAATTGCGCAACCGTTCCGGATCGGTTTCCGGCAAAGCGACGTAAGCCGGCATGCTGTCGTTGTCTGTGCCCAACGCGTACGTCACCCAACAACCGAGCGACGGGAAACCCGATAACGGCCGGCCGGTGTGCATCATTAGCAGCGCTTCGCCATGATCGATGCGCGTCGTGACCCCCGAACGCACAATCGCGATGTCATCGACCACTTCAGATAGATGCGGCAACAACTCCGACAACTCAATGCCAGACTGGCCGTACTTCGCGAATTTGAACGGGCTGGCCATCAGCTTCACCGAACCCCCGATGGCCCGTTGCGTGATCGAGAAAGGAATCGGCTGGCCATGGCGCTTCGTGAGGGCGGGCTTCGGATCGAACAAATCCATTTGGCTCGGTCCGCCGCCCATGTAAAGGAAGATGACGTTGCGGGCGCGCGGCGTAAAGTGAGGGGGCTTGGAAAGCAAATCGAAGAGCTGCCGGTTCGTCTGCTCAGAAGCGATTGTTTCGCGGGCAAGCAGCCAGCTGCAAGCAATGCCAGCGAGGCCGCCACCGAACTCCGCCAGCATCTGGCGACGAGTCAAGCAACGGACGCGCGAAATGTTACGGCCGGCGCTCATAGCGCCAGAAATTGGAGATTGGTGGCTGGTCTGTCTGGCTGGCGACGAGGAGCCTTGCGAATTCATACCTCTGAACTCTATCACAACTTTGGCCTAAGCCTTGTTCTCTTTATGCCATTTGCCGAAACTCCTCAAAGCAATTTTTCTCATCGTTTTCAGCGAACCAGGTCGTGGGTATCGAGCAGTAGCTTCATCCCTTGTACTCGCTGAAATCCTCGCTTAACTTGCTTGGCTGGCCAGGAGTTGCGATCAAGACTGGCGTCAGGCAGCGCAGCGTTTACGCTGCAGAAACGTTCGATGTGCAGCGCAGCGCAGCGCGCAAACGGATTGCGAAGGTCTGTCATGCCTTGGCGGCAGCCGCGGTTCGAGACAAGCGCATTCCGGGAAAGCGATTTCGCAACGTTGATGTTTCCCTCGTCATATCGGATCTCGTCACAAGACGCGTGTCCCTGCCAGCTTGGATTCTGGCTTATCGGTGCGGCGGCCAACTCTACCACGTGGTCATTCATGGCCAAGCCCCCGGCCATATCCTTGGCGCCGCGCCTCGATCCTCGTTGAAGATAGCGGCTGTCGTGTTGGGATCCCTGGCGCTCGGTGGATTGCTCTTCTACTTAATGACGCGCTTGTGAGGTTGAAGCGGACGTATCGGCGCAACGCCGCTCGAATTCAGCAACATTCTTGAGGCACCCATGAAACCGGCCGGTATGTAGTCCCGCCTTTAGGCTAATGCCTTTCGGTAATTCAAAGAGCATTTGTCCCGGAGGGACAGAGCGAAAATAGCCCGGCGTTGAAACGCCGGGCTATTTTCACGTTGTCTCTTCGGGACAACCATTTGCCACACGGCCTTGAATTACCCAATGGCACCGGCTAAAGCCGGGACTACATACCACAACGGGCGGTTCATCGGTTCCAATGCGCGAAGTCCAACGACGGGTTCAATCGACGTATAAGAACTCATTCGAACTTAAGAGGGCGTGGCAAATGGCTGTCCAGCTCTCGAGGGTGAGCGGTTTATCGCCTCCGCTTGAGATGGCCGCGTTACCATGAGACTCGCCGAATTTCTTAAACAGCGCGACTTCGTCCGGCTCCGGTTGGCGGGCGTAAGCCAAAGCAAAGGCCCGTCCCAGACGTTTCTCGAAAATTGGTCCGCCTTCGCGCAAGACGCGCCGCGCAAAGTGCTCCGAGCATTCGAGCGCAAACGAGCTGTTCATCAGAGCGAGGGCTTGTTGTGGAATAACGGAATCATTCCGCTTCGGCCAATTCGTGTCCATCGACGGCGCGTCGAAGGCAGTCAGAAGCGTCGGCACTGTCGTTCGCCGCGTACTAATGTAAATGCTGCGCCGAAGCCGCGTCGTGCTATTGGTCGAAATATCTGTCCGGCCATCGGGCAAGCGCTGCGTAGGCAAAGACTCCCCGAAGAGCTGCCTATCAAGAAGACCGGCGACTTCCAACAAGGCATCGCGGATAGCTTCGGCTTCAAGCCGGCGCGAGGGAAAACCTGCTGCGGCCGCGCCGGTTGACGCATGGGCTGCCGTTGTATCGTCACTTGCCAAATTAGCATCAGCCTCCCTCCTGACGGTCGCAGCTATGAAGGATGTTTGGCGCCACGTCGCAGAGTTTAAGATCAAGCGGTGGATATGTTTGATGCTCCAGCCGTTGTCCATAAATTCCGCGGCGAGCCAGTCGAGCAATTCGGGATGGGTCGGCCTGGCTCCGCGTTCGCCAAAATCATCCGGCGTGGCCACCAAACCCATTCCGAAATGATATTGCCAGAGGCGATTCACCATGACTCGAGCGGTCAATGGATGTTCGCGATTAGTCAGCCAGCGGGCGAGCGCAAGACGACCGCCGCTCGTGCGCGAATGGGGAACCTTTGCAACATGGAATGGGTCGCCCGAAGGGCCGAGCGCCCGCAGAACGCCTGGCTCCACAGAGTGCGCGGGCTGCTCGTAATCGCCGCGATGAAGCAAGCGTGCCGGGGATGGATTTGTCGAAACGTCAAATGTCGCCCAAATGAGCGGCGGCAAGTTTGCGTTCTCTTTTCGGATTGCCTCAATGCGGGTCCGTGCGGCGGCGAGTGCGCCGGCGAATCCGGGATAAGCTTTTTCGAGCGCGGTCTGCGTTGCGCCCAAGGCCTCGACTTGGGAATCGATAAATTTCTCGTCGTCTGGCGTACGCTCTGCGCTGGCTTTGCTCAAGAGCGACATCAATTTCGCGCGCGCCGCGTCATCTCGAATTTCTTCCGCACGCGCTTTCATATGGCGGTCGCGCCACGACCGAAGAAGTCCGCCGTTGATTTGCTCGTTCAGATTGTGGCGTTCGGCTTGCCAATTGCGTGTCCGCCGTTCGTACTCTTCGCGGCCCGGGCGGTCAAGCACAGGAATGGCGCGGATGGGTCCGGGATTGCCTGCGCTCCAAATCCCGGCCAGCCAATTCTCCGGGTCGTAAGCCGGCTGAAAGATGGCAATCAGCTTGTAATATTCATCCTGCGAGATCGGATCGTATTTGTGGCTGTGGCAGCGAACGCAATTCATGGTCAAACCCATGAGCGCTTTCATCGAAACTTCCATCGCCGCTTGCTGCGTGGCATAAACCTTTTCAAATTGCGTGATCAACTGGTTGTCCGTCGCGTCTGGGGGACAACGGAGAAAGCCGGTTGCCGCCAGCGTGTCGATTTGTTCGGGCGTGAAGGTGTGAGCGCTCCGCCAATCAAAGAGTTCGTCGCCCGCCAACTGCTCGGTGACAAACTGATTGTATGGCTTGTCGGCGTTGAATGCGCGAATGACGTAATCGCGATAACGCCAAAATCCGGGCCGCACTGCGTCGCCGATAAACATGCTCGATTCCGCAAAGCCCGCGACATCCAGCCAATGCCGCGCCCAACGCTCGCCGTAATGCGGCGAGGCAAGGAACCGTTCCACTAACGTCTCGTAAGCGTCGGATTTAAGATCGGCAATGAATTGCTCGACTTCCTCAGGTTCCGGCGGAAGGCCAATCAGATCGAAGCTGAGCCGCCGAATCAGCGTCTGACGATCGGCCTCGGGGACCGCGGATAGACCTTGCTTAGCAAGTTCGGAAGCGACGAACGCGTCGATGGGGTTGCGTAATGCGTGAGGCGTGAGGCGTGACACGTCGGGAACGGTTGGACGGCGGACGGGTTGAAAGGACCAATGGCCCTTCAAGGAATGCGGGGTTGATGAAGGCACCGCCTCTGCCCGCGACGAATGAGCGATCGCTAGTGATGAGAGAATGACGAAGGCTAAAGGTAGAATAACTTTCCGGCAGCACCGAACTTGGCCTGACGCATCGGCTTGCACGCCGTAATCTTCCCTAACCACCGAAATTAGTCACTTCCCAATTTGTTCTCAGGCCGCAAGAGACAATCAAAGCAGACCTTCTCCACAATTCCCCCCATGAACGTGGCGCGGTAGGACAGGCGTCCCGCCTGTCCAGCATTTGCGTACACCAAGACAGGATAAGACAGGCGAGACGCGATGTCCTGCCAGGTTCATGGGCGCAATGCGCGTTGTGGTGCATCCCGATGTTGTCGGCACAATCGTATCGTAGCGGCGGGCATCCTGCCCGGCGGATCACGCGTGCGTAATAGAATTCAGCCTCCTCGTTTCAAGCGTTGCTCCGGGCGGCAAGATGCACGCCCTCTATGGCAGGCAGGATGCCCGCCGCTACCGACAACTTCCGGATGCACTGTGCGCGTTGTGGAGTTGAAAATCGGCAGCGACTTGAGATGATGCCGCTGTTCTCAACGAAACGACCGGCTCCTCTCACAATATGAAGATCAAGAGACGCACCTTCATCGCTTCCTCGTTTTGCAGCACGTTCGGCTTAGGTCTGGCGAGCTCAGCAGCGCCCGCGTTTGCCGCACAGACGATCAAGGGCAAGAAGCTTTCCAAGGCCGAATTGCCCACGCCTGCTTTACTGGTGGATCTGGACATGTTCGAAGCGAACCTCACCAAAATGGCGGGACACTGCAAACAAGCGGGCTGCGGGTTTCGGCCTCACGCCAAAACGCACAAATGCCCGGAAATCGCACGCCGCCAAATTAGCGCCGGAGCGAAAGGAATCTGTGTCGCGACTGTTCCCGAAGCTGAAGCGATGGTGAAAGCGGGCATTCCCGGAGTGCTTCTGACATCGCCCATCGTCGAACCCGGCAAGATCGAACGCATGGTCAAACTGGCGGCAACAGGAAAACGCGTGATGTTGTCGGTGGGACACGCGCTGGAAGCCGAGCGGTTGGCCGACGCTGCGCGACGGAAACCAATGACGGTCGATGTTCTGATCGATGTCGATGTCGGCGACCACAGGACCGGCGTGCTGCCTGGCGAACCAGCGCTGCGGCTCGCCGAATTGATTGGCAAATCAAAGAGTCTGCGGTTGCGCGGGCTGCAAGCGTATTCCGGCTCGGCGACACATGTGGTCGGTTTTCCGGCGCGCGAGCGAGCCTCGCGTGCGGCCCTGGCCAAGGCACTCGAAACTCGCGAGTTGCTCATCAAGGCCGGCTTTGAGCTCGAGATTCTGTCGGGCGGGAGCACCGGCACTTATAATATCGATCCCGGCGTTGGACTGACGGAACTGCAAGTCGGCTCGTTTATTTTTATGGATGTCAACTATCGCGTGATCGGGGGCAAGGATGGAAACGCGATCTATTCAGATTTTCAACCGAGCTTGACGGTGCTCACGACAGTCGTGAATACGAATTACTCGGATCATGTTTCGGTTGACGCTGGGACGAAAGCGTTCTCGTCCGACTCGGTCGACAAACCGGAAAGCAAAGGGTGGAGTGGGCTGGCGTATCGCAGGTTGGGGGACGAATTTGGCGCATTGACGGCGAGCGACGGCGGCAAGCTGCCGCGCTTGGGAGATCGACTCGAATTCATCGTGCCGCACTGCGACCCCACGGTGAATCTTTACGATCGGATTTATGCCATGCGCGGAGATTTCGTGGAAGCGATCTGGCCGATTGCCGCGCGCAAAGAATTTGGCAATGGCGTGTAACGGAAAGACGCCCCCGGCGGCGCCAAGCCTGGTACTGCTTTAAGGCAAAGACGCCAAGTTACAAAGTCGCCAAGCCAAACTTGATTTAATTAACGGACCGAGAAAGCAAGTTCAGTTGCGGGCGCACCCATTGGCAATCCGATACTCTAACCATTGCGTCTTCGCGGCCTTGCGCCTTCGCGTTAAAACCCGAATTGGCTTAATCCAACTCCTTAATCCGCGCATTGCGTATTTGAACGTGCCCGCCGCCACGGCTCAATTCCTGAAAACCGATGTGACCGCGGCGCGGGCGATCTTTCAACGGTGACGTTTCCGTGCCGTCATGCCGTTTGGGTTTTCGGCTTTGCTCTTCCAGATCAACATCCAGAATGTGCTCGCCATTCAACACCACTTTGATGAGGGGACCTTGGCAGGCAATTTCGTATTTGTTCCATTCCGTCGGTTTGAAAACTTGCACCCGCGGGGCGACGGCTCGGTAGAGGCTGCCGGTCAACTCATCCGGTGGAACCTTCGTTTCACCGTAATAACGGGCATCGACCATTTGCAGTTCCAAACCGTCAAAGGCGGGATCGCCGCGCAACGGGAAACGCAAGCCGCAACCGCCATTGCCTTGCTCGCCCAACTTGAATTCGAACTCGAGGATAAAATCGCCGTATTCCTTCTCGCTGATCAGCCAAGTGCCGCGCGGGTCGCTGCCATGCAAGATACCGTTCTCGACTCTCCAAATGCCTCCGCCTGGATGCGGATCTTTGACATCCGCCCAGTTGCGCACGATCCAACCTTGCGGCGTGCCATCCCGGGGAAACAGATTCGTGAAGGATTTGTCATTCGGAAGGTTCCGGCACGCGGTGGCGAAGATGAACCAGACGAGGAAGAGGGGCGACGTTTTCATGGCCGACTATGCGATTTGCCCTGAAAAAAAATCAACCTGGAAACAAAGTGCGATGTCACCGCGTGCGCATCTCGAGCGCGGACGCCCCTCGTAGCGCAGAGTTTCACTCTGCTGTATCGCCGACTTGCAGTCGGCAGCGTGTTCGCGTGTTGCCGCGCGTTCGAGCTTGCGGAAGCTCTGCAGATTGAAAATCTGCGATACGGCAGAGTGCGACTCTGCGCCACGATGCCGCCGCTGCTTAAGACGGACGGATTTTGAACGGCACTGCCTCGATGTTCACCTCTTTCATCCCGCCATTGAGTCTGAATTGAACGCCTTCCTTGCGGACGGCTTCATCTAATTTCAAGCTGCGCGTGATCAAAGTCCGCAACGCAAGGGGCGAATCGGGAAATTCTCGGCGCCATGCGGCCTTACCAAAATGAGCCGCGTCGAAGTGGAGAAACCAGCCTACCTTTGTGGAGAGGGGTGAGAAAGATCGGCTCCTCACGAGCCTCACGAGTGGCAACCTTGACGCAAGCATCGCTTGCTGTACGCTCGCTTCATGCACGCAACCGTTTATGGCAGAGGACAAATGGTCATACCTGCCGAAGCTCGGAAACAAGCAGGAATTGGCCAAGGCGACGTCGTGGACGTCCGAGCCGAAGGCGACGGGCGGATCGTTCCGGTACGGATGAAGCGCTCAAGCCGTCCGGCTCCACGCAAGGCGAAGATCACCTATCGAAAAGGTAACCACGCCATTGGTTCGACCGGTCGGCCAATTACAAGCAGGCAAGTTCGCGAACTGCTCCAAGACCTGTCAAATATCTTTTAGACGTTAATCTTCTTGTGGCTGCGATTTGGAGCACTCATGCAAACCACGCCGAAGCGGACGCTTGGTTGAGAGGCAAGGAAGTCACTGCTTGTCCAATTACCAAGTTAGGCTTTCTGCGGGTGAGCACACATCCGAAAGCACTGAATTCCGATATGGGAAGTGCGCGAGAGCTTTTAAAGGACTTTCTTTCCAAACACGCGGCTGCGTCTTTTCCAGCCGATTTGCCTGCCCTCAAGTCGCATCCAACCAAAAGCGATGCCGTCACCGAAACTTATTTGGCCGACTTGGCCTCATCCAAAGGCTTCAAACTCGCGCACTCGATCAAGCAATCAACCATCCTGCCGTAGAAATCATCGCTTGAGCACTTTATTTCATCCTCGCGGAGAACTCGAATTACCAGCATGCTCTGTGGCCGCACTGGCCTTGCTGTCGAAAGCCCTAACCTCGCAACTCCTCGCTCTGGCGGTGATAGCAGCGATATATATAAGTCTCGGCCCGCCGTTAACTGCTGCCCCTGCCGACGCCGACTGGGCAGCCTATCTCGGTGATAAAGAGCGAAGCCATTATTCGTCCCTTCAGCAGATCAACCGAACCAACGTCGCTCAACTAAAAGTCGCCTGGACCTACGACACGGGCGACAAAGGCGAGTACCAAGCCAACAATCTGATTATCGCCGGCGTGCTTTACACCGCGTCGCCCACACGCAAGGTCATCGCGCTGGATGCCACTACTGGTCGTGAAATCTGGAAATGGGATCCTCGATTCGAACGGCCCCGATCCGCAGGCGGACGGCAGCGCGGCCTAGTGTTTTGGCAAAATGAAACCGGCGGCGAACAACGACTCTTCACCGGAGCCGGCAATCATCTTTACGCGTTGGACCCGAAATCGGGCGAAGTGATTCGGACTTTTGGTGAGAACGGTTCGATTCATCTTGGCTCCGGATTGGATGTAGAAGGGACGCCGAATATCGGCCTTAACACGCCGGGCGTGACTTACAAGGACTTGTTGATTATCGGCGGCGTCGGCGGGCCAGGCGCGGTCCGCGCGTTCGATGTCCGAACGGGGCAGCGGCGCTGGATCTTTCATTTGATTCCGCGACCCGGCGAATTCGGTCATGAGACCTGGCCTCCGGAAGCGTACAAGACAGCGACAGGCGTTATGCCTTGGCCCGGCCAATCGCTCGACGAAAAGCGCGGCATTGTTTACGTCGCCACAAAAACAGCCGAGCCTGATTTCTATGGCGGCAATCGTCATGGAATGAATTTGTTCGCGAACAGTCTGGTCGCACTCGACGCTTCGACGGGCAAACGTCTGTGGCATTTCCAGATCGTCCATCATGATTTGCTGGATAAGGACCTGCCCTGCCCTCCGCTTCTGTTGACGGTGACCCACAATGGCAAAAAAATCGACGCTGTGGCTCAGGGCACGAAGCACGGTTTGTTGTTTGTGTTTGACCGCGTGACCGGCGAACCGCTCTGGCCGATCGAGGAGAAGCCGGCGCCGCAATCTGAACTTCGCGGGGAGCAAGCCTGGCCAACTCAACCGTTTCCCACAAAGCCCGCGCCGCTCATGCGCCAGCGATACACAGAGGCAGATGCTTCCAACGTTTCGCCTGAAGCTTACACGAACACGCTCTCACGAATCCGTGCGTCGCCGAACTTCGGACCGTTTCCAGCTCCGAGCATCAAGGAGACCATCATGTTCCCGGGGTTCGACGGTGGCATGGAATGGGGCGGTGGAGCGGCTGATCCGGATGGAATTTACTACGTCAACGTCAACGAGATGCCTTGGCTGATGCAAATGATCGAAACGCGCCGAGCCGATGGGACGTCCGTTCCGCGCGGGGAGCGCGATTACATGGCCTTTTGCGCGCCGTGCCATGGGCTGGATCGTGCGGGCAACGCACTCGGCGGATTTCCCTCTTTGATCGATGTCTTAAACCGAAAGACGCGCGAACAAATCGTGCTCACGACCAAGCAAGGCGCCGGGCGTATGCCTGCCTTCGACCAACTCTCCGACGAACAGCGCAACAGCATTCTCGATTATGTGCTCGCCACGAACCAACCTCCGGCCGCGCGTCGGGAAAGCGAAACAGCTGGTTCACCATCCAATGATTCCAGGAACAATGCCCCACCGTATGCCTTCACCGGATTCCGTCGCTGGCTGGATGCGGAAGGTTATCCTGCCATCAAGCCGCCTTGGGGGACCTTGAACGCCGTGGACCTGAACACCGGCGAAATCAAATGGAAAGTTCCGCTCGGCGAATACGCGAAGTTGAAAGCCCGTGGCATCCCAACCACCGGCACCGAAAACTACGGCGGTCCTGTCGTGACCGCGGGTGGTTTGATCTTCATCGGCGCGACTGCCGACGAAACCTTCCGCGCGTTTGATGCGAAGACAGGCAAGACACTCTGGCAAGCCGAACTTCCCTTCGGCGGCAATGCCACGCCGAGCACTTACATGGTCAACGACCGCCAATTCGTCGTGATCTCGGCCGGTGGAGGCAAATCCGGGCGTCCGGCTGGTGGCAGCCTCGTCGCCTTCGCGCTGCCGGAGTAACTGGTTTGTCGTGTGATTGCCCGACTCGTTGCCGCCCATCAGCATCCGGCGCCAACGTGATGGAGGACGTCAAGAAATATCCACTGGCGGTCCTGCTCGACAAGAGCCGCTTCGATTTCAGTCAAGCTCGAACCAACGGAGCTGACATGCGGTGTTCAGGAAAGAAAACGGCTTCGTCGGTGTTTGGCGCCTCGATGAAGAAGGAAACACCAAGCGTTGCAATCCGCCGGCCCTTGGAACAAAGGCAACCATGATCTCGGCATCGGCAACCAAGGTTGGGTTACCGCGAATGGTGATTTAAACGACCAGGTAACAACTGAGTCTAACTCAGCAAATGAACGGAAAGATTTAAGATGTCCTTCCAAGCATGGGCAACGCACTGCCTACGCCAGGTCAGAGGAGTAAACCCATTCGCGGGCGACTGCCTGCCGGCGGGAAGGTTTCATACGAGGATCTGCGCAGTCGTTATGTGCCCGCGCTCGAACCACTGATTGATCACATGATCAGCGATACAGTCGCACCAACATCTCAAGCGCTTTACCGGATGCTTACGGGTCGCGACGCAATCCTGAAACAGCAGAAAGCCGATTTTGAAACACTGACGGATATCGCGCTTGCCGGACGCGCTGAAGGTCTCGGCCTTGGGAACCAGTTCAAGTCCGACGCTACGAACGATGCGCTCCGCGCGAACATCCGTTTATTCCTTGCCGGGGCCATGGAAGCCACGACTTCATTCGCGAGTTGGGCGATAGCGCATCTGTCGCGCGCACCGGAAATCCAAGAGCATATCTATGGGGAGGTAAAAGACATGAGCGTCTATGATCCCGACAATCTAGCCAGTGCGGTGACTCTCAATCGAGTGCTGGAAGAAACGTTGCGCCTGACGCCGGCACTCTATTTTCTCCCGCGCCGGGCCACGGTGGATACTTGGATTGAGACTGCCGGTCACCGGAAAGTGTTTATCCCGAAAGACACCTGCATTCGCCTCGATGTGTGGAATGCGAACCGATGTGAAGACTTCTGGGGAGAGGCAGTAACTGGATACCCGGCCACGGCGTTTGCCCCAGACCGATGGGAGCTTCTTGCCAAGAAAGGAATCACCTCCAGAGACCTGCTGCACTTCGGATTCGGTCACGGTCCGCGTTTTTGTCCGGGCAGATTTCTTGGCTTGCTGGAGGTCGGTCTCGCCGTTGGAGCGGTCGTCAGAATGTTCAAGTTCACGGCGGTCACGGAAATCACGAAGCCGAGGGCAGGTGTCTCAACAAAACCGGCCGACGGAGTGTTGGTGAACCTGGAACTTAGAACGTGAAGGCGTCGTCTTCGGATTCGATCATGACGGCCGCTCGATCTTCCGCACGACGGTCGAGTTCTATCGCTCGGCTGGTCTCGATTCCGCCAGAAACGTTGGCGGGGTCGTGCCTGTTTATTCTTCAATTGGCTCATCAGATGAATAATGAATAGACACGACCCCAAGACTGGCTTCGCCGACCCCAAGACTGGCTTCGCATGACCCTGCTCGACGACTTCGTGATCGGTGGCCGCGCGTCCGCGCGGGAGCAATTGGAAAACGCCGATGTGCATCATGGTTTCGCCTTGGACTTGCGACGTTCGTTTATTGAAAGAGGTTGAACCGCGTCACACCGAACCTTCATGGCACGCGTTCGCCGGCGGGAACATAAATGCCCTGCCGTTTGGCCATGTCCGCGAAAACGCCGCCGTTTTGCAGCAGATCTGCAAACGTGCCGCGCTCGACGATCCGGCCTTCCACCAGCACGATGATCTGGTCCATCGTTGCCAGCGTGGACAGCCGGTGAGCAATGCAGATGACGGTGCGATTCTCGGCAAGGTGTTCGATAGCTGTCTGAACTTCGCCCTCGGCTTCGGCATCGAGCGCTGCCGTTGCTTCGTCCAAGACCAAGATCGGAGCATTGCGGATAAAGGCACGCGCAATGGCCAAACGCTGGCGTTGTCCCCCGGACAGGCTGACGCCGCGTTCGCCAACACGTGTGTCGTAGCCCCGAGGCAACTGAAGGATAAACTCGTGGGCATAAGCATCGCGGGCGGCGGCTTCGATTTCCGCTCGCGTCGCGCCCGGTTTGCCGCATCCAATATTCTCCGCGACGGTTTGGTCGAAGAGGGTGACTTCCTGGCTGACCAACGCCATCAGTTGGCGCAAATCATACGTCGAGATTTCACGCAAATCGATGCCGTCAATTCGAATTGATCCCTGGACTGGATCGTAAAAGCGGAACAGCAGATTAACGAGCGTGCTCTTGCCGCAACCGCTCGGACCGGCAATGCCCAAACGAAAACCGCGTGGAACATCGAGATTCAGATCCTTCAACACCATCTGATCCGCATAGGCGAAGCTCACATTGGTCAACGCGATATGCGAATTGAAACGCTTGAGCGGTTTCGGATGGACCGGTTCCTCGACGGAGGGTTTTTCGCCGAGCACCTGCATGAGCCGTTGCACTCCCGGACTGGCCTGTTCCATCAAAATGTGAATCCGGGCCAGCTTGCGGACTGGCGTGTAGAAAATCAGCAGCCCGGTGAGGAAACTGACCAGGTCTCTCATCGTGCTCTGAACTGAAATCAAATAAACAATCAGAGCGCCCACCGCCAGAGTTGAGATGACTTCGATAATTGGGTTGATCAGTTCCTTGGCTTTAACGCCTTTCATGCCTTGACGAACCAATTCTTTTGACGTGTTGCGGAAACGTTCAAGTTGGGTGTTCTCCAGGTGGAACGCTTTCACGATCCGGACGCTCGAGACCAATTCGACCAACTGGCTGGATTGAGACACGGTGGCCTTAAGACTCTTCGCGCTGGCCTTCCGCGCCTTGGCCCCGAGGATGAACAGCGGCGCGAGGCAAAGCGGCAGAAAAACCATGGAGAACAACGTCAACTTCCAATCGATGAAGCAGAGTGCAACCAGCAGCGACAGAGCCGTGATGAATTCTTTCAACAGATCGCCGAAGCCCACCCGCAGCGTCTGCTGCAGAATAGTCGTGTCATTGGTGATGTGCGTCAGAAGATCGCCCGTGTGCGAGCGATTAAAAAAATCGAGCGACAACGAGCTCAATTTGGAGAGAACGTCCAGGCGGAGATCATTAACGACTCGTTCACTCACCCAGCCCATGCAATAGCTGCTCAAGTAACCAGTGCCGCTGCGGACAGCGACCAGAATTGGCAAGAGCAACAGCCCTCCCATGATCTGTCTCCAATCCGGTTTGCGTCCGGCCAAAGGCAGCCACGGGTCGAGCCGTTGCTTAACACCGGCATCCAACTTCTTGATGAATGCTGCGGATGACTTCTTCCATTCTTGCAAGCCCGTGGAAACGATTTCATCTTGGCTGCGATTCACCGTGGGCGGTGAAGACTCAACCGATGGCGAAATGCGTTCCGTGATCAGCCCAGTGGCCCAAACGAAACTCGCGTTCGACAATCCGAAAAGGACGCTGAGCAACAGTCCGAGCGCCAGGCGAACCCAATAACGCCGCAGATAGCCCCAGGCAAATCGAAGGATTATTCTGAAATTGCTCATCGGGCGCTGGCTATGCTTTGAGCGAATTCATTCCGTTCCACGTCGAGGCGATTTCTGCTTTCTCGGGTGCGGACGGCAGGTTGGATGACTTTGAAGGGCTGCGCGACGCGTTTGATTTCGAGTTCGAGCCGCTCGGCGATCTCAGGTTCGCCCTTCAATTCGAGCAAGGGTTTGAGCTCAGCCCGAACGAGGTCGAAGTTCAGTTTTCCAATTTGCCGCGCTAGGATTCCCGTGACATCCGTCCAGTCTCGATCACGATTGGCCAAACATTTGTGAACGAGCAAGTCTTCGGCGGAGCATGTTCGAAGCGGACGCTCATTGGCGACCAGCCACTCACTGCTTCGCATCTCGCCCCAACGATGGACCGCAACGCCTCCAATAATACAAAACTTCCAATCGCGACGTTGGCAAAACTCCTGGACCTCCAAGGCCGTGACATAGACCTCGTTCACACCTTTCGGCCCCGTCGAAAGATCGCCTGCTGTTCGATCAACCCGCAAACGTCGTTGGGATTTCGCCACATGTCCGGGACGCCGCAGACCCTTTCGATCTGCACCCAAGCCTCTTCTTCCGTCAAATTAGCAAGTTCATCCCGTTTGACTTCGTCAAGCGCAATAGCCGCCGACCGCCATTGCTCCATCGATTGGCGTTGTTCTTCCGGGGTTGTCGCTAGCTTCATGGAAGTAATGTGCCATCTGGCGTCGCCAAAGTCAGCGGAGAAATTGATGCGCTCGATCTGTCCGGCGCTTCAAAGAATGGCTGCGGCTACGGCCGGATCACCCGCACACGGTGCGCTTCGCTATCGCCGACATAGATCGAGCCGTCCGCATCAACAAAGACGCCGTGCGGGCGCGCCATGCGACACTTGAGTGGATCGCCATCCGGGCCATCGCCGATTTCGCCGGCGCCTGCAATCAATTCGAGCGTGTTCCTGCGCAAATCAATCATCCGAATGCTGTGGCTCTCGGTGTCGGCGAGATAAATATTTCCGTCCGGTCCGACACTTAACCCTTTCGGCCCCGACAACGTTGCATCCTTCGCAGGACCGCGATGACCTGTAAAACCCTTTTTTCCAGTGCCTGCAACGTGATGGATCCGTTTCGCCTGCAAATCGAGTTTGTAAACGGCATTGCCTTCACGAAGAGCCAGCCAGAGGTTGCCGTCCTTATCGAAATCAATTGCGCGCGGGCCATTCAACGGCGTGCCCGCGATCGCCGAACCGTCCGGTGCCGCTGTTCGTTCTCCAGTGCCGGCAAACGTCGAGACGATTCCGGTCTTCATCTTTACTTTGCGGATGCGATGATTGCCGATATCGCAGATGTAAAGATCACCGTTTCGGTCAAACTGGATGCTATGCGGCTGCCGGAAAGTCGCGCTAATTGCCGGACCGCCGTCGCCAGAGAACCCTGCTTTGCCCGTGCCCGCGACAGTCGAGATAGTTTGGCTCTTCGCATCAACACGCCGGACGATGTGATTTTGCATTTCGACAAAATACATATTCCCGCCTTGATCAAAGCGTATTTCGTATGGCTCATTCAGCTCAGCACGCAAAGCTGGGCCGCCGTCGCCAGAATAACCGCGCTTTCCCGTGCCGGCCACCGTCGAGATCTTTCCATCGAGCGCAACTTTGCGGATGGCGTGGTTCGCCATATCGCAGACATACAACGCGCCATCAGGTCCGCGCACAACGCCGAAGGGATTGTTGATCTGCGCCACAGTCGCCGCTCCGCCGTCACCAGAAAATCCGGCTGCGCCATTTCCGGCAAGTGTCTTGATCTCCGGCGGCCGCGCACGGTCCGCCGGCGCTTGCGCAAGCCCGTCGGTTGAAAAAACAGAAACCAGCATGGCCACACACAGACGGTTGAATGCTCGCTCTCGGTGGTCGTTCGGGAGAATTGCTTGAACCATTTCCATCACGGTCGCGATCTTAGAAACGAACCCGCAAAACGCAACTTCGGACTGCTTTGCTGAATTGTGAGCGCGCGCTCACAATCTCACGCGAGACGTCTTTCTCGTAACTTTGCGGTTGTGATTTCTCTGATCGAGCGAGCGGCCCATCCAATAGAACAGTTGCTGCCGATGAATGTTGCCGGCCGGTTTGTTTTCTTTGCCTGTTTTCAATCGACCAAAACTGCATTTTCGTTTTCTTCCCGGCAAGCTAGAACCCCGCTGCCTTTCCTCGCACCGCAGAGTTTCACTCTGCTGTATCGCCGCCTTGCAGTCGGCAGCATGTCCGCACTTGTCCAGCGCAGTATCGTGCAGGCGCGCTGCAGATTGAAAATATTGAAAGTCTGCGCTCGGCGAAACGCCTGTTCGAGCGGGTGGCGCGCCGAAATGCGATTGCAAATGATTACATCACAATCGAACGTTGCGTCGTTGCGGGAAAGCTGGCACAACTACGCGCCGTTTTTGAAAAAGCATGAAGAAAGAAACGAACAAATCGACCGAAGTCCAACTGTTGGATTTATTGAAGCGAGTTCTTCCCAAGGCCACTCACGATGCGAAGCTGGCCGGAAAAATCTATCACGCCATTGAACTGGAATTGCAAACCAAAGCTCGTGCTGCCGCTTTTGAAAAATTTTGCGCCAAGATCGAACTGCCCGATCTCGAACCGAAAAGCGTCGCAGCAGCCAAACTTCAATTCGCATCGTCGTTTGGCGACGGCGACATCACGCTCAAAGCAAACCGGAAGGAGAAGATCCTCTCGGTTGAAGTTGCTTTGCCCGATGGCAATCAGTTCACGGGCGAAATCAAAGTGAACCCGAATGTTCGAGCCGAGGAGGACGATGAGCAGGAGATTACGCTCAAATTTGTGCCGTTTCCGGTCTGTTTGCCGGGCGACAAAGAACTCGTCTGGCTGCTGGCGAAGCGTGAGAACATGACGGCGGAAGAGGCAGCGATCGCCTTGGCCAAAGTAGAAGAAGAGTTCTGGGCCTCAAAGACCGGACAGAAATTGATTCGTGACCGAGTCGAGCGCTCTTTTCCAGAATTCATCGCCCGCGTGCCGGGAGGAATGTTGAGTGAGGCAGGTCTGAAGCGCCACTACAAGATTCCCGAACCACTCAAGCTCCTGCGACCTTTGGCAAAGCGCTAGCGTTAGTTCAGTGCTTGTCCAGAACGCGCCAGGTCAGCGTTTGACGTAGCGCAGAGTGCTTAGTTTGTTCATGATGCGGAATCAATGTCATCTCAAAGTGCATCGAACGATCCTGCGCCGACTGTGCTCGTGCTCGCTGATCCGAAAGCCGGCTTTTTGCGGTTGCTCGACCGCCTTCGCGGTTCAACTTCATTGGTCATAGGGAACAGTCCTGAATGCTTCGCAGAACTCGCCACGCTAGCCGATGTTATCGTGAATTGCTTTCAGCCGCGGACACTCATGGAAACGGTTTGGCGAATGGCGCCGCGCGTGAGCTGGGTCCACACGCTTTCCGCAGGTCTCGACAATACCCTTTTCCCGGAGTTGGTGGAGAGTCCTGTTCCTTTGACGAATGCGCGAGCTGTGTACAGCAAGGCGCTCGCGGAGTTCGTAATGACCGCGATCCTCTGTTTCGCGAAGGATGTCCGGCGGATGTTGGACGCGCAAGCGGCTGGGCAATGGACGCAATTCGATGTCGAATGGGTTGCCGGGAAGACGCTCGGCATTGTCGGTTACGGCGCCATCGGCCGCGAATCGGCGCGGTTGGCCAAGGCGCTGGGAATGAAAGTCATGGCAGTCACGCGACGGCCGGCGCCTCAACCTGAATTGGAAAGAATCGTCGGTCCGGAAGGTCTCTGTGAAATGCTCGCGGCCTGCGATTATGTGGCGGTTTGCACAGCGTTGACCCGGCAAACGCGCGGATTGATTGGTGACGCGGAGCTGCGCGTTATGAAACCGTCCGCAGTTGTGATCAACGTTTGCCGCGGGCCGGTCATCGTGGAGGAAGCCCTTCTGACGGCTCTTGGGGAAGGCCGGATTCGTGGCGCCGCGCTCGACGTTTTCGATCAGGAACCATTGCCAGCACGCCATCCTTTCTACGCCCTTGACAATGTGCTGTTGTCGTTTCATTGCGCCGATCACACCCCTGGCTGGAGCGATCGTTCGATGGAGTCTTTCCTGGAGAACTTCGAGCGATTTCGTAGCGGCAAGCCGCTGGAGAATATCGTGGACAAGAGGGCCGGTTACTAAGTTTTCTCCGCACCGAAATATTGAAACAGCGCAAAGAGCACCGCTATCGCGAGCGGAACAGGCACTACAACACCGCGTCTCATAATTTACTCCTCGACTCGCAGCAGCATAACATCAGACGACAGTGCGTTCAAACGGCCGGCATTCGACTTGCTTGCTCTTTGGCAAATTAATCCAATCATAACTGTTCCGTTTCGAGACCTATTAGAACCTGTTTTAAGAAGTAGCAGCCGAGGTAACGAGGCTCCGGAACGGCTTTGTTCGGGGATTGAGATTATGGCCGGTTTCGAATCAGATCAGAGCCTCGTTACCTCGGCTGCTGCGATGAGATTGAATTCTAAAACACGCTCTTAAAGATGCAAAAGACCATCGTGTCATTTGGCGAAGCGCTTTGGGATTTGTTGCCCACCGGCGCCGTGCTGGGGGGCGCTCCGTTGAACTTGGCCTATCGCGCCAATGCGATGGGCGATCATGGCATCATTGCGACTCGGCTGGGTCAAGACGACTTTGGCCGACGGGCTCTGCAGGAAATCACGTCACTGAAGATGGAAACCCGTTACATTCAATGGGACGAACAACGTCCGACCGGGACGGTTCAGGTCACGCTGGATGAGCGAGGCAATCCCGATTACTTCATTGTTCCGAATGTTGCTTATGATTCCATTGAAATGAGCGATGACCTCCTGGCCATCGTCCGTCAATGCGATTGCTTTTGCTACGGCACGTTGACACAGCGGTCACCCATCACGCGCCGGACTTTGTTCGAGCTGCTCGAAGCGGCCACTGGAGCTGTGCGGTTTCTCGATATCAATCTCCGCAAAGATTGTTTCACCCGTGAATCGGTCGTGGACTCGCTCTCCAAAGCGCAAATTGTCAAATTGAACGCGCAAGAACTGGGAGTGGTTTGTGCCATGCTGGACATTTCCCATCCGACAATCGAAGTCTCATGCGACGAACTGATGGAACGTTTCTCGCTGACGCATTGCCTTGTGACGCTGGGTGAAGCCGGTGTTTTCGCCATCTCGAGCGAGAACGAAACAGCTTGCGTGCCCGGATACAAAGTCGTCGTGGTCGATACGTGCGGAGCTGGTGATGCGTTGTCCGCTGGGTTTATTCATCAATTCCTGCGCGGGCGCTCGCTGGCGGAATGTTGCGCGACAGGCAACGCGCTGGGAGCGATGGTGGCGATGCAGGAAGGCGCCACTAAACCAATCACTCCCGCTGAAGCCGAAGCGTTCATTCAAAGGAAACATAATCGCACGCATGAGCCTGGCTTGGCGTCTCCCCATTTATAGTGCAGGCTCTTTTGGCGGGCATTGGGACCATGACCGTCATAGGAGCGGGGACAGCTTGTCCCTGTATTCCGATGCTGCCGCACCGGGGACAGGCTGTCCCCGCCCCGCCATGGACAGGCCAATAAATTATCTGGTGTCCGTCGGCAACTTTGTGGTAGTTATAGCGAAGCCAGTACACAGCGAAATAAAGAGCAAGTATGAAAGCCCACAGCAACGGTTTTCGGCTACCTTAATGGAGGCGTCTTATGATGATTAGTGGCACCATCGACGCAATCCTCAAGACCAAGACCGCTGATCTTTGGTCCATCCCTCCGGAAACGACGGTCTTTGAGGCCATCCGCTTGATGGCGGAAAAGAATATCGGGGCCGTCCTTGTGACCGCTGAGGGCAAGCTCGTAGGAATTATTTCGGAGCGCGATTATACACGCAAAGTCGCGTTGAAAGGAAGGTCCTCGCGGGAAACGCCCGTGCGGGACATTATTTCCGTTCCAGTTCTGGTCGTTAGTCCGAGCCATACCGTGGAAGAATGCCTCCGCATCATGACGGACAATCGGGTGCGCCATTTGCCGGTCCTGGAAAGCGATCGCATTGTCGGCGTCGTCTCGATTGGTGACCTTGTTAACTACATCATTTCGGCCCAGAGTGTCGCGATCAAGCAGATGGAAAACTACATCGCCGGCAACTATTACTGCTGATTTGTTCGCGGCTGGCTGCATCAGGATAACCCTCATTCGAGTTTCAGAGCCAGCGCCGATTTTCTGAGTGGCCAAAACTTGTTATTCCATCCTGCGATTTGCACGAAAGCTTTCCGTGTTTGGACACGAAACAACCTTCAGCCATCGAAACCAAGTTTGAACCTGCGGGAGGGTCCAGGACAAGGACCGATTCGCACGACACTGCGCCGCGTGGCACTGGCGGGTAGGGCGCGTTACTCCGTGCGCGCCGCAACTGCACTGAGCTCAGGGTATTCGGCGCATGACGGCGCGCACGGAGTGGGCGGAGTGACGCGCCCTGCCCGAAACGAAACGCAAAGTGTGCCAACCTCGCGTGTCTCGATTTAGCTTGGCTTAAGCTGCCGCGGGCAACCGAACGATAAAGCTCGACCCGACTCCCGGCTCGCTGGAGACGTCGATCTTGCCGCCATGAGATTCGACAATGGCTTTGCAGATGGCCAAGCCAAGCCCGCTCCGGCCTTCGGCACGAGCCCGCGATTTGTCGGCCCGGTAAAACCTCTCGAAGATGTGCCGCAAATCTTCACTGCCAATGCCGACGCCTGTGTCACTCACCGTTAAGCGGGCCAGGCCATCCTCAGTACCAGTTGTGACGCGCACTTCGCCGCCGTCCCGATTATAGTGAATGGCATTGGTCAGGAGATTTGTAACGAGCTGGCCGATCCGTTCTTCATCACCGACACATTCGGCCGGGGCGAGATCGCAAATGATTTGAATCCCGCGTTCGGAGGCCGACCGCCGCACGAGTTCCACGCGCGCCTGAATCAGCCGCGTTAGATCGACGTGTTCGCTCTTCATTCGTTCCTGGCCGGCGTCAAAACGCGCCAGTTGCAGCAGCGATTCTGTGAGCCGCCGCATTTGCTGAGCGATCTCGAGGCAAGCTTCGACCGCTTGACGATATTCGGCCGCCGTCCGCTCTCGAGCCAGGGTCACTTGAGCCTCTGAAATAAGCGCCGCCAGCGGCGTCCGCAGTTCGTGCGAAGCATCGGCGGTGAAATGCCTTTGTTGGGCGAACGCAGCTTCGAGACGAGCAAAGGTCGAATTCAACACACCAGCCAAACGCCCAAGTTCGGTGTCCGTCTCGTCAACGCTGATACGTTCAGCCAGGTTTCCCGCCGAAATCCGGCTTGCCGTGGCGCCAATATCTTCGACCGGGCGAATCGCGCGTCCCACCAGCAACCAAGCGCCCCAAAGGCCGAGGCCAAGCACGGTCGCGCCAGCAGCCACCAACCACGCGGTAAAACGACGCAAGGCGGCCAGGTCCGACTTGATCGTGCGCCCCGCCAGAACGCACTCGGACATCTCAGTAAAATGGAACGATTCGCGAAAGTCGTTGCGCATTCGGGTATGCGTTTGTGTATCGCCATCCAGCCGATCGGGAATCGGGAGGTCTGGCGGCGCGTTCGTCGCGCGCTTCAGCAATGTCCCGCCTCGCGACCAGATGGCGAAGTAGAACCCGTTAGTTTTCGATTCATCAAAAAGGCTCGAAGTCTCGGGCAGGAGCCGTATTTCGCGCAGTTCCGGCGGCGGTCCGTGCAATTCAAATGGTCCTGGGCGGCCCCGGCGAGGCGGTCGTCCGGGGCTTGCGCCTGGCGGAGGCGGGCCCATCCGGTCACCGTAGGGCGGGGGAGGAGGACGTTCGCCAAAGCCCGGCCGCGCTCGAACCGAAGCGCTCAGAGCCACCACGCGTTGCTTCAGTTCCTGATCGATCTGTTCGAATTGATTGATGCGGTGCAACTGATGCGCTGTGATGCCGAACCCGCTCAGGAGGCAAATGAGCAAAAAGCCCAACCATAATGCAAACCGCCCGCGCAGAGATTTGGTTAGTTGCACGAACCCCTCCCCATGAACCTGGTGCATGCAGCCCCTCTGCCTAACCCTCTCCCCATCGGATGGGGCGAGGGAATACTTTTGCGTAATTGAATCGATTCACACTTCTCCAAGGCATAGGCGCGCGAATCATTTCCCTCATGAAAAGTTTCCATTTCTCTTTGACACGCAGTGTATCCGTGAACCCATGGGTTGGCAGGGCGGCGTTGCTGCGCCGCCTCGATTACTGTTCGCAAGCTGCGGAGCACCGCAGCCCTGCCGCGCAGGTTCATGGGGAGAGGCGGCTGCATACCTACGCCATCATGAGCACTCGATACAGTATCCCTGGCCGCGGCGAGTAACGATGAGATCGCGTCCGAGCTTTTTCCGGATACTGAAAACATGGACATCAACCAGGTTGGAGAGCGTGTCATCATTCTCGTCGAAGAGGTGTTCGTAAAGTGTCGTTCGCGTGATTACCTCCCCTCGGTGCAGCGCCAGGTATTCGAGGATCGCGTACTCGCGGGCGGTCAGCGCAACCTGTTGCCCACCGCGGGTCACGATTCTCGCTCGCGTATCAATTGCGACATCGCCAAGTTCGATGTGCGGTCGCGCTTCCCCGGCCGAACGGCGGATCAATGCTCGGATTCGGGCGAGCAACTCCGGTAGATCGAACGGTTTCACCAGATAATCGTCCGCGCCCGTGTCGAGGCCGCGGACGCGGTCATCGGTGCTGTCACGCGCCGTGAGCATTAGAACAGGCGTTTTCTTCTTTTGGCGGAGGCGATTCAACACTTCCCAGCCGTCCATCTTGGGGAGCATTACATCAAGGATAATGGCATCGTAATCGTAATTCTGGGCTTTGAACAAACCGTCACTCCCTTCTTCGGCGGTGTCCACGGCGTAGTCCTCTTCCCGCAACGCCCGGGCGAGGTTATGAAGCAAGCGCGTATTATCCTCGACAACTAGGATTCTCATCTCGTGAAACCGGCGCAAGGGAATTTACGTCGGATCGTTTGGCTGCGCCATGAATTATCGCGGACGAGTTTGCCCGTTCCAAGATTAAGCCAGGATTAAGGCCTCCGGTGCTCGTGGCGTGACCGGCGGCATGGCATCTGCTAATTTTGAGCCGTTACGAGTTGGGTATTGTTCGACATTAAGTGAAATTGCAGCTGATTTATGAGACAGAATTGTTCGGTTAGGCCGCTCTCAGCGTTCACGTTGATTGAGTTGTTGGTTGTGATTGCCATCATCGCCATCTTGGCCGGCTTGCTCCTGCCCGCCCTGGCCGCGAGTAAGAGCACGGCCAAGCGCATTGCTGGCGTCAACAACCTGAAGCAGGTCAGCCTCGGTTTCCGAATGTGGGCCGGCGATAATGGCGACAAAATATCCGTGGCAACTTTCCATTGCCAATGGCGGGAGTGCCGACTCGCCAGACTGGACGGATCATTTCCGAGTTTGTTCGAATGAGCTGGGCTCTCCGCGCATTCTTCATTGCCTGGCTGAGATGAAGAAGAAGCCAGCGATAAACTGGGTCCCCGCGGCTGGCGATGCTCATGTCAGCTATTTCATCGGAACGACGTCAAGCGAAGATCGGCCTCAGACCATCCTTCTCGGCGATAGCAACGTGACGGGTGGCAACGGAGGACTGGACCCGCAGTGGAGCAAGTTTCTTGGTTCATCCATTGACGCTGCGTGGGATAAGTCCATCCATGTCCGCCGAGGCAACCTGGCTTTGGCCGATGGCAGCGTCCAGAATACAAAAAACGAGACGTTACGGGCTCAGATTAGCGCGGGCTTGGCCTCGGGATTGACCAACGTTGTTTTCTCGAAGCCGAGAGGCATTTTCTGAGCGAAGGCACGCAGTAAAATGGCACCCCTCTCCCTAACCCTCTTTCCATCCGATGAGGAGAGACTTCTCCGAAACAAGATTTCGCGCATTGCGCCCATGAACCACAGGAGCGCGGCGTTTACGCCGCTTCGGTTTGCTAAGCTCCTTTCACGTCGGACGCTGAAGCGGCGTAAACGCGCGTAAACGCCGCGGTCCCCTGGCCAACAGTTTTAATCGCAACCCTAAAGCAGGCCGGACTTGACTTGAGGGTTGGTTTAAAGAACATGGCCCTATGCCCAGCCTCTTTACCATTCAACACGAATTTCGTTACGAGATCATGGGCAAGATTTTTGAAGGAGGCATGGGCGTCGTTTACGAGGCCGAGCAGCATGGGGCACGGAGCTTCGTCAAACGGATTGCCAACAAAGTTGTCCGGCAAAGTTTCGCCGATCAGAAAATGTTCATCGAGAATTTTGTCGGCGAAGCCAAATTGGTCGCGGACCTCATCCACACGAATATCGTGCAGACCTATCATCTGGGCGAAGCGCGCGGCTTCTATTTCATCGCCATGGAGCTCATCCGCGGTGTGAATTTGCAGCAATTCGCGCAACAACTCCAGGAGAAGGGCCGCCTTTTGCCGGTCGAGTTGGCGGTGTTCATTACGAGCCGCATCGCGCGTGGTTTGGCCTACGCGCACGCCAAGACCGATCCGGAGGGCAAACCGCTCGGGATCGTTCACCGCGATGTCAGCTTCAAGAATATTATGATCGCCTTTGAAGGGGACGTGAAACTGACCGATTTCGGGATCGCGAAAGCGCGCGGATTTCTTCAAGACAATGAAGGCGAAGTCATCGCCGGCAAGCCCGATTATATGAGTCCCGAACAGGCCGACTTTCGAATTACCGACCAACGATCGGACCTATTCTCGGCTGGCATCGTTCTGGCTAACCTTCTCCTTGGCCACAACATATTCAAAGGTATTTCCTCTGAGGACTCTCGGAGGAAGATTCTGACTTTGCCTATTCCGAACTTCACGCAACTGGATCATCGGATCAACGAGCGGCTCAACGAGATCTTGCACGGAGCTCTCGCTCGCGACCTTGACAAGCGTTATCAAAGCGCTGATGAGTTTCTCTACGATTTGGAACATTTCATTTATGATCACGGTTGCGGCCCTACCAACGAGACGCTGGGCAGGTTTATTCGCGAGCTCTTCGGGCAGGACACCCATAAATCGTTTCAGGATGTCCGCGGGCGCACGGTTCGTTTGGAACAGACCGCGTCACTGGGCGGAAAGGGTTAGACCCGTATGAGCCGCGTGCCGCGCCCTGCCAAGATCAACCTCGGGTTAATTCAGGCCAGCTGCTCTCCCGATCCCGAAGAGAATCTAAAGAACACTCTGAAGCTGGCGGATCGCGCGGCGCAACAGGGCGCCCAGATCATCTGCACGCAGGAGTTGTTTCGGTCCCAGTACTTTTGCCAAAGCGAGAATCACAAATACTTCAAGCTCGCGGAGCCTATTCCAGGCCCGAGCACGGAGGCCTTCCAAAAGCTCGCGAAGAAGCGCCAGGCCGTTTTGATCATTTCATTGTTCGAAAAACGAGCCGCCGGAGTTTATCACAACACGGCGGCAGTCATCGACGCTGATGGTTCGCTGCTGGGCATCTACCGAAAGATGCACATTCCGGACGACCCGCTCTACTACGAAAAATTCTACTTCACGCCAGGCGATTTGGGATTTCGCGCCTGGCAAACGCGGTACGCCAAGATCGGCACTTTGGTTTGCTGGGACCAATGGTACCCAGAAGGTGCGCGGCTCACTGCATTGCAAGGAGCACAGATTCTGTTTTATCCGACGGCAATTGGCTGGCATCCGGCTGAGAAAGCGGAATATGGCGCGGACCAACATGGCGCGTGGGAAACGATTCAACGTGGCCATGCTGTAGCGAACGGTTGCTATGTCGCCGTCGCCAATCGCGTCGGTCTGGAAAAACCAAGTGGCGGCGCTGGATTGGAGTTTTGGGGACAAAGCTTCGTGGCCGGGACTTCAGGTCAAATCCTTGCCAAAGCGAGTGCCGAAAAGGAAGAGGCGCTCATTGTCGAGGTCGATCTTGAGAAATTAGAGGTTACGAGGACGCATTGGCCTTTCTTCCGCGACCGCCGGATTGACGCCTACGGTGATATCACCAAGCGCTTCATTGACTGATTTAAGAAGGACAGCCGCCCCGCCTGTCTGGCAAAGGCATGGCGCGCTGACTTGCCTCCTCACGCCGTGAATGGGGACAAGCACGATCCGAGACGCGTTGCCTGGGTGACCGGAGCTGGCGGACTGATCGGCAATTATCTGGTGCAAACTGCTTCGGCCTTTGCCGATGGTTGGCGCGTCATCGGGTTGACTCGATCTCAAATTGATTTAGCGGATTTCAAGGCGGTGGCAACTGCCTTCCGCAAAGAGAATCCGCGATTGATCATTCATTGCGCCGCTCTCAGCCGGAGTCCCGTTTGCCAGGGCGACCCAGATTTGGCATGGCGAACAAACGTTGAAGTGACCAAACACTTAGCTGCTCTCTCTTCGGATATCCCACTCATTTTCTTCTCCTCTGATCTCGTGTTCGATGGAAATAAAGGCAATTATACGGAAAACGATCCAGTCAATCCGCTCAGCGTGTACGCAGAGACTAAAGCGGCGGCCGAAAGGCTCATCCTTGAAAACCCGAAACACACGGTGGTGCGTACTTCGCTGAATGGTGGAACGTCCCCAGCCGGTGATCGCGGTTTCAACGAGGAACTGCGGCAAGCGTGGCAGGCCGGCAAGACGTTGAGCTTATTTACCGACGAGTTCCGCTCGCCTATTCCGGCTATTGTTGCCGCGCGCGGCGTTTGGGAGTTAGCGGGCAAAAATCAACCGGGCCTCTATCATTTGGCTGGAGCGGAGCGCTTGTCGCGCTGGCAGATTGGCAAGCTCATTGCCAGTCGTTGGCCACAATTGAGTCCAAGGCTTGAGGCAGCGTCAGCCAAAGATTACTCGGGCGCACCGCGTCCTCCAGATAGTTCGCTCAATTGCCGCAAGGTGCAGGAGCTTCTTTCGTTTCCGTTGCCGCGTTTGAGTGAGTGGCTCGCGAAACATCCCGAGGAGCCCTTTTGAGTTCCGAAATCGTCGATCCGAAAATCAATCCGCCACCTTCGCAATACCGCGGTCGCCTTGCTCCGTCGCCAACCGGTTATCTGCACCTCGGCCACGCCCGGACATTCTGGACGGCCCATCAGCGCGCTCGGGAGCGCGCGGGAACGCTCGTCCTGCGCAACGAAGACCTCGATGGCGCGCGTTGCAAGGCAGAGTTCGCCGATGCGATGATCGAAGATTTGAAATGGTTTGGATTCGACTGGCAAGAAGGTCCCGATTGCGGTGGACCATTTGGACCATATATTCAGAGCCAACGCCGCTCGCATTACGTCGCCGCGTTCGAAAAGCTTCGAAAGGACGGATGGATTTATCCGTGCGTTTGTTCTCGAAAGGATGTTCAGCGCGCGCTCCAGGCGCCACATCAAGGTGAAGAAGAACCGGTTTATCCGGGAACCTGCCGTCCCAAACGCGCGATCGAACATCGCCAGTCACTGTTCACCGAGAAAGACGTTTCAAGTGTTCACGGATCACGGATCACCCATCACGCATCACGAGTCACCCATCACGCCTCCCCCAATTGGCGTTTCCTGGTTCCCGGCGGCGAAACTATTTCGTTTGCGGACGGTCACTTTGGTCCGCAGCGGTATGTCGCCGGGAAAGACTTCGGCGACTTTGTCGTTTGGAGGCACGACGGAATTCCAGCTTATCAATTGGCGGTTGTTGTCGATGACGCGGCTATGCAAATCACCGAAGTCGTTCGTGGCGCCGACCTGCTCACTTCCACCGCGCGCCAGATTCTTTTGTATCGCGCGCTTGGCTTCGAGCCGCCGGCCTTTTTTCACTGCCCGCTCATGACGGATGAAACAGGCGTGCGCCTGGCCAAGCGTCATGATGCTCTCAGTCTGCGAACGTTTCGCCAGCGTGGCGCATTGCCAGAAGTGTTGCGGTCCAACTGGTGATGGGGAACATGCCTCGGTCGAGGAGAATAACGACAATCTGGGAGGCTGGTCCGGTTGGTTCCGCTTGCGAAAGTTCTCTTTCGACGGAATTGTTTCTGCGTGTTGAAACGCCGACGAAAAGCGTTCTCCATCGCTTCGCTGCTCGTGCTTCTGGCCGGTGGGCTGCTTTGGCAGTTCGGTCCGTTCCAAGCCGTCTTCGCTCTGGCGAACTTGAGCGATCCCGAGAAACTCGCGACGCTGGGCGAGCGCGCCGCGAACGCGCGCCTGAACAAAATCGTCTATTGGCTGAACGTGGCGGAGGAACGGCAAATGTCGGCCGAAACCGCGATTGGTCTCGCGCAACTGATCAATTGGACAGGCGAACCGCGCGCCGCGTTGGTCAAAGAATCGTTGCTCCACAATATGAAGACTGCGCACGGCTTGGGCCTGCTCACCGAAGAGAACCAGACTTTGCTTCGCCAGGGAAAGGCAGCCGTTGTCACCAAGGGACCGTACGCGCGCTCGAAGGTCGAGATCGATCACATCGTGCCGCACAGTCTGGCGCCGGAAGTGGGCAATGAATTGGCGAACCTGGAGATGCTGCCGCAGCAAATGAATCGCGCCAAATCCAATCGCGTCGGCCAGCGTCAATTGGCGCACGCGGAGAAACTTTTAGCAGCTGGATTGCTTACTCAGGAATCGCTCGCCAAGGTCCAGGCGCAAGCGCGGAAAAGCGCTCGATAGCCGCTGATTCTTCCAACTAACCCGGAGCGCGGACATTGTTGTCCCCGCTCCGTTTTGTTGGCTTAAGCTTAGGTTCAGCGCGTCCGATTTTGCAGGTTGACGCCCACGGGGCGCCTTGTTATTGCGTGACTATGAAAAGCCATATCCGCGGTTTGGTCCGCAAGAGGACTGCCTTCACGTTAATCGAATTGCTCGTTGTTATCGCGATCATTGCGATTTTGGCTGGCATGCTGTTGCCGGCCTTGAGCAAGGCGAAGGATCGCGCTCTGCTCACGCACGATCTGAACAACATTCGGCAGATCATGCTGGCTTGCCATTTGTTTGCCGGCGACAACGACGATTATCTCCCATATCCCAGTTGGGGCGGCCCGGACCGGGATTGCTGGGCCTATGCAGCGGCCATTCCGGATGCGGCGGGCGCTGATTCGCCGACAATAATGTCCAACCAAGTTAATTTTGCGAAGCGCGGCCAGCTTTATCAGTATCTTGGCGATCACAAGGTCTTGATGTGCCCAAAAGACGAACGCGACCGGCATGTCGGAAGGAAGAAACAGAAGTTCAAAGAGCGTTCGATCAAGATCACCAGCTATTCCTTCAACGGCGCGATCATTTCGTACACAGCGCAGCCGGCCAACATCAAGACCTCGAAATTCAAGTTGGGCCAACTGCGTCCAACTGGACTTCTCCTCTGGGAAGCCAACGATGATATGACGGCTTACAATTTCAACGACGTCGCGAACACACCGCACGAAGGCATTTCACAACGGCACGTCAGCTCGAAATTAGCCAAGGACCAAACAGACAACGTGGGTGGCATCGCCACGTTCGGGAGCCTTTCCGGTTCTTCCTTCACGATCAAGATGTCCAAATGGTTTTCGCCGGACTTTGCCGGGAAGGCTATTTGGCCGGCGACGGCAAATCCGGTTGGTCCCAATGACGCGTGGTATAACCCGGATTCGAAGAACGGCACTTATTGATTCCGTCGGGCCGCCTGATCAAACACGCCTTATGTGGAAGCTTCGCTCCTGGATTTTCATTGCGGCATTGGCTTTTGCGTCCTCATTAGTGGGCTGTGGCAAGAAGGAAGCGGCAGCGGATTCGACCCCGCCTGCCACTGGAACAGCTACTGTTCAACCGGCGGCCACGGAGGTAAAACAGGAACTGTCATCTGTGCAGCAAGCGCTCAAAAGCGGTTCCTATGATAATGCTGCCGCCGAACTCTTGCGGATGCGCGCCGCGGGCCGGAACTTCTCCCAGCAAGACGCCGCCGCCTATCGCGAAGCGCTTTCGGAAGCTTATAGCCGAGCCCTCGAGGCAGCCGCCAAAGGTGACGCCAAAGCCGCGGCGGCCGTGCAAATGATCCGCGCGTCCGGTGGCCGATAATGCAAATTGCGCGCCCAGCTGCTTGCGGATACTTTTCAGCAATGGCGAAGTCGAAGCGCGAATTCTGAACGAAGCATCCGGGCCTGGTGTGGTCAAATCCGGACGCAGACGATTCAATCCATATCCGAGCGGCGCTGCTGAGACCTCGTTTTGATCGTCTTCTGGCGATAGCCGTGGAATTCAGTCTGGAGCGTCTGAATTGGGAGTGGCACGAATTGCAGACCGAACCGGCCCCCGAGGTTCGGCGTGCTAGTAAGTCCGTCGCACGCATTCTGAACAATATCGAAAAGGGGCTTATCCTTGCTTCCACTCGAAACTGACAAAGTCTGGAGCTTTCTCAAAGAGCAGCCTGCATTGTCAGGTTTCGTTCTCGTCGGTGGCTCTGCGCTTGCGCTTCGAATCAATCATCGCAGAAGCGAGGACCTCGATCTGGCATATTTGGAGCCTCAGTTACCGCGGCTGCAGATCGAGGCATTGCTGCGGATTGCATCAAATGTTCATTTGGATTTTCAGAGGAACGATGACGAAAGCGCGCTTGATCAGTTCGTTCAGGCGGGCCTCGACTTGCATGACTACCAGCAGAATTATGTGGCGAATGGGACCGTAAAGGCTTCCTTTTTTGTGGCAGACAATGCCCTCATCAAGGTCTTGGCGTTCATTCCGGAATCGAAAGTGCGCGTGGCAACGCTGGCCGAGCTTTTCAAGTCCAATTTCAGGAAGTGCAGCAGTTCCGCGCTGGCGCGTTGCCTCACTCTTGCCCTTTGTGAAATTGAAGCGTTCTGCTGGAAGGTTCTTCATCCGCCCGCCTCACTTCGCCGTGAACACCTTGGGTTTGAAATCGCGAGGCAGTCTCAGCAGCTTGAAATTCTCGTCTGCGGCCGTCGCGAGGTAAAGGCCCTCGTTCACCACTCGGCTGGCTAGCGCCCCACGGACATCCACCGCCGCAATAATGCCGTAAAGCTTCATCTCGCGGTAAAGCGGAAACCAATCGAAAAACTTGCGGAACTTTTTCAACGATTTCTGCAACTCCTCCAGGTTCAACTCGCTCTTGATCTCCACGCAATAGACTTCTTGGTGTACACCGTTGCGGACGCCAATCAAATCATACTCATCGGCAAACCCGCCTCGCGCGGGCTTGGCGCGACGAGCAAAATTGTCGGCATGAAATCGGGTCAGCAAAATCTTCTCCATCGACTCGAAAGCCAAGCCCTCCGTGAATGAGCCAAACTTGTTGCCCAGGCCGCCGAGATTTTTGGTAACCCGCCGCAAGGTTTCTTCCGTCCGGCGTTGGGCGGCTTCTGTGTTGTCCGCCATCCGGCGAAGGGCTTCTTCGGTCTTAGCGTGATCTTCGGCCTGTCGTTTTGCCAAGTCGGCCAAAAGTGCTTTTAACTCAGCGTCGCTCACGCAAACAAAACTAGTTCCACCAGACTTGGCAATCAAGCCCTACTGTCCGGACGAAGGACGGGCTGCTACATCTGCGCGCTAACTTTATCTCCGAACTGCGAGCACTTGATTTCCGTTGCTCCATCCATCAAACGGGCGAAATCATAAGTGACGCGCTTTGAAGAAATCACGCTTAATTTAAGCCTTTGAGGATATTGATTTAACGCAAGTCGGACGCGTCGCTTAGCCGGGCAGCATTTCGTTTTATGGTCCCACGACCTCCCACGCGGGCCCAGGTGAGGCGGGGTTTACCGTTGGCGCTGAAGTGCGGTTGATTCCATTCATGAACCAGATCACGAGGGTCCCATCCGTTTGGTTCTGGAAAAGCAAATCCGGCTGCCCATCCCGATTCCGATCGACTACGCTCTTCAAGCGCAAACGAGGGTCGCCCGAATTTGAAGGCACTAACCAAAAATCTTCCGCCACGAAGTTGTTCAGATACCAGACCGCCAAGTCTCCATTGGAGTGCTGAAAGACCAGGTCTGCTTTTTCGTCCCCGTTAAAATCTCCGGCCCCAGCAATGCTCCAGTGCTCATCCGTTCCGCTGTTCGGTGAAAGCGCGGCCAAGCCCACGCGAGTGCTGCCGTGCATGAGCCAAACCTTGATCGCTCCGTCGAGTCGTTGCAATATGATGTCTGGATGACCGTCGCCATTCAAATCGGCCACCGCTCTTGCCCTCCAATCCGAACTGTCCGGCTGGCTCGGATCAACCAATGCGGCGGAGCTATAGACTGTGCCGTCCATGTACCAGACCGCCAGTGTCCCATTGGCATGCTGAAAGAGCAGGTCTGGCTTTTGATCCTGATTGAAGTCGCCGCTCGCAGCAATCCCGTCCGATTTCACGGCCAAACTGTGGAACTCCCCTGCCGCGACAAGGACCACGCCAGAAAGCCCCCCAGGCACATTGATCTGGCCTTTGGAATTGTCGCCCCAAGCCACGACCGTGCCGTCGCCTTTCAACGCTAAATTGTTCTTTCGGAGCGGTGGGGATTGAAACAGAGGTTGATGGCCGGGGCAATGTTGAAATTCGGACGGCAAGCAGGGCGGAGGAGCTGGATGGTGAGTTTCGTTTCTGAGCAGCCGGGGCTCAAAATTTGATTCTATTTTTAGCGAGGATCGCGCATGCTTTCCTTCATTATGAACGCGGTGGAAACTACAGGAGTCGTGGACGCGCAACGGCAGCTTCATCTGGATCAGCCGCTGCCAGTCGCAGGACCAAGCCGCGTCCGGGTCATCGTTCTGTTTCCTGAAAGCGATGAGATCTCGGAGTCAGACTGGCTGAAAGCGGCGACCGCGAACCCCGCGTTCGACTTTCTCAGAGAGACAGGCGAGGACATTTACACTCCTACCGACGGCAAGTCATTCCGTGACCAGGGGTAAGGTCATTCTGGTGCCGTTTCCGTTCGACGATTTGTCTGCGGCGAAGGTGCGCCCGGCCGTTTGCTTGACCGAACCGATCGGCGCGCATCGGCACGTTGTGGTCGCCTTCATCTCCAGCCAGCTTCCCTCCAGTCCGCTGCCCAGTGATCTTGTTTTGCTTCGTCAGGACCCGGATTTTGCGGCCACTGGCTTGCGCGTGACCTCCACTTTGAGGTTGCATCGATTGATAACTTTGAGCGCGGGACTGATCCAGCGTGAGTTGGGCGAGTTATCACCCGCCTGCCGGACGGATGTGGCCTCCAAGATCGCGGCGCTTTTCGGCCTCGGGTAAACAAGGTGCATCGCTTCATTGGGCAGTCCGAGACTTGTTCATTTCGCCGTGAACACTTTTGGTCTGAAACCGCGCGGAGGCCTGGCCAGCTTGAAGTTCTCGTCGCTGGCCGTGACCAAGTACAGCCCCTCGTGATGGACGCGGTCCGCCAGCGCACCCCGCACGTCCACCGCCGAAAGGATGCCGTAGAGTTTCATGCCCCGGTATTGCGGAAACCAATCGAAGAACTCTTGGAACTTCCTCAGCGATTTCTCCAATTCTTCCGCGTTCAGCTCGCTCTTGATTTCCACACAGAAGACCTCGCGGTGACGACCGTTGCGGACGCCGACCAGATCGTACTCCTGGGCAAACCCGCCTTTGGCTGGCTTGGCCCGCCGGGAGAAGTTGTCGGCGTGAAATCGTCTCCGGAGAATCTTCTCCATCGATTCAAAGGCCAAACCTTCGGTAAATGAACCGAATTTGTTGCCCAGGCCGCCGAGTTGCCGGGTGACCTGGCGCAGAGTCTCCTCCGTCTTGGCGTGTTGCTTGGCCAAGTCAGCGACCAAGCTTTTTAACTCCTCATCCGTCATATTCGCAGATTATCTTGAGCAGCCTTCACCGTCAACCGCCAGGCCGCGCGAGGCGCATCCCTAAGTTGTTTGTCGGCACGGGACAATCGTAGCGGCCGGGCATCCTGCCTGCCTTAGAGCCGAGGCATCCTGCCCGGCGGATCACGCGCACGCACTAACGCAGCCTCCTCGTTTCAAGCGTTGCTCCGGGCGGCAAGATGCACGCCCTCTATGGCAGGCAGGATGCCCGCCGCTACTGACAACTTCGGGATGCGCTGTAGAAACGTGAAAGGCCGAGAGCATTTGAAATTTGAAACCGGTCCAGTCCCTGAGGGACACGCTTAATAACCGTGTTTGTTACCCTCCTCGAAAATCGCTTTTCTCGGTTTGGCGCACTTCAAAGCCAAAAAACTTGTTTGCGACTCGAGCGTTTTGCCTCGACGTTGGTTGAAACTCGCGTTTATTGATCCAGGCTAAGTGCTAAAGCAATGCACACTGAATCGACAGTTTTGGCGCGCGCACAGACTCGATCGCTCCGGAGCGTTCCTATTCTTTAGACCAGAGGAATAATTAGCGTGCATTAGTTTCCTGGGACCCAACAGCTCATGGTTTTCACGACTCAGATATTTGTCTTCTATTTTCTGCCGCTGTTTCTGCTGGTCTATTACAATCTTCCGTTTCGCTGGCGCAATCTCTGGATCACGGTGGCCAGTTATTTGTTTTACGGGTGGTGGGAGCCGTGGTTCGCCAGTCTGATGTTTTTCACCACCGTTCTGGATTTCTTTTGGGGCAAATTCATCACTCGGCCTGGCGCCACGCGATTTCAGCAAAAGCTCGCGGTCATCGCCTGCGTGGTGACAAATCTGAGCTTCCTCGGATTTTTCAAGTATTACATGTTCGCTGCCGAGACGATGAACCAGATTCTCGCGGCGGTCGGCGCTAATCAATTCCGCGTGCTGCAGGTGATTTTGCCGATTGGCATTTCATTTTATACGTTTCATTCCCTGACTTACATCATCGATTTGTACCGAGGGCACGCCACGCCTGCGAAGTCATTCTCCGTCTTTTCGGCATTCGTGGCGCTGTTTCCTGATCTGGTCGCCGGGCCGATCATCCGTTACAAGACGCTCGCCGCGCAGTTGCACGAGCGCGAACACACGGTGGCGCGATTTTCCTCTGGCGTGGCTATTTTTATCGTTGGATTTGCGAAGAAGATTCTGCTCGCTAATCCGTGCGGCTTGGTGGCGGACGCTGTGTTCAATGCAGACAATCCGCACGCGCTCGATGCTTGGGTCGGAGCGCTGGCTTATGCCTTCCAAATCTACTTCGATTTTTGCGGTTACTCGGACATGGCGGTGGGGCTCGGACGAATGCTCGGGTTCGAGTTCTTGAAAAACTTCGACGCGCCCTACCGTGCGGAAAGCATCACGGATCTTTGGCGGCGCTGGCATATTTCGTTGTCGAGCGTCTTGCGGGACTATTTGTACATTGCGCTCGGCGGCAACCGCAAAGGAGAAGGGCGCACCTACTTCAATCTAATCGTCGTGATGCTGCTTGGAGGCTTGTGGCACGGAGCGAAATGGAATTTTGTGTTGTGGGGCGCTTTCCACGGCGTGCTTCTGGCCCTGGAGAGATGGCGGGGCAAACGGAGCCTTTATGACGTGCTGCCACGTCCGGGCAGGATCGCTCTGACGTTCCTGCTGATGTTGCTCTCCTGGGTTTTGTTTCGGGCGGACAATCTCACTGCGGCGATGGAGTGCTTTCGAGCGATGTTCGGTTTCGGTTCGGCTGGGAGCGTCGCACCGTTGCTTGGCGCCATGATTTACACGCCATATCATCTGCTCATTTTGGTCCTTTGCGCTGTGTTTGTGTTCCAGCCATTGCAAGCTCATGACTGGGCGCTTTCGCCGGTGACGTGGGGACGGACCGCTTTGTTGGCGCCACTCTTTGTCTTGTCGCTCGTAGCGATGTTCTCGCAGGCCTTTAATCCTTTCCTCTATTTCCAGTTCTAAGCGGCCTATGAACATCCGTAATCCTCAGTGGTTTTTGATCCTGATTTTTCTTGGGATTCTTGTCAGCGTGCCATTGATCCAAACGGTGATCGAGGCTCCCCAGGACGATGGAATCAAAGCATTCGAAGTGTTCAGCCAGGCGCCGACTGCGGCGAATTTGCGCGCTTATGAAAGAAGCATGGAAGCAGCCAGTTGGGCGGCGCAAGTGAGCCGGCGCTGGCTTCAGTTCGCCCAGTTCCGATGGTTTAAGGACGGTGGAGAAAAGGCGATCATCGGACGTTCGGGATGGTATTTTTACAAACCCGGGCTGAACTACATGCTCGCTCGCCGCGAAAGACCGAAAACGGCCAGCGCGACGAATGATCCGTTCGCGGCCATTATCGATTTTCGTGATCAACTCGCCGCGCGCGGCATCCGTCTTTTGCTCCTGCCAGTCCCAAACAAAGAGAGCATCTATCCGGACCAACTCACGTCGCGAGGCGAATCTTCTCCCGTCGTCATGGCGCGGCGCACCCGGGAATTATTGGAGAAGCTTCGCGCGGCGAACGTCGAAGTGATTGATTTGTTTAGAGAGTTTGGCGCGGCGCGGCAACAATTCGATTCGCCTCATCAACCTCCTCTGTATCTGGCGCAGGACACTCACTGGTCGCCGGCTGGCGTTGATCTGGCGGCGAAGGTGGTGGCGCGTCGTCTCAAGGAGTTGGGCTGGGTTCAGCTTGGTCATGTTGAGTACAACGAGCGATCCGCGCCCGTCCGGCGGTTGGGTGACATATTGCGAATGATGCAAGTCCCGCTAGTCGAGCGGCACGTCAACCCTGAAACCGTGCCTTGCGTGCAATTGATTCATCGCGATAACAACGAACCATACAAAGATGCTGCGAACGCTGAGATTCTCGTGCTGGGCGATAGCTTCATGCGAATTTACCAACAGGACGAACCGAAGGCGGCTGGGTTCATTGCGCACTTGGCCAAAGAACTCAAGCAACCGCTGATCTCGCTGGTCAACGACGGCGGAGGGTCCACGCTGGTGCGGCAGGAGCTGCGCGGACGCCCTGCTTTCCTCAAAGACAAAAAAGTCGTTCTCTGGGAGTTTGTCGAAAGGGACATTGGCCTCGGACTCGAAGGCTGGAGGCTCGTGCCGTTGCCAGCGCCAGTCTCGTCGGACCCTCCTGCGAGGAATTGAAGTTTTCGCCCCTTTCCAATTCTAGGCCCGGTCGTGTTGAGGTCTGCTCGCCTGGATGGAGAACACTGCCATGCCATCTGACGTCCGAACTGAACTGAATAACATTAACATTAGTTAGTTAGATCGGAGAGGGAGGCAGCGCTGTGACGCAATCACTGCCGGTCTGCGCCTTTACGGAGAATCAGGCGCCAAGCCTGCCACTTCGAGCCCGGCGCACGCACGCTAAGGAAGAGCCTGGTTATTATGGTGCCGGCGGAGGGGGTCGAACCCACACAGCCTTTCGGCTACTAGATTTTGAGTCTAGCGCGTCTGCCGATTCCGCCACGCCGGCTACCTTAATATAATTAACAGCAACTTACGATCGATAACGCCGCGGCCGATTGGCTTTGCGCCAGTTTTACGGCATGCAACGCGATGCAACCGGAAGTGCTGCTAGCACCATTGAATCTAAACAGCGTCATCATGGCGCGGGACAATATAGAAAGGTCTTCGACGCGCGCAAGCGTCGAATTCGAGGGCTTCGAGGGCTGTGGGAACGGAACGGCCGGTTCTATGTCCAGCTTACCGTTGAAGATCCTAACAGCGGGAAGAAACAGGCCCGGCGGGTGCCGCTGGAGGACGCCGAAACCGTTCCGAATTGCGCCAAAAGTTTTGTTACCCGGGAGGGGTTGAAATGAGTGGGGAAAAGATACGTTGCGCCAAAACTAACTGTTACCGTGGCTGGAATGGATAAAATAATGAGTCAGAGAACACGGAAAGAAGTTTTGAGCAAACTGAAGCGGCGTTACCCAAAGGCCGGTCCGGAGCACAAAAGGAAGCTGCTGGATCAGGCGCAGGAGTTGTTGGGG
>Ga0194132_10000099_pt1 | contig 159334 bp, 151 predicted proteins | sample TA2KigOf80mmetaG_FD_148612 | JGI IMG/M metagenome (GOLD analysis project Ga0194132, IMG submission 148612) | Freshwater microbial communities from Lake Tanganyika, Tanzania - TA2015054 Kigoma Offshore 80m | ecosystem: Environmental > Aquatic > Freshwater > Lake | place: Tanzania: Lake...
CTGCCCCAGAGGCTGGCGTAGAACAGGTCGCCGGCGTAGTCGAAGCTCGCCTGGATCGCCGGGTCGCCCTCGGTCTGAGAAATGCCGCGGAAGTCGTAGTCGGTGTAGACACCGACCGAAGCACTGACTTCGGCCCTGGCGGCCGCCGCAGCCAGCATCGCCGCGATGATGATCAGAAAACGCGCACGCATGTGATCCCCCCTTGAATGGTGGTCGAAGGCGCAACGCCCACGCCCGTGGCAGCGAGTCTAGTCCCGCCACAGCATCAGAAGCAATAAACGTGCCGGGGCAGCCCCTAGTTGAGCGGGATCGACCAGAACCTCGTGCGATCGGGATCGTGGGCGTGATAGACCTGCCCGATCGCATCGGGGTCATCCAGCGCCTGGACCGAGAGACGCGCCAGATCGGCGCGCCGGATCCAGCTCATTGCACCGGTATCGGGCGTCAGATACACACGACCCTGAGCTTCCTTCTCCAGGAGGCCGCCCGGCCGGATGATCGTGTAGGCGAGTCCGCTGGCGCGCAGGTAGTCCTCTGCGCGGGTCTTTTCGGGAAAGAGGTTCTTCAGGAATTGCTGCGCGACCCACGGCGCAGTATCCCAGGAGTCGCCCGCGCCGATCACGCTAACAAGGACGTAGCGGCTGACGCCGGCGGCCTTTGCCGCGTCGATGGCGTTGCGGTTGCCCTCGAAATCGGGGCGCGGCCCCTCGAGGGAACGGGCACCGAGAGTGGACACGACGGCGCGAATGCCGCCGCCGGCGAAGATCGCGGCGAAGTCCCCGGGATTCATCGCGTCGCCGCGGGCGATGCGCGCGCCCGTGGATTCGGCGTCGGCGGTTTTCGAATCCGGGCGCGCCAGCACGATCACGTCGTCGCCCCTGGCCCGCAGCAGCTTCACGATCTCGAGGCCCGTCGCGCGCGTGCCGCCGATCACCAGCACCGCGCCATTGCCCGGCTGCGTCGACACGGGCGCCAGGCCGGCGTCGGCCCGGTCAGGTTCGATGCCCGACACGACGATCCAGAGGATCGCGGCTGCGATGAGTCCGAGGAACATCTTTGTCTTTGGATACCGCATCGTATTTCGCTCGATCAGCGCGCGGCGTGGCACTCGATGCGCCGGCCCGCGATTTCACCGGTGAGCCCGCCGTCGTCCCAGGCGATGACGCCGTTGACGATCGTCGTCTGGACAGTGGAACGCAGCCGTGCGCCTTCCAGCGGCGACCAGGCGACCTTGTAGAGAATGTCCTCGCCGCGGACTTCGTTGGCGGCCTTCATGTCCACCAGCACGAGGTCTGCCCAGCAGCCTTCGCGCAGGTAGCCACGATCGCGGATGCCGAAGAGATCGGCAACAGAGTGGCTGGTCTTGCGCACGACCTGCTCGATGGTGAGTGTGCCATCGTGCACGTGCTCCAGGGCCAGCGGCAACGCGTGCTGCACGAGCGGCAAGCCGCTCGGCGCACGGAGGTAGGGCTGCTCCTTTTCGCGCAGAGTGTGCGGCGCGTGGTCGGTCGCAACGATATCGAGTCGATCCTCGGCAACGGCGCGCAACAGCGCCTGACGGTCGGCGGCAGTCTTGATCGAGGGGTTGCACTTGATCAGGTTGCCGAGCTCGGCGTAGTGGGAATCGTCGAACCACAGGTGGTGTACGCAGGCCTCGCCGGTGATGCGCTTGCCGGATACGGGTCCCGGCGTGAACAGCCCGAGTTCCTTCGCCGTCGTCAGGTGCAGCACATGCAGGCGCGCGTCGTAACGACGCGCGAGCCCGACGGCGAGCGAAGACGAGCGATAGCAGGACTCCTCGTCGCGGATCAGCGGGTGCGCCGATACCGGCACGTCGTCGCCGTATTGCTCGCGCAGCCGCTGCTCGTTGGCGCGGATGAGGGTCGAGTCCTCGCAGTGCGTGGCTATCAGCAGGGGGCACTCGGCGAATATCCGCTCCAGTGTGACCGGATCGTCCACCAGCATATTGCCGGTCGATGCGCCCATGAACACCTTGACGCCGCAGGCCTGCTCGGGACGCAGCGCGCGTATCTCCTCGATGTTGTCGTTCGCAGCACCGAACCAGAACGCGTGGTTGGCACGGGCACGGCCTGCGGCTGCGAGGTACTTGTCGGCCAGTACCGTGCGGATCACCGCGTTCGGAACGGTGTTTGGCATGTCCATGAAGCTGGTGATGCCGCCGGCCACGGCTGCAGCCGACTCGGTCGCGATATCGCCCTTGTGGGTCAGGCCCGGTTCGCGGAAATGGACCTGGCTGTCGATCATGCCGGGCAGCAGGTGCATGCCCCTGGCGTCGATCACTCGATCGGCCGCCTGCCCCGCGAGTCCGAAGCCGATGCGCTCGATGCGCCCGGCCCGAACGAAAACATCGCCTTCGGTCACGCTGCCCTCGTTGACCAGCCGCGCGTTGACGATGAGCAGTGATGTGTCAGTCATAGGGAAGCGTAGCGGTCGGTGGCGCTGACGAGTTCGTGCACAGTACCGGGTTCGAAGGCTGAATGCCCGGCATCGTGCACGATGCGCAGCTCCGCCGCCGGCCAGGCGCGATGCAGGTCCCAGGCGGAGGTCATCGGGCAGACGACATCGTAACGACCCTGCACGATGACGCCGGGGATTCCCTTCAGTTTCGGCACGTCGCGCAGTATCTGGTCCGGCGAGTCCAGGAATCCGCCGTGCACGAAGTAATGAGCCTCGATCCGCGCGAGCGCCAGCGCGAAGGCATCTGCGCCGAAGCGGCCGACGGTCTTCTCCGACACCAGCAGGTGGCTGGTCGCGCCCTCCCAGATGGACCAGGCGCGGGCTGCGGCCTTCGCAACCACGGGATCATCGCCGGTCAGCCGCCGGTAAAAGGCAGAGAGCAGGTCGCCCCGCTCCTGGGCAGGTATGGGCTCGAGATACTGCTCCCAGCGGTCGGGGAAGATCTCGCTGGCACCGTGCTGGTAGAACCAGGCGAGTTCCGCTGGCCGCAGCATGAAGATCCCGCGCAGCACCAGGGCCTTCACCCGCTCGGGGTGGGTCTCGGCGTAGACCAGCGACAGCGTGCTGCCCCATGAGCCGCCGAAGACGACCCACCGGTCGATCCCGAGTTCGCGACGCAGCTGCTCGATGTCCGCGACCAGGTGCGGGGTCGTGTTCTCCCGCAGCTCGGCATACGGCGTGCTGCGACCGCAGCCACGCTGGTCGAACAGCACGATGCGATAGCGTTCCGGGTCGAAAAAGCGCCGTGCCGACACATCGGCACCGCCGCCGGGCCCGCCATGGACGAAGACAACGGCATTGCCCGCCGGATTGCCGCACTCCTCGAAATACACCTCGTGCAGCGCGGACACGCGCATCATGCCCGAGCGGTAGGGCTCGATTTCCGGATACAGGCTCCGGAGTCCGGCAGCGCGTACGGCATGCGGTGACATTGCTGCGCAGTATAACGGCAGCTTCAGTGCCGGGCTTCGGGCAGACGCTGCTAGAATCGCCGACGACATCGGACTTGCCTTTCAGACGCCGAACCATGCGAACCGCCGCCGCCCTGCTCCTTCTTGCCGCAGCAACCACCCACGCGAAGGACGTCGATATCCCGTTCCACCGCGAGGTCCTGGACAACGGCCTGACACTGGTCGTGCACGAGGACCGGCGCACGCCGATGGTGGAAGTCAGCATCTGGTACCACGTCGGCTCGAAGAACGAAGTGCGTGGCCGTACGGGTTTCGCGCACCTGTTCGAGCACCTGATGTTCCAGGGCACCGAGAACTATCGCGGCGAAATCATGAACGCGCTCGAGGACCTCGGGTCGCCGGAGTTCAACGGCACGACCTGGCTCGATCGCACCAACTATTACCAGACCGTGCCGAAGAACGCGCTCGACAGCGTGCTGTGGCTCGAGTCGGACCGCATGGGACACTTCATCGGCGCGGTCACCCAGCCGGTGCTCGATGAGCAACGCGGTGTCGTCCAGAACGAGAAGCGCCAACGGCAGAACCAGCCCTACGGAAAAGTCTACGCGCAGGTGCAGGCGGGCCTGTTTCCGCCCGAGCATCCGTATTCCTGGGAAACCATCGGCTCGATGGAAGACCTCAATGCCGCGTCGCTGGACGACGTGCGCACCTGGTTCGAGACCTGGTACGGGCCGAACAACGCGGTGCTCGTCATCGCCGGAGACATCGACACGAAGGACGTCGTCGCCAGGGTCAAGCACTACTTCGGCGATATTCCCGCGCGCGACACGCCTGCCCGGCCGGAAGCCTGGATACCCAGGCTCGCCGCGACAAAGCGCATCGCGATGACCGATCGCGTGCCCCAGCCGCGTCTCTTCATGTCGTGGACGAGCCCGCCGTGGGGCAGCGAAGGCGCGCATCACATGGCGATGGCAGTGGCCATACTCGCGGGCAACAAGAACTCGCGCCTTTATCAGCGACTCGTATACCGCGACCAGCTGGCCACCGACGTGGAACTCGATGCCACGGCGTTCGAGATTTCCGGCATCACGAGTTTCGAAGCCTCGCCGACGCCGGGAGTGGAGCTGGCGAAGATGGAGGCCGTGGTGCGCGAAGAGATCGAGCGCTTCGCCCGCGGCGGGCCGACGCGGCGGGAGATCGAGCGGGTCCGTGCCGAGGCGCGCGCATGGTTCCTGCGCAGCATCGAGCGCATCGGCGGCAACAGCGGCAAGGCGGCAACGCTCGCGGAAAGCGAGGTCTACGGCGGCCGGCCGGACGCCTGGAAGGACGAGATGGCGGCCATCGAGTCGGCATCCGCGGACGACCTGAAGCGGATCGTCGCGGAGTGGCTCACCGGCCCCGCGCTGGTCGTCGAGGTGCAGCCGGCGCAGGAATCGAAAGTTGCCGCGACTGGCGCCGATCGCACCGGCGGATTGCCCAGGCCCGGGCCGGCGCCGTCCGTGGGATTTCCGGCGGTGGAAAGCCGCACGCTGGGTAACGGCCTGAAGTTGCTGCTCTCTCCCCGCCCGGGCAGCGGGCTGGTCGAGCTGCGGCTCGTGGTCGAAGGCGGCTACGCGACCGATCCGATGCCGTTGATGGGCGTCGCGAACGTCACCCTGGCCATGATGGATGAGGGCACGACGAGCCGCGACGCGCTCGAGATCAGCGACGAACTCGCGCTGCTTGGAGCCAACCTCGGCACCGGCGCACAGCTGGATACCTCCAGCATCAGCCTGTCCGTGCCCGGCACCGCGCTGCCTGGGGCGCTGGAGATCATGGCTGATATAGCGCGCAACCCGTCCTTCCCGCAGAGCGAACTGGACCGGCTGCGCGGTCTGTTCGAGGCGGCGCTGAAACAGGAAAAAACCCGGCCCACGTCGATGGGCCTGCGCGTGCTGCCGCAGCTGCTGTTCGGCCGCGGGCACGCGTACGCCCGGCCGCTCACGGGTACTGGCACTGAGGCCACGCTCGCCGCCATCCGCCGCGAGCACATCGTCGAGTTCCACCGGACCTGGTTCCGGCCCAACTGCGCGACGATCGTCGCTGCCGGCGACACGACGTTGGCCGAGCTCGGCCCGCTCGTCGAGCGCGCCTTCGGTGGCTGGCAGCCAGGCGAGGCGACGCCGCCCGTCATCGGACCACCGCGGCCGGCGGCCGGCAATACGTTGTACCTGCTCGACCGGCCAGGCGCCGAGCAATCGGTGATCTTCGCCGGTCAGACGCTGCCGGGCCGCGACAGCCCGGGCGATTTCGCGCTCCAATTCCTGAATAACGCATTCGGCGGCCAGTTCTCTTCACGACTGAACATGAACCTGCGCGAAGACAAGCATTGGTCCTACGGTGCGTTCAGCATCGTGGCCGACACGCGCGGGGCGCGGCCGTTCTTTGCCTACGCCCCGGTGCAGACCGATCGCACCGCCGAGTCGCTGGCCGAGGTCCGCCGCGAGTTCGCCGACATCCTCGCCGCGCGGCCGGTGGGCGACGAGGAGTTCGCGCGCATCCAGCGCAACGAGGTGCTGGCACTCACCGGCCGCTGGGAGACCAACGCTGCTGTGGTCGGATCGCTGGCAGAGAGCGTGCGGTTCCGGCTCGCGGATGACTACTGGCAGCGCTACGGGGAGCGGCTGGCAGCTGTCACGGCCGAGGATGTCCGAAGCGTTGTCGGGAGCGAGCTGAAGCCCGATGACCTCGTGTACGTCATCATCGGCGACCGCAGCAAGATCGAACCGGGATTGAAGGCTGCCGGGTTCGGCGATATCCGCGCCATCGACGCCGACGGCGAAATCCGCTGACGGTGACACCGACACCCGGGGGCTGGTTCTACGGCTGGCTGATCGCCGGTATCGCGCTGGTCGTCTATTTCTTCACCAACGGGCTGTCGATCTTCGTCCCGCAGAATCTTGCGCCACGCCTGATGGAGACCTTCGGCGTGACTGCGGCCGAGGTCGCACGCACGTCGCTCATCACTTTCGGCGTGACGGCTGTCGTCGCACCGTTCGCCGGCACGCTGGTCGACCGCCTGGGCGTGCTGCGCGTCCTCAAGTCCGGGCTCGTTCTTCTCGGACTCGCCTTCCTGGCCTATCCGTTCGCGCGCAGCATCAGTGATCTCTACATCCTGCACGCCGTACTCGGCGTCGGGCTGGCGCTGGCCGGGTTGCTCGTCAACGTCGTGCTGCTCTCGCGCTGGTTCATCGTCCGGCGGGGGCTGGTCGTGGGAGCGCTCGCTGCCGGTTCGAGCCTTGCGGGCGCGATCCTGCCGCTGGCGATCGCGCCCTGGGCCACCGATCCCGATACCGGCTGGCGTTACGGCTACGGGGCGCTCGCCGTCGCGTTCTGGGTGCTGGCGGCGCTGCCGGGCTTCCTGCTCCTGCGGGAGAGTCCCGCGAGCGTCGGCCAGACGCCGGATGGACAGGCGCAGACTGCTGCAGTTGCGAACGATACGACCGGCGTCGGTCTCGGTCGCGCCCTCGGCAGCCGCACGCTCTGGTGCCTTGCGCTGGGCTCGGCCTGCCTGTGGTTCTCGATCCAGGCCATCACCAGCCAGCTCACGATCTTCCTCGAGCAGGAGGTCGGCTACTCGCCGCTGGAGGCCACCGAACTGTACTCGACGGTGTTCCTGCTCAGCTTCTTCGGCAAGTTCCTGTATGGCGCCGTGAGCGACCGGTTTGCAAAGCGGCATGTGATGCTCGCCGCCAGCCTGACGCTGCTGGCCAGCTGCTTCTTCCTGTTCGAACCCGCAACGCCGCTCGCCCTGACGACGAATCCCGACCGCCTGCTGGCGTTTGCGTTGCTCTTCGGCCTGGGGTTCGGCGGCAGCTTCACGATGATCCAGCTCACCGTGGTCGAGAGTTTCGGCCAGCGGGACCTGGGCAAGATCCTCGGCATCGTCATCTTCGTCGATGCGCTGGGTGGCGCCAGCGGCCCCGCCGTGGCAGGACAGCTGGCGACCAGCGACGGCAGCTATCTCGGGCCCTTCCTGCTGGTCACGGTCGTGGCCCTGATCGCGGTGGTGAACGTTCTCTGCATCCGGCCTGTCCGGGCGTCTTGATTAGGCGCGCGACGCAGGCAAAATACCGCCGCTCCGAGACAGAGGACGCTGCATGATCCGAGCCGAATCGCTGACCCGCCGCTACGGGCCGCTGACCGCGGTCGACAACCTGAGCTTCATCGTCCAGCCGGGCGAGGTGCTGGGCTTCCTCGGCCCGAACGGCGCAGGCAAGACGACCACTATGCGGATGATCGCCGGGTTCGTGCCGCCGACTTCCGGTCGCGCCGAAATCTGCGGCTACTCCGTCGAGGAGCAGTCGCTCGAGGCCCGGCGGCGCATCGGATACCTGCCTGAGGGAGCACCGTCCTACGGGGAAATGTCGGTACGCGATTTCCTGCAGTTCGTCGCACGCGTGCGCGGCCTGCGCGGCGACCGGCTGAAGGTCAGGGTCGACGATGTCATCGGCAGGCTGGAACTTGCCGGTGTGCTGGATCAGCGCATCGAAACCCTGTCGAAGGGGTTCCGCAGACGGGTCGGACTGGCCCAGGCCATAGTCCACGACCCGCCCGTACTCATCCTGGACGAGCCGACCGACGGACTCGACCCCAACCAGAAGCACCAGGTACGCCAGCTCATCGGCACGATGGCGCGCGACAAGATCATCGTGATCTCCACCCACATCCTCGAGGAAGTCGACGCCGTCTGCACCCGCGCGATCATAATCGCGGCGGGGCGCATCGTCGCGGACAAGACGCCCGAACAGCTGGCGCGTGATTCGCGCTATCACAATGCGGTCACGTTGCGCGTCGAGAAGGCGTCACTCGTGCGGGACATGGCCGCGGAGCTGCGCGGCCTGGAGCAGGTCGCCAGCGTGGACATCGTCGAGGCGACGCGAACGCTCACCGTTTTCCCTAAAGCCGGTGCCAGTGTCTTCGCGGACGTGTCCGCGCTCGCGACGAGCCGCGGCTGGTCGCTGCAGCAGCTGACGCTGGAGAACGGCCGGATGGACGAGGTGTTTCGCCGCATCACCACGGAAGCTGCGACGAAAGGGGCCGCCTGATGGACGGGGTACGCATCATCGCCAGTCGCGAGTTCGCGGCGTATTTCGCGACACCGCTGGCCTACGTGTTCATCGTCATCTTCCTGGCGTTGATGGGCGTGTTCACGTTCTACCTGGGCGGCTTCTTCGAGCGTGGCCAGGCGGACCTGCTGCCGTTCTTCAACTTCCACCCGTGGCTCTACCTGTTCCTCGTCCCGGCCATCTCGATGCGGCTGTGGGCCGAAGAACGCAAGTCGGGGAGCATCGAGCTCCTGATGACGCTGCCGGTGACGACCACCGACGCCGTGATCGGCAAATTCGCCGCGGCCTGGGCGTTCACGGCAATCGCCCTGGCGCTCACCTTTCCGATCTGGATCACGGTCAACTACCTGGGCGATCCCGACAACGGGGTCATCGCCGCCGCCTACCTGGGCAGCCTGCTGATGGCCGGCGCTTTCCTCGCCATCGGGTCGTGCATATCGGCAGCGAACCGCAACCAGGTCGTGGCGTTCATCATCACGCTGGTGGTGTGCTTCGTCTTCCTGCTCGCCGGGTTCCCGCTGGTACTCGATTTCTTCAGCGGCTGGGCACCCCAGGCGGTGGTCGACACCATCGCTGGCCTGAGCTTCCTGCAGCACTTCAATGCCATCAGCAAGGGCGTCGTCGACCTGCGCGACGTCGTGTACTTCCTGGTCGTGATCGGCACCTGGCTCTACGCCACGGCCGTCGTGCTCGACCTGAAGAAAGCCGATTGAGGTATCCCACGTGACGGGTTCCACACGCTCGACCTTCGGTCGCCTGGGCCTGCTTGCCCTGGCGGTGCTTTTCATCGTCGCGGTCACGCTTTCGAACCGCATTCTGCGCGGTGCGCGGCTCGATCTCACCGAGAACCAGCTCTACACGCTGTCTGAGGGCACGGTGCGCGTACTGGGCGCGATCGAAGAGCCGCTCAACCTCTACTTCTTCTATTCGGACAAGGCCACGACGGACATTCCCTACCTGCGCTCCTACGCGGATCGGGTGCGGGACACGCTGCGGGAGTTCTCGCAGCACGCGCAGGGCAGGATCACGGTGACCGAGGTCGATCCCATCCCGTTCTCGGACGAGGAGGACCAGGCCACGCAATTCGGCCTGCAGGGCGTGCGCCTCGACAACTCGGCAGATGCCGTGTTCATGGGCATTGCCGGCGCGAACAGCGTCGGCGACGACGAGATCCTGCCGTTCCTGGATCCCGGCAAGGAAGCGCTGCTCGAGTACGAACTGGCGAAGCTGGTCTACTCGCTCGCCAACCCGAAGCGGCCCGTCGTGGGTTTGTTGTCGAGCCTGCCGATGAACGCTGGCTTCGATCCGATGACGCAGCAGGTGCGCCAGCCCTGGACGATCACCAGCCAGCTGCGCCAGCTCTTCGAGCTGCGCGAGCTGCAGGCGAGCGCTGCCGCAATCGCCGACGACGTGCAGGTGCTGATGGTCGTGCACCCGAAGGGATTGCCGGAAAGCGCGCTCTACGCGATCGACCAGTTCATCCTGCGCGGCGGACGCGCAATCCTGTTCGTCGATCCATGGTGCGAGGCCGACCCCGGCGCCGGCGACCCGATGAACCCGGCAGGGGGGATGGCCAGCGGCGGGCGCAGCTCCAGTCTCGACCGGATCTTCGGAGCCTGGGGCATCGCCGTGGGCACGGACAATTTCGTGGGCGACGACGGCTACGCGCTGCAGGTCTACAGCCCGCAAGGTCAGCCGGTGCGCGACATCGGCTATGCAGGCATCGACAACACTGGCATCGACCAGGACGATGTCGTGACGGCCGGGCTGTCGCTCCTGCATCTCGGCTACGCCGGCGCGATCACCCGCAGTGAAAACGCCCCTGCCGCCGTGACGCCGCTCGTCCGTTCGAGCGAAATCGCCGGCACCGTCGGCACGGCGGCGCTCGGGTTCATGAGCGACCCCGCGCTGTTGCGCCAGGGCTTCAAGCCGACCGGCGAGCGCTATACGCTCGCGGCCAGGATCACCGGTGATGTGCCGAGCGCATTCGCGGCCGGTCCGCCGGGTGGCGCCAGCGCCGGCGAAAAGGGGCATCTGGCCAAGGCCGCGAAAGCGATCAACGTCGTCGTCGTGGCCGACGCGGACCTGCTCGCCGACCGCATGTGGGTCCGTGCGCAGGACTTCTTCGGCCAGCGCGTTGCGAGCGCGTTCGCCAACAACGGCGATTTCGTCGTCAGTGCCATAGACAATCTCCTCGGCAGCAGCGACCTGATTGGCATACGCGGCCGGGCGAAGTTCTCGCGGCCGTTCAAGGTCGTCGAGGAACTCCGGCGGGGCGCCGAGGACAAGTTCCGGGTAACTGAGGAACAGCTGAAGCAGGACCTCGACGAGACCGAGCGGAAGCTCGGCGAACTGCAGGCCAGCCGCCAGGACGGCAATGCCCTCATCATGAGCCCGGAACAGGAAAAGGAAATCGAGGCCTTCCGCGAGAAGCGCGCGACGATCCGTCGCGAGCTGCGCTCCGTGCAACGCACGCTCGATCGTGACATCGAGCGGCTCGGCAATCTGCTGAAGGCGGTCAACATAGGCCTCGTGCCGCTGCTCATCACGATAGTGAGCATAGTCGTGCTGATCGCACGCCGTCGCAGCCGGGGTGGCGCGGCATGAGCCAACGCACGCTCCTCGCCCTGCTGGCGACGCTCGCGGTGCTGGCCGCGCTTGCCATTGCGGTTTCGCTGTCGGAGCGCCAGGTTGAATCCGGCACGGGCTCGCTGCTGCTGCCGGACCTCAAGGCCGGTTTGAACGACATCGAGCGTATCGTCGTGCGCACGGGCGGGGAGAAGGTCGTCGCCACACTCGTTCGCGCCAGGGACGGCTGGACCGTGACCGAGCAACAGGACTACGCTGCCGACATCGGCAGGATCCGCAAGCTGTTGCTCGCGCTTGCCGAGGCGAAAATTCTCGAGGAGAAGACATCCAACGCCGAGCTCTACGACCGCTTGAAGGTCGAGGACATTGCGCTCGCGACAGCCGGCGGCGTTGAAGTAGAACTGGCCAAGGGCAGTTCGTCGACGAAGGTCATCATCGGTCGCGTGCAGGGCGCGGGCGAGCGCTACTACGTACGGCGCTCCGGCGAGAAGCAGAGCTGGCTGGTGAAGGGCAACCTGGATGCAGCCCGGGAAGCGAGCGGCTGGGTCGACAAGACGATCACCGACGTCGCGACGGAACGCATTCAGGCAGTGCGCATCGACTTCCCGGATGGCAGCGCGACGCAGCTCGTGCGGCCCGCCGACGGCTCCGTCGGTCTGAACCTTGCCGAGCTGCCCAAGGGACGCGAACTGGCCTGGCCCGGTGTCGCCAACGCCATCGGCGGTGCTCTGGCCGACTTGAGCTTCGACGCCGTCGAGCCCGCCGCCAAATTCGACCCGGACTCAGCCAAGCCGATCACAGCGCGCTTCGAGACCAACGATGGCCTGGTCATCGTGGCCGAGACCTGGAAGCTCGCCAGCGGCGAGCGCACACGGTTCCGCGCCAGCGGCGATGAGAAAGCAGCGGCCGAAGCCGAGCGCATCAACACGCGAGTCGGGGCCTGGGTCTACGCGCTGCCCGACTACAAGCTTGATCACTTCACCAAGCGCCCCGACGACCTTCTGGCCCCCTAGGTGCCGGGTCGCAGCTTCGCAGCTTTCGCCCGGCGAAAGCTGCGAAGCTGCGACCCGGCACCTAGGGGCAGGCTGAGAGGCTGTTCACCCATGCGCTGAGCAATGCCTCGCCGTCGTCGTCTACGAGGGTGGAACCGAGTGGCGGCATGCCGGCGGAGTCGCGCCGCGCCATTCGCGCGATGACGACGGAGCTGCCCGCAACTCCCGGTGCGATGAGCCGCGCGTTTGGCAGACCGAGGTCGCCAGCTGCGGGCAGCACGTTGCAGGTGTTGGTGCTGGCAAACAGCGTCGTGTAGCGCAGGTCCATGCTCGAAGGCGTCGGCCCGCCCGGCCGATGGCAGCCGGAGCAATTGCTGGACATCCAGGCGCGTGCGCGGTCAGCCAGCGGGGCGGCCGTGTTCGCCGGATTGGCCATGGTCGCGAGCGTGCTGGCCGGGCCCGGCAGCGGTGTCGAGAACATGCCGATGTGGTCCATCGTCTCGAGCTGGTTCGCCGTGCGCCCGGTCGTCGGGTAGGTGAAGCTGCGGTTGAGCTGGCGCGTATCGAGCCCGAGCGAGAAGTCAGCCACCGCCGTGTGGCACTGCAGGCATTGCGCCTCGCTCGGGAAGATCCATTGCTGCGTGCCGACCGTCTTGGTCTTGCCGCCGCGCACACGGGTTGCAGCGGTCTGTGCGTCGTTCCACTCGTAGGTGTATCCGGCCCAGGCACCGTCCGGATGGCGCATGAAGAGGCGGGTCTCCACCAGCTTCCCGGCCAGCGCGAAACTCTTCATCAGCACGGTGCCGTTCGGGAACGACCAGTCGGCTGTCGAGCGAGTTATCGTCGTGCTGTTCGGCAAACCGATGTGGCGGCTCTTGATCGCACCATCCGACCAGAACGGTGCGTTGATGTCGTAAGGCACGAGTCCGCTCGCAGGCAATGTCGGATTCGCGGCGTTGACGCAGCCTGTCGCCGCGAGGTCGTCCGGCACCGGATCGGGATTGCCGCCGCCGCCCGAGGGCACGAGCCTGTTGATCGTGCCGCCGTCGTAATCGGCGTAGTAGATCTCGCCATCTATACCGCGGGCGAAGTCAACGATGCCGTGCACCGTGTCGATCAGCTGCACGGCCGTGTAGCCGCCGGCGCCGTTGCTGGTCAGCGCCCAGATGCGGCCGGAACCGAAGTCACCGAACACGTAGCGCCCGGCCAGAGCCGGGATCGCCGTACCGCGGTACACGTCACCGCCCGTCACCGAGATATTCCCGTCAGTGCCGTATGGGTACTCGTACACCGGGTCGATATATGGAGGATTCGCGCAGCGGCTGGCGTTGAAGCCCAGAGTTCCCTCGCGGCAACTCCAGCCGTAGTTCCCACCCAGGTTGATCTGGTTGATTTCCTCGCGCTCCTTCTCGCCGACATCGCCGAGCCACAGGGCGCCGGTCTGCGAGTCGAAGCTCCAGCGCCAGGGATTGCGGAAGCCCCAGGCGTAGATCTCGGGACAGGCCTGCGCATTGCCTGTCGGCCCGCAGCGTGGATTCGGTCCGAAGGGATTGTCGGAAGGAATGTTGTAACCCGGTGTCGGGAACGCAACGCCGAGGACGTTGATGCGCAGCATCTTGCCGGCGAGGCGGGTCAGGTCCTGGCCACGATTGTTCGGGTCCTCGTTCTGGCTCGCATCTCCGATGCTGATGTAAAGCGAGTTGTCGGCGCCGAAGGCGATGTCACCACCCTTGTGCGTCCCGGTCGACTGGTCGACCCGCAACAGGATCTGCTCGGTCGATCCGGCGAGGGTCGGCGTCGTGGCGTTGTCGAGTATGAATCGCGAAATGCGCGATTCCTGCGCGGTACCCGTACCGGTGTAGGAGACGTACACCTCGCGTGTAGTGGGAAAGTTCGGGTGAAACGCGAGGCTGAGCAGGCCACCGGAATTCGCAGCGTTGACCCGACCGGAGAGATCGAGCCAGGTCGACGTACCGCCCGGGTTTGCGGTGCTGAACACGCGGATGCGGCCGCTCTGCTCCAGCACGAACCAGCGGCTGCCGTCGCCCGGCGCCTGCAGTATTTTCGTCGGCGAAGAAAAATCCGGAGCGGCCGGATAGGCATCCACCGCGGTCACGCCGGTGGGCGCCGTGCCACGCGCCGGAGCGACGCAGCCGGCATTCGACGGGCGCGAATCGAGGCCGAAGGTCGCATCATCGTCGAGGATGGTGACCGTCGCGCTCGTATCCGGGAGATCGGCATTGACAGCGTCGCTCAACTCGAGCGTCAACGTCTCGTTGGATTCGACCAGCGTGTCGCCGATGACCGGCACGCTGATGACCGCCGAGGTTACGCCTGCCGGAAACGACAGTGTCCCGGAAGCGCTCACGAAATCCATGCCGGCGGTTGCCGTGCCCGCGGCGGTGGCCCATGAGACCGTCACGTCCGCCGTGCCCACGTCGGACAGTGTCACGGCGATGGCGCGCGCGCTGGTACCGGTATTCCCCTCCTGCACGCTGGCATTGAGGATGCGAATCTCGAGGGCCGTAGCGTCCGGATCTTCGGCACCGCCACCCCCGCAGGCGGCAAGGGCAAGGACGTTCGCGCCCGCGAAAAGGACTCGCAGGCGGACGGATTCCGCGATTCGACGGAGCAGTTGAGACACCGCTGGATTTCCTCGCGACTCACCGCCAGGCCGCACGCAACGCCCACACGACGACGGGCACAAGAATTGTAGCTGCCGGCGCACGATACCGTGATCGTGTCTCATCCTGGCGAGCATGCGTCGCAGCGCGACCCGAGCTGCTGTGCTGCGACGCAGTCGAGATTCCTATCTCGACTGCCCTCGGCTTCCGAACCGCAGCGCCGTCACGGCCAGCGCGAGGATATTCAGCGCGTCGCCGATGAATCCCGGGATCGGCCCTACCAGCCGCGGCGGCATGCCGAGCAGAGCGAATGCCGCCATACCACCAGCGAACATCCACGGCCAGCGACCCTGCCGCCAGACGAGCGCACCCGCGATCACCAGCGCCGGAAGCGCGACGAACCCTGCCCGCGGGAAGTGAGATGCAACGGCGATCCCCGGCTGCCCGGCGCTGCAGGCCTGCTCGGCCAGCACGGAGGGTACGTAGCGCAGCGTGTCACGCCAGCAGGCCGGATACAGAGCGCCGGGGTCCAGCACGTAGCGCCAGTCGAGAGCGAGCAGCACCATGGCCAGCACGCACACGGCGCCCATGGCAGCGCGCGACGCGAGCCAGCGAACGCCTGCCATCCGCGCCAGCGCAGCCGCGATAATGATCGTGAGCGGCAGCGAGAGATTGAAGAGGACGAAGCGCGGCACGCTCAGCGACTCCAGCAGCGGCCCCTCGCCGATGAGACTGCCGAGCCCCACCAGCGCCGTGTCGTACGGGAGCGCTGCAGCGAGGAACAGGATCATCGACAGCACCAGGCCCCTGCGCGCGAGCCAGTGGCGCAGCAACCAGACTACCAGGACGGTGTCGGCCGCGGCCAACACCAGCATCGCCGTGGAGTACATCGCGGCAGTCCTCAGGGCGCCGGCGCGACGGTCTCGCCGCCGTCGGTGGCAACATCATCCATGGCAGGTGCCGCGCCTTCGCCCACGCCAGCTGACGAGCCGGGCTTGCGAAAGCGGAGCGTCGCGCGATCGCTCTCGCCGACTGCGAGGTACTTCTCCCGATCCTTGTCGCCGAGAGCCAGCGTCGGCGGCAGGGTCCACACTCCTTCAGGGTGATCGCTGGTGTCGCGCGGATTGGCATTGATCTCGGACGTCGCCTCGAGCACGAAGCCAGCGCGCTCGGCCAGCCCCGTGACGTAGTCCTGGCGGACGTAACCGGATTCGGCCCTGGGATCCTGCGGCTTGTCGCCAGCCGCGCGGTGCTCCTCGACGCCCAGCACGCCGCCGGGCTTCAGCGCGCGATACATCGCGGCGAACACGGCTTCCGCCTGGCCGGCATCCATCCAGTTGTGCACGTTGCGGAAAGTCACGACCATGTCGGCGGTGCCGGCGGGTACGAATTCCAGCTTCTCCGGCGGCGAAAGCACTGCCATCTCGACCTTGCCGTAAAGCGCGGGGTGCGCAGCCAGTTTCTCCGCGTACACCTTCAGGTTGCGCTGCACGTAATCGTCCTGCGTGGCGGGATCCCAGTGGGCTGCGATGTAGCGGCCCTTGTCGTGCAGATAAGGCGCAAGAATCTCGGTGAACCAGCCTGCACTCGGCCAGATTTCGACGACGGTCATGTCAGGCCGGATACCGAAGAACTCCAGCGTCTCCTGCGGGTGTCGGTATACGTCGCGCGCGCGGTTTTCTGCCGAGCGATGTTCGCCGGCAATGGCGGTGGCGAGCGAGCTCTCCTCGATTACCGGAGGCGGCGGTGGCGCTTCATCGCCCGGGGTCGGCGGCGGTGGCTCAGTGCCGCAGCCAGCGAGGGCCGCGAGCAGTGCGCTCGCCGCGAGGTAACGAATCTCGTTCGCCATGACGGTACTCCCGCGCGCGCCAGGGCGCGATGCGGGGACTCTATCAAAATCGGCCTGTGGAATGACCGGTGGCCGGGTTCAGCCTGTCGCGGCCATCTGGATGTGACTCAGCTTGGCTGGCTGCGGCCAGCGATAGAACTGGCGCAGTTCCCGCAGCATGCCGGCGCGCGGGCGGCCTGCCGGATAGCGGCAGCTCAAGCTGCGGCAGTAGCGGGCGGCTAGCCGGTTGGCATCTGCGTACCGGTCCCTTGCAGCAGGCGCCAGGGCCGGGTCGAAACCGGGGGCGTCGAACAGCTGGTCGAGCAGCCGGCGGCGAGCGGCCTCGGAGTCGGCGCCCGGCAGCGAACCGGCAGTGACGAACTTGTCGATCTCCGCCTGCAGCTCGAGCTCGAGGAGGGTAACGGCCTTGTCGCGGGCCGCATTCCAGGCGACGTAATTGAAGTGGCTCACGCCTTCGAGAGCGAGCAACAGGTCAGCTGTGCTGCCAGAGGAGAATCCGGCGGACAACTGCAGCGGCGCGAGTCGTCCGACGACCGCGGGGTCGAGGAACAAGGCAAGCCCAAGCTCGCCGTCCCTCTCCTCCACGAAGAGTTGCTCCCCACAGAACTCGCGCGAGTCATCACTGTCGAGACCGAGCCAGTTGCGATCGGTGATCAGGTAGTCGCGGACGTCCTCCGCGAGGTCGAGGTCGTAGATACCGAGCAGAAGCTGCTGCAGGTCGCGGATCATGACCGCTTCAGTGCTCGTAGCGGCGAATGCCCTGCTGCGTGGGGGTGACACCGGCTGCCATCAGCAGCCGGCTCGCGCGCGGACTGCCGGTCAGCAGCCACTGCTCGTAAACGCGCAGGAGATCGGCGTCCCGGCCGCTCGCGATCGCACGCACCTCGTTCAGCACATCGACAAGACCCGGAAATTTCGCGGCCAGTTCGGCGAAGACCTCAGCCAGCGCGGCGGCGCGGATGCTGGAGCGACTGTCCTGGGCCAGGGAGCGATAGGCGCCGCCGCCCATGCCGATGTAGTAGTCGATGCCGACGGCCCGGTCGCGCAAGCTGTCGGCGAAGAAGCCCGCCGTGAACAGCGCAAAATCGCCCAGCCGCTGCAGAAGGAACAGGCGCTCTTGGCGACTCTCGGTGGCAACGGCCTCGGCGAGCATCAGCGCCAGCGGGCGGTTCCTGCCGCTACCGGTCGACTCGTGTTCCACGGCATCGCTGCGCGCGTGCAGGGTGAGCAGATTCACGACGTAGCGCGAAGTTTCGCGCTCGATGGTTACGTGATTGGCAGCCAAAGCCGCGTCGAGGGAGTCGCGGAAGAACCCCTCGAGACTCGCCACAGGGACGAGTGTCCTGCGATCGGGTGATACGGACTCTGCCACTGCGAGTTCCCGCCGGATCGATCCTAGGCTTTCCCGAATCTAGCGGCATACGGGTGTTGCGGCCGTGGACGACTTCACGGGTCGGCCAGGACTTGCACTCGCGGTGATCGAGTGCTGGCGACAGGAAGAAGTCAGCCCGCCAGTGCGAGACCCGGCTTCCAGGTGATCTCGCGCGAAAGGCTCATGCCTGGTGCGTGTGACACTTCGAATGCGACGAATTCGCCCGGCCGGTTGAGGGCGAGCCCGACCGTGATCGTGAGCAGCAGCTCACTCCCGGCCGCGCGTCTTTCGCAGCGCACGAAAAACGCTTCACGCGGCTCCGCTCCAGCAAGCAACCCCCTCGCGCGCAAGGCGGCCAGGTACTGCTGCAACTGGTCCTGCACCTCGGAGTCCGCCTGGTCACCGCCCGGCTCGAAGGCCGCCCAACGTGTGTAGCGGAGGACACCGCCCATCACGATCAGCGCTATGCGCCGCTGCCGCAGGCTGTTCCAGGGCGTCGGCCCGCCCGATCGGGCCATCGTCGTCAGTCCGGCCAGCTCGATCTTCCCCGCGCTGCGCACCAGCGTATTGACGCCGAGACGCCCGAGCTGGTGCACATCGCCTTCCTCCAGCGCGAGTACCGGCCTGCTGCGGCCCAGTGACAGCAGCGGACGCTTCACGGTGGCAAGGTCCCATGCCGCGAGTGCGCCCGCGATTGCCCCGGCCGCGCTCAGGTGGCCGCGGGGATCGCCGTGCGGCGGGCTTTCGAGCGCCGGAAAATAGGTAATCGCGTTCGGGCTGGTGAAATCGCGTTTGCGCTGCACGCGCACCGCATCGTCGACCTCGCCCCAGCTCCCGGGCGGATCGAGCAGCAGCAGCGCAGATCGCTCGCGGCAGTAACCGTCCGCCGCGAACAGCGCGACCGGCCCCAGCGTCGCGCCGGTCGCGCCAGGCACAAGCGTGACGAAATCGACCCAGGGCACCTGTTCCAGCGCGAAGAGACCGGTACTCTCCTCCCGCGAACCGATCAGGTCGTAGTCCGTCGGTGCGTTGTCTCCCTGCCAGTCCCAGCGGCCGTAGACGTAGTTCACGACGTTACCGGAACCGACGGTACGGGTCGGTCGCTCGGCCGGAAGGGGTCCGGCGAGCCGCACCAGACCGGAACGCTCGAGAACAGTACCGATGAACTCCGCATGGCCCGGCTGGAGGCTCAAGCCCTGGTAGACCTCCTGCTCCTCGACGAGCGGTTGCGACGGGGAGCGACAGCGATGGATAACCAGGTTGAATCGCAGCCGGTCAGCAGACGCCGTTCCGTCATGATCGACCGAAGCGCGTAGGTGCTCGAGGGGGCCCGGATTACGCGCCTCGAGTTTCAGGTCGCCGCACAGACCCGGCAGCGTAATCTGGTTGCAGCGCGCGGAGCGGCTGACGCGCACGACGACAGCCTCCCTGCCGCCATTCTCGAAATACTGGTACAGCAGGAATTCCGTCCGGCTCGGGTAACCGGGCACGCTGAAACGCGCCAGGAATTCCTCGAGGCTGTGCACAGCGACGGGAATATTCACCGGACCGCGCGGTGCCGGTCCGATGAAGGCAGCGACGCTCACCCGCTCCACAGGTATGACCTGACCGCGGGGCGGGATCTCGACGACCGAGATGCCGCGACTGACCGGATCCAATGCCTGGTACCCCTCGCAACAACGCGGGCTATCTTAGTCGAACGGTGCGATTACTGTCCGGCGCCGGTTGCCTCGGACTTCAGCACGGCGTCTTCGCCCGTGAACCAGTCGTAGGTCACGACGTTCTGTACGCGGCGGGCGGCCGCCACGCCGGCAACAGCGTCCTGGCTGCCGGCCATGATCGCGACCGGGAATCCGCACCGAGCGGGTTGTCCGGCCCCGGCGGCGCCACGGCGGGCAGCGGATCCCCCCGCCTCTGCATGCTCCTTGCGGATCGAGGCTGGTACGCGCCAGACCGGAGCCTTTTTCTTCCGCGTGACGCGAGTCCGCCCCAGCGGTGTCGCCCAGCCCTCCCGGCCAATGCTGATCGGGAAAGTATGGACTACGGGCGTCGCACTCTTCTGCACCTTCGGATACCAGAACAGGCGTTTCGAGACGACGTTGAGGACGATGCCCTCGCGCGGCGGGACGAGTTCCGTACCCTCCCCCGGCAACCAGGGATCGACGCCCGGGTTTGCCTCGAGCATTTCGTCATAGCCGAGGTCGTAGGCCTGGGCAACGTCTATGAAGGTGTCCTTTTCGCGGCTGCGCATCACCTGCAACTCGCCCACGATGTTGCCTGCCGCCGGAAGGTCGAACCGCGTCGTCGGAAGCGGCGGCAGCTCGGCCGGCGCTGCCCGCGCTGCCGGCTACTCCGGCAGGAACAGCAGCGAACAGCCGGTGCAGAGCAAGGTCACCGCAGCCACCGCGGCGATGCGCATGGCGACCTGGTGCCCGATCCGCATCATTTGCCGCAGGCCGGTTTCTTGCCGGCGGCGCGCGCAGCGTTGTAGATCTGGAGTGTCTCGGGAAGCTCCGCTATCAGCTGGTTGATGCGCTTCTCCGGCGCCGGATGCGTCAGCATGAACTCGGGAGGTCGCCGCTTCTCGTTCTGCTGCATGTTGTTCCAGAAGGGCACGGCCTGGCGGGGATCGAATCCGGCAGCTGCCATGTAGCGCAGGCCCACCACATCGGCTTCCGACTCGTTGCCGCGCGTGAACGGCTTGTTCAGGCCAAGGTCGGCAATAAGGCTGCCGAGGGCCGCCCCGCTATTGCCCGTGCCGGTCAGGATCGCGAGCCCGCTCACGCCGATATTCGCGGTCGCGGCCCGATTGGCGCGCTCGAGGCTGTGTTTCTCCGTCACGTGTGCGATCTCGTGACCGATTACCGTTGCCAGCTGGTCCTGGTTGTCCATCCGCTTGAGAATCCCCGAGAACACGCCGATATTCCGGCCAGGCATGGCGAAGGCGTTTGCCTCGTCGTTCTCGAAGACCTCGACATCCCACTCCAGCTCGTCGTAGTCGTCAGGCAGCTCGCGGACGATGGCGTTGACCACGCAGTTCACGTACGCACGGGTGCGGGCGTCCTTGACCACGTCGCCCTGGCGGCGCATCTGCTCGAACGCGACCTGCGACTGGCTGTCTATCTCGCTCTCCGTGACCAGCGGCAAGGCACAGCCGGCGGCGACGCCAAGCGTCGCTGCAGCTGCGGCAAGCAAGCGGAACTCCGCGGACATGCGCATCACGACACCCTCGCGGCGATTATAGACCCGGCAACCGGGGCGAGGGATTCGACCGCCGGGCGCAGGCGGCGGTTCACGGCAGGGATCCTTCCTTCTGCCGCTGGGCGATCCAGAGCTCGACCTGGTCGGCGGCGGCACGCACGGCGGCAAGCAGGCGCTCCTGCAGGCTGTGGCGGGCCTTGTAGGTGACATGGAAAACATCGGCCCGCTCCGTTGCGGCCAGCAGGTAGTCGTCGCTCGAACCGAGCTCGTCGATCAGGCGCAACTCCAGGGCGCGCGTGCCATACCAGTGCTCGCCGGTGGCGACCGCCTCGATATCCAGCTGCGGCCGGTTTGCCACCACCATGTTCTTGAACAACGCGTGAACCTCCTCGAGTTCCTCGCGCAGTTTCGCGCGGTCTTCCTCGGTGTTCCTGCCGAACATCGTCACCGTACGCTTGTACTTGCCGGCGGTGACCTGCTCGAAATCCACGCCACGGTCGGTCAGTGCCCGGTTGAAGTTCGGGATCTGCGCGATCACGCCGATCGATCCGACGACAGCGAACGGCGCGGCGATGATACGGTTCGCCACGCAGGCCATCATGTAGCCGCCGCTCGCCGCGCCTTTGTCGACGATTGCGGTCAGCGGAATGCCGCGCGAACGCAGTCGCGCCAGCTGGCTGGCAGCGAGGCCGTGTTCGTGCACCGCGCCACCGAAATTCTCGAGCCGCAGTACCACCTCGTCGCGCGCGGTGGCGAGCGACACCACCGCCGTGATCTCCTCGCGCAGCGAGCTGACTGCGGTTGCACGGATATCGCCCTTGAAGTCGATGACGAATACGCGCGGCTTTGGTTCAGCCTTGTCGGCGGACTTCTCCGCAGCCTTGCGCTGTTTTTCCTCGCGCTTGGACTCTTTCTTCCACTCGGCCTTCGACAGCGCCGCCTGGCGCAGCGGCGCAGTGAGCTCGCGCAGGCTGTTGTTCAGCTTCTCGACCGTGAGGTGGCCGACGGCACTGCCCTTGCGTGACAGCGCCACGATGACCAGCGTCGTCGCGCCGGCGGCGGCGACGAAGGTGACTGCCTTGGCCAGGAACAGGCCGTATTGGAAAAGAAACTCGGTCATGCATTGCTACCCGTGGAATCCGCCGCGCCCGTCGCTCAGCCCAGTCCTGCGTTGCTGCGTTCGAGCGCGCGCTCCGCGCGATAGCTGGAACGGACCAGCGGCCCTGACACGACTTCAGTGTAACCGAGCGCAAGTCCCTGCTCCCGGTAGCGGGCGAACTCGTCCGGGTGAACGAAACGGCGTACCGCCAGGTGGTTCGAGGTCGGCTGGAGGTACTGGCCCAGCGTCAGCAGGTTGCATCCGGCTGAGCGCAGGTCCTGCATCGCCTCGACGATTTCCGCGTCGGTCTCGCCAAGACCCAGCATGAGGCTGCTCTTGGTGAGGATATCGGGACGTGCCGCGCTGGCAATGCGCAGCACTTCGAGCGACTGGTCGTAGGTGGCGCGCGGATCGCGGACTTCGCCGGTCAGGCGGCGGACCGTCTCGAGGTTATGGGCAAAGACGGCCAGATCCGTCGCCACCACGGTACGAACCGCGGCCTCGTCTCCGGCGAAATCGGGCGTCAGCGCTTCCACTGCGGTCTGCGGGCAACGCGCCCGGATGGCCTCGATGCAGGCGCCGTAGTGCGCTGCGCCGCCGTCGGGCAGATCGTCGCGGTCGACGGAGGTGAGCACGATGTAACCGAGCCCCATCAGCTCGACCGTGCGGGCAGCGTTGGCGGGTTCCTCCGGGTCGATCCAGCCGTGCGGATTCCCGGTGTCCACGGCGCAGAAACGGCAGGCGCGGGTGCAGACACTGCCCATGAGCATGATCGTCGCGGTGCCGTTGCCCCAGCACTCCCCGATATTCGGGCAGAGCGCGTCCTCGCAAACCGTCGACAGCCGGTGCTCGCGCACGACGGCCTGCACGGCGCCATAGCGACCGCCGCCCGGCGCCTTGGCGCGCAGCCAGGGAGGCTTGCCGCCGCGGACCAACTCAACCGGCCCGGCCGTCCGCTTTATGCCGTTCTTGATAGCCGTGAAGCCGGCCGCCGTGCGGTACTTCTCGCCGCTGCGGGCGTCGGCTTCGGTGACGACGGCGATGCCACGGAGCTCGCTCATGCGGGTATTCTGGCACGTGGCATGACCCGATGGGCCAGTTGTGCGGACCAAAAAAAAGCCCGGCCATACGGCCGGGCAATACAGGGGAAAGACGGTGCGACCACGGGAGCCCGCGGGCTCCCCGACATCAGACGAAAATCAGTGCACCCTCGACCAGTTCAGCAGCTCAACGGCGTTGGCATCCAGGTTGAAGTTCTTGGCGAGGATCGCCTCGATCTCCGCTGGATCGAGTACCGTGTTGGCCGGCTGGTTCAGCTCGACCACCCCGGTGTACTCGTCCGCCATACCGACATCTGCCGACTTCAGCAGGAAGCGCGTGTAGTACTTGGCGTGCATGGCTCCACTCTAGGCGGCACCCGCTATTGATTCTGTGAAGAGGCGCGCAATTCCACCATCCGCATAACTGCCGGGAATCACTCGAAATACGGCTGGATTTCTTCCCATCCCGAGTGTTGCGGCCCTCTAAGCCGCTGCCCGGCCGCTGTGCTATAGATGCGACCGGTTCCGGTTTTCGTGACGCCAGTCCCATGAAGCGTTATCCCAGCGTTCGGTTCGCGGTCCTGCTCGCCGCGTTGATCATTGCGATATCGCCGGGGCGCGGCTCCGAACCAGCTGAGCCCGTCGATGCCGCGCGCGCCGCCGCTGAAGCCGTCGAGGCAGCCCTCTTCGCACCTGGCGCATACGGCGCAGGCCTGGCCGCGCGCGACAAGGCTGCTGCCGACGCAGAAGAGAAGTTCAGGCAGGCTGCGCGGCAGGCGGCCGTTGCCCGCGAGCGTTTCGCTGCAACGCTTAGGAAGCGTGAAGAAGCCCGTTCGGCAGAGGCTTACCTCCTCGCTCCGCAACCGTGGGCGCGCGCCGAGGCGATGCTCGGCCAGGCGGCACAGCGACTTGAACGTGCGGCCGAGGAAGCGGCAGACGAGCGCGCCGCGGAGGCCCTCGCCCTCTACGATGCCGCCGAACTCGCCGCGCTCAAGGCCGCAGTGTTGACGGCAGCGCGCACGAAGGTCATGGAACTGGAACCGTCCGGCGCCGACCGACTGGCTCCCCGCACGAGCCAGCGCGCCCGCGACCTGCTGGCAGGCGCCGAGGCCGAACTCGATGCGGACCGGGGGCGGCAGGAGGCCGCCGGCCGGCTCGCCGCCGAATCACTGGAGAGAGCGCGCCATGCGCTGGCGCTGGCCGGCTGGCTGCGCAGCGCGCGTGAACGCGACGGAACCGCCGAGGACACGCTCCTCGCCTGGCAGGAATCGTTGCGGCGTTCCGCGACGGCTTCCGGCGAGACTCTCGACTTCTCCGCGGGACCCGATGCCGCGAGCGCCGCCCTTGCCACAGCCGTTGCGAAATTGCGCGGACTCGCCACGGAACAGGCTGCGGCATTGGCGGAACGCGGACGCCAGATCCAGGCGCTCGAGGAAGAGATCAGGGAACTCGATGCCAGGCTGGCTGCAGCCGGCAGCGAAGCGCGGTCTCTCGGGGAGCGGCTCGCGGAGCGAGAGCGTGCCATCGAGCAGTTCGCGCGACTCGAGCAGGCCTTCGCTGCGGGTGGAGCAACGGTGCTGCGCCAGAGCGAGAACATCATCGTGCGGCTGACCGGGCTCAGTTTCGCATCGGGTTCTTCCAGGCTGCCTGGTTCTGCGCAACAGCTGCTCGATGCGCTGCGCGAGGCAGTCAATATCTATCCGCGGGCGAGTTTCGCGCTCGAGGGCCACACTGACTCGAGCGGTGACAGCGCTGCCAACCAGCGGCTGTCCCAGTCGCGCGCCGAGGCGGTAAGAACCTACATGGTCGGAACGCTCGAAGTGCCGGAAGGTCGCGTAACTGCCGTCGGATTCGGCGATACGCGACCTGTGGCGAGCAATGCCAGCCCGGATGGGCGCGGCCAGAACCGTCGCATCGACCTGCTGATCGAGCCCCGTGAGTCGCTAACGCCCTGAAACCCGCCGCACCTCATCGCGCCACCACCGCGCGACGATCGCGCCGCAGGCCGGATGCGACAGGTACCCGTAGCACTTGTGCACGTTCAGGCCATCGGGGTTGCGGAACCAGGTCATGAGATCGAGCTGGTCGGTGATTTCATCGACCAGCCCCAGCGCGCGCATCTCGCCCCAAATACCGGCGAAGCGCGCATCGAGCGTGGTCATCTCGCCTATGGCCGCGATGTTCTTCCAGCGGCGGATGCGGGTCGGGAAGCGTCGCTCGCCCGACTGTCCTGACCCGAGGAGTCGGCTGCGCACGAAGCGCAGCCCCAGCGGGCTGCCTACACTGAGGAACAGGTCGACTTTCTGCGGAGCGGCGAACAAATGCGACAGCTCCCAGAGCGCGTCGAAGGCGATGACGGAACCCAGGCTGTGCCCGATGAGCAACACGCGGCGCTCGTGCCGCCAGGCATCGAGCAGCGCATCGCCGACCATCTTCCTGACCTGGACTGCAACACCGCGCTCGTTGGCGAAATACCGGCGGATATCGCGAAGCGTCGCGCGCATGTTCGGGTCGCTGACGAGATCGAACAGCGGCGGAAACGCATCGCTCAACCGGTACAGCGCCCGCTGCATACGCCGGCCGAGGGATCGCGCCTCGCGCCGGTCCCGCGGCTCCGGCCCCGGGAGCGCAAGCAGACGCTCGATCCCGGCCTGGTCCAGGGAAATGTCCCGCTGCGTGTCGTAGAACACATGCGCCCAGGAAACGAGTTTGAACGCGGCGGGATGGCGCGCCAGGTCTGCGCCAGCATCCGCGTCGGCGCGTGAGACGCCGGCCGTCAGGCAACGCCAGAGGGCCGCGTGGTGGTCGGCAGTCGGCGGTTTCGGCTTGATGCCGGGCACGTAGATGATCAGCGGATCGCTCACGCGCCCACCAGGTCCGCAAGCGCCGCCAGATCGGCCACGCGGTGCGTCGCAGGCTCGAGGGACGACGGCCAGGCATGCAGCCCGCGGTCTACCCAGACCGCCTGCATGCCGGATGCGCGGGCACCGGCAACGTCACTCAGCGGGTTGTCACCGGCGTGGAGTATCTCGCCCGGCTGCAGAGACAGCGCCTCGCTGACCGACAGGAAGGCGCGTGCATCAGGCTTTGCCGCGCCGATGGCAAAGGCCGTGAACACCGCGCCGAAGTACTGCTGCAATCCGATCGCGGCGAGGTCCGCGGTGCCGTTCGTGAGCGCCACCAGTGGCCCGCGCCGCGCGAGCCGTGCGAGCGCTGGCTCGACATCGTCGAACAGAACCAGCCTATTGCGGACGCGCTGGAACTCGGCAAAAGCGGCCTTCGCCAGCGAGTCGTCGTAACCGCTTTCGCGGGCCATCCGGGCGAACGTCGTCTGCCTGAGAAATGGCAGATCGTGACCGCGGTCGGGATGGGCCAGGCCGACCTCGAAGCGCAGGCGGCGCATCGCCTCGGGCGTGAACCGCTGAGTGATCCGCGGGTAATGCCGCGCGAACCAGTCGTGCACGGCACGTTCGGCACGCACGATCGTCGGGCCGAGATCCCAGAGCGTGTCATCGAGATCGAGGCAGACGGCTTTGACGTGGACCATTGAGCGGGCCGCGGGCTGGCGCGATTGGCCTGAAGGCCGCATTGTCACGGCTACGGCGCCGGGGCGCCAGCGTCAGCTGCCGACGGCGCGCTTGCGATCGGCGCGGAAGCGCCCGGTCTCGATGTGCGAGGATCCCGCGTCCTTGACGACGACGCGATTGCGCCCGTCTTCCTTGGCCTGGTAAAGGGCCTCGTCCGCAAGCTGTATGGCGCCCTTGAGGCTGCGCTCCCCGTTGGCAGCGACGACGGCCACACCCACGCTGACAGTGAGGAAGCGGCTGGCCCCGGACTCCGCGTGCGGGATCTCCATCGTCTCGACGCGTTGGCGCAGGTGCTGCGGCAGTTCGCGCGAGAAGTCGCTGGGCGGGCCGTAGAGGACCAGAGACATTTCTTCGCCACCGAGTCGCGCTGCGCAGTCGAGCGGACGCTGCGCGCCCAGCGAAATCACCTTGGCCACGCGCTTCAACGCATCGTCACCGGCCTGGTGCCCGTAGAGGTCGTTGTAGGCCTTGAAGTGGTCGATGTCGAACAACATTATCGTTATCTGCCCGCCGTCGCGTCGCGACTGCCGCCAGATGCGCTCCATATAGGCGTTGTAGGCACGGCGGTTGTAGAGGCCGGTCAGTCCATCCCGCTCGGCGAGATCCTCGAGGATTCCCTTGTTCCTGAACGATTGCCGGGCAGTGACCTCGAGCTGGAAGCAGCAAAGGGCGCCGACTGCGTTCACGGCCGCGAGCAGGATCGCCTCGAATGCGGTTTCATGCAGGCCGAATTTCCAGTGAAACAGGCCCCAGATGTAGGTGGCGGTGATCGTGAGCGCCGTGGTTGCTGCGTACCAGAAAAGCAGGCCGGATATGAGCCAGACGATCATGATCCAGGCGACTTCCGTGGCGAAATAGTATGGCGTGCCGTGCAGGCTCGCACGCAGGGTGACGGAGGTTACGATCAGCCCGGTGAGCAAGGTGCTTGCGGCGAGTAGCGGCTGATAGAGGTAGTGACGCTCGCGCTGGTACGAGGCCATCAGGGTGGCCATCAGCAGCGGCATAAGTACGGCGAGACCGAACGTCGCGGTGACAGGCGTGATGTTGTCGCGTGCGAGTCCGAACCCGGTAAGAAATACCACCGCAAGCGTGACGATGACCAGCAACGGCCGAACCTTCGGATAGTTCAGGTCTGCGTAGTGCTGGCGGAACTGCTCTTCGACGTAGCGGGTGAATCGCAGGCGCGCCAAACCGCGGCGGTGCTGTTCGCCCACCAGCGTGCTCAGATCAAGATCGCGCGTCGACACGTGGCTTGCCCCATCGCGCCACCGCGCCCCGGTGGCCAACACCGGAAGGCTATCGGGGATGCGCCGGTGCAACTGAGGCATGATTCACACTTCCGGGCGGCCTGCACGGCGTGACGCGGCGCGCAGCGCTCCGTTATGCTGCGCGCCATCTCTCGCCGGACTTCTGAACCAACGATGAACATGGGGCGAACCCGGTCGGCGTTCGAAGTTGCAGCGGCCGCAGCCGGTATCGCAGCGGTGCTTCTGCTCGGCACTTTCGCCCTGCGCCAGAAGCTTCCCGCGCCTGCCAGGCCAGCCGCATCCACTGCGGGCGGCTTCATGCCCTGCGATATCCCCGGCGGCGGCTACTGGCGCGGCAGCATCCACGGCGACGGCGCGCTCACGATCGACTGGGGCGGCCCAACGCTCGGTTGCGACGGGAACCTGCGACCGGACGGCGGCGTACGACTGTTTTTTGCGGGCGAGCCGACTGAGGACGGTCACAGGTTGATACTGGTGATCGGCATCGGCGCCTCACTGGATGCCCTGGCCGGCAGGGAGCTGGCAGCGAATGTGACCTTGATCGATGAATCGAGGAGCCGTTTCTTCAGCAGCTCGGACGAACGCTGCTTCGCAAGGATTGCCGCCGTCGAGAAACTACAGGGGTACGCAACCGCCTATCGCGTTGCAGGGGAACTCTACTGCGCCGGCAGCCTGCCGGCCGTGGCCGGGCCGGAGTCGGTGACGCTCGGGGACATGCAGTTCGCCGGCCGGTTCGATGCGGGTGATCTATGAAGCGCGCGTTGATCGGGGCGGGGCTGATGCTGTGTTTGCTCAGCAGGATGGCCGACGCCGCAGAGCCTGCCTTCCTTCTCAGGGAGTTCCGGCAGGTGCAGGGCATGCTGGAGTCGGCCACAGGCTGCCAGTTCCTGGACGTGTGGCTCGCCGTCACTCCTGAGCAGCGCGCACAGGGCCTGATGTACGTGCGTGAACTCGGCGCCTACGAGAGCATGCTCTTCACTACGCCGCAACCCGCGGTACTCAGCATGTGGATGAAAAATACCTATATCCCGCTCGACATGATCTTCATCGGCACGAACAGCCGTGTCTCGAGCATCGCGGCCGACAGAGTACCGCTCTCCGAGGAAAGCGTGAAATCCACGGAACCGGTGGTCGCCATCCTCGAGGTAAACGGGGGCTATGCCGCTCGCCACCGCGTACGCCACGGTGATCGGTTCGTGCTATTCAATTGAGCGCGGCTGCCAGCAGCTCACCCAGCTGCCCCCGATCGACCGCGCGTCGCGTGCCTTCACGGCGCTGCGGCGCCCAGATTGCGTCGGGGAAGTGCGGGTCATCGGCAAACCTCGGGATCACGTGCCAGTGCAGATGGGGAACCTGGTTGCCAAGCGACGCGATATTCATCTTGTCCGGATTCAGCAACTCACGCAGCGCCGCCTCCACGGCCAGGGTCACCCGCAGGCAATGCGCGCGATCGGGCTCCGCCAGATCGCTCATCTCCCGGACGTGGCGGCGCCAGATGACACGACAAAGTGCCGGATAGGCCGCTTCGCCGGCGATGACGACGACGCAACGGTCGTCTGCCCACACGGATGGCGTCGCGGGTTCGCTGCATAAGGGGCAAGGTATCGCTCCGGCCTCACTCATGGCGCAGCGCCTCGATGGGATCCATGCGCGCGGCACGCAGCGCTGGCCAGCTCGCGAAAACGAGATTGACGAGCATGGCCACGGCCAGCGCGGTCAGCGCGTTGCCTGACTCGAAGACGAACGGCAGATTCGCCACGGCCGACGCGGCCCGCGAGGCGAGCCAACCGACCGCAAGGCCTGCAACGGCGCCGAGCGACGCGAGCAGCAGTGCCTCGAAGGCGAACTGGAAAAAGATGTCGGCGGCCGTCGCGCCGAGCGCACGGCGCGTGCCGATCTCGCGGGTGCGGTCACGCACAGCGATCCAGGCGATGGCAAGGACGCCGATGCCCGAGACGACCAGCGCCGAGAAAGCCACCCACCGCACCAGGAAGCCCAACCGCTCCGCGGAGGCAAGCTGCGTGGCAATCAATTCCTTCTGGCTGCTGACACGGAAGTCCGCGGGCCGGAAAGCAGAGATCCGGTGTCGTGCGCGCAGCAGTTCCTCGACATCGACAGAGACGGGCTCCATACGATCGCCGGCTGCGAGCTCGAGCAATATCGAACCGTAGTGCTCCTGATTCAGGAGGCGGCGCATGGCCGTAGTAAGCGGCACATAGACCTGCTGGTCCTCGTTGGTGATATCGAGCCCCTGGCCGCGCTCGGACAGAACGCCGACAACGGTGAACGGCACCCGATTGATGAACAGCCGCTCGCCGACCGGCGACTCGTCACCGTACAGGAATTGCGCGACCGCATGCCCGAGCAATGCAACTCGTGTCGATCGGCGGACATCCTCGTCGTAGAACGACTCGCCACTCGCGAGGGGCCAGTGCTTGATCGGGAAGAAGTCCGGTTCCACACCGATGACCGGTGAAACGCGGGAATTGAACCCGGCTTTCAGCCTCAGGCCTGATGAGACAACCGCCGAGGACCGCCGGATTCCGCCGATCTCCCGGCGAATCGCGGCCAGGTCGGCCTCCCGCAGCGTGGTGACGATCGTGCCGGTCCGTTCGCGTCCGCCGGACGCCCGGCTCTGCTCGGCGTTGACGACGATGACGTTGGCGCCGAGCCGGCGGATCTTTTCGATCACGAGCGAGCGGCCGCCCGAGGCATAGTTGACTGCAGTCACCGCGCCGGCGACACCGAGGGCGGCGCAGGATACGACCAGCAGCGAGCGGACGCGGAATCGCCACGCCTGGCGCAGCGCGCCCGGCAAGAGGTGGCGCCAGCGGCTCCAGCGGGAATCCAACACTGCGTCCCTCAGGAGCGCAGCGCCTGGATCGGATCGACCCTCGTGGCAGCCCAGGCCGGTTGCAGCCCGAACACCAGTCCGACCGCAGCCGACAGCGATGCGGCGCCTGCGACGGCGCTCCACAGGATCGTGGGCGGCAGGCTGGCCAGCGTCGTCACGATCAGGGTCCCGCCGACGCCGATGGCGATGCCGGCAAACCCGCCGACCAGCGAGATGACCACAGCCTCGATCAGGAACTGCGCGAGTATGTCGCCGCGACTCGCCCCGACGGCGCGCCTGACACCGATTTCGCGGTGCCGCTCGCGAACCGCGATGAGCATCAGGCTCATGATGACGGTACCGCCGATCAGTGTCGCGACGAACGAGACGCCTGTCAGTATCTTGCGCAGCGTGGAACCGACGTCGACGATGCGGTCAACCTGCGCCTGCGGACTCGTGACGGTGAAATCGTCTTCCACGGGCGGGACAATGCCGTGCCGCTCCCGCATGAGGGCGGTGATATCCGCGATAGCCTGCTCCGCCCGGGATGGGTCGCGCAGCTGGGCCATCATGCCGGTGTAGTAGTCGCGGCGGAAAAGCCGCTTGGCTGAAGTCTCCAGCGGGATGAACAGGATGTTGTCCATGCTGGCACCGCCCGGACCCACGCCGCGCGACTTCATGATGCCCTTCACCTGGAACGGGACATCGCCGATGCGCACCTGCTTGCCGAGCGGGTCCTCGTCCTGGAAGAGCGCCTTCTGCAGATCGACGCCGATGACGGCCACGCGCGCGAGCGACTCGTTGTCTTCCGCGGTGATGCCGCTGCCGATGGCCACGTCGTCACCGCGCACCTCCGCCCAGTTCGACGAGATGCCCATGACGGACGGGCTTTCCGCGCGATCCCGGTAGGTCACCTCGACGTCGGTCGCGAACTGCACGGTGGCCACCTGCTTCACGAGCGGCACTTCACTTTCGATCGCCCGCGCGTCGTTGGCGTCCAGCACGGGCGGTACGGTAACCACCGAGGGCATGCCACGTGTGCTCGCACGGCCCGGGTTGACGATGACGACATCGAAAGTCCCGAGCATGTTCTTGAAGCGCTCCATGACCTGCTTGCGGGTCGCCTCGCCCACCGAGGCAAGCGCGGTGAGCGACGCGACACCGAGCGTAACGCCCAGCATCATGAAGAAACTGCGCAGCTTGTTGCGCCGGATGCTGCGCAGGGCCATCAGGAACAGATTGCCGATCCGCATGCTGCCTCCTCAACCGGTAGTCGCAGCGGATCGCTGCGCCATCGGTTTATCGCTCGCGATGACGCCGTCGCGTATGACCAGCTCGCGCCTGGCAAACGCGGCCACCGCTTCGTCGTGGGTGACCAGCACGATGGTACGGCCTTCGCGATGCAGCTCGGTGAAAAGCCGCATGACGCTCTCGCCCGCCGCGGAATCGAGATTACCAGTCGGCTCATCCGCGAGTATCAATGGCGGATCGTTCATCAACGCCCGGGCGATCGCGACGCGCTGCTGCTCGCCGCCGGACAACTCGGTGACGAAATGGTCCGCGCGTTGGCCCAGGCCGACGCGCTCCAGGATTGTCCTCGCACGTGCCCGATCGACCTGGCCTTCGGCATACAGCGCGGGAACTTCCACGTTTTCGAGCGCGGTCGTCCTGGGCAGCAGGTTGAATGACTGGAAAACGAAGCCGATCTTGCGGTTTCGGACGCGTGATCGCGCGATATCGTCGAGGTGGGATACATCCTCGCCGTCCAGGCGATATTCGCCTGTTGTTGGTGTATCGAGGCAGCCGATGATATTGAGGAGAGACGACTTGCCGGAACCCGACGCGCCACGGATGGTCACGAATTCTCCGCGGGCAATGTCGAAGCTCACGTCCCGCAGCGCCGGCACGTCAGTGCCGTCGCCGCGGGTATAGGTGCGCTTCAGGTGGTTCAGGCTGATCATTACAGGTCTCCGCTCGACGAAGGAGGCGACGGATTCGCGAGGACGCGATCACCGGTCTCCAGACCCTGTCTGATTTCGCTGTAGGCCGAGTCCCGCGTACCGACGCTGACACCGCGCCGCTCGAGGCCTGCCGGCGTCTCGACCATGACATAGCGCTCGGCCCCCTCACGGAGCACGGCTGAACTCGGCACGACCAGGGTCTGACGCTCCGCGGTCAGCACGGAAACGTTGGCCGTCATGTCGGGCTTGAGCAGCGTCGCAGGCGACGTTATGCGGATCATGACTTCGAAATTGACGACACCAGAGATGATCGTGCCCTTGGGCGCGATGCGGGCCACGACACCAGAGTGCTCGTCCGCCGGATAGGCCTCGACCGTGAAAGTCACGGGATTTTCGATCGCCACCCCGCCGATGTCGGTCTCGTCGACCATCGCTATCAGTTCGAGCGCGTCGTCCTCGATGATCGTTGCGAAAGTAGGCGTCGTGAAGGCGGCAGCTACTGTCTCGCCCTCCTGCGTACTGACGGACGCAACGGTCCCCGAAATGGGCGAGCGGATTACCGCGTATCCCAGGTCGGTCTCGACCACGGCGGCGTCGCGTCGCGCCTTTTCGAGCCTGGCCGTCGCCGCATCGACCGCGATGCGGGCGTCCTCCACCTGGCTCTCGGCGACGAGTTTCTGCGCGTCCATCTTCTCGGTCCTGGCGAGATCGGCTTCGGCGAGACGCAACTCCTGCTGCTGGACCGCCACCTGCGCGCGTGCCTGCGCCAGCCGGGCTTCAAGGCCGCGTGCGTCGATGCGCGCTATTACGTCGCCCTTGGTAATGTGGGACCCGACCTCGACATTGAGCTGCTCGACGATGCCCGACAGCTGCGATCCGACGCGCACTTCCCCGCCGACCCGCAGGCGCACGATGCCGGTTGCCAGCACGGTCGATGCCATGGTGCGCCGTTCCGGCGTGGTGAAGACACGGTCCCCTGTTTCGTCACCGCCGGCGGCCAGTTGCTGCCAGGCAAACCATGAACCGGCCGCAACGACCGTGGTCGCCAGTAGCACAACCAGCCCGACGCGAGTCACTTCGCCTGCTTCTCGTACACCATGACCATCGGCTCCTTGTTGGGCCGCTGGTTCGTCACTGTCATCGTCTTCCCGTCAACGGACAGTTCCCGAATCTCGGTCTTCACGACCTTCGTGCCGGGCACAGCACCCTCGCTGGTCCATTTGACGACCAGTTTCGCGCCATCCCATTGCGCCACCGTCTCAGCCTTGTCGCCCATCGCGCCCTCATTGGCTACGCCTTTGCCGCCGAGGTCGTAACTCACCAGGCGCTTCGTCGTCTTCATCATGAAGGTGGAGCTGAAGTCGATCACCAGCGATGCAGTTGTCTGGCGGACGACCACGGTTTCGTCGACCGCGGACACCATGCCGAGGTTCTTGCCCTTCTTGTTGTTCAGCGTCCACGTTCCATTGAAGTCGGGCACAGCCGCGATTGCGCCGCACGAGAAAATCACCAACAAAGCCAGCAATGTTGATATGAGCCTGGAATTGTTCACGTCAGTTTCCCTCCGGTGGATCACGCTATGGCACCAGCACGACCGGTACCGAGGCCGAGCGTACTACGGCCAGTGCCACCGAGCCGACCACCGCGTCGGCAAGGAAGCCGCGACCATGGGCGCCGATTATGATCTCGTCCGCCCCCGTGCTGCGGGCGAACTCGGCGATTTTCGCGGCCGCCTCGCCGACACCGATATGCAGCGTCGGCTCGATGCCACCTGAGCGCAGCCGCGCAGCCGCAGATTCAAGCGCCGCCTCCCCTTCCTCGCGGTAATACGCATCCAGGCTGCCCTGGCGGATGAAGAGCTTGACGTTGACGCCGGCCAGCGATGGCTGCACGTTGAGGAGATGGACTCTGACCGGCCCGCTCTCGACCGCGTGGCGGCGCAGCGCATAGTCCGCTGCTCGCAATCCGAATTCAGATCCGTCAGTAGCAACCAGCAGGGTCGTCATGGGGGACCTCCGTTCTCGCTGCGCTTGCCGTCATGGCGAACGAGGTCAACTGGCGCCGCAGTAGCGGCCGCACGGTGCGCAGCGAGACAGCCGACGGCGACGACGGCCACGGCTCCAGACACTGCAGCGGCCAGTGGCGCCCAGTCCGGCATCTTTGCGCCGAGGTCCGCGAGCACCGCGTCATGCACGATCATGTCTCCGCCGATCCACCCGAGCAGGGCAGCGCCACCGAGGATCACGACGGGAAAGCGATCCATCAGCTGCAGTACGAAGCGGCTGCCCCAGACGATGATCGGTACGCTCACGATGAGTCCGAACACGACCAGGCCGACATGCCCCTTCGCGGCGCCTGCGATCCCGATGACGTTGTCGAGACTCATGACCGCGTCGGCCACGATGATCGTCTTCACGGCGCCGGCAAGGTGGGTGCTCGCGTCAATTTCCCGCCCGTCGTCCTCGTCATGCGGCAGCAGCAGCTTGATGCCGATCCACAGCAGCAGCAGGCCACCGACGATCTTCAGGAACGGAATCTTGAGGAGTTGCAGCGCAAAGAAAATAAGCGCAACCCGCAAGCCGATTGCACCGGCCATGCCCCACCAGATGGCCTGGCGGCGCTGTGCCTCCGGCAGCCGCCGCGAAGCGAGCGCGATCACGATGGCGTTGTCACCGCCCAGCAGGATGTCGATCGCTATGATCTGGCCGACCGCGATCCAGAATTCGGGGGAGTTGAAGTCCACTGTTGTACTTTGGCGCTGCTACAGCGGCAGTTTACCGGCAGCGGCCGCCCGTCGGGGAGCTATCCCTCGTCATTGCGCAGCGGCAGCCCGACAGCGGACTTCATATCGCTGGTCGCGCCGGGCGGGATTGTCTTCCATGAAGTCGAAGGGGCGCTTCCTGAGGATTTCACGACCTGCAGGACACATGCCGCGCAGCTCGAGCCATTCGTCGAGCCAGCGCATGCGCTCGGCCTCGGCAGTCGCGTCGTTGTCCGGAAACTCGGCGGTTATGCTGACGTCGAAATAGAAGACGTCACGCGAAGCGCCACCGGCCCCGTCCCTGGGTTGCGTGATCTCGCTGAACCTGTGGCGGTTATACAGATCCGGTGAATCGAAGGCCGCACAGGACACCAGCATCGCGATCGCCGGCGCCACGAACGGCGTCCACCAGCGGCTACCCATCCAGGCGGTCATCGTTATTTCTCCTAAGCGTCGGGACTCCGGCGCTGCAGGGATGAATCGCTCATCGCAGGAAATTGACGAAACTGGTCACGATCAGCGCGTTGGCGAAATCGATGAAGAACGCACCGACGAGCGGGATCACCAGGAATGCGCGCGGCGCGGGACCGAAACGCGCCACCAGCGAGCGCATGTTGGCGACCGCATTGGCCGTCGTGCCGGAAGCAAAGCCAATGAAGCCGCTGGCCATGACTGCCGAGTCGTAATCCCGCCCCATGAGCCGGAACGACAGGAACCAGGCGAGCAGCAGCAGCGTCACGATCTGCGCGAACAGGATCACGAAGAGCGGCAGCGCCTGGCTCGCCAGCTGCCAGACCTTGAGGTCCATCAGTGCTACCACGAGAAAGATGTTGAGGGCGAAACCGCCGATGAACTCCATGGCGTTTTCATCGATCTTCAGCCAGTCGGTGGCCTCGTCCAGGTTGCGCAGCACCGACGCGACGATCATGGCGCCGATGTAGGCCGGCAACGTGAATCCGGCATCCTGGATGTAGCGGCTCAGTACGCTGCCGATACCCATCGCGATCGCGATGACGACAAGATTGCGCACGAAGCCGGTGTTTTCGCGTTCGACCTCGATCGTGATCTCGCGGACGGGATAGGTGGTCGGAAAGGCGAGCTCCCGATCGAGTTCGCGCACTGCCCGCCCCTCAGGCGCGAGACCATGGCGGCGGATCAGCGCCGTTCCGAGCGGATTGCCGGCGATGCCGCCGCAGACGATGCCGAACACCGCCGCCGTGATCGCGATCACTGCAGCTCCATCGAGTCCGGCCTCCTCGAACAGCGGCGCGAAAGCAAGCCCGGTTGCGGGACCGCCCATCAGGGTCACGGAACCTGCCATGACACCGAGCAAGGGCGAAAGGCCGAGCATGCTGGCGATCGCGACACCGACGCCGTTCTGGACGAGACACACGACGATCGAGAAAAGCAGGAACACGACTACCGCCGCGCCACCCCGCCTGAGCAGCGCCAGGCTCGCCCCCATGCCGATGGTAGTGAAGAAGGCGACGTTCAGCGTCTGCTGGGCGCTGGTGTCGAGTGTGACGTTGACGAAGCGGTCCCGGCAGACGAACACGACGAGCGCGAAAGCCAGGCCACCGACGACCGCCGAGGGAATGTTGAGACGGTCCAGCAGGCTGACACGTTCCCGCAACTTCACCCCGGCGTAGTAGACGACGGCAGCGAGGGCCAGGGTCTGCAGCAGGTCGAGTTTCAGTTCCAGCATGGCGGCAGACTCTACACGCATCCCTGCCCGGATGGTGCAGCCGCGCGGGCTGTGCGACGATCCACACCATGCGCGGCCTCATGATGGACGTACCGCTCACGACGACGGCGATACTGCGCCACGCTGAGCGGATGCACGCGAGCCAGCAGATCGTGTCCCTGACCGCCGATCATCCCTCGCCTGCCGATCCCTGGCGCTACTCCTTTGCCGACCTTGCGGCCCGTACGCGCCGTCTCGCCAACGCGCTTTGCCGCAAAGGGCTGCGGCAGGGCGACCGCGTCGCGACCCTTGCGTGGAACGATTCGCGGCATGTCGAGCTCTTCTATGCCGTGGGCGGCGCTGGCCTGGTGCTGCACACGCTGAACCCGCGACTGGCCCCGGAGCAGATCGCCTGGATCTGCAACGACGGTGGAGCAACACTGCTGTTCGCGGCGCCGGAGTTCGCGCCGCTGCTCGACGGCCTGGCCGCCGGACTCGAGCATGTGCGCCAGGTCGTCTGGCTGACGGACGCCGCACACCGCCCGCAGGGAAACTCGGCACTTGCGACGGCAGCAAACGACTACGAGTCTTTGCTGGCAGCCGAAAGCCCCGATTTCGACTGGCCGGCAATCGACGAGCGCGAGGCCAACGCGCTTTGTCATACCTCAGGCACTACCGGCAATCCGAAGGGCGTGCTCTACAGTCACCGCTCCACCGTATTGCATGCGATGGCGGGATCGATCGCGGACGTTATCGGCATGCGCGCTACCGACACCGTGTTGCCGGTCGTGCCGATGTTCCACGTGAATGCCTGGGGCGTGCCTTTCATTGCACTCTTGAACGGCGCGCGGCTCGTGTTGCCGGGGCGCGGAGCCGGCGATCCGGCGACGCTCGCCACGCTGATTAATGGCGAGCGTGTGACGCTCGCGCTCGGGGTTCCAACGGTGTGGCTGGCCCTGCTGCAGCACCTTGAGAAAACCGCAACCACATTGCCGAGCCTGGCGCGGACGATCGTGGGCGGCGCGGCCTGCCCGCCCGCCATCATGGACGAGTTCCGCGAAAAGCACGGCGTGGAGACGCTGCACGCCTGGGGCATGACCGAGATGTCGCCGATCGGAACCATGAACGCGCCGATGCCGGGCGAGGAAAAGCTGGACGATGCCGGGCGCCGGGCGCGGCGGGCCAAGCAGGGGCGCGCCGTGTTCGGCGTCGACCTGCGCATCGTCGGTGATGGAGGTGCGGAACTGCCCTGGGACGGGCGGGCATTCGGCGCGTTGCAGGTCCGCGGGCCATACATCGCCGCCGGCTACTACGGCCACGACACGAGTCCCGCGCACGCCAGCGGCTGGTTCGACACGGGCGATGTGGCAACGATCGACCCGGACGGGTTCGTGCAGATCACCGACCGCACCAAGGACGTCATCAAGTCGGGCGGCGAGTGGATCAGCTCCATCGAGCTGGAGAACCACGCTGTCGGGCATCCCGCCGTGGCCGAAGCGGCTGTCATCGGCGTACCCCACCCGAAGTGGTCGGAGCGGCCGCTGCTGCTTGCCGTCCTGAAGTCCGGCCAGACGGTGAGCCGCGAGGAATTGCTCGCCCATGTCGCCGGCCGCGTCGCCCGCTGGTGCGTACCTGACGACGCGGTATTCGTTGGGGAAATCCCCCACACCTCGACCGGCAAGATCAACAAGCTCGCGTTGCGCGAGCGCTACCGTGATCACTACGCGAAGGAGAGCCCGACATGACCATTCACGTCACAGCGCTCTACGCGGGGCTCCTCGGGTTGATGCTGATCGCGCTCGGTCTCAGGGTTGCGCAGCGGCGGCTTAGGTTGCGCATCGGCCTGGGAACCGGCGAGAACGTGGAGATCGAGCGCGCGGTCCGCGTCCACGGCAACTTCGTCGAATACGTGCCCTTCGCCCTCATCCTGATGGCGTTCTACGAGGCCGGCGGCGGCCCGCCCGCGGCGCTGCACGCCGCCGGCATCGTCCTGATCATCGCGCGCATCGCGCACGCAGCCGGGCTTACCGGCAGCAGCGGCCGCTCGCCCGGGCGCTTCGGCGGCACCGTGGCGACCTGGTTGCTGATCGTCGCGCTGTCGGTCGCGAACGTCGTGCAGGCGGTGAACTGACCGTCAACGCAGGCTGGGTGGAAAGCGGCTGACCGGACCGCCGGCCACGAACAACCGCTCGCCCTTGCCCTCCTCGAACGAGCGGCAGCCGCTGTCGCGCCCGGGATTCCACTTGAGGAAGTAGCGGCTTGCATCCAGCGGGCCGCTGAGCGCTTCCACCGTGCCGCGACGATAGTCGTATATCAGCAGGGAGCCGTATGCGTACGGGCCATGCCGCTCGCCCCAGTTCGCGGTGTAGATGCCCTCTTCCGTCACCCGGAGCCGCGGCGAGACAACGTCAGCCGCCAGGCTGCTGTCGCGATACTGGAGCCGGACTGCACCGGCGGTATCCCACCAGCTGTCGAATACTACCGATGGGCCGACGTACGGGCAGACGCCGTCAAGGAGCACGGTCGAGCCGGGCCTCAACTGTGGAACCGCCTTCGCAAGCGACGCCAGTACAGCCTGTTGCCTGAGCCAGGCTTCACCCCAGTAGAAGCCGATGACGTTGACGATCAGAAATCCCGCCGCGGCAACGACCGCGACGACACCGGCAAAAACGAATTTTCGCGCGGCAACCGAACGCAACAGGGAAACCAGCCGGCCCAGGATGGCAACCAGACCCAAGGCAATACCCAGGGAGGAAGCAAGGCCGATGCGATTGCTGATTCCGGTGGAGGTGATCCCCGCATTGAAAGTAATGAAGAAGATCGAATAGCCACCGACGAAAATGACGGCGGCGGCAATGACAAGAGGAAGGTATGCGCTTCTGTCGAAAGATGCCGCCTCACTGCGCAGCGCGCGCATCAGCCAGGCAAAAACGACGATGCCGCAAAGGCCAGCGGCTGCAACGGCCCATCCAACTTCATGGCGACCAAGGATATCGGCTAGCACTCGCGGCAGGCCGACTCCGAAGTCACCCGCCACCGTGACGGCTGCTGCATCGAAGACAAGCCTGCCGAAGAATTCGAAGTGGTCGGCGAGTTCCGCAGGCCGCATGCGCGCCGTAAAAACGGCCTTGTAGATGCCGCAGCCCACCAGGATCGCAAGCTGCAGCACTGCGAACGGGACATGCTCGCGCCAGGGCAACGGGCCTCCGCCAGCCATCGCCCGCTGCCGCCAGGCCACAAGGAGCGGACTGAGCAGGAAAAGCGGCATGAAGATCTCGTAGCTCATGACGCTCACGAAAAGGCCGGTCGCGGAGACCAGCCGCCACTTCGACCGGAACTCCGGGCGCTCTGCCGCGGCACGCAGATCCGCGAGCAGCGACACCGCGTATCCGACGAACGAGAGTGGTATCTGGATGCACACGAACCAGTAACGGACGGTCGCATAGTGCGGCAGCAGCGCCCAGACGATCGCTGTGGCGAGGGCAAAACTGCGGCTGATACCGAGCGCCAGCAGCAGCCGGTAGTACAACACGGCGCCGGCACCGAGCATCGCCGTGTTCACGAGATGGTGGCCGAGCGGCTGGTCCCCGAACAGCGCCAGCAGAGTCGCGGCGTAAACGGCGTGGACCGGCCGGGTGATGATGCTGTTGGTAAGGAAGAAAGTGCGGCTGTAGATGTCGGCGAGCGACATCGTCGGGCCGCCCATCTGCACGTACCAGAGGAAGCTCCAGTCATCGCTGTAGAAGCCGAGGAATGGCAGGTACAGCGCAGCCGAAGCTGCGACCAGCGCGAAGATGAATGCACTGTCGGCCAGCCGCTCGCGGCGTGCTGTGTGCAAGGACTCAGCGGCCTGCATGGATGTCGAACCACTCCCCGACGCCGCCGGACGCCAGTTCCAGGTCAATGTCGTGCAGTGACTGCCAGACGGCGAGCATTTGCTCCACGGTCATCCACTCGGGCGGAAGGTCGGCACCGAACGGGCCGCTCGAGCCGCGCGGGAAGCGCCAGTCGCCCAACCTGGCCGGCGCCAGCAAACGCCGGGCTCTCTGGCGCAGGCGGTACGCCGCCATGTTCAGTGGCTCGCGCGACCGCTTTCTTCTCGCCGCGAGTTCCGGCTCCAGGTTGGCCGGCCCCAGCGTCTGCAGGTCGTTCTGTCGTACGCAATGAAAACGCCGGTACCCAAAGGCCGCGAGCCTGCGAATGTCACTGTCACCGGCGGCATGGTCCATTTCGATCGATACAAAGTCGGGAGCCGCACGATCTTCGATCGCATCGAGACAGAAACGGTCGGCGCCTTCGATATCGACCTTCAGGTAATGAGGCACACCATGCTTCTCAAAGAGAAAGCCCAGTGGTATCCCGGGCACCTTTATCGTGCGCACGTCGCCGCCCAGCATGGCGGCGTGTTCCGCGTCCACGGACGCGAGCATGTCGAACCGCGACGACACATGCAGCTCCACCTCGCCGGGCGCGGCCGCGATGGCGACGTTCTCGATGCACAGCTGGCCGCGGGCGATTTCCGCGGCGAATCGCGCCCTGGCGGGTGCTATCAGCTCCGGGTTCGCCTCGATCGCGACGACCCGAAAGCCGCGATGCAGGTAATAGGCGGTGTCGTTGCCATTGTGCATGCCGACGTCGTAGACGAGATCGCGCTGGACGCTCATGCGCTGCCCATGATCATGCGCCGCTCCTTGGCGTCGTACGCGGCCAGTGCCGAAGGCTCCGGTTTCAGGAGCGAAACGAGGATGCCCGCGGCGAAACCGAGCGGTATGGTAAGCAGCGCCGGGTTCTTCAGCGGGAACAGGGCTTCCGGCCTGCCGAGCAGGTCCACCATGATGGTTGGCGACAGGGCGATGAGCACGAGACTGGAGACCGTCCCGACGATGATCGCGGTGACGGCGCCGGCCGTGGTGAAGCGCCGCCAGAAAATCGACAACACCAGCGCCGGGAAATTGCCCGAAGCCGCGACGGCAAACGCGAGTCCTACCATGTAGGCGACGTTCTGCCCCTTGAAAAGGATGCCGAGGAGTATTGCCACCACGCCGAGCACGACCGTTGCCACGCGCGCGACGAGTATCTGCTCGTCGCGCGGCGCATCGCCGCGCCGGTGCACGGACACCCACAGATCATGGCTGAGGGCGGCGGCGCCCGAGAGCGCGAGGCCGGCGACCACCGCGAGGATCGTCGCGAACGCCACGGCGGCGATGAAACCGAGCAGGCCTGTGCCGCCGAGCACCTCGGCGAGCAGTGGCGCGGCCATGTTGCCGCCCTGGTCGACCAGCAGGATGGCTTCGCGCCCCACCAGAACCATGGCGCCGAAACCCAGGACGAAAGTCATCAGATAGAAGGCGCCGATCAGCCCGGTCGCCCAGAACACGGACTGCCGCGCTGCGCGCGCGTCGGGCACCGTATAGAACCGCATGAGTATGTGCGGCAGCCCCGCGGTGCCGAACATCAGGGCAAGACCGAGCGAAACGGCGTCGAGCGGATTCGCCACCTGCTTGCCCGGCGCCAGCACTTCTGGTCCGTACTCCGCCGCCGCAGCCGCAAAGAGCTGCACGGGACTGAAGCCGAAACGGGACAGAGTCAGGAAGCAGAGCAATGCGGCGCCACCGAGCAGCAACACCGCCTTCACGATCTGCACCCAGGTCGTCGCGATCATGCCGCCGAACAGTACGTAGGCCAGCATCACCCCACCGACGATCACCACGGCGCTTTCGTAGGAAATGCCGAACATGAGCTTGACGAGGTTGCCGGCGCCGACCATCTGCGCGATCAGGTACAGGGACACGACGGCGAGCGTCCCGATTGCGGCGGACACGCGCACCGGCACCTGCCGCAGCCGGAAACTGACGACATCCGCAAAGGTGTAGCGGCCGAGATTGCGCAGCGGCTCGGCGATCAGGAACAACACGACCGGCCAGCCCACGAGCCAGCCCGTCGAATAGATGAGGCCGTCGAAGCCCGACAGCGAGACCAGCCCGGCAATGCCGAGAAAGCTCGCGGCGCTCATGTAGTCCCCGGCAAGCGCAAAGCCGTTCTGGCGCCCGCCGATCGAGCGCCCCGCTGCAAAGAACTCCTCGGTGGTCCTGGTGCGCCGCGCAGCCCACCAGGTAATGGCCAGGGTCACCGCGATGAAGGCGAGGAAAAACGCAATCGCGGTCGCGTTCGGCTCGCCGAGATTCGATGCACCGGGGTTCATCCGGCCTGTCCGTCGCCGTCGATCGCGCCGCGCTGCCGGTCGAAATGCAAGTTGGCCCAGCGCACGTAGACCCAGGTCGTCAGCCAGGCGCCCACGATCACCAGCGCGCCGGCGAGAATCCCGACCGACAGGCCCGGCGCCACCTCACGGGCCATCAATCCCTGTGCGAAGGCAACCGCGAAGATGAACCCGAAGTAGAGCAGGAACACCGCCCCGCTGAGCGCGATGGCGATGCGCCAGCGTGCCGCGGCCAAAGCGCGGATGCGATCGTCGCCCGTGTTCATCGCCTGCTTCTCCCCCTGGAGACGCAGCATAGCCCGTCATTGAGGGTGAATCACCAGTGCCGCCCTCACGCCGCCATCTGCGGCGCCAGCTCCCGGGTCGCGGCGAAGGCGATGTCGGGCCATTTCTCCTGCACCAGGCGCAGGTTGATCATCGTGGGCGCGAAGTAGACGAGACTGCCGGCGACGTCCTGCGCGATGTTCGTCATGTAGCGATCGCGGAAATCCTTGAGCTTTTTCGCATCGGCCGACGTGATCCAGCGCGCCGTCGTCACATCGACTCCCTCGAACGCGGCCTCAACGCCGTATTCGTCCTTGAGCCGGTAGGCCACGACATCGAATTGCAGCATGCCGACGGCACCCAGGATGAGATCGTTGCCGAGCAGCGGTCGGAAGAACTGTGTCGTGCCCTCCTCCGACAGCTGTTCGAGACCCTTCTGCAGCTGCTTCATGCGCAGTGGATCCTTGAGCCGGACGCGGCGGAACAGTTCGGGCGCGAAGCTCGGGATGCCGGTGAACTGCAGCGACTCGCCTGCAGTGAACGTGTCGCCCACTGCGATAGTGCCGTGGTTGTGCAGTCCGATGATGTCTCCCGCCCAGGCTTCGTCGATGCGGCCGCGATCTGCCGCCATGAAGGTGAGCGCGTCGGAAACACGCACTTCCTTGCCGAGGCGCACGTGGAAGAGCTTCTGCCCGGTGGTGAACTTGCCGGAGCAGATCCGCATGAAGGCGATGCGGTCGCGATGCTTCGGGTCCATGTTCGCCTGGATCTTGAATACGAAGCCGCTGAGCGGAGCCTCGTCGGCAATCACTTCGCGCGTGGTGGTCTTCCGTCCGCGCGGCGGCGGCGCGTGCTCGACGAAGAAATCGAGCAGCGGCTGCACGCCGAAATTCACCATCGCCGAGCCGAAGAAGATCGGCGCCTGCCTGCCTGCCAGGTAGGCGGCAGCGTCAAAAGGATGGGACGCACCCTTCACCAGCTCGAGCTCGTCGCGCAGTTCCGCGAGCATGTCGTCGCCGATGGCTGCGGCGAGCTTCGGGTCGTCGAGTCCCTTGAAGATGGTCGAGTCCTGGCGGGTGAAATTGCGGCCGGCTTCGTAGAGATGCACTTCGTCGTCGAGCAGGTGATAGACGCCCTTCAGGCGCGAGCCCATGCCGATGGGCCAGGTGACCGGCGCGCACTGGATCTTCAGGATGCGCTCGATCTCGTCGAGAAGGTCGATCGGACTGCGACCCTCGCGATCCAGCTTGTTGACGAAGCCCATGATCGGCGTGTCGCGCAGGCGGCAGACGTCCATAAGCTTGATCGTGCGCTCTTCCACGCCCTTCGCGCCGTCGACCACCATCAGCGCCGAATCGACGGCCGTCAGCACGCGGTAGGTGTCCTCGGAGAAGTCGGCGTGCCCCGGCGTGTCGAGCAGGTTCACGATCCGGTCGCGATAGGGAAACTGCAGCACCGAAGAGGTGACGGAGATGCCGCGCTCCTTCTCGAGCGCCATCCAGTCGGACGTAGCGTGCGTCGTCGCCTTCCGCGCCTTGACCGATCCGGCCATGCGGATAGCCCCGCCGAAGAGCAGCAGCTTCTCCGTCAGCGTCGTCTTGCCCGCGTCCGGATGCGAAATGATCGCAAACGTGCGCCGGCGGGTGATTTCCTGTGTCAGGGGGGTCGACATGGGGCGCGCAGTATACGGGCAGGCGGACAATCCGGCTAAGATGCCGGACATGCAGCCACCGGCCGGCTTCACGCTCCTCAACCGCTACCGCGTGTTCGGCGGCTGGCAGCAGTTCTTCAGCCACTCGTCTACGAACACGCACTGCGACATGCGTTTCGGCCTGTACCTGCCGCCGCAGGCCGAGGCCGGCCGCGTGCCGCTCCTTATATATCTGGCCGGACTGACCTGCACCGAGGAGACTTTTGCGATCAAGGCAGGTGCGCAGCGAATCGCCGCGGAACTCGGCCTCGCGGTCCTCACGCCCGACACCAGTCCCCGTGTGCGGCTGCCGGGCGACGACGAGAGCTGGGATTTCGGGCTCGCTGCGGGCTTCTACCTCGACGCGACCGAGGCGCCCTGGTCCACGCACTACCGCATGTACAGCTATGTCGCGAGCGAACTGCCCTATGCCCTCGCGCGATCCTTTCCGGTCGATACCGCCCGCATGGGCATCTTCGGCCACTCGATGGGCGGTCACGGGGCGCTAACCATCGGCCTCAAGCATCCGGAGCGATTCCGGACGCTCTCGGCGTTCGCTCCCATCAGTGCTCCGATGCAATGCCCCTGGGGTCAGAAGGCATTGCCGCGATATCTCGGCGAGAACCGCGACGCGTGGCGGCGCTACGATGCGACCGAGCTCGTGGCCACCGTGCGCAACGCGGCGCAGCGCGCACCGCTGCTGGTCGATCAGGGCCTGGACGACGAGTTCCTCGCGAAACAACTCATGCCTGAGAAGCTGGAGGCTGCATGCCGAGCCGTCGGCTATCCGCTGACCTTGCGCCAGCATGCGGGCTACGGGCATGGATACTGGTTCGTCTCGACCTTCGTCGAGGACCATCTGCGCCATCACGCGCGCGGACTTTCGGCTGCGGCATGACCGTGGTGGACGAGCCGACGCTCCGCATCAGCGCCTTCCTCGGCATGTTCCTGCTGGTTGCGCTGTGCGAACGGCGCTGGTCCTGGCGCGCCGTCACGCGAGCCCGCCGCTGGCCGGCGAACCTGTCGCTGCTCGCACTTGATGCGCTGTTGCTGCGCCTCGCCTTCCCCGCCGCCGCAGTGGGATTCGCGCTGTTAGCGGCGTCTCGCGGCTGGGGCTTCCTCGCCAGCGTGGATCTGCCGACCGCGGTGGAGTGGGCCATCGCCTGCCTGGCCCTCGATGCGGCGATCTGGCTGCAGCATCTCCTGTTTCACCGCGTGTCCTGGCTCTGGCCCCTGCACCGCGTGCACCATAGCGATACCGGTATCGATGTGACGACGGGTGTTCGCTTCCATCCGCTGGAGATCCTGATCTCGATGGCGGTGAAGGCGGCCGTGATCGTGACGCTCGGCGCAGCCGCTGGCGCAGTGCTCGTGTTCGAGGTCGTGCTCAGTTCGAGCTCGCTGCTGAACCACGGCAACCTGCGCCTGCCCAGCCGGTTGGAACCGCTGCTGCGGCTCGTGCTGGTCACGCCCGAGATGCACCGCGTCCACCACTCCTGGCACGCGACTGAAATGAATGCGAACTACGGCTTCACGCTGCCCTGGTGGGACCGCCTCTTCGGCACCTACCTGCCCGTATCACGCGACGGGGCCGACGGGCAGACCACCGGCCTGCATGAGTGGCGGTCGACACAGGACGGGGGATTCGTCGCTTTGCTGCTGCACCCGTTTCGTCAGCCGGCGAATGGGGTCGCAGGATGACCGGCGAGCACGCCCTCCGCTACCCGCTCGGCGAGACCCTGCCCGAGCCCGGCACCGCCGTCGAAGTGGCGCCCGGCGTGCGCTGGCTGCGCATGCCTCTGCCCTTCGCGCTGAACCATATCAACCTCTGGCTGCTGCGCGATCGGGTCGACGGGAGGGACGGCTGGTGCATCGTCGACTGCGGCATCGCTGACGAGGCAACCCGTTCCGCCTGGGAGCAGGTGTTCGCCACCGGCATCGACGGACTGCCGGTGCTGCGGGTGATCGTGACGCACCTGCACCCTGACCACGCCGGTCTCTGCCACTGGCTGACCGAGCGCTGGCGCACCGAGCAGAGCGAGTGCAGGCTGTGGATGAGCGCAACGGACTTCGCCGCCGCACGGGTGATGATCGCGAACGGTTCTGCCGTGGGTGGCGACGGAGCCGCGAACTTTTTCCGCCGGCATGGGCTTACGGATGAAAAATCGCTCGAGCAGGTCCGGCTGCGCTGGCGCTACTACGCGAACATGGTACCGGCGATGCCGGATGGCTACCGGCGGCTGATGGATGGGCAGGTGGTCGTCGTGGGCGAGCATGCCTGGGAGTGCATCGCCGGCTACGGCCACGCGCCCGAGCACATCTCGCTGTGGTGCGCGAAGACGAACGTACTGATTTCCGGCGACATGGTGCTGCCCAGGATCAGTACCAACGTCAGCGTCGGTCACACCGAACCCGAGGGTGATCCCCTGCCGCTGTACCTGCGGTCCATCGCCGCGATGCGCCGGTTGCCGGGCGATACCCTGGTACTGCCGTCGCACGGCAAGCCCTTCATGGGTCTGCACAACCGCGTGATCCAGCTGGAGCAGCACCACAAGGAGCGTCTCGACGTCGTGCGCTCGGCCTGCAGCGGCCAGCCGCGCAGCGCCGGCGAGCTTCTGCAGGTGATGTTTCGCCGTTCACTCGACCTGCATCAGACGACGTTCGCGATGGGCGAGGCCATAGCGCACCTGAACGCCCTCGCCGGCCGCGGCGAGGTGCGCCACGCCCTGCATCCGGACGGCGTCATCCGCTTCGAATCCCGTTAGGAGCGGCCGCAGTCGCCGGCTACAATGCCGGCCGCATGAAGATCGGCCCGCACCTCATCGATCCGCCGCTGATCCTCGCGCCCATGGCGGGGGTTACCGACAAGCCGTTTCGCCTGCTCGCCCGCAGGCTCGGCGCGGGCCTTGCCGTGTCGGAAATGACCATCGCCGATGCCAGGCTGTGGGGTACACGGAAGTCGCGCCAGCGCATGGACCATTCCGGCGAGCCCGGCCCGGTGAGTGTACAGATCGCAGGCTACGACCCGCAGATGCTGGCCGATGCGGCACGACACAATGTGGCGCTGGGCGCGGACATCATCGACATCAACATGGGCTGCCCGGCGAAGAAGGTCTGCAATGTTGCTTCCGGTTCCGCGCTGCTCCGCGACGAGCCGCTGGTCGCGCGCATCCTGGAGGCTGTGGTGGCGGCGGTGGCCGTACCGGTCACGCTCAAGATGCGCACGGGCTATACGCGCGGCGAGCGCAACGCGCTCACCATCGCGCGCCTCGCGGAAGCTGCCGGAATCGCCGCCATCGCCGTGCACGGCCGCACCCGCGAGGACCACTTCAATGGCGCTGCCGAGTTCGACACAGTGGCAGCGGTGAAAGCGGCCGTGGGCATTCCCGTCATCGCCAACGGCGACATCGCCACCCCGGAGCAGGCGCGAGCGGTATTCGACCAGACCGGCTGCGACGCGCTGATGATCGCGCGCGCGGCGCAGGGTCGGCCATGGATCTTCCGCGAGATCGCCCACTTCCTGGCGACCGGGGCGCATCTGCCCGAGCCGGGGCCCGGCGAAGTAGGCGACATCCTGCTCGGCCACGTGGCGGCGCTGCACGAGTTCTACGGCCCGCAACAGGGACTGCGAATTGCCCGAAAGCACATCGGCTGGTACACCGACACGCGCCCTGATGGCGAGGCGTTCCGGAGCCGGGCGATTCGAATCGCCGATGCTGCTGACCAGCTTGACGCGGTGCGCGGATATTTCGACGCGCTGCCCGACGGGCGTGCGGCCGCCTGAAGCGGCGCAACACCCTCTTCCAGCGTGGCTCTCGTTCGCCTGAATCAGGTGTCCGTCGCCTTCGGCGACGTGCCGATCTTCCGCGAGGTCGACTTCAGCATCGAGGCCGGAGAGCGAGTCTGTCTCATCGGCCGCAATGGCGCCGGCAAGACCACGCTCATGCGCCTTATCGCCGGCACTCAACAACCCGACAGCGGCGAGATCGCGCTGCGCAACGACGTGGTCGTGAGCCAGCTCGAACAGGAGCTGCCGGGTGATCATGGACTCAGCGTTCGGGAGATCGTGCGCACCGGACTCTCCGATATCGATGCGCTGTTAGAACGCTTCGAGTCACTGGCCGCAAGGCGCGATGCACAGTCCGAAGCGGAATCGCAAAGGCTGCAGCAACGCATCGACCTGCTCGACGGCTGGCGCCTCGACCAGCGGGTGGAGACCATCCTGAGCGAGCTGTCGCTGCCCGGGGAGCGCAAACTCGGCGAACTGTCCGGCGGATGGCGCCGCCGCGTCGGGCTGGCGCGCGCGATCGTGTCGCGACCCGACCTTCTGTTACTCGACGAACCGACGAACCACCTCGACCTGGTCAGCATCGAGTGGCTGGAACGGCGCATCGCACGCTTCGACGGTGCGGTACTGTTCACCAGCCACGATCGGGCCTTTCTCGACCGTATCGCCACCCGCATCGTCGAGATCGACCGCGGTCGCCTTGTGAGCTTTCCCGGCGACTACGTGGAGTTCCTCGAGCGCCGGGAGCAGATGCTCGAGGATGAGAAGGCGGCGAACGCGCTGTTCGACAAGAAACTCGCCTCCGAGGAGGCTTGGATCCGCCAGGGCATCAAGGCGCGGCGGACACGCAACGAGGGCCGTGTCAGAGCGCTCAAGAAGCTGCGCGTGGAGCGGGCAGCGCGGATTGGGCCGACGCGTCGTGCCCGGATTTCCATCGAGCAGGCTGAGGCTGGCGGGCGCAAGGTGATCGAAGCGCGGGCTATCGGGCACGGCTATGGCGGCCGCGTGCTCTTCCGCGACCTCAATGTGAAAATCATGCGCGGCGAGCGCATTGCATTGATCGGCAACAACGGAGTCGGCAAGACCACGCTGCTGCGCATCCTGCTCGGCGAGATTGAACCGGACCACGGATCGCTCAAGCTCGGCACCGGAATCGAAATCGGCTACTTCGGTCAGATGCGCGAGACGCTCGACCCGGAGAAAACGGTCGCGGAAGTGGTAGGCAACGGCTATGACTTCGTGCGGCTGGACGGCCGCGAAGTCCACGTCATCGGTTACCTGCAGGGATTCCTCTTCAGCGCGCGCCGGGCAATGACGCCGGTAAAGGCCCTGTCCGGCGGCGAGAGGAACCGCGTCATCCTGGCGCGACTGTTCACGCGTCCGACGAATTTGCTGATACTCGATGAACCGACGAACGACCTCGACGTCGAGACGCTGGAGGTACTCGAGGAGCAACTGGTCAACTACCCCGGCACGTTGATCATCGTCACGCACGACCGCATATTCGTCGACAGCGTGGCGACAGGCACGCTCGCTTTCGAACAGGGCGGTGTCGTGCGTCGTTACCCGGGTGGATACTCGGACTGGCTGTCCCAGGGCGACGAGCTCGCGGTTGCCGACGCGGACGAGGCGGCAGCGGCCCGCGCCCCGAAACCGTCCGGCAGCGGTGGAGAACAGAAGGCGCAGCGCACCACCCTGAGCTACAGGGACCAGCGCGAACTGGAGGCGACCGGGCCCGCCATCGAAGTCCTTGAGCGGGAAATCGCCCGGCTCGAGCAGGACGTCGCGTCCCCGGGCTTCTACGAGCGGCCGTGGGCGGAGACCGAACCTGTACTGACGGCCTTGCGCGAGCGGCAGTCCGACCATGATCGGCTTACCGCGCGATGGCTGGAACTGGAGGACCTGCGTGAACGACTGGCGAACCCGGTCCGCAAGGGTTCATGATCGGTCTTCCCATGCTCGTCGCCATCGCCATACACACCCACTCCGATGGTCGCCTTCACGCCTGCGCTCCGGACTTCTCCGGCTGTGCCGTGAGCGGGGCGCTCGAGGAAATCGTGCTCCCCACCCTGCGGCTGCAGGTGGAGGACGAGATCACGGCGCGATTGCTGAACAAGGCTGCGCTGCCGGAAACCCGCAATGGCGATCCGCCGCGCGGAGCCGGGCAGCCCGGCGTACGATGGGCCAACATCCACATCAATCTCGGCCACCTCGTGGCCCTGGCGAAAACCCAGCAACGCGCATGAAATCCAACGACAAGATCGTTCACCGCGGTGCCACGATGACGGCGGACTGGCCCGAGCGCATCCGCCTCGCCCAGAAAGTGCAGCACTGCGAGATCGGCGGCGAGATCCTGCCGCGCATCCGTTACGGCCACGAGCGCGCCGACCTGGCCGGCAACAAGGGTCCCTGCCTGTCCTGCGGTGTCATCGCCGGCGAGTTCCACGTCGAAGGCTGCCCGAAGGAGCAATGCCCAGGCTGCGGGGCGCCGCGGTTCACCTGCGACTGCGAGCCTTACGAAGACAGCTGAGGTGTTCACTTGAACATCCGCGACGGCGTACTGGGACTGGTGACCCTCGCCGCCGTCGCGACGGCGCTGTCGATCGCGCCGGTGCCGCAGGACCCGGCCTACCACGACTTCGCCGACCAGCGCACGATCCTCGGCATTGCGCATTTCTGGAACGTCGCGAGCAATCTCCCCTTCCTGCTGGTCGGCGCACTGGGGCTTGCCGCCACTTCCCGCCTGCATGCAGCGACACATCGCCCCGCCTACCTGATTTACTGCACAGGCGTCATGCTGGTCGCGCTCGGCTCAACCTGGTATCACCTCGCGCCATCCACTGAAACACTGCTCTGGGACCGACTGCCCATGACAGTCGCGTTCATGGCTTTTTTAGCTATGGTGATCGGCGACCGCATTTCCTCAGCGCTTGGCCGTACTCTCTTGTGGCCGCTGCTCGCGGCGGGTGCCGCGTCGGTCGGCTACTGGTATTGGTCCGAGCTCGCCGGCCGCGGCGACCTGCGGCCGTATGGCCTCGTGCAATTCCTGCCCATGCTGCTGATCGCGATCCTGCTGCTCATGAGTCGCGGGCCAGGGCTGCGCGGTGGCTGGGTATGGGCGTCGCTCGCGTTTTATGCGGCGGCCAAGCTCGCTGAATTCTTCGACGCGGGCATCCTTGGCCTGACCTCCGGCTTCAGCGGCCACAGCCTGAAACACCTGCTCGCCGCGGTCGCGGCCGGATGCACCTTGCGCTCGTCGCTCGAGAGCGGGCGAGTCTTGACCCGTTGAACCAGTCGGGCGCCTTCGTCGTGTTCGCGCTGGCTGGCGCGTTCTCGCCCGGCCCGAACAACACGCTGGCGATGCTCTCGGGCGTACATGGCGGCATGCGCGCCGTGCTGCCGATGCCGGCGGTGGCCCTGGCGGTGCGGCTGCTCGGGGCCGCCTACCTTATCGCCGCGCTGCTGGCGATTACGGCGATCGCCGGCGTATGGTCGCAACTGCAAGAGGAATGGTGATGCCAGGTCAAACCGGGCAAGTGGATCGTCGCGTTCGACGGACTCTACACGCGGAGATGACTGCGATGAGCAAGCGTATGGAAGGTCGATGCCTCTGTGGCGCTGTTACCGTTTCTGCGCCTGCCAGGCGCGAAATGTCCGCCTGCCACTGCGGGATGTGCCGTCGCTGGGGCGGCGGACCGTTGCTTGCGGTGCATTGCGGGGGTGAAGTCACGGTCGGTCCGATGGACAAAGTCAGCGTCTTTCGATCGTCGGAATGGGCCGAACGGGCGTTCTGCAGCCAGTGCGGAACCCATCTTTACTACCAGCTCCTGCCGAAGGGTGAATACGTCGTGCCGGCCGGCGTGTTCGACGGGAACGGGAAGTTCGAGCTGCACCTGCAGATCTACGTCGACCGCAAGCCGGGCAACTATGCCTTCGCGAACCGGACCCGGGAGATGACCGAGGCCGAGGTCCTCGCGATGTTCGGCTAGCGCTGCGGCCGAACTGCGATACCATCCGGGAGTCAGGGAGTAACGCGGATGACAGTCAGCTACGAGAGCGGACACGCGAACCGGACCAACCTCATCATTCACCTGTTGATGGTGCCGTTGTTCGTCTACGGCACGCTGCGGGCTGGCTGGCTGCTGCTGAACCTGCACCCGTTCCGGGCCTTCCCCTGGCTGTTCGTGCCACTGTTTGCCCTCGCGGCACAGGGCGCCGGACACCGCCGGGAGAAAATCGCGCCGCAACCCTTCAAGGGAGTCCGGGACTTCCTCAAGCGCATCTTCGCGGAACAGTTCTTCCGCTTCTGGGTGTTCTTCCTGAGCGGCGGATGGTGGCGGAACCTGCGGAGCACGGGTCCATGAAATTCCTCGAGTGCCTGGTGCCCCCACCCGCCGTCGGCATCGTTGCCTGCGTACTCATGTGGTTCGCGCGCGATATCGGCCCGCATCTGCCGTTGCCATTCGTGGCCCGGGTGCTGATCGGCGTGGCCCTCGCTGCGTTCGGCATGGCCCTGGCCGGTCGTTGCGCCCGCACCTTCATCGGCGCCAGGACGACTCTGAATCCGACGAAGCCAGCCGAAGCAACGGTGCTCGTCACGCACGGGGCTTTCGCCCGCTCGCGCAATCCGATGTACGTCGCGATGGGCGTGATCGTGATCGGCTGGGGAATCGGCCTCGGGGCAATACCGGCGCTGCTGCTCGGACTGCTGCTCTTCGTGCTGTGGATCACCCGCTTCCAGATCCTGCCGGAGGAGCGTGCGCTGCGCGACCTCTTCGGCGCGGAATTCGACGCCTACTGCGCGCGCGTGCGCCGCTGGGTCTGACCGGCCTCAGCCGGGAACCGCGCCGCTCACCCGCAGCGCTGCGATCTCGCCGTCACTCAATCCCGCATCGCGCAGAACTGATGCAGCGTCGGCGTTGAGCGCGGGCACGCGAAAGTCGGCGCGGCCAGGCTCGGCGGCGTAGCGGACCGGCAAGCCGATGTGGGGGTTGCCCTCGCCGTCGGCGCTGATCATGCCGCGGGCGACCGCCTGCTCATGGGCAAAAGCTTCCTTAAGATCCAGCACCTCGCCCCAGCAGAGATCCTTGTCGCGGAACCAGTGGCGCCAGTGCTCGAGCGTCTCGCGGCCGAAAGCTTCGCGCAGGAAAGCCGTCAGCGGTGCCTGCTGCGGCCCCGGCGCTGACAATCCCAGCGCAACCAGGTCGGGGCGGCCCAGGCCGTGCAGCAGGCTTTCCACGAATTTGTGTTCGTTGCCGCTGAGAGTGAGGTAGCGGCCGTCCGCCGTGCGATACACGTTGTAGAACGCACGACCGCCCCAACCGCGCTCGTTCGGGATGTCGTGGGCGCGGCCTTCCGCGAATATCGGGCCGACCACGTTCTGCGTCCAACCCAGTGTCGCGTCGTGCATGGAGATGTCGATGTAGTCGCCGCGGCCGGTGACCGTGCGCCGGTACAGCGCCATCAGGATGCCGGAGAGCGCCGTCAGCGACGCGCACATGTCCGCGGCAGGCATGCCCGGCAGCGCCGGCTCGCCGTTGGTGCCGCGATTCAGGTTCGCCACGCCGGCCAGGGCCTGGATGCTCAGGTCGTGCGCCGGCCGGTCGCGCAGCGGTCCCGACTGGCCGAAAGCGGTGATCGAGCAATAGACGATGCGCGGATTAACCGCCGACACGGCGGCGTAGTCGATGCCGAGCCGCGCCGCGACACCGGGACGGAACGCTTCGACGAAAACGTCGGCCCGCGCCACGAGCCGCATCAGGACGGCGCGCGCTTCCGGCAGCTTCAGGTTCAGGCACAGGCTCTTCTTGCCGCGATGGGTGGAGCGGAACCAGGGGGTGTGGCCGTTCTTCACCGGACCGAAGGCCCGCGCGGGCTCGCCGCCCGGTGGCTCGATCGAGATGACTTCGGCGCCGTGGTCGCACATCGTCTGAGTGAGATGCGGCCCGGGCAGGAGCAGCGACAGGTCGAGCACCCGCACGCCGTCGAGTTTCATGAACCGACCTTGACGACGCCGGCAGCGGCAAGCTTGCTGATTCGTTCGTCGCTGTAGCCGATCTCGCGCAGCAGTGATGCCGTATCGGCGCCGAGGGCCTGACAGGCCTTGCCCGGCAGGCGTTGACCATCGAAGCGCAGCGGGTTGGCCAGAAGGCGCAGGTCGGCGCGCGCAGGATGTGGCACGTTCTCGACCATGCCGACATCCCTGACCCACTGGCTGTCCAGCGCCTGCGGCATGTCGAGCACGGGCGCGACAGGCAGCAATGTGCCGAGCCTTGCGAGCCAGTCGGCGGTGGTGGAGCGCGACATCACCTCATCGAGTTCAGAGGTGAGTGCAGCGATATTCTGCCGTCGCGCGGTCATCGTCGCGTAGCGGGGATCGCGACCCAGTTCGGGGCAACCGAGCGTCTCGATCAAGCGTTCCCAGAACCGGTCCTTCATGCACATGACCATGATCCAGCCGTCCGCCGTGCGCACCAGCTGCACGGGCGCCAGCGACGGGTGCGCGGACCTGGGCATGCGCGTGGTGACCGTGCCCTCGTTGAGATACCAGGTGGCCGGATAGCTCAGCTGATGCAGTGCCACGTCGAACAGGCAGGCGTCGATATCGCAGCCGCGCCCGCTACGCTCGGCGCCGCGGATGGCCGCGAGCAGGGCCAGGCCGCCCGTCAGGCCCGTCAGGAAATCGATGATCGAAAGGCCCATACGCGTCGGAGGGCCATCAGGCTCGCCCGTCAGCGCCATGTAGCCCGCTTCCGCCTGCATGAGGTAGTCGTACCCCGGGCGCGCCTCGCGGGAGTTGTTGCGGCCGTAGGCGGACAGATGCGCACAGACGATGCGCGGATTGATCCGCGCGAGCTTCGGATACGTCAGACCGAGCTTGTCCGGCAGATCGCCGCGCAGGTTGTTCATCACGGCCTGCGACGTGCGCGCCAGCGAGTGCAGCACCTCCTGGCCCTCGCCGCTCTTGAGGTCGAGAGCGATGCTGCGCTTGTTGCGGTTGAAGGTCTGGAAGTATTGCGAGTCGTCACGCTCTCCCAGGTAATGCGGCCCGACGCCACGACTCGCATCGCCGCCGGTCGAAGGATCCTCCAGCTTGATCACCTCGGCGCCGAGATCGGCGAGGAACATCGAGCCGTAGGGGCCCGCGCCGAATGACTCGCAGGCGAGGATACGCAGGCCCTCGAGCGGCCGCAGCACCTGGTTCATGCCGGATTTCTCTCGATCAGCTGCCTGGCAATGATGATGCGCTGGATCTCGTTCGTGCCCTCACCGATGCACATCAGCGGAGCGTCGCGGAAGTAGCGCTCGACGTCGAACTCGGTCGAGTAGCCGTAGCCGCCGTGTATGCGCATGGCATCCATGCTGTTGTCGACGGCGGCCTCGGAGGCGAAGAGCTTCGCCATCCCGGCCTCCATGTCGCAGCGCTCGCCCGCGTCGTACTTCTTCGCGGCGGCTTCCACCAGCAGCCGGGCGGCTTCGCAGCGTGTCGCCATGTCGCCGAGCTTCAGCTGTATCGCCTGGTGCTCGGCGATCGGCTTGCCGAAGGTCTTCCGCTCCTGCGCGTAGCGCACTGAGTCGCGTAAAGCTGCGTTCGCAAGGCCCACACCGCGTGCGGCGACGTTGATGCGGCCGAGCTCCAGGCCGCCGACGGCATGCTGGAAGCCACGGCCCTCGACCCCGCCGACCAGCCGGTCGGCGTCGACGCGAAAACCATCGAAGACCAGCTCCGCGCTGTCGATCGCCTTGTAGCCGAGCTTCTCGAGCTTCTTGCCCTCGGTGAACCCGGGGCCCTTCTCGACGACGAACATGCTCATGCCCTTGTGGGGCGGATCGGCCGCGGTATCGGTACGCGTGAGCAACGCGAAGCAGGTGCCGTGGATGCCGTTGGTGATCCAGGTCTTCGTGCCGTCGATCAGGTAGCCCCCGCCGTCGCGGCGCGCCGTGGTGCGGATGCGCTGCAGATCGGTGCCGGCGTTCGGCTCGGTGAGGCCCAGCCCGCCACGCAGCTCGCCGGTCGCGAACCGCGGCAGGAAGCGCTGCTTCTGCTCCTCGGTGCCGAAACGCTCGACACAGGCCGCCATGATCAGGTGCGAGTTGAAGATGCCGGTCGGCGCCATCCACGCCTCGGAAATGATCGTGACGAGCCGGGCATAGGTGGAGGCGGAAAGCCCCAGGCCGCCGTACTGCGCCCCGATCGTTGCGCCGAACAGGCCAAGCTCCTGCATCTGGGTGACGAGATGGTGCGGATACTCGTCAGCGTGGTCGTACTGGCGCGCGATCGGCCTGACCTCGCGTTCGACCCAGGCCTGGATCGCGCCGAGGATCTGAGTCTCGTCTTCCGCGCTTGTCTGGTTGCGTGCTGCGGTCACTCGCGGGCTCCTCAGTAATCTGACCTGTCGTCGACGGCGTGCCCGCGCTTCGGGATCAGCATCGAGCGCTCGAATTCGCACACCACGGTGCCCGCCTGGTTGCGGCCGGTCGTGCGGATGGTGACGACACCGGCCGTCGGTCGTGATTTCGACTCGCGCACCTCGAGCACCGCCGACTCCGAATACAACGTATCGCCGACGAACAGGGGCGCCGGCAGCCGGATCTCCTTCCAGCCGAGATTCGCAATCGCCTTGGCACTCGTGTCGGACACGCTCATGCCCACGACCATCGCCACCGTCAGCGGGCTGGCCACCAGGCAGCGGCCGAACTCGCTCTTCCTGGCGTACTCGTGATCGAAGTGCAGCGGATGCGTGTTCATGGTCAGCAGCGTGAACCAGGTGTTGTCCGCCTCGTTGATCGTCCGGCCGGGCCGATGTTCGTAGACATCCCCGACGGTGAAATCCTCGAGATACCTACCCGCCGACTGGCGATATCGTCCGGGCGCGATCTGCTTGCTGCCTGACATGCCTTGCCCCCCGCACTGCGAGTCACCTAGGTTAATGGTTTCCGGGAGCGGATGCCCGCCGCATGGCGCCCTCGCCTGCGTCGCCATGGCACTGCTGGCCGCGGCGGTCGCCGTGCGCATGTTCCGCTCACGCGTGGCCGAGATGCGCGAGAAGCGCATCAATCCGCAGAAGCTCGCCAACTCCATCGGGATACAGGCGAACCTGCAGGACGTCCAGGCTGCCGACAATTTCCGCAACCTGCTGGAGGCGCCGGTGCTGTTCTACGCGTTGTGCGCGCTGCTGATCGCGACGGGCAAGGCGTCGCTGCTGTTTGCGGCAGGCGCCTGGATCTATGTGGCGCTGCGCGTCGCGCACAGCGTGATCCACTGCGGCTACAACCGCGTCATGCAGCGCTTCTACGCCTACGCGGCCAGTGGCGCCGTGCTGCTCAAGATGTGGATCGGCTACGGGGCGGTGCTGCTCGCTGCCTGAAGCGGGGGGCCAGCCAGGGCCTCGTCGAAGAACCTCACCACCGTCCGCAGCGCATGCAGCCCGCTCACCGGCTCGCGGGTGAGCCCGTGCTTGCCGCCGGGGTAGGTCATCAAGTCAAAGGGCTTGCCGAGGGACTGCAACTTCGCGAACAAGGCCGTGCTGTGCGTGAAGAGCACGTTGTCATCGGCCATCCCGTGGATCACGAGAAGTTTCCCTTTCAGCCGATCCGCCCAGCTGAGCACGTCGCCCGCGGCGTATCCAGGCGCGTTGTCCTGCGGCGTGCCCATGTAGCGCTCGGTGTAGTGGGTGTCATAGAGACGCCAGTCCGTGACCGGCGCACCTGAGACGGCCGCCGCGAAATGATCAGGCGCCTGCAGGATGCACATGAGGGCCATGTAGCCGCCGTAGCTCCAGCCGAATACGCCGATGCGCGCCGGATCGACGTAGGGCAGCGTGCGCAGGTACTCGACGCCACGGACCTGGTCGGCCACTTCCACACTGCCCATCCGCCGGTGCAGGGCTGACTCGAAGGCACGACCGCGGAAGCCCGTGCCGCGATTGTCGAGCGAGAACACCACATAGCCGCGCTGAGCCAGGAACTGGTGGAAGGCGGCGTCGTTGGCGCGCGGGCTGTTGCCCCAGGCGTTGCCGACCTCCTGGGACTCCGGTCCGCCGTATACGTCGACGATCACCGGATACCGCCGGCCAGGCTCGAGCACCTTCGGCCTGACCAGCTTCCAGTGCAGGGTCTGCCCGTCTTCTGCCGTGAGCGTGCCGAACTCGGTTGGTGAATGCAGGTCCCGGTAACGCGTGTAGGGATGGTCAGCATCGAGGCGGTTCTCGACCATGACGGCAATCTGCCGACCGGTCGCGTCGCGCAGGGTGATGGATGGTGGTGTCTCGGCCGTGGACCGGGTATCGACGAAGTACCTGGCGTTTTCCGACATGGCAATGCGGTGCCAACCCGCGCCTGTCGTGATACGCGCAACCGCGCCGCCCGACAGCGGCACGCGATAGAGATGCCGCTCGATCGGCGAGTCCCGGTTGGCGGTGAAGTAGACCTGCCCGCGCTGCTCGTCGACACCTGCTACGCCGCGACCGCGCCCCGTCGCCACGACCATCCACTCGCCCGAGGTCAGCGGCCTCACGAGCGTGCCGTCGTTTTCGTAAAGGTAAAGGTGCCGGAATCCGCTGCGATCCGAAGCCCAGATGAACCGCCGTGACCGCTCGAGGAAGACCAGATCGTTGTGCAGGTTGACCCAGGTGTCGGAGGTCTCGGAAATCAGCGTGCGCGTGCTGCCGCTCACGGGATCCGCGGCCAGCAGGTCGAGCTTCCTCTGGTCGCGGCTCTGGCGCTGGACGGCGAGCTGGCGGGAGTCGGGGAACCAGTCGACACGGGCGAGATATATGTCCGTCTCCGCGCCAAGGTCGACCCGCACCGGCTCGCCGCCATCGAGCGGCACGACGCGGAGTTCGACCAGCGCATTCGCCCGGCCAGCGGCCGGGTAGCGCTGCGTGATCACGTCGGTGCGGTCGGCCTGTATCTCGAAGCGCCTGACTTCGTCGACCGGTGACTCGTCGACAACGGTGTAGGCGATGTAGCGTTCGTCCGGCGACCACCAGTAGCCCGTGTCGCGGTTCATTTCCTCCTGCGCGATGAACTCGGCCACCGCGTAACTGACGACACCGGCCGCAGGCGGTGTCACGCGCCGCTCCTGGTCGTTGCCCAGATTGCGGACCCAGAGTGCGCCGTCGCGCAGGTAGCTCACGTAATTGCCGCGGGGCGAGTAACGCGCGTCAGCCTCTGCGCCCTCCGTCGCAGTCAGGCGGCGGACCGCGCTCGCCGCGGGCCTGCGCAGGTCGTAGGCCCAGAGGTCGCCCGACAGCGGCACCAGCAACCGCTTCCCGTCCTCCGAGAATTCGTACTCGACGATGCCGGAAAACGCCGCAGTGCGCTGGCGCTCGCGGCGCGCGGCTTCCTCGGCGGAGATGCGCTCCTCCGCCACGAGCGCAGCGGAGTCGACCAGCAGGCGGTGGCGTCGCCGGGCGATGTCATAGGCCCAGAGGTCGAACTGCCCGGCATTCGACGCCTTGCCGCGCTGGTAGACCACGAGCTGCGCGTCGGGCGAGAACTGCAGGCCGCGCAACGAGGCGCCCGAGAGATCGGGACTTTCGAAAAGCCGTTCGAGGGTCAATGGCTCGGCCGCAGCGGCGAACGGAATCAGCGCGGCCAGGAGCATGGCGTGACAGTGACCGGAACACGCTGGCATAGTCGGCATGATCGCAGGCTGAACCCGCCACCATTGTCCCAGATGACGACGAGAAGGGAACTGATCCTCGCAGCCGCCGGCACCGCGCTCGGAGTGCCGGCGCTGGCCGCGACCGCGGCGCCGATCCTGCGGAAGGTGCCATACAGCGGCGAGGCCGTGCCGGTGATCGGGCTGGGCACATCGCGCACTTTCGACGTCGATCCCGCCTCCCCGGCATTCCAGCCGCTGGTCGGCGTGATGGAGGAATTTTTTGCCGGCGGCGGGCGGCTGATCGACTCATCGCCGATGTACGGTCGGGCGGAAGGCGTCACCGGGGCGCTGCTCGGCAAGACGAGGCGGCAAGGTGCCGCCGTCGTAGCGACCAAGGTATGGACGGACGGTCGCGACGCCGGGATCGAGCAGATGAACATGTCGTTCGCGCGGCTGGGCGTCACGCGTATGGACCTGATGCAGGTCCACAATCTCAAGGATTGGCGCACGCACCTGCCGGTGCTGCGGGAGTGGAAGGCCGCCGGCAAGATCCGTTACCTCGGGATCACCACCTCGTTTGCGCCCCAGTACGCCGATTTCGCAGCGGTGATGCGCGCCGAGCAGCTCGATTTCGTGCAGCTCAACTACAGCATCGGCGAACGTGAAGCCGAGAAGGTGCTGTTGCCGCTCGCACGCGACCGCGGCATCGCGGTGCTGGTCAACCGCCCCTTCATGCGGGCGGAGCTTTTCCGCCGCGTTGCGGGGCGCACCCTGCCCGGCTGGGCGCGGGACATCGGCTGCGAGAGCTGGGGCCAGGCCATGCTCAAGTGGATCGTCGCGCACCCCGTCGTCACCTGCGTCATCCCGGCATCGGCCAAGGCGGCCAACATGCGCGACAACATGCGGGCAGGCTTCGGGGAACTGCCCGACGAGGCATTGCGCGCGCGCATCGCCGCCGACGTCGGCTGAGGACTCAGCCGAGCCGCAGCCACAGCCCCTTGAGATAGGCCGGTTCGTCCCGCGAGATCGGAAAGTCCGGCGGCTGCGCTGCCCAGTACTGGCACTCGATGCGCCGCCCGGCCGCATGCACGGCTTCCCGGACGACATCGATGAAGCCTGCCGGCTCGAGCCGCGCGGCATTGCTCGCAGCGAACAGGACGCCGCCAGGCGCAAGCACGGCCAGCGCAGCCGAGACGAGCCGCCCGTAGTCGGACTCCGCGCGGAACACGCCATGCTCCTTCGACTGCGAGAAGGTCGGCGGGTCGAGCAGGACGATGTCGAAACGCCGGCCCTTCTTCGCGAGCCGCCGCAGCCAGTCGAAAGCGTCGCCGTAGATGAAGTCGTGGCCTCCGGCATCGAGCCCGTTCAAGGTGAAATTGCGCCGGCCCCACTCGAGGTACTTCTTCGACAGGTCGAGACTGGTAACGGTGGCACCGGCCAGTGCCGCAGCCACGGAGAATGCACAGGTGTACGCGAAGGTGTTAAGCACCGTACCGCCAGCAATCCCGGGCAACGGAAATTTCGCAGCGACATGACCTGCCAGCAGGCGCCTCCGGTTGTCTCGCTGGTCGAGAAAAATGCCGACCGAGTAACCCTCTTCGAACGACAACTCGAACTCGATACCGTTTTCGCGCGCCCTGAAGCGCGCCGGGGCCGGCTCGCCCGATACGAGCCGTGGCGAGGCGTCCTCTGCATCGAGACGCTGCAGATTGCGGGTCAGGGTCTTGTGATAGATGCCGGCGATGCCACTTCCGGCCAACGACTCGAGTCGCGCGATGTCGCCCGGCCCGGGCAACGCGGCGGACTGGTGCAACAGCCAGCGGTCGAATCGATCGACGCGCGCACCGGGCCAGCCGTCGGCCGCGCCGTGCACCAACCGCAGCGTGTTGGTCTCGGCCGGATCAGCCAGCGCCGCGCGACGAGCCTGGCCGATGTCGGCGGCAAAATCGGCGGGCAGCTCGAAGCTCACCGGCGCGTCGATTCCGGGATGGTGGAATGCGAGTCGCTCGGCGTGCAGGCACAGCCGCGGTGCGGGGGCGCCACCGTAGAGGGCGTCGCCGAGCACCGGGAATCCAAGCGCAGCAGATTGCACGCGGATCTGGTGCGTGCGGCCGGTCACCGGCTCGGCCAGAACCGCGTGCACCTGCGGCGGAAACCCCGGTGGCGGCGGTGTCGGCGCGAATGCGGTTACCGCCTCGTCACCCTCGTCCGCCGTGGCGACGTACACCTTGCCGCGACGGGCAAGGCATGCGCGGGACTCGATCCGACTGCCGGGCGGCACGCCCGCAGTCAGCATCCGGTATTGCTTGCGCACCGCACGCGCCTCGAACTGGCGGGCGAGCGAGCGACGCGCCAGTGCCGACTTCGCGAATACGAGCAGGCCCGAGGTGTCCTTGTCGAGCCGATGCAGATTCGCAAGCTCCGCCCAACGCGGCTCGCGGTCGCGCAGCCACTCGTAGATGCCCTCGCCGAGGTAGTCGTCGGGCGCATGCGTGTTCCAGCCCGCCGGCTTCGCGACGATGACGATGTGCTCGTCCTCGTGGAGGACGCAGGGCGGGGAACGGTTCATGGCGCGGTCAACGGCAGGGCGCGACCCGCATGATACCGCGACGGTCCGGGCGGCTGTGCTAGGCTCGACCACGACCCGCACTGAAGTTGCCGGAGGAAGAGCCATGCAGTCGGAATTCGTCGCATCACTCATGAATCGCCGCGAGGCGGTGCAGTCGTCGCTGCTGTTGGCGATGGCGGGCGCAGCGGCCGGCTGTGCACCGGCGACGCCGCCGACGGACAGCAGCGCGACGGCCGCCGGCCCGAGCGGCAAGCCACTCGACTACTCCAATCCGGTCGACAACCTCTATGCCTTTGGCAAGATCTGGGCCGGCTACGAGGAGCCGGTGATCGGCGGCTTCCACGGCCTCATGTACCTGCGCATCCCGGGCAAGCGCATGATTCCGGTGTTCGGTTATACCGGCACGGGCGTGCTGCTCGCGAAGCAGGATCCGGACGGTTCGCTCTGGGTGAAGTCGCGCGAGACCGGCTACTTCACCGACCTCGTTACCGGCGACATCCTCGAGACCTGGGACAATCCGTTCACCGGCGAAACGGTGCCGGTCTACCACTTCTACAACAACATGCTGGTCGGCAAGATCGGCCTCGAGATCCCGACATTCTTCTTCGGCAAGGAAGGCGACAGCCCGACGCTTATGAACGAGGGCACGGTGTTCCCCGACAAGGACGGCAAGTACCCCTTCATCCTCCCCTTCCAGCAGTACGGCGACGACATGCTGCTGTCCTGGGACTACACGCACGAGTACACCAACCCGGTGACACCCGAGGGTTGGCCGAAATCCTCGACCGGCCCGCGCATCACGCCGTCCGAGCACTTCACCTTCTCCTTCTCGAAGCGCGAACTGGAAGACCGGAGCCTCCCCACGATACGCTTCCACGCGGGCTTCAGCCGCGTCTCGGAATGCTGGCCGTTCATGCGCATGGGCGGGAGCGAGTTCGCCGGGGCCACGCTGTTCGGGCGCTCGTTCAGCCACAAGGGCCTGAAAGGCACCGCCGACGTGCCGCCGAAGGTGCTCGCCTACATAGAGAAGAATGCGCCCGACTTCCTCACGCTCCCCGACGGCTGGGTGCCGGACAACTCGCGTGTGGAAACCTGGAAGGCCTACGCACTCGACGTGCCGCCCGAGACCGAGGGGTATCCATGGGAGCCGACCGCGTTCAAGGTGCCGACGGGGAAGGCAAAGCGCACCTGAGGGAGTACCGCGATGCTCACACGCCGCTCGATCCTGCAGGGCATGGCCGCCGTGCCTCTCGCCACATCGCTGCCCTCGCGCGCCGGCACCGCGTTCGACTGGGCGAATCCGGGCGATCGCCTGGCGGCGCTCGTGAAGCTGCGCGGCGCGACCGACGGACGGCTATGCATGGGCTACGTGGTCGGCGTGCGCTACGCCGTGCCCGAGCACAAGCCGATCCCGATGATGGGCATCCTGGCAGCGACGTTCAGCCGCTACCGCCGGCTCGACGACTCCACGTACGAGGCACGCGCGATCGAGGTCGCATTCTTCACCGATGTCGACACCGGCGCGTTGCTGGAGCGCTGGAAGAACCCCGTGACCGGCACCGTCGTCGACGTCCAGCAGACGCGCATGGGCCCGTCGCGGCTCCGCGTCACCTCGCAGGGGCTGAAGGTCGACAATCCCTCGAACGAAGCCGCCGGTCTCGACCTGAAGCACGCCTTCCTCGAGCCACGCTTCGTCGGCGACAACACCTGGATCACCGAACAGATCGACGTCGCCGGCCCGCCCGGACCCCGGCCGTTCGTGTACACGGAATTGACCACGATGAATGCCAGTCGCGCTGCTCTCGAGGATCGCAGCGTCGCCTGGGTACCCACGCGCGTCGATTACCAGAGCCTCATCACCTACCGCCCGTGGATGGGCTTCGGGGACGCGCCGGGCCATACCATCGCGCGCGGCTCCGGTGTACACGTCGCGCGGCGCGAGGAGCTGCCGCCGCAGTACCAGGAACTCATCAGGAGCCGGCACCCCGACGTGTGGAACGACCCGCTCGCCGTGCTGGCGGTCTGAGGAGCGGCAGAGGACCATGTCGACCAACCCCGATGACGTCGCCCTCGCGAACTTCGATGTGGAAGCCGCGCTGCGCATGACGCTGGCCCGCCTCGATGCACGCCTTCCGCTCACGCCGATCACAGTCGACCCGGAGCTCGCCGAGCCCAAGTCGTTCCTGAAAATCCTGAAGGCGCGGCACATGAACTGGACGGCGCCGCGGTTGCGCAAGATCTTCGCCATGCGCTTCACCGTAAAGCTGCCCGCGCTCGACCAGATGAACCTGATCGTCTACCCGGAAGCAGCATACGACGCGCCCGTATTCCTCTTCTTCTGCCTGCTCACCGGCCGAAAGATGATCTGCCATGTCAACGTAAACTGCATGTCGGCCGATCCCGCCTACCGCGAGCACTGGGTCGCGCCACTGCTTGCCGCGCGCGGGAAGCACGGCTCCTTCGACTGCGACGACCGCTACCCCGAGTGGATGCTCCGCTGGCGCACGCCGGCCGGCATCTACGGCATGTTCCCGAAAGAGCGCTACGGCGACTTCATCCGTTGCGGTCTCGACTATCTCGACCTCTACCTCGACCGCGCCCTGCAGGCGGCCCCCGTGACCGAGCCGGAGCGCCTGGCCGAAGTGCGCGCCACGCAGGCGCAGTTCGTGAGCGACATCCGCACCCAGGACAAGGCGCAGGGGATGATCGCGAAGATGATCGGGGCGGAGAAGGCGCGGCGGATATTCTACGAAGTGACGACCTGAGCACCGCCGCGGCCGCCGGTCGCCCGCGCCCGCAGCTGACCGCACCCACCCTCGACGTCCTGCCCGGCAGACATGCGCACCTTGGCGAGCACGCCACGCTCGCCCAGCCAGCGCGTCATGGACTGCGCGCGCTCCCATGACGGACGGCGGTACGGCAGGTCGTCGACGGTGTTGTAGGGGATGAAGTTCATCACCGCATACTTGCCGGCGAGCAGGCTCGAGATGGATGCAAGCTCGTCGTCGCCGTCGTTGATGCCCTCAAGCAGCGTCCACTGGTACTGGATCGGATAGCCCGTCGAGCGGGCGTAGCGCTCGCCGAGCTCGATGAGTTCCGCCGGATCGAGCCGCGGCGCTTTCGGCAGCAACCTGCGCCGCAGGTCGGGTTTCATGGTGTGCAGTGACAGCGCGAGCGCCGGCTTCACCGGGCCCTGCGGCAGCCGCTCGAAGACGCGCTGATCGCCAACGGTGGAGAACACGAGGTTCTTGTGCCCGAGCGCGCCCTCGGTGCCGAGCAGCTCGATCGCCTCCATCACGTTTTCGATGTTGTGCGCCGGCTCGCCCATGCCCATGAAGACCACACGACGAATGCCCGGGCGCGCGGCGCGGGCGAGGGCCACCTGCGCCACGATCTCACCGCTCGTCAGGTGACGGATGAGCCCCTCCCGGCCAGTCATGCAGAAAAGACAACCGACGGCGCAGCCCACCTGGCTCGACACGCACACGCCGTCGCGCAGGAGCAGCACCGACTCCACCGTCTGCCCGTCGTCCAGTCGCAGCAGCCAGCGCGACGAGCCATCGGCGCCGTCGTGGGCGCTCACTCGCGTCGCCAGCCGCGCAAGCGTGTCAGACAGGGCGGGCAATGCTGAATCGAGCGACTTCGGAAAACGCCAGTCGCTGCGATGCGCGTAGTGATCGAGCGACAGGCCGCGACTCCAGGCGCGCAGCGCCAGCTTCTCGTGCCGCGGGCGGGCGCCGGCGGCACGCAGGAGTTCACGGACAGCGTGGAGCTTCATCGCCGGCCATGGTATCAGCCGGCCTGCTGTCCGCTCGTGCCCGGGCGATGCGCGCGGCCGTGTCTTTGACGGCCGCGGCGATCTGCGGCGCGACCTCCGGTGCAAGGGCATCGCCGCCCGCATCGCCGAAGGCCCGCTCTGCCGAATCGGCGCAGCCACGTGCCAGCAACAGGGAGGCGAGATTGTTGCGGGCGGCCAGGTGGTCGGGGTCCAGCACGGTCAAGCTGCGGTAGCGATTGATCGCTGCGTCCGGATCGCCACGGGCGTAGGCCTCGTCGGCCGACGCGAACAGCACGAGCGGATCAGCAGGCCAGCGCGCAACCGCTGCATCAAGCGTGCGCATTACGCCATCCCGGCCGATGCTCGTGCGCGCGTCCTCGACGGCGCGGACGACTTCCCCGGCTGTCGCGCTCGCCGGCAGCACGCCAGGAGGCAGCGCGACCATCGACCAGCGACCCCCGCGCTCCCAGCTGCGCGTGAAGCGGCGGTAACTCTCGGCGCGCCGCTGCTCGGTTTCAGAGCGCAGGATCAGGTCGTCACCGTCGTATCCCACCAGCACGGCAAAGTGCCACCAGCGGATCTATGCGGCACCAAGGTCCTGGAGTACCAGGACGGGATTACCCGCTGCGATTTCCTGCAGCATCGCCTGCGGCGACTCGACGGTGTACGCAATGCGGCCGGCTCGACGGGTCGCCGCGGCAAGCTCGACGGCAAAGCTCCCCTTCCTGCCGGGCACGTAGACCTGCGGCACGAGCGCCTCGGGCGTCGTATCGAGACCGCTGGCGACCAATACCGTGGCCAGCGCTGCCGGGCCACACTGGTGAACGGTCTGGGGAAAGAACGGGACGCTGGTGAGTTCGGCGACCGGGCCTGACGAAGGCGGTGGCAACATAGCGCGCAGACCATGGCAGTCGGTCATGGCTTCGATACCCAGCGGTTGCCATGAACGTAGAAGCGCAGCAAACGACGCGCCCACGCGCCTGCGTAATCCACGCCGATGCGCGGCCGCCGGACGATCCGGAGCTGGTCAGCTGATGGTGGCGGCGCGATGAACAGCTTCTCGCCGCACATATCCTCGCCGTTCAGCGCCCGGTCGATGCCGAGGGCGCGGCACAGCAGGCCGGGCCCGCTGGTGCGGTCCGTAATACCCTCCACCGGCTCCAGGGCGCGGACCAGCACCGCAGCCGCCACGCCCGCCGGTTGCGTCACGACATTGAAGCAGTGGTGCACGCCATAGATAAGGTACACATAGGCATGCCCAGGAGGACCGAACATCACCTCGGTGCGCGCAGTACGACCGCGGGCCGAATGAGCGGCGAGGTCGTGCGGCCCGAGGTAGGCCTCGGTCTCGACTATGCGGCCGACCCGCAGCGCCCCTGCGACGACGCGGACCAGCTGCGCGCCGAGCAGCTCGCGGGCGACCGTGGCCGCATCGCGGGCATAGAAACGCCGCGGCAGCGGCACGAGTCGCTTCGCTCTATGCCTGCAGGGCAATCATCGACTCCAGCAGCTGGCGCCACCTGGCATAGCGCGCATGCAGCGCCGGGTCGCGCAGGGGTTCGAGCCACTCACCGGGCCCGGCATCCCAGGGTTCGGCGGGCGCTGCGACGAGTCGGGCAAGGCCGCGAGCTGTCGCTTCCTGTTCGACACTGCACCACACCCGCACGCCGGCGAGCGCAGCCAGCCGCCGCAGGAAAGCGCGGTTCGACGCGAATCCCCCGGTGAGCACGATGCGCTCGAGCGGCGGCCCATGCGGTGCCAGTTCCTCGAGGTTTACGGCGAGCAGGAACGCAATGCTTTCGACGACCCCGGTCAAGCGCGCAACCGCATCGCCCTCGCCCACGAAACGGGGCGGACCGGCTGAACGCCAGTACGGCGAACCCAGTCCGGAAACCGTGTTCATGAACAGCGGCGGCTCCGCCTGATCCGGCGCGTCGGCTCCCGCAAGCAACGAGGCGATGTCGACGCGATCCTCCGCGGCCAGCCAGTCGAGTGCGCTGCCGCCGCCGTTTACGGTTCCCTCGAGCATGTAGTCGAGTCCCTGGCGATCCGACCATACGACGCTCGCCAGCAGACGCGGGGCATGCGGCATCCGGCCGTGCACGGCACGCTGGGCAAACGCGCCGGTGCCGACATTGACGTAGGCTGCTGCCGGATAAAGCGCGCCGAAAGCAAACGGAACCGCTGACTGATCGCCCGTCACGACCGTGAGCGGAATGCTCTCCCGGCCCGCCGCCAGCGTGCCGTAGTCGAAGCGGCTGGTCACGGATAGCGGCAGGCAATCGCGCGGCACGCCGAAGAGTTCGACGAGTTCCGGCGACCAGTCCCGGGTATGCAGATCCCAGAGCTGGGTGCGCGCGGCATTCGCCGGGTCGCTGACGAAAACCCGCTCGCGCACGAGCCGGTGGGCAAGAAAGCTCGCGAGCGGGCCCATCGCCAGGCGACCGCGGCGGGCCGCCTCGCTCACGGCGGGCAGATTGTCCAGGCACCAGCGCATCTTGCTGGCGCCGTAGTGCGGAGTCAGCACGAGGCCCGTGCGCTCGCGGATCCATGCGCCGCGCGGCTCGAACTGCGCAAGCCAGGCAGCGTGACGGCGGTCCTGCCACGAGAGCACGGGCGAAAGTGGCTTTCCGTCACGCTTGTCCCAGCAAACCATGCTGGAGCGCTGCGTGGCGAGTCCCGCGGCAGCGATGTCGTGATGTCGGCCTGTCACCTCGACGATGCAGGCCTCGAGCGACGCGACCAGTTCGTCACCGTCGTGTTCGACGCGGTCGCTGCCCTCGCGCCGCGTGCCGATCGGTCGGAAAGCCTCGTCGACTTTTCGGCCGCGCTCATCGAACAGGATGGCACGGCTCGCGTGGCCACCCTGATCGAGCGCAAGAAAGCACGCCATCTTCCGCGCCGGCCTAGCGACCCAGCTCGCGCGCAAGTCCCTCGCGCAACTGCTCGACACGGCGGCGGTTTACGCCCATGTCGCCATGACCCACGCGCGATGCGGAGCGCACGTGGATGCTGCGTGTCCCGCGATCGATGATGCACTCGACGTCGTCGACGAAGCGGAACACAAGGCTCGTTGACTCCGCTCGCAGCCAGTCGCCCTCCTCCGCGACGATGCGAGTGCGCGGTATCGCCAGCAAGGCGCGCTTGAGCGCCTGCCAGGCAGCGGACGGATCACCGTCGAACGCGAGCGGGGCGATCCAGTGAATGGAATCGCCTGAATCAGCCTGGCTCGACACGCAGTTCGGCTTGTCCGGACAGGCGGGCAGCTGGCGGTTCATGGGCGGCCCTCGCCAGCAGCGACTCCGCCGTGACCGATCCGCAGCCCGAGCAGTTGCGCGGCGCCGTAGAGGACCGCATACACCACCATCGACACCAGCAGCGCATAGAGCCCGGCTGCGATCCAGGCCGGCGGGAAGAACGAAGCAACGGCACCGGCGACGAAGGCCACGACCGCCAGCACGTTCCACGCCGGGAGCCGGGGCAGCAGCGCCGGATCGAAACGCATGCGGTTGCAGAGGTAGTAGTCGACGATTACCGGCCCGACGAGCGGCGGGACTACGTTGGCCAGTGCGCCAATGAATTCCATGAAGCGCTGGTAGATGCCCAGCCCGAGTACAGTGCCGAGCAGGCCAAGGATCACGACCATCACCCGTTTCGGCCGACGGAAGATGCTCGAGGTCTGGATGGTAGGCAGGTAGAGATTCGCGTCGCCCGTCGTCCAGAGCGCGAAGCTCATGGCAACCAGGCCGAACAACGAGATCACGGGCCCGGCCGTGCGCATGTAGCCGGTGAAGTCGGCGTTGCCGGATACGACACCGCCCATCGCGCCGACGAGCTGCAGCACGAACTGGGCGACGATCAGCACGATGAACGGTATCGCGATAGCCACCCATGCGGTCTTTGCGAAGCGCGTGTACTCCGGCATCACGATGGCGCCGACGATCCATGATCCGATGACGATGTTGATCGCCTGCAGGCCATTCAGCGGTGCCTTTGCTGCTGTCGCCTCGGACAGCGCGAGAAAGGCTTCCCATCCCCCGGCGCGGTCGACGTTGTACCAGCCGGCGTAGATCAGCACCGCAGTCAGGATCAGGGACGCCGGCAGTGCGACGTCCTCGAGACCCTTCACGCCGAAATAGGTCGTCGCCGTGTACAGCAACCCGGCGAATATCGCGACGGCGTAGAACGCCGGCGTGTCGAACTCCTGCACCCAGGCGAAGCTGAACGCGCCGACGACGATGCCCTGCCAGAACACCAGCAGCACCGTCAGGAACAGCACGGGCAGGTAGGCACCTGCATTGCCGTAGACGAAGCGGAAAAGCAGCGCCGAGTGGCACGCCGTGCGGTAACCCATGTAGCCGACCAGTGCGCCCACGGCGAAGTTCACCAGGTTGCCGAGAAAAGCGCTCCAGACGAGATCCGGCCAGAACGGCTGGCCGGCACCTAGTCCGCCGCCAACGAGCAGGCCGGTGATGAGAAATCCCCAGCCGAAGGCCAGGAGCAGCATCGGCCCGGTGTCCCGCTTCTGTGCGGGGCTGAGCGGCGTGAGCGGATTGTCGGCGCTTTGTGCTTCTGCCGCCGGATCCAGCTTCCACCATGCGCGCAGTCTGTCGATCATCGACCCTCTCCCTTGTGCGAATCACCCGTGACAAAGCGTACGGCTATCCGCGGCCGGTGAAAACAACCCCTCGGCTATATACTCCGGCCGATGCCGACCACGCGCGACTCCGGTTTCACGAAAACTTCGCTGATCGCAGCCTCGTGGACCGTCATTTTTGTCGCGGCGGCGTTCGGTATCGGTCGCGACAACGCCTTTGTTTGCGGTTACGAAATGCGCTTGTCGGTCGAGGATGTGACACCCGAGATCAGAATGCGATTCGCACCGGCGTCCTTTCGCAACGGAGCGGTTGTCAGCGTTGCGAGCCTCGCGCTGCTTGGCCTGGCGCTGGCGAGGACGCGCCGCGGGCGATGAGCGGCGACTCCGGCGGGTTGCCAGTACTTGCAGCCATGCCGGCGCTGCGCGCGGCGCTGGCAGCGCCGGGCGTGGCAGTCCTCCAGGCTCCGCCCGGTGCCGGCAAGAGCACGGCGGTGCCGCTCGAGCTGCTCGACGAGCCGTGGCTCGCGGGCCAGCGCCTCCTCATGCTCGAACCGCGGCGCCTGGCGGCGCGCGCCGTAGCCACCCGCATGGCGACGATGCTCGGCGAGCAGGTCGGCGACACGGTCGGCTACCGGACACGGCTCGACAGCCGCGTCGGCCGGCGTACCCGCATCGAGGTCGTGACCGAAGGCATTCTCAACCGCCGTCTGCAGGGCGACCCTGGCCTGGAAAACATCGGTTGCATCCTGTTCGACGAGTTTCATGAACGCAGCCTGCAGGCGGATCTCGGCCTCACGCTGACGCTGGACTGCCGAGAGCACCTGCGTCCGGACCTGCGACTGCTGGTCATGTCGGCGACGCTCGACGCCACTGCCGTCGCTGGCCTGCTGGGTGATGCGCCGGTGGTGACCGCCAGTGGGCTCAGCCACCCCGTCGAGACGCGCTGGCTCGAGCGGCCGGCGGGTGACCGGATAGAGCCTGCCGTCGTCGCTGCAATAGTCAGCGCGCTGCGTGACGAGCCGGGGGACATCCTGGTGTTCCTGCCAGGCGCCGCGGAAATCCGGCGCGTGGCCACGGCGCTTGCGCTGCGCGAGCTGCCGCGCGGAACGGCGGTACTCCCGCTCTACGGCGATCTTGACCAGGACGCGCAGGATCGCGCGATATCGCCGGCGCGGCCTGGCGAGCGCAAGGTGGTGCTCAGCACCAACATTGCCGAGACGAGTCTCACTATCGAAGGCGTGCGGATCGTCATCGACAGCGGCCTCGAGCGGCGTGCCTGCTTCGATCCGGGCAGCGGCATGAGCCGTCTCGAGACCCGCAGTATTCCGGTCGCCTCTGCGGACCAGCGGCGCGGGCGCGCCGGACGCCTCGGACCCGGGCTGTGCCTGCGGTTGTGGACGGAGGCGCAGCAACGCACGTTTGCCGCGCACGGGGAGCCGGAGATCGCCGTCGCCGACCTCGCTCCGCTCGCACTCGAACTCGCGGGCTGGGGCGCCGACGCGGTGTCGCTCGCATGGCTGGATCCTCCGCCTGCGGCAACGCTCGCCCAGGCCCGGGACCTGCTCGGCTCGCTCGGCGCTATCGATCGCTCGGGCCGCATCACGGCACACGGCCGCGAAATGGCGGCTCTGGGCGCGCACCCGCGCCTCGCTCACCTGCTCATCAGGGGCCGCGAAGCCGGGCTCGCCCGCACCGGCTGCGCGATCGCCGCCCTGCTGACGGAGCGCGACATCCTGCGCGGCAGTGGCCGCGACGCCGACCTGCGTTCGCGCCTCGACCTGCTGGCTCACGACGGTAGCCGCGACGGCACCGGGCGCGTGAAGCGGGCTGCCGCCCTGTACGCGCGCGCGCTCGGCACCGGCTCCGGCACGGGAGCGATCGACAGCGATGCTGCCGGCTGGCTGCTCGCCTGCGCCTATCCGGACCGCGTCGGACGGGCGCGCGAGCAGAAATCGGGCCGCTATCTCCTCGCGAGCGGGCGTGGCGCGCGCTTCGCCGAACCACAGGCGCTTGCGGCGTCGGAGTTCATCGTCGTGGCTGACCTCGACGCGGGTGAGCGCGAGGCGCGGATATTCCTCGCAGCGCCGATAGCGCCTGACGACATTGAGCAGCACTTCGCGAGTGACATCGAAGCCGTCGAGCAGGTCGGCTGGGATGAGCGCGAGCAGGCGGTCACGGCCAGACGGCAACGCCGGCTCGGTGCCCTGTTGCTTGAAGACAAACCGCTGCCACGACCGCCGCCGTCGTCGCTGGCGGCGGCGATGTTGGCGGGCCTGCGGTCGATGGGGATCGCGGCGCTGCCATGGACGCCGGAACTGCGGCAGTGGCAGGCACGCGTCCGGCTGCTCGCCCGCCACGACGAACGGGAAGAATGGCCCGATGCGAGCGATGCCGCCTTGATGGCAAGCCTCGAGGATTGGCTGCTGCCGTTTCTCGACGGCATCACGCGCCGGGACCATCTCGCGCGCCTGCCGCTCGCCGATGCACTCCGCGCCCTGCTCGGCTACTCACTGCAGCGGCGACTCGACGAACTGGCACCGACTCACGTGGTCGTGCCGAGCGGGTCGAAAATCGCCATCGACTACCTCGATGGCGATACGCCCAGCCTCGCAGTTCGCCTGCAGGAGGTCTTCGGCCTGGCCGACACGCCCCGGCTCGCCGGCGGGCGCGTCGCCGTGACCATGAAGCTCCTGTCGCCCGCGCGCCGGCCGGTGCAGGTCACGCAGGACCTGCGCAGCTTCTGGGAGCGCGGCTATCATGAGGTCCGCAAGGAACTGAAGGGCCGATACCCGAAGCACTACTGGCCCGAAGATCCCCACCAGGCCCAGCCGACACGTCGGGTACGACCCGGATGAGAGATGCCACCGCCATGAGATTTCGCAAACTGATTCCGCTGCTCGCGGCCGCACTGCTGCTGACCGCCTGCGCCACCGCGCCGCGGAAGGGTATCGCGCCGCTGCCACAGCCAACCGTGCTCATTACGGGGGCCAGTCGCGGCATCGGCTTCGAGCTTGCGCGGCAGTACGCCGAACGTGGCTGGGGCGTCATTGCCACTGCGCGCGATCCGGCCGGCGCAGCGGATCTCCAGTCGCTGGCAGCACGCCACCCCGGCCTGCGCATAGAGCGACTGGACGTGACGGATTTCGGCGAGATCGATGCACTGGCTTCGCGTTACCGCGGCGTGCCCATCGACATCCTCGTCAATAACGCAGGAATTCTGGGCGACAACGAGAAGCAGAAGTTCGGCCGCTTCGACTACTCGTCGTTCGATCTCGTCATGGCGACGAATACAAAAGGGCCGACGCGGATGACGGAGGCCTTCATCGACAATGTCGCGATCAGTTCGCAGAAAAAGATCATGAACGTCTCGAGTCTGGTCGGCTCGATCGAGATGACATTCGGCGGGCAGACCTTCTACCGGGCAAGCAAGTCCGCGCTCAACATGATCATGCGCAATCTCTCGAAGGAGCTGCGCCGGGCGCCGGAGCCGGGCCGCAAGGAGATCATCATCGGTCTCATCAATCCTGGCGTGGTGGACACCGGCTTCGCGAAGAAAGTGCCGATCCCCATGATCACCGCCGATGTCTCCGCCGCGGGCGTGATCAAGGTCATCGACGGCTACACGCGCGACATGTCGGGCAGCTTCATGGACTACACCGGGAAGAAGCTTCCCTGGTAGGCCTGCGGCAACTCAAACCCAGGGCAACAGGCTGCCGCTAGAAGCGCGATAGCGTTGCCACGCAGGGTCCTGCCCGTAACGGGACTGCTGCGAATCGTCCTGGGAGTGGGCTGACCAGACCATCAGCACGATGATGTAGCAGGGCGCCGCCACTCCCACGGCCCACTGCCACCAGCCGTCGAGCGCACCGGCAGCGCAGATGATGAGTCCTGCCTGGAACAGGATTTCGCCGAGATAGTTCGGGTGCCGAATCCGGGCGTATAGCCCGTCCATCACGCAGGACTCCGGACTGCGGGCCTTGGCCGCCTGCTTCTGCCGATCAGCGACCGTTTCGAGCACCAGGCCTGCAAGCATCAGCGCCGCGCCGACCCACAGGGTTGCGGACAGTGCGCCCGACACGGCGATGAAATACAGCGCCATCAACTCGAAACCCATGAGCCACGCCACGAACAGCCACAGCATGGCCTTTGCAACGACAGGCATCTCGCCGACCGCGCGACGCTGCCGCCCGGCACTCGATAGGTACTGCGCGGAGGAATAGCGGGCGTGGGTGAACTGGAGAAGTCGCAGCCCGAAAACCGCGGTCAGCGCACCCACCACCAATCCCGGGACCGAAGGATGGAGAACCATCACCGCTGCCGAATTGGCGATCATGGTCAGCGCGTAGCCGTAGTTGAAGACCCAGGTGAACTGCAGCCAGATCACCAGGCAGCAGATGTGCCCGATCGTCAGCAGCAGCCACTGCGTGGCCGTCCACGTGCCGCTGGCCATGCCGACTCCGAAAAGTATCCAGAGCGCAAGTACCGTCGCGGAGAAAATGTTTCGCATCGTGCCGTTCATGTCTTCAACCACTCCTGGTCGATTGTGCCTGTTGCCGGGATGAGTGCCCTGTCGATGAGCCACTGCCTCACATCCACCGCATCCTCTTCGAACCAGCGCCGTGCGGACCCCAGCCTGAAGGTATAGCCCCATTCATCCATGTCGGTGAGCATACGATCGACACCGACGTCGGGCAGCACGCCTGCCAACAGGATCTGCAGGTAGCAGACGGCGTTTTCCTCGTCGAAGTCTCCGCCCGCATCGCGGTCGAGCGCGCGCTGGCGCTCCGGCGTCATGCACAGGTAGTGCGCGGCCTCGTGCAGGGCCGAGTGCACCGGCGTCGCGAGCTGCAGGAAAATCCTGGCGCCCAGCAGACCCGCCTCAGGCGCACCCCAGTAGCTGCCGGGAATCACCTCGCCCGCCGGAACCACCTCCACCTGCATTCCGCAGGACTCGAGCAGCAGGTGCAGCCGCCCGCGATCCACATCTGCGACGGTAAGGACCGGACCAGTCAAAGGCGGTCGCGCAACGCGAAATAGAGCATGCCCAGCGCAAGCAGCGCCGGCCTGAGCAGCCGGCCGCCAGGCCATGCCGGGGACGGCAGGCTGGCCAGCAGGTCGAAGCGCTCGGCGGATCCCGCGGCCGCTTCGGCGATCAGCTGGCCCGCGAGCGTTCCGATGGCGATGCCATGCCCGGAGTAGCCCTGGGCGAAATACACGTTGCCATCCAGCCTGCCGACATGCGGGAGGCGGGTGCGGCTGATGCCCAGCGTCCCGCCCCAGGCGTGCTCTATCGCCACGTCGGCGAGCTGCGGGTAGACCCGCAGCAGGTAAGGCCGGACGAGGGCCGCGATGTCCGGCGGAAAACCTGCGCGGTAATTCTCGCCGCCACCGAACAGGAGCCTGCGGTCGGCCGAGAGGCGGAAGTAATTCACCACGAAACGCGTGTCGTGCACGCAGACGTCGTCGCGAATGAGCGAGCGCGCCCGTTCCTCGCCCAGCGGCGCGGTTGCAACGATGAAGTTGTTGATGGGCATATTCGCCGCCGCGATGCGCGGCTCGAGCTCGCCGAGATAACCGTCGCAGGCGAGAACTACGAGACGCGCCTTGACTGTGCCTGTTCTCGTCCTGAGCAGCGCATGCTCGCCCGGTTGCCACTGCAGCACTTCGCTGTACTCGCAGATCCGCGCACCCGCCGCTTCTGCTGCCGCTGCGAGACCAAGCGCGAAATTGAGGGGATGCAGGTGAAACGCGCCCTGGTCCAGCAGCCCGCCGTGGAAGACCCGGGTACCGAGCATGTCGGCCAGCTCCGCCGGCGTGACGTAACGCGCTCGGGAGTAACCGTAACGCGCAGCCAACCGCTCGGCGCGGTCGCGCAATTCGACCGCATGTCCGGGCCTGGATGCGGTGACGAGCTGGCCGGGGCGCAGGTCGCAATCGATGGCATGGCGCGCCACGCGGTCGCGCACCAGCTGCTTGGCTTGCTCTGCAAGCCCCCAGAGTTTCTGCGCGACGGCGGGGCCGAATCGCTGCTCGAGTTCCGTCTCGTCCTTGCGCTGGCCGCTGCCGACCTGGCCGCCGTTTCGGCCGGCAGCGCCCCAGCCCACGCGGTGAGCTTCCAGGAGGACGACGGAATAGCCCTGCTCCGCGAGATGGAGGGCCGCAGACAATCCCGTGTAGCCGCCACCGACGACGCAGGCATCCACCTGGATCTCGCCCTCGAGCGGCAGTCGCTCGCGGATGCCGACGGCAGTCGCGGCATACCAGGAGGCGGGATAACCATCCCGCGGCACCGACGGCACGGTCACGCCGCCATCTTGCGGGCGGTGATATCCAGCGCGCTGCGGGCCTTGTCGACCAGCTCGTCGAGCTGCGCCCTGGTAATGACCAGCGGCGGCGCCACGATCATGGAATCGCGCACGTGACGCATCACCAGGCCCTGTGCCACGCTCGTGTCGCGACAGACCTCGCCGACGGACTTGTCGGGATGGAACCGGCTGCGCCTGGCCTTGTCGCTCACGAGCTCGATGGCGCCGACCATGCCCGCCGATCGCGCTTCACCGACCAGCGGATGATCGGCGAGTGACTGCCAGAGCCGGCTGAAATACGGCGCGATATCATCGCGAACGCGGTCGACCAGGCCTTCCCGGCGCATGATGTCGATCGCTGCACTGGCAACCGCGCAGGAGACGGGATTACCCGAGTGGGTGAAGCCGTGGTAGAACTCGCCGCCGCCTTCGACCAGCGCTTCGGCGACACGCTCGCCGACCAGCACGCCGCCCAGCGGCAGGTAGCCGGAGTTGACCGCCTTCGCGAAGATGATCAGGTCGGGCTCGATCTCGAAGTACTGCGAACCGAACCACTCGCCCAGTCGCCCGAAACCGGTGATCACCTCGTCGGCAACGAGCAGGATGCCGTACTCGTCGCAGATGCGCTGGATCTCGGGCCAGTAGGTGTCCGGCGGGATGATCACGCCGCCGGCGCCCTGCACTGGCTCGCCGATGAAGGCCGCAACGTTGTCCACGCCGAGCTCGCGGATCTTCTTCTCGAGTTCTCCTGCGATCCTCAGCCCGAATTCGTCGGGGTGCATGCCCTGGCCGAGCTCGAACCAGTAAGGCTGCTCGATGTGCGCGATGCCGGGGATCGGCAGGTCGCCCTGCGCCTGCTGCGCTGGCATGCCTCCCAGGCTGATGCCACCGACGGTGCTGCCGTGATAGGCGTTGCGGCGGCTGATGATCGTTTTCTTCTTCGGCTTTCCCTGGATATCCCAGTAGCGACGCACCATGCGGATGATCGTGTCGTTCGCTTCGGAACCGGAGTTCGTATAGAAGACGCGCGTGAATCCGGGCGGCGCGACTTCTGCAAGCCGCTGGGCAAGCTCTATCGCCGGCGGGTGCGTGCACTGGAAGAAGCTGTTGTAGTAAGGCAGTGTCTTCAGCTGTCGGGTGGCGGCATCGATCAGTTCCTGGCGTCCGTAGCCGAGATTGATGCACCAGAGACCCGACATGCCGTCGAGGATCTTGTTGCCCTGAGCGTCGTAGATGTAAACACCGTCGGCATGCGTGATGACGCGCGTGCCGCGCTCACCGATCTGGCGGTGGTCACTGAACGGATGCAGGTAGTGACGACGATCCAGTTCCTGCAGTTGCCGGAAATTCGCTTGCCCAGCCATTTCGCACCTTCCCCATGTCCTTACGCGCAGCCGCGTCTCAGACGTTCAACAGCAGGTACTCCCGTTCCCACGGGCTGATTACCTGGAAAAATCGCTCCTGCTCCTCGCGCTTGATCGCAGAGTAAACCTGCACGAATCGCTCGCCGAGCAGCGAACGCATGCGATCACTGCCTTCCAGCAATTCCAGCGACTCGTTCAGGGTCCGCGGCAGGGCGAACGGCAGCCGGTAGGCGTTGCCGGTCTCCGGCTGCGTCGGTTCTATTTTCTCTTCCATGCCAAGGTAGCCGCAGGCAAGCGAAGCTGCAATCGCCAGGTAGGGATTGACGTCGGACCCGGCCACGCGATTTTCGACGCGCCGGTCCTTCGGCCCCGTATCCGGGACGCGCAGGCCGACCGTCCGATTGTCGTAGCCCCACTGCAGGTTGATCGGCGCGGCCATGTACCGGGTGAATCGTCGATAGGAATTGACGTACGGTGCCAGCAGCAGGGCCGCGCTCGGGAGATAAGTCTGCAGCCCGCCGATGAAGTGCCGGAACTCGGGACTCTCGCCGCCATCCGGCCGCGAAAACACGTTCGCGCCGGTTTCCGCCGAACACATGCTCAGGTGCCAGTGCATGGAACTGCCGGGCTCGTTCTGCATGGGCTTCGCCATGAACGTGGCATACACCTCGTGACGCATCGCCGTCTCGCGCACGATACGTTTGAAGAGAAACATCTGGTCGGACAGCGCCAGGGCGTCGCCGTGGATGAAATTCACCTCGAGCTGCGCGGTGCCCTCCTCGTGCACGAGGTTGTCGACCTGCATTTCCATCGCTTCGCAATAGTCGTAGATGTCCTCGATCAACGGCTCGAACTCGTCGATCGCATCGAGGCTGTAGGGCTGACGAACAGTCTCGGCCCTGCCGGAACGACCGGTAGGCGGTGAAAGCGGATAGTCCGGGTCGGTATTGCGCTTGACCAGATAGAACTCGATCTCGGGCGCGACGACCGGCCGCAACCCGCGACGCCGGTACAGTTCGAGCACGTTGCGCAGCACCTGCCTCGGGGCGATGTCGACCGGCGTGCCATCCATAAGGTAACAATCGTGGATGACCACCGCCGTCGGTTCGTTGGCCCATGGGACAATGCTGATGGTGGACATGTCGGGGTCTGCCGTCATGTCGCGATCCGTCGGCGAGAACACCACTTCCTCCGGGTGTTCGCCGGTCACCGTCTGTATGAAGACCGACTCGGGCAGGCGCATGCCGCCCTGCTTCGCGAAAGTCTTGGCGGGCATGAACTTGCCGCGCGCAATGCCGGCCTGGTCCGGGATGATCGCCTCGACCTCCGACACCTTTCTCTCGGCCAGCCAGTCGAGCAATTCCTGTTTGTCGATCATCGTCGTCATCCTTTAGTGGCCGCCAGTCGGCGGCGCCGCATTGTTCAGCCAGCCCGGTAACGCCTGGCCGCTTCGCCGAATGCCTGGAAAATCGCCATCGACAACTTGTTCTCGCGCACCTTCCACTCGGGGTGCCACTGCATCGCAAGCGTGAACCCCGGCGAGTCGCGCACGACGAACGCTTCCACGAGTCCGTCAGGCGCAGTGGCTTCGACGTCCAGCGCGTCAGCGAGAACCTCAACGCCCTGCGAGTGCAGCGAATTGACCTTTGCTTCGTGGTGCCCGCTCAAACGTTCGAGGAGGCCACCTGGCGTGAAACGAACGTAATGGGCTGGCGCGTACTGAATGTCGAGTTCGGCACCCTTGTCCTCGCGATGGTCGTTCCGACCCTCGGCCTCGTGGACGTGCTGATAGAGCGTGCCGCCGAACGAGACGTTCATCTCCTGGAACCCGCGGCAGGTTGCGATCAGCGGCAGGCCCGCCTTGACGGCAGCCGGGATCAGCGTAAACGCCACCTGGTCCCGTTCCGGGTCGTGCATCGTGCCAGGGCGGCTAGGCGTGCCGTCGTAGTGTTTCGGCTCGACGTTTGACGGACTTCCCGTCAGCAGCAGTCCATCGACGCGAGCGAGTATTTCTCCGACGTCGAATTCCTCGCCCAGCACGGGCACCGCAACCGGATAGCAACCGGCACCGTGCACGATGGCGGTGAGATATTTCTCGCCGACCATGTGAAACGGATGCGGCCCGACGTTTCGGCGGTCGCATATGACGCCGATCAATGGACGCTTGATACGCATGAACCTACGTTGCCAGAGGGCCACGCAGGCCGCTACTCCCCCCTTGATGTAACAGGGAATTGGCTGATTGGCAGAGGGGGAATATGTCCCGTTCCGCGCAGGCGCCGGGATTCTGTCAGGTGCTGCCTGACACCGAAAACAGCTCGCGATTCACGAGCCAGTGCACGCAGATGCTGAGTGCGCAGCGAGGACGAACCACAGTAACGCGAAGACACCGATCATCGACCCCGTGAGATCGGGTGTCGCCCCCGCAGCAGCCAGGACCGCCGCAACCGGGTCGCTGGCCACATGGCATCATGCACCGATGCTCAGCGGGATGATGTCGCCTGGTGGCTTCGTAGTACTGGCCATCGCAGCCAGCTGGGCCTGCTGGCTGCCGGCCGCATATGGTGGTGAGTGGTTCCAGGCCCAGCGCGACTGGCTGCTGCCGCTCGGTTGGTTCGCGCCGCTGATCGCACTGCTCATCCAGCTTGCGCGACCGTCCTGCGTTGACGCGCGCAGGACATTACTGAGCCGCTACAGCGAACCACGACGCCTGCTGTCGCTCGCCGGCGCATTGAGCGTACTGGTGCCCGGCGCGGTTGCAGCACTGTCGATTGCCACCTACGCGTGGCTGGGCGGGATCATCCTGCCGACGTTGCCTGCGGCCGACTTTGCGCCGGTTTTCCTGGCGGCGCTGCTGCTGAATGGCCTGCCCGAGGAGATCGCCTGGCGCGGCCATGCCCTGCCTCTTGCCCTGGCGCGATGGGACGCACTGACTGCCGCCGTGCTGGTCGGTCTCGCATGGAACATCTGGCAGCTGCCGCTGTTCGCGCTGTCGGGAACCGTGCAATGGGCGATCGAGATCGGATCGGCAGAGCATTTCCTCTATGCGACGCAGGGCATGGCCGAGTCGCTCGTGCTCTGCGCGCTTTACCGCATGAGCGGCAGCGCCTGGACCGCGCTCGCCTACCGCGCGGTAACCTGCTTCGCCGGTGAGCTGTGGCAGCTGCCGCTCGGCGCGGAACTGCACCGGGCGCTATGGACGATCGCCGCAGCGGTGCTGGTGCTCGCCAGGCCGGCAGCGTTCTCGATGGAGGGCGAGGCGCAGCGCAGGTCGCCGCAGGGCTCAACGCCCGGATGACCAGCCCGGCTGCTCGACACGCACGACCCGCAGATCGCGAGTCATGCGGACGGCATCCTCGATGCGATCGTAGTAGCCCGGCAGCACGTCGACTTCCGAGTAGCCAAGGGCTCTGTAGAAGCGCCGCGCAACCTTGTTGGTGGCGCGTACCTCGAGATGGATTTCGTAGGTCCCGGCAGTAAGCGCAGTGGCTTCCAGCCAGCGCAGCAGCCTTTGCCCGATGCCGGCACGACGGAAGCGCGGATCGACGGCGAGCAGATTCAGGTGAGCGGCCTCGTCACCGAAGCCCATGATGGCGAATCCGGCGAGTTCATCGCCACGGCGCGCAACCAGCACGGAGGTCTCCGGATCCTGTATGAGCCGGGCGACACGTCGGGTGTTCCAGGACCAGCCCGGAAGCCCTCCCTCCACAAGCGCGCGCGACATGATGGCGATCGGAACAGCGTCGAGCGGCAGGGCGAGACCGAGACTTTCTGTTCGCGACTGATCGTGCACGTCCCCGCTCCGGCTTCGTTATCGCACGGCGCAACCCTGCGCCGCGATCTCCCTGGAGTTCGACTCTACACCTGCATCAGCGCGCAATGTGCAATGCTGAACATAAGGATTCGCGGTGCCGTTCCGCGCTTGCCTGTCAGGGTTTCGGCGCGTTTTCACGGGCGGGCCATTGTGGCCCCTCGCGACGCTTGCCGATCCCCTTGTCGGCGGCAACCTGCTTGTCGTAGTCGGGATTCTGGCGGCGCGCAAAGTCAGGAAAATCATCGGGCAGCGCTTCTTCCTGAAGGCGCACTCTGCGGAAAACGCGAGCCCAGCCCCCGAGCGGGATTCGGGTGATGGATGGATTTCATGGTCCTGCTCCCCTTCAGCGCTGTCCGAATTCGTAGCCGAGGCGCAGGCCGAAGGTACGCGGTTGCGTCATCGTCACGGTCGGGGAGAATTGCGGCGATATCGGCAAGCCGCCACCCACCGCGCCACCCGCAAAGTCCGGGTTGTTGCCGACCGTTCGCACCGTGTCATCGTCAAGCACGTTGTCGAGGAATGCGATTAGGCGCCAGCGCTCGCCCTCGAGACCGATGCGCCAATCCATGGACCAGTAGTCCTCCAGCGTCGTGAAATTGTTCACGCTGGTGTAAACCTCGCCCTGGTAACGCACATCCATTTCGGCGAGATATTCAGCCGCATCCGTGAGCGGCCGGCGCCAGGCGAGCTGGGCGGCGAAGGCGTGCTCAGGTGCCAGCTCGATGCTGTGGCCGGAATAGTCGATCACGCAATAGTTGCCGGCGGCATTCGGCGGAGTGCGGACCTCGTCGCAATTGCCCTGGATCGCGATCTCTTTGATGTTGCGGGTTTCGGTCTGGTAGTCGTCGTAGGCCGTGTCAAGCCAGGTGTAGCCAAGCGTGACCGACAACCCGTCGATGGGCGCGATCCACACGGTTTCCAGCTCGACGCCGAAAACATGAGCTGCCGCCGCGTTGTCGACCACGGCGATGGGGAAGCCGCCACCTACAGGGAAGATGACGCGGCCAACCTGCTTGTCCGTGTAGTCCTGGTAAAAGGCCGCGGCATTGGCGCGCAACTGGCCTAAGCCGCCATTCCAGGTAGTCTTGGTGCCGGCCTCATAGGCCCAGAGGATCTCCGGCTCGAACAGGAAACTGTCGAACGGCTGGGGCAGTGGCGCTGCTATCGACAGCAGGCTGATCCCACCGGGCTTCTCGCCCTTGCCGACCGACGCATAGAGCAGCACATCGTCGGTCATCTGCCAGTCCACGGTGGCCTTGGGCGTGTGGTAGGTCGTGTTCACCGTGCCCGACTGAGACGGCCCGACGTAGCAGCCGAAGTTGAAACCGGGTGATCCGGGATTGGTGTCGACAGGCAGGGTCATGTTCGGACCCGCGTCGGGGAAGAAATTGCTGCAGGTCGAAACGCTGGATCCGTCACCCGGAATACCTGAGCCTATGAAAAGTTCGGCGCTGAAGTCCTCGTTGACGTAGCGGTCCTCGAGGGTGATCGTCAGCCGGTCGGTTGGTTTCCACTCGACCAGGCCGTACACCGACCAGTGATCGGTGTCGCCGCGGGTGGGAACGCGGTCGGTTGGATCGAGTGCGGTGATGTCGGCATAGATCTGCTGCCAGCTCGAGTACCCGGAATTCAGGCAGCCCTGGCCGGCCTCGGAGTTCCCTTCGACCGTCGAGCAGACGACGATCAGGTTGCGGTTGAGGGATTCACGCTCCTCCTTCCAGTACAGCCCGCCGACCGTGAGCTGCAATGGCCCGTCCCACTCGGTCGCGATGCGCAGCTCCTGGCTCAACTGATCCGTCGTGTCGATCGTGTCGACGTCGTTCTGGCCCAGGATCACGTCGGGACGTCCGTCGGCCTGCCGGTCGAGGTCGTAGCGCTGGTTCATGTCCGCATCGGTGAAGCCCGTATGCGACGTCAGCCGGAAAGACCCGATGTCCCAGTCGGCGAGCAGCGTACCGCGCAGCACTTCGAGGTCGCTGCCGGGATACTCACCGCCGGTCAGGGGATCCTCGCTGGCGTAGATGTCCAGCCCCTTCGTATCGTCAAAACCCCGCACAACCAGTGGATCCGCAGGCTGCGCAATGCCGAGGATGTCGGCCAGTCCCGCAGGCACCGGCAGGGCGACCAGATCGCGGTCGCTGATGATCGCGACCGGCCGGATGTCGTAGTGATCGTCGCTCCAGGTCAGCCGCGCCTTGAGCTTGAGGCTGTCGGTCGGGCGCACCACCAGTGTGCCGGATACCGCCCGGCCGTCGCCGCCGCCCACGTTGGCGCCGGAAGCCGAGTTGATGAACTCGCCGTCCTCGCTCCAGTAGACGCCGTTGACGCGCAGGCCCAAGTCGTCTCCCAGCGGGCCGGACACCATGCCGGCGATCTCATACGAACCGTGTTGCGCGAGCTCGCTGCTCACACGGCCCTCGAAAGCATCACCGGGCTCCGCCGTGACGTAACTGATGGCGCCGGCGAAGGCCGCACGACCGAACAGCGCGCTCTGCGGGCCGCGCACGATTTCCACCCGCTGGATGTCGTTCAACAGCCGCTGGTTGACCAGCAGCGGCGAGCCGGCATTCGTGCCGGTGGTCTCGCTGGTAACGTCGATGCCGTCGATGAGGAACGCGACGTTCGCGCGGCCGCGGGTATTGGTAAGGCCCCGGATGGTGATCCGCTGGTCGTTTTGCGAAAAGGCCTCGTTGATGCTGATGCTGGGTGTCAGCTTCGCGATGTCCTGCAGGCTCCGGACGCCGGATTTCTGCAGGGTGTCTTCCGTGAGAGCGGTGATGGCGATCGGAACCTCCTGCAGGTTCTCCACCCGGTAACGGGTCGTCACCACGATCTCTTCGATTGCAGCCGCGCCGGCTGGCACCAGCAACACCGCTGTCGCGAGTAATTTCCTGGATCCCATCTCCCCCCCTGCCGGTCAGTCGTGACGCTCTCGCCGTTTCAGCATACAGCGCGACACCCTAACCGGCGGGCCGGCGCTAAACTAGGGCAACGCCGCACAGGGGTCCGCCATGATCGCCACAGTCCGCTGGCTGCTCGCGCCGCCGCTCTCTGCGGCGTCGCTTCGGCCAATGCCGCCGAGGATCCGCTAGACGGCATCAAGAAACTCGAAGGTACCTGGCTCGCCGTCGATGAGAAAGGCCGGACGCTCGACCAGATCTCTTCCATGTTCCGGGTCACGTCGACCGGCCACAGCGTGATAGAGATTGTGTTTCCGGGCACACCGCACGAGATGATCAATGTCTACTACCGTGACATCGACAATATGCTCGTGCCGACCGACAAACCCGACGTGGTAACGCTCGAGTTCATGGACATAACCAACATGGTGACCATCGATGACGAGCACATGCACGAGGGCCAGTAACAGTGGCTCGAACCCGATCGTCTGAAAACGGAGTGGCGCACCTGGAAGCGCGGCCGGTACACCGGCTCGGCGAGCTTCGAGATGCAGCGCAAACCCTGAGCGGGACACCTGGCATCGACACGAAGCTCCCGGCGACTGTGCTTTCGCTGCGCCGCCGCGTGTGGCTGAGCAGCCTGTCGGTGCCGATTGCAGCGCTGGCGATCCTGATCGCCGGCCGGCTCTCCGGGCTGCCGGTGCGGATTGCGCCACTAGTGGCCCTGCTGGTGGTGATCGGGCTGGTAAACGTCTGGACGTTCAGCCGGCTGCGCGCGCCGGGCGATATTCCGCCGTGGGAGCTGTTCGCGCAGACGCTGATCGACGTGATCGCGCTCACCGGGCTGCTCTACTACAGCGGCGGCGCACTCAATCCATTCGCGTACCTGTTCCTGCTGCCGCTCGCGATATGCGCGATCGTACTGCCCGGGCCCTTTCTCTGGGCGCTGACGGCGATCACGGCAGCCTGCTATTCATTCCTGTTGTTGAAGCCGCTGCCGCTGCTGCCGATGGGAGGCCCTGATTCCCCGGTCTATCTCATCGGCATTTGGGTGGCATTCGTCGCGAGCGTGATCTTCGCAGCACAGCTGATATCCGGCCTGGCTCGCGCTCTGCGCGAGCAACAGAAGATCCTGGGCGAGGCCCGCGAGCGGGCGCTGCAGGATGAGCGGGTCGTTGCCGTGGCCACGCTGGCAGCCGGCGCGGCCCACGAACTGTCCACTCCTCTGGCCACGATGGCGGTAGTCACCTCGGAACTCGTCCACGACTACCCACCCGAGAGATATCCGGAGCTGAATTCGCGAATCGAGATCCTCCGCGGCCAGATCCGCAAGTGCAAGGAGTCGCTTTCGGTTATCTCAGCTGCCGGTGGCGCGGACAGGGCCGAGCATGCGAGACACCAGACTGTGGCCGAGTTCGTCCAGGACGCCGTGAACGAAGTCCGCACGCTTCGGCCTGGATCCGCCATCGGCGTGCAGCTGACCGGCGACGGCGCTTCACCACCGGTCATCGTCGAGCGCACGCTGAAGCAGGCCCTTCTCAATGTCCTGCACAATGCCGTCGATGCATCTCCGCGCGAAGTCAGTGTCCGGTGCCACTGGGACAACGAGGCCGTGAGCATCGACGTCGAGGATCACGGACCGGGCATGAACCGCAACCAGCGAACGCCAGGTGGCCGCCCGACGCATTCATCGAAGGAGTCGGGCCTGGGCCTCGGCCTGTTCCTGACTCACTCGGCGCTCGCCCACATGGGAGGAGAAATCCGTTTCGGGGATGCGCCAGGGGGTGGCGCCCGCGTTTCCGTCCGCCTACCGTTGGCTAGATTCCAGAAGGAAGGCTGAATTGACCGACAATGGCAAGAGCTTTCTGCTCGTCGACGACGACGAGCTTTTCTGCGAAGTTCTCGGCCGGGCATTGGAGAGGCGAGGATTTTCCGCACGCACCGCAACCAGCATCGCGGTGGCGGAAAAGCATCTGCGCGATCGCCTGCCGGACTTCGCAGTCGTCGACCTGCGCATCGGCAACGAATCCGGACTCAACCTGGTGCGCCGGCTTGCGGCGCAGAACCCGCCCGTCGCCACGGTAGTACTCACGGGTTACGGCAGCATCGCCACTGCGGTCGAGGCCATCAAGATCGGCGCGGCCCATTACCTGGCGAAACCCGTGGAAGTTGACGAAATACTCGCCGCACTCCGGCATACACCCCTGCCGCGCGATGCCATTCCTGCAACGCAGCCCAAGCCGCTGTCGGTCAGGCGCGCCGAATGGGAACACATTCAACGTGTACTGACGGAATACGCGGGTAATATTTCCGCTGCCGCCCGCGCGCTGGGCATCCATCGGCGTACGTTGCAGCGGAAGCTGCGGAAGCGGCCCGTCCGGGGCTGAGGGCGGCAGGCCGTCGAAGGAGCGGCACGCCTATGAGGCAGACTCTGCTGGCTGCGACCGCGCTGCTGGTCCTGGGCTCGCCCCTTCGCGCCCATGATCTGCCCATGCAATATTTCCGGGCTGATTCGCTGGCCCAGATCACCGACATCCGCAGTGGTCGTGCGTTCATCATGTTTTTCTGGGCCGCGGACTGCAGCGTCTGCACGGAGCAGCTTGCGCTGCTTCGCGATCTCTCGCGCATGACGCCTCGCGTGCCGCTGATCATCGTGTCCACCGATGGCGCGGCTGCCCGCAGCGCCGGCCATGTGCTGGAGGAATACGGGCTCGACAAGGAGGACCTCTGGACCTTCGAAGTCGCCGGTTCGGCGGCGATCCGCAAGTCCATCGATCCGAAGTGGGACGGGAAGCTGCCGCGCACCTACCTCTACGACGCCTCACATGCCCGGCAGGGCATAACCGGACGGCTCGACCGAGGTCAGCTGGATGGCTGGGTGAGGCAGGTCAACGCGATGCACTGACCAGCCGGTCAGAGGAAATACTCGTGGCCGTGCGCACCGTGGGGGTGATTGTGTTCGCCATGGTCATGATCACCGTGCGTGCGGCCCGCCTGGGAAGGGTTGCCGACCGCCAATCCCAGGCTGAATGCCGCCATGGCAGGCAGGTGCGACATCGCGGCAGCTCGCACCCCCTCTGCCAGACGCGCGACATCGGCAGCCTGAAGCACGGGATCAACCAGCAGCTCCGCTTCCGCATGCAGGCGGTGCCCTACCCAGCGTGCGCGAACATTGGCGAGCCCGCGAACGCCTTCCACATGCTCTGCGGCATGATGCAGCTCACCGATGATTTCCGGCTCAACACCGTCGAGCATCCTCGAGAACACCGCCCTCGCTGACTGCCAGACGATGCCGAAGATCAAGGCCGTGATGATCAGTCCGACGATCGGATCAGCCAGCGGGAATCCCAGCCAGACGCCGAGCGCTCCCAGCACCACGGCGAGACTGGTGAGACCGTCGACGCGCGCGTGGTAGCCGTCGGCAATCAGTGCGGCGCTCTGGATCTCGCGGCCGACGCGGATGCGGAATACGGCGACGATCTCGTTGCCGACGAAACCGACGATACCTGCGACGGCCACGGCGCCCAGCCAGGAAATGTCCTGCGGGTTGATCAGACGATCGATTGCCTGCCAGCCAGCAACGACGGCGCTGAACAGGATCAGCGCGACAACGACGACACCCGCCAGGTCCTCCACCCGGCCGTAGCCGTAGGTGAAGCGCCCGTTCGGCTTGCGACGCGCGAACCAGAAGGCTATGTAGAGCGGGATCGCAGTCGACGCATCCCCGACGTTATGGATGGTGTCGGCCAGCAACGCCACGCTGCCGGATAACCAGACGACGATCATCTGGATGATGGCCGTGATGGCCAGCCCGATGAACGACCACTTGATCGCCCAGATGCCGCGCTCGGTTGTCGCGATGCTCGGGTCCACGACCCCGTGGGTGTGGCCGTGCCCGCCACTGTCGTGGTCATGGCCGTGGCCATGAGCCGAGTGCCCATGCAGTCCGAATCCGAGCCAGTCGAGCGCCGCCCTGATCATGGGGTCTCCCGGTTTCGCCCTGTGCTCAAAGATAGCGGGTGATTTTCTTGAACTGCTCGATGGTCGCGCGCTGGTCGCGCGTCGTCGGGCCCATGGCCGCTTCCAGGCAGTGCTCGACGTGGTCGTGAATCAGGACCGACTTGGCGCCCTCCACGGCCTTCACGACGGCCTGCAGCTGCTGGGCGATGTCGAGGCAGTCGCGGCCACTGTCGATCATCGCGACGATCGTCTGCAGGTGGCCGCCGGCGCGCTTCAGGCGGTTGACGACCTCGGCATGGGATTCATGGACATGAGCCGCAGGCATGGGACGCGGTCTGGCAGATACAGCCGGCATGATCTGGCTCCTGACTTTCGCTGACCCGACAATATCCCCTCCCAGGGGATAGGTCAATGACGCTGGTCAGCGCTTGCGGCCTCGAAGACTGCGATTTCGGCCCGGCGCGTCGGGCAGGCCGGTGTGCTGTGTACGGAACGGGAGCGACCTGCCCGGCCGCCTGCGCCCCTCGGCGCCTGCACCGGTGCCGGCAGGCTGGTACGCGGGAACCAGCTGGTGGCGCGCGTTTCCGATGAGATCCGCGCGACCCATGCGGCGCAGCGCTTCCCGCAACGCCGGCCAGTTCTCCGCGTCGTGGTAGCGCAGGAAGGCTTTGTGCAGCCGCCGGATCTTCAGCCCCTTCGGAACACGCACCCTGGCGCTGTCGCGCGTGATGCGGCGGAGCGGATTGCGCCCGGAGTAGTACATCGCGGTGGCGGTGGCCATAGGTGATGGCAGGAACGCCTGCACCTGGTCGGCGCGATAGCCCTGCTCCTTCAGCCAGAGCGCAAGGTTGAGCATGTCCTCGTCACTGGTGCCGGGGTGCGCCGCGATGAAATACGGAATGAGGTACTGCTCCTTGCCAGCTTCCTTCGAATAGCGGTCGAAGAGCTCACGGAACTTGTAGTAGGTACCGACACCCGGCTTCATCATCATCGACAGCGGACCGTCGGCAATAGCCTCTGGCGCAATCTTCAGGTAGCCACCGGTGTGGTGCTGGGCAAGCTCCTTCACGTAGTCGGGTGACTCGATCGCGAGGTCATAGCGCACCCCCGATGCGATCAGCACCTTCTTTATTCCAGGCAGTTCACGCGCCTTGCGATACAGGCGGATGAGCGGCGCGTGGTCGGTGTTCAGGTTCGGGCAGATGCCGGGAAAAACACAGGATGGCCGGCGGCAGGCGGACTCGATGCTGCGGCTCTTGCAGGCGAGGCGATACATGTTTGCCGTCGGCCCGCCGAGGTCGGAGATGACGCCGGTGAAGCCGGGAACGCTGTCCCGTACCTTCTCGATCTCCCGCAAGACCGATTTCTCCGATCGACTCTGGATGATGCGCCCCTCGTGCTCGGTGATCGAGCAGAACGTGCACCCCCCGAAACAGCCACGCTGGATGGCGATCGAAAAGCGGATCATCTCGTAGGCGGGGATCTTCGCCTGCCCATGGGACGGATGCGGACGGCGCTGGTACGGGAGCTCGTACAGGGCATCCATTTCCTGCGTCGTAAGAGGAATCGGCGGCGGATTGAGCCAGACATCGACGTCGCCATGCCGCTGGACCAGCGAGCGGGCATTGCCGGGGTTCGACTCGAGGTGAAGGATGCGCGAGGCATGCGCATACAGCACCGGATCCTCGAGCACGTCGCGATAGGCGGGCAGGCGGATCACGGTCCTCCCCCTGTCGCTGTTCCTGACATGGCGCGCGAATCGCACGACGCGGTGGCCGAGCGCACCTGTGGCTGCCGTGGCATAGGGATCGACTGGCGGATTCAGCGGCCCCGGCTCGTCGATGTTGGTCGAATCGATCTCCGTCCAGTCCGGTGGCACGGCTCTGCGCATGAATGCGGTACCGCGGATGTCCGTGATATCCGCGAGACGTTGGCCGGCATCCAGCCGGTGCGCGATTTCGACCACCTGCCGCTCGCCATTGCCGTAGACGAGAAGATCGGCCTTCGCGTCGAAGAGTATCGAGCGGCGGACTTTCTCCGACCAATAGTCGAAATGCGCGATGCGCCGCAACGAGGCCTCGATACCGCCAATGACGATCGGCACGTCACCGAATGCCTCGCGGGCGCGCTGCGCATAGACGATGACGGACCGGTCCGGCCGGTAACCGCCCACGCCACCGGGCGTGTAGGCATCGTCACTTCGTATGCGCCGGTCAGCCGTGTAGCGATTGACCATGGAGTCCATGTTGCCCGCGGTGATGCCGAAGAACAGTCGCGGGCGGCCCAGCACGCGAAAGTCATCGGGCTGCTGCCAGCGCGGCTGCGCGATGATGCCGACACGAAAACCCTGCGCCTCGAGGCAACGGCCGACGATCGCCATCCCGAAACTCGGATGATCGACGTAGGCATCACCCGTCACGATAACGATGTCGCAGGCGTCCCATCCGAGCGCCGCCATTTCCGCAGCGTTCGTCGGCAGGAACGGCGCTGGCGGCGCTGACTGGCTGGCATACGAGAATATGTTGCGTGCGGCCTGCATGGCGACAATGGTAGCGGGAAACTGCGCCGTTTCCCCGTACCATAGGCACATGCGGCTACTGCTGGCAGAAGACGACCAGATGATCGGTGAAGCCGTGCGGACAGGACTGCGCCGCCAGGGACTCACCGTCGACTGGGTACAGGACGGCATAGCGGCCAAGGCAGCGCTCGGCACGGAAACCTTCGACCTGATACTCCTCGACCTCGGCCTGCCGAAACTCGACGGACTGCAGGTGTTGCGCTGGCTTCGCGGCACCGGCAGCACGACGCCAGTGCTGATCCTTACCGCGCGTGACTCAGTCAACGACCGGATCAAGGGGCTGGACGCGGGTGCCGATGACTACATCATCAAGCCTTTCGAGTTCGAAGAGCTGGCCGCTCGCGTACGTGCGGTCTCGCGGCGGAAGTCGGGACGTGCCGACAACGTCATCGAGCACATGGGCGTCACGCTCAACCCGGCCAACCGTGCGGTCACCCGCGATGGCGAGAACGTGAGCCTGTCGCAGCGCGAATTCTCGTTGCTCGAGGCCCTGCTCGAGCGGCCAGGCCAGGTGTGGTCCCGCAGCCAGCTCGAGGAGCGCCTCTACGGCTGGGGAGAAGAAGTCGAAAGCAACGCCGTAGAAGTGCACATCCACAACCTGCGCAAGAAGCTGGCCCCGGAATTCATCCAGAACGTCCGTGGTGTCGGTTATCGCGTCCGCGCGACGCAATGAAAACGATCAGGACGCGACTGCTGGTCTGGCTGCTGTCCGCGGTCACCGCCGCTGGCCTCTCGAGCGCGCTCACGCTGTACTCGGCGGCGCTCGATGGTGCGGGCCAGGTGTTCGACGAGCAGCTCCAGCAGACCGCGCTGTCATTGCGCGACCAGTCCTTTGAATTCGCATTGCCGCCGCAACTGCCGGCTCAGCAGACCCGCAACAGCGTCCTCGTCCAGGTGTGGACCGGTGCGGGCGTGCGTGTGTACTTCTCCGAGCTGTACCGGGAACTGCCAGGGCTGCAAAGGGCCGGTTTTTCGGATGTGCAGGCCGGTACGTTAGCCTGGCGCGTGTATTCCCTGCCCAGTCGCGGCTACGTCATCCAGGTTGCCCAGCCGCTTGCGGTGCGGCAGCAACGGGCAGTCGCGCTCGCCATCCAGACACTTACGCCGCTTGCACTCATGCTGCCGGTGCTCGGGGCTGCAATCTGGATGATCGTCGGCACTCAGCTGAAACCGCTCAGCCGACTGGCCGACTCGGTGCGCACCCGCAAGCCGGATGCGCTCGAGCCGATTTCCGACGCGGGCGTTCCCGATGAAATCCGGCCAGTCGTTGCCGCGCTCAACGACCTGCTGGCGCGCCTGCGTGCGGCCATCGAGGCACAGCAGACGTTCGTCGCTGATGCCGCTCATGAATTGCGTACGCCCCTGACAGCGGTACGCCTGCAGGTGCAGCTGGCCGAAAGCGCCGGAAGCGAAGCGGAGAAGGAGACCGCATTCCGCCAGCTGCGTTCGGGAATCGATCGCGCTGCGCGACTGATCGAACAGATGCTCGACCTCGCCCGCCATGAAGCAGCGCCGATGCAGATGCAACCCGTCTCGCTGGATGCGCTGGCTCGTGATGTCGTTGCGGACCTGGCGCCGCTTGCCGACGCGCGCTCGCAGGATTTCGGCATCGCCGACACAAGCGCCCAGACGGTCATGGGTGATCAGCACGCATTGCGCATGCTCATCAAGAATCTCGTCGACAACGCGATTCGCCATACCCCCGTTGGCGGTCACATCGATGTCAGCATCGGCTGCAGCCGGGGAACACCGTTCCTGCGGGTTGCGGACACCGGGCCTGGCATCCCGGTCGCCGATCGCAAGCGGGTGTTCGGACGCTTCTTCAGGGCTGCCGGCAGCCGCTCGCCAGGCACTGGCCTGGGGCTGTCCATCGTCCAGAGCATCGCAAAACAACATAATTTAATCATAGAGTTGGATGACGTCCCTAGCGGCCAGGGGCTGAGGGTTACAGTCAAGTTCCCAGCCGTTTCCGCCGTTTAATACTGGCTTAAGCAAGCCGCCGTAGAGTGCGAACCATGGAATACGGACGGTGACTGCAATCGAAGGCGCCTGAGGCGTCGGACGCCTGAAGAACCAGTCACCGCAGCGTCCTCCAGACGAGATGAGAAGGGTAGAAACAAGCCGGGCAATGCCCGGCTTGTTTTTTCGCACCGAAACACCTTGTGAAGTCGAGCGACCGACGCCATCTCGATGAACAAGACATCGCGGCAGTCTTCTCGGAGCGATGCAGCGTCCAGGGCTAAGTCTCGCTTAAGCGTGACAACGTAACGTTCAGCCATCGGGTTGTTGTTACGGGTGACACGCAGATGCAGGCGGGTCGTTCGAAGAAGGTTTCGTTTGTCACCGGCACCGTCGCAGCCATTGCAATCGGCGCGACCGCTATCCTCCCCTCGGCATGGCTTTCCCCCGCCAGCGCCGCAATCCCCCAAGGGTCGCGTACAGCGGCGGCGGTGCCGGTATCTTCTCCCGCCCTTCCGGACTTCAGTTCGCTGGTCGAGCGGTATGGCCCGGCCGTCGTCAATATCACCGTCCAGCAGGAACATGGCGCGGCGAGTCACCGACCCGGCTTTCGTGGTCTGCCACACCCGATGCCGCGAGGCCCTGCGAGAAGCGAAGGCTCCGGTTTCATCGTTTCGGCCGATGGCCTCATTCTCACCAACGCGCATGTGGTGGATGGCGCCGACACCGTTGTCGTCAAGCTGACCGATCGGCGTGAGTTCACGGCGAGTGTACTGGGCAGCGACGAGCAGACGGATGTGGCCGTGCTGCGAATCGATGCCCGCAATCTTCCGACCGTGAAGCTGGGCGATCCGGCCAGCCTCCGCGTGGGCGAATGGGTTCTGGCGATCGGCTCCCCCTTCGGCTTCGAAAATACTGTCACCGCCGGCATCGTCAGCGCCAAGGGCCGCTCGTTGCCGGACGATACCTACGTACCGTTCATCCAGACCGATGTAGCGGTAAACCCGGGCAACTCCGGCGGGCCGCTCTTCAACCTGGCTGGCGAGGTCGTCGGCATCAACTCGCAGATCTTCAGTCGCACGGGCGGTTACCAGGGCGTGTCGTTCGCGATTCCGATCGACGTCGCGATGGACGTACAGAAGCAACTCGTGGCCGGTGGCCGCATGGTGCGCGGCTGGCTCGGCGTCGGGATCCAGCCTCTCAGCCGCGAACTCGCCCAGGGATTCGGCATGGACCAGCCGCGCGGCGCGCTGGTCGCCCAGATCACACCCGACAGCCCGGCGGCGCAGGCCGGTTTGCGTCCCGGCGACGTGATCCTGGAATTCGACGGCGAACCTGTCGGTGATGCAGGCGATTTACCGCCCCTGGTAGGACGGGCCAGGCCCGGCAGTTCGGTTGGACTTGGCCTGCTCCGCGACGGCCGGGAGCTGACGCTCACCGCCCGTGTCGGAGAATTGCCGGTTCCGGATGGTCGTCGGGCACACAGCAACGATCAGGATACCGAGGATACCGGCGGTGGCCTCGGCGTCGCCGTTGCTGACCTGACTGACGAGCAGCGGGATAATTTCGGCCTGAAGTCCGGCGGCGTCGTCGTGACGCGAGTGGTGCCTGGCCCCGCAGCCAGTGCCGGCATCCAGCGTGGCGACCTGCTGCTTCGCCTGGGCAAGCAGGAAATTTCGAGCGGTAAGCAGCTGCGCCAACTGGTGGCAGCAGCGCCGACGGGGAAACCACTGCCGCTGCTCGTTCAACGCGGCGCGAACACCCTGTATCTCGCCGTGACACCGCAGGCACGGAACGGCTGACGCAATCCGGTCAGGTCCGCGCTTCGCCCTGCTCCCACTGGCTCCAGTCGCGCCGGTTCTCGACGACATGCACAAGCGCGGCGATGACCCGCCGATCGAACTGGGCATCGGCCATGCGCTGCAGTTCTGCTACTGCCGCACGCACAGTCAGTCCGTCGCGCCAGGCGCGCGGACTGACCAGCGCAACGAATCCGTTGGCGACCGCGAGCACCTGACCGGCCAGCGTGATGCGCTCACCCGCAAGTCCCTGCGGATATCCGCGCCCGTCCGGTCGCTCCTGCTTCTGCGCGATGATCTCGGTGACTGGCCCTTCGAACTCGAGCCCGCGCAATAACTCGAGGCCGAGCTCGACATGCTTCTTCAACAACTGCTGCTCTTCGGGTGACAGCGGCGCTGTCTTCGTGAGGATCTCTACCGGAATCATGATTTTGCCGATGTTGGCGAGACTTGCGGCCAGGTTGAGCGTACTGCGTTCCTCATCGCTGAAGCCGAGCTCGCGGGCCAGTGCATCGGCAACTTCTGTCATGCGGCGGGCGTGATCCGCCGAATAGGGGTCGTGCCTGTCGATGGCACTCACGAGCGTCAGCACCAGTCGGCGCAGCAGATCAGTCTGTCGCTGCTGTGACTGCTGGACCTCCGTGATATCGCTGAGCACGATCAACGTCGGCTGCCGCTCGCCACCGATTCGCTCCACGGGAATGAAGCTCGCGCTGAAGGTCCGGTCGACGCCGCGGACGGCCATACTGAGCAACCGGTGTACTGTTGCCCGGCGGCTGGCCGACGCTTCGATGCCCGATTGCAGTTCGCGCTTCACTGCAGACTCGACGACGGCAGCGAGATTGCCACCGATAAGGCTGCCGATGGTGGCCCCGACCGCAGCGGCCATCGCCTGGTTGGTGAACAGGACACGCTGATCGCGCGTCACCAGAATAGTCAGTGCATCCAGATTGTCGGTGATGTTGTGCAACAGATCGGTTTGCCGCTGCAGCCGGTAAGCCCGGTCGGCCAGCTCCGCAGCCTGGGCGCGGGCACGTACGCTGCTGCCGTGACGCCAGGCTGCGAGCGCAACCGCCACCAGGAACAGAAGCAGCAGGGTCAGCGCGGTGAACAGGAATCGACGACGCTCGTCGCCGAGGCTCAGTGCCTGCACGGCATCGACCTGCTGCGCCAGAACCCAGTCAAGGCCACGGATCGACCGCGTAACCTGCAGTACGCTCTCCCCGCGGTAGTTGTCGAGCTCGACGAATCGCCCCGGCTCCTTGACGGCGCTGGCTTCCGCGAGATCGGCACGATCAACCGGCAGGGTGCGACGCAGGGGCGCCGAACCGTCCCGCGTCGGCGACAACAGCGCCACGGTATCGCCGCGCCGCTCCAGCAGCAGGGCTTCGTTGTCCTCGCCGAAGGCCGGTCCGCGGATGAGCATTGGATACAGCTCGAGCTCGGCGCTGCGGACGCCGAGCACGACGCCCAGCGCATCGCCCGCGTCCGTCCCGGGAAGGCTGCCCACCGCGATCGCCGCAGCGATGACAGCGCGGTCGTGTTCGTCCGGCATGAGCGCGACATGGACGCGGCCCGGCTGCTCCAGGGCGCGGCGGCCGATGTCAGCGAAAGTGGCGGCGACACCCGTCAGCCCGGGGGTCACCACGACGGTATTGAGCCGCACATCGAGGACCGCCATTCCCGTCGTGCGCGGATTGCTCAGGTTAGCCGGCAGCTGCCCGCCTGCATCGAGGTAGCCGTAGCGGCTCGCGGATGCCAGCACGAGATTGCGCAGATAACCCAGCGCGCCGAGATCGCCTGCAGTCGGCCCCGACTGCCGTGCCTGTTCGATCTGCCAGAGATAGAAACGCAGGGACGCGTTGCCGGCGAGTTCCACCACTTCGCGCCGTTGATTGTCGAGAAGACGGCTTGCAGCGTCCGACTTCGCGTCCGCGACGAGACCCAGTCGGGCCTCCCACTGGAGAAGGTCCCGCTGCCGCTCCTCGTCGACGTAGGCACCGATGCCGGCGAATCCCGCAACCACGAGAGCCGCGAGCGCCAACGCGGCAGCCGGGATGGACAGCCTGATCGATTTCTGCATGCGTCCGCGCCGACTCAGCGTGGTGTGTGAATCCACCAGCTGCTTTCGTTGACCGAGTAAACCGGCGCGTAGTGTACGACGTTCTCATCGGACAGCACTTCGCGGACCTGATTGTCGAGAATCAGCGGCTCACCACCCTGCCATAAGGCGAGCACGGCGTGCGGGACGCGAAGGTTGGTGTCCTGCACGACCACGATGCGCATGTCCTCGCGCGCGTGGCCGAGCCAGGTCAGCGAGAAGTACTTGGTGATGGCGAAATCCTCGCAGTCACCACCAGCGCCAAGAAACTGGCGCGGTATCGCCCAGTAGTCTTCCTGCCCGTACTGTTCGAGATCCAGCACGTAGTCTTTTTCATTGGCGTAGCGATTGATCTCGCGTAGCTGGGTTGATTTCGGCAGCGAGCGAATCGTCCCGAGGAATGTCAGCCACTGGCGCAGGTGACAGCGATTCATCTGTCGCTCGCTGCAATCCCCTTCGCGCAGGTCATCACGCAGATGCCGCTCGAGTGCGCTCAGCCACTGAGGAAAGGCCTGGAGATCGGTCTGGCGTGTCTCGCGGTAGCCAAAAAGTCCTGCCGGCTGTGCTGCAACAGGGCCAAGCAGCACCAGCAGCATGCCGGTGGACATAAAAAGTCCGCGCCAGACGCAGCGAAGTCGAGACATCATCGCTCGAGTGCCCCAAGCCTGACCTTAGTATGACGCAGCCCCTTGTTCCATAATAACAATACTTATGTACAGGAAAGCGGGACTCGCCGGCCTCGTACCTCTCGCCGCCCTCCTCGCACCCGCCAGTTCCGCCTGGGGGGCCGAAGCGGCAGAAACGCTGCAGGGCGATTTCGACAGTGCCATGCAGGCGATCGAAACCGACCGCCTGCGCACGGCACGCCAGAAACTCGAGGCCCTGCTGGCCGGCAATCCGAGCCTGCATCGGGCGCGGCTGGAACTGGCGCGTGTGCACTATCTCAGCGCCGATTTCGAGAAGGCCCGCGTCGAGGCCGAGCGCGTGCTGGCAGATCCGAACACGCCGCCCGGCGTACGAACAACCGTCCTCGCGTTTCTCGCCCAGGTCGGCGAGGACGAAAAGCGGCAAGGGCAACGGCACAGCTGGACTCCGTCGCTGTTCGCGGGTTTCATGTACGACGACAACGCCAACATCGGGCCACGCAACGATGTAGTGGATCTCGGCCCGGTGGCCGAAGCATCCTTGCCACGCGAGGACGTCGCCTGGGTGCTGAACCCCGCAGTTGCCCACATCTGGAACCCGGGCCGGCGATTTTCTGCCGGCGAACATGACGGCAGCTTCATCTGGCAGACCGAGGCCAGCGCCTATTACCGCGGCTATTTCGACGAAGACGACTTCAACCTGGGCGTGCTGACGCTGCGCACCGGGCCTGCCTGGGTCGTGCCCCGCCACTGGCGCGCATGGATCGGGCTGCAGGCAGACCAGATCTGGTTCGGTGGCGACGATCTCGCGCTCTTTGCCCGAGTGAACCCCGGCATCACCTGGAACATCGGGAAGGCAACCGAGCTGACGCTCGAGGGCTCACTTGGCCACCGCGATTTTCGCGATGACGAAAACAGCGGTCGCGAAGGTGATTTCAGTGGCGCCGACCTGACGCTGACGCGTTATTTCAACGAGCGGCGGTGGGCCCTGCAGGCCGGCATCGGATTCGCGAACTTCGACGCCGACGAAGATCGATTCGGCTACAGCAGCCCGCATGGCCACGTCGGCGCGATCGCCGAGGCCTGGACCGGCGGCACGGTCTTCGGTCGCATCGGGTACGCGAACTACGATTTCGATGGCGTCGAGCCTGTCTACGGCTTCGGACGGGACGACGACGAGCTGGGCTTCGCCCTCGGTTTCGAGCATGAGTTCCGCGGGGGTGCACTGCAGAACTGGTCGCTGCTCGGCAACTGGATCTTCACCGACAACGATTCAAACGCCGGAATCTACGAATACGACCGGCACACCGTGAACCTAGGCCTGTCGCGGGAGTTCTGACGCCGGTTAGCGGCGATGCGGCATCGGTTTACATATTGATCGACTGCCATCGAATTGCCGACGCGCAAACCGTGAACGAAACGGGGTTTTGCGGTACAAAGCAGGCAGAATCCAACAAGAATCAGCCACAGCGCCAGGGCTTCGCGAAGAAATGCCCGGCAGGAAGCCCTCGCAGTGATGTCGTTCCAACGTCTCGCTCTCCTCCTGTTGATCGGCTTCTGGTCGATCACGGGACAGGCCGCAAGCTTCGACCCGGACGACCAGGATTGCGCCAGCATCCTCCAGCGCTGGGCGGAGAACCCCGGCTCGGTACCGCAGCAGATGGTCGACCTGTGCAAGGAAAACATGGCGAACCTCGCGCCCGCAGCCGGTCCGACCGCCACGCCGACCGCAAGCGCCGCCACGGATCCCTGCAGCGGACCTGACGCCGCGAATTCAGTCCTGTGCTGGGGCCCCTGGTCCAGCCTCGCACCGGCAGCCGGACCCGCTGTCGCATCGCTCGATTTCCCTGACTTCGAGGGCGACTGCGAGAACGGCAACGAACTCGACGGCCGCTGCACGCCCCTGCTGGCTGACTCGCCCCCGATCCTCGAAGGCTGTACACCGGGTGCGCCCTGCGGTTTCGCCACCATCGTGGACGGCGTGACCAGCAGCGCCGACGTCGAGGACACGCAGTTCCTGCGCTTCGATCTCGACCCGAAAGGCCGGTCCTTCACCATCGATCCGAACGGCACCAACGAGATCGGGTCCGTGCCCATGTCGACCAATGTCCAGACACACCGCGACGGCTACGAGAACATGCGTTCGACTGGCGTCCTTGGCGAGGAGCAGTCGCGCATCGTCGCGCGGGTGATCCGCGACGAGGAAGACACGATCGAACTCGCTGCGGATGTCTGGGGCCACGGCAATCGTGTCACGGGCAGTGCGAATTCGGGTTACTTCGCCTGGGGCACGGCCACATCGATCTCCGGGCTCAATCTGCTCAATGGCAACGGAATCTCCGTTTCGTTTACCGGCCCGATGTCGGTCGATAACGGCACCATCGGCAGCGTCACTGTGGACTTCGGCAGCCGCCCGATCTGGGAAGGCAACTGGGAAAATGCCGCTGACGCCTGGTCGTTCAGCGCAGGCGGTTCCGTCGACGGCGTGAACTTCATCTCGCAACCGGGCCAATTCAGCGCTAACGTGCAGACTGGCGTCGTGCAGGGTGCGTTGCTCGGCGAGCCTGGCCGCATGGGGATAACCCATATCATCGACGTGACGCTCGACGGCGTCGGCCACATCGAGGACGTCGGCCTGCTGCGTGAGATCGTCGCAGCCCCCGGTATCGCGCCGTGACGCTGCAGGCTGTGAACATGAAATCCATCAGGCAGGCGGGAATCTGCATGGCACTGGCGCTGGCAGCGACCACCGCGCAGGCTGCGACCATCGCGTTGCTGCCATCGTCCGCCACTGTTGCGCAGGGTGCCGCGTTTACCGTTGACCTGAACCTGGATGCCAGCGATGCGCCCGGAGCCCATCCGGGCCTTTACGGCGGGCAGATCGTTCTGGACTTCGATCCGGGGCAGCTCCAGTACACGGGTTTCACGCTGGCAAACGGCGTAAGTTTCTTCAGCGCACCGGTCGTCGGCTCGAGCGGCGACCGCACGACGATCACGCTGGGATTCGACAACGCTGCCGATACAGGCCGCGTCGGCACGTTTTCATTCACGACCCTCCCATCTGCCGGCACGACGGCAACGCTCAACATCGAGGACTCCGACCAGTTCTTCGGCACCTTCGTGAGCTATACGCCGACCTACCAGCCGTTCTATCCGACGTTCGTCGATACGTCCGTGCAGGTGGTGCCGCTGCCCGGCGCAGCAGTGCTGTTCCTGACGGCACTTGGCGTCGCCGCGACCCGCGCACGCAGGCTGGTCATAGCCCGAATCGGCGCGTGAGCGGCCCGGCTTACGGCCGGCTGCTGCATCAGGCACTGCTCGCCGCGCTGACATCCGCGGCGTTCGCCGGCTGCGCCTCAGCCGGACTGCCCGATCCCGACTGGCACATAGCGGCGCCTGCCGCGGCAACCGAGCCCGCACATGCCGAATACCACGCGCTGTCCCGCGCGCTCGTGCTCGAGCGCGCGCGCGCAGCGAACGGCGAGCCGGTTCCGGTTGCAGATGGCGCTGCGCTGCAGGCCGGAGTCCGCGACCCGCGGGTCGCAACTCTGCGTGACAGACTGAAGGCCAGCGGCGACTACGCTGCCGAAATGGGCGCGGATCCGTGGTTTTTCGATCGCGCGCTCGATGAGGCGCTGCGTCGCCTCCAGCGCCGCCACGGACTGGCAGCAGACGGCATTATTGGCGAACGCACGCTGGCGGCCCTCAATCGCACTTCAGCCAGCCTCGTCGACCAGCTCGAGGTTGCACTGGAGCGCTGGCGCTGGCTGCCTGCCGATCTCGGTTCAACCCACGTCTGGGTGAATATCGCGCGCGCGCAGCTCGACGTCGTCGAGAACGGCGAGTCCAGCCTGTCGATGCGTGTGGTCGTCGGCCATAGCAACCGTCCCACGCCAAGCCTGACCGGTCGCCTGGATCGCGTGGTATTCAACCCGGAGTGGGCCGTTCCGCGCCGCATCGCGATCGAGGACCTTCTGCCGCGGCAGCAGGCCGACCCCGGATTCCTGGCAACCCAGGGTTTCCGCGTCCTCACCAGCGGCGGCGCCGTCGTGGATCCGGCGTCGGTGATGTGGTCCGACCTCGGCCCCGACCGCTTCCCATACCGACTCGTGCAGGCGCCGGGACCCGGCAACAGCCTCGGTCGTATCAAGATCGCCTTCGACAACGAGCACGACATATACCTGCATGACACGCCGTCGCGCGGACTGTTCGCGCTCACCACCCGCTCGCTCAGTTCAGGCTGCGTGCGACTGGAGGAGCCGTCGCAGTTTGCGACCTACCTCCTGGCGCGCAACTCGGCCTGGGATGCCTCGATGACCGCGGCAGCGCTCGCGAGCCCCGCGACGAAGACCATGCGCCTGACGGATGGGCTGCCGATCTACCTCGTCTATATCACTGCATGGACCGAGGACGGCGAGGTCCGCTTCGGGCGGGACCTGTACGGGAGGGACGCGGCCGTTCTGGCGGCGTTGCGGAATCGCCGGACGATCGAGGTTAAACTATAGTTTAACTTTAAGGACAGTCGCAGCCATGGCCACGAAGCCGCTCACCATCGGCGCCCTCGCCCGACGGCTCAACGTGTCAACATCGATGCTACGGTTCTATGAGCGCGAGGGCCTGCTGACGCCCGAGCGGCGCAGCACATCGGGCTATCGGTTGTATCCGCCCAGCGCGGAGAAGACGCTGCTGTTCATACGTCGCGCGCAGCGGCTCGGATTTTCGCTGAACGATATCCGCCTCCTGCTCCAGGGCGGTAACTCGAGGGGTGTCGCATCCGGCGATGCGCTGATGGGCATCGCCGAGCAGCGGTTTCTCGAGATCGAGCGGCGTCTCACCGAAATGCTGGTCCTCCGCCACGAACTGGAATTCTTCCTCGAGGACCTGACGGAGCGGGTGAAGCGTGCGGCCGGTGGATCCGCCGGTCGCCTCTACCAGGAACTGCTCGACCAGGTTTGCGTGCACGAGGTGCACCGCAAGACCCAGTCTTCGCTGACGCGCCTGATGAGGCGGATCGGTTGCGGTCTCGCCGGCGGCGCCAGGGAGAAGCTGTTCGCAGCACTTCGCGGGCGCCATATCCATATCTGGCGGGACGAGGACAGCTACTCGATCCTGGTTGCCGGCAGGGATCCGGAGGTGGGCAGCGCGCTGCGACAACTGGCCGCCAGCGAGGCCGATTGCGAAGCGCACGTCGAACCGCATGTGGAAGCGGCCGATGAAGGCTGGCTGTTCCAGGTCAGGGGCGAGAATGCTTTCCTCTTCGCCCAGTTGTTCCTGGCGCTGGAAGCAGCGGAGACCTGAGTACCGGCGCATTTGCGCGCCGTGCCGGCGCTCGCTAGTCTGTGCCGCCAAGGGAATCGGCCCGCCGGGCCGGGGGATCGGGAGTCCAGATGGCCAATACACCTGCCACCGGCGGTGCCCCGCGCGCCACCGGCCTGAGCCGTCTCTTCATACGCAAGTCTGTCTCGCAGATGCGCGCCGAGCACTCCGGCAGCAAGCTCAAGCGCAGCCTCAATGCACTGAACCTGGTCTCGCTTGGCATCGGCTGCATCATCGGCACTGGAATTTTCGTACTCACCGGCCGTGCCGCTGCACTCTACGCCGGCCCCGGCATCGTGATCTCCTTCGTGATCACCGGGCTGCTCTGCGCCTTCGTCGCACTGTGTTACGCAGAACTCGCCTCGGTTCTGCCGGTCTCCGGTTCGGCTTACTCCTATTCGTATGCCTCCATGGGCGAGCTGCCGGCCTGGATCATGGGGCTGCTGCTGCTGCTCGAGTACGGACTCGCAGCATCGACCGTGGCCGTAGGCTGGTCTGGTTATTTCGTGAGCCTGCTGCACGACGTCGGCATCGATATACCGGCGACGCTGACCGCCGCACCGGGTGTTGCGGTCAGCCTGCCTGACGGCAGCACTGCCATGGGCGTCGCCAACCTGCCGGCCATTCTGGCCATCCTGGCCGTGACGGCACTGCTGGTCATCGGCGTCAGCGAATCCGCCCGGGTGAACAACATCGTGGTGGTGATCAAAGTCTCGGTCGTCATCGCCTTCATCGCGATCGGCCTCTTCTTCGTCAACACAGACAACTGGTTTCCGCTGGTGCCGGAGCAGATACCCCCGCCGCCTGCGGACGCACCCCGCGGGCTCATGGCAGACATCTGGCGTGCCCTGGTCGACGTCGTGTCCGGCGAGAACACCTCGCGCTACGGCATCGGGGGCCTGATCGGCGGCGCGGCCACCATCTTCTTTGCGTACATCGGCTTCGAAGCGGTCTCCACCGCCGGTGCGGAGGCCAAGAACCCGGCCCGTGACATGCCGATCGGCATCATCGGCTCGCTGCTGGTCTGCACGATCCTCTACATCCTGACGGCTGCAGTGCTGGTCGGCATCGTGCCGTACGCGGATCTCGACGACCCGGCACCGATTGCCAAGGCAGTGAACCAGATCGGGCTGCCGTGGTTTGCCGTGCTGGTGAAGATCGGCGCCATCGCCGGCCTTTCCTCGGTGATGCTCGTCCTGCTCTACGGCCAGACACGTATCTTCTACACGATGGCGCGCGACGGCCTGCTGCCATCGACGCTGGCCGTGGTCCACGAGAAATTCCGTACTCCCTGGATCAACACGATCATCGTCGGCATCGTGGCCGCGGGTGCCGCGGGCCTGATGTCGCTGGACGCGCTGGCTGACCTCACCAACATCGGCTCGCTCGCAGCATTCGCGATCGTCTGCATCACGGTGCTCTACCTGCGCGTAACGGCGCCGACCCTGGAGCGACCGTTCAGGACACCCTGGTACCCGCTGACCCCGATACTCGGTGCGCTGATGTGCCTGTTCCTCGTCATGTCACTCATGTCCAAGGATGCGACACGCAATTTCTTCCTGATCTACATGGTGGGCGGGGTGGTCGTGTACTTTGCCTACGGCATGTGGAATTCGAAGCTCGCGCGCGGCGAGATCATCGTTGGCAGCGAGCCCGACCCCGACAGGCCGGCGAAACTCTGACGCGTATTCGCTGCTGCTCAGAGCTTGTAGGTCGAGAGCAGCAGGTTCGTCTCGGTATGGGTAATCCCCTCGACGAGACGGATCCGCCGCAACACCTTGTCGAACTCCTCGAGTGAATCCGCGCGCAGTTCAGCGATGATGTCCCAGCGGCCGTTGGTCGTGTGCAGGGCCTGGACTGCAGGGTCTCCGCGCAACCGCCGGATCACCGGATCACCCGTGTTGCCCTCGACGGAAATCGTCATGTGCGCCGCGATGCGGTGCTCATCCACCTGGGGTTTCAGACGCAGCGTGTAGCCGGCGATCGTTCCGTCGCGCTCCAGCTTCTCGATGCGGTTCTGCACAGTGCCGCGCGCAACCTTCAGCTGCTTCGCCAGCGCCGCCACCGGGGCGCGGGCATTGGCCCTCAACAGGCTGATCAACTGGCGATCCAGATCATCCATCCGCCGACTCCATTCTGAACATTTCGCCATTCTATCCTGCCGTTTTGATCAATTAGTGTGACTTTTTGAGCATTTTTGGGGGTTCTGTATGGCTCCGATGCTCAGCATGATGGTGGCCTTAAGAGCCTGGAGGTCTCCGGCATGGTCAGTTACATCGGCGTCAGCGATATCGAGAGGTTGGTGCGCCGGGTCGGTACGGCCGAGTTCATGGGCGCCCTGGCCCGTGAAATCGAAGCCGACTACCAACGCTGGCCTGCCTTCGAGAAGTCCGTGCGGCTGGCCAGCCATTCCGCCGTCGGCGTGATCGAACTCATGCCGGCGAGCGACGGACAGCTCTATTCGTTCAAGTACGTCAACGGCCACCCGAAAAACACCCGCGACGGGCTGCTCACGGTCACAGCGTTCGGCGTCCTTGCCGATGTCACCACCGGCTATCCGCTGCTCGTGTCGGAACTCACCGTCACTACCGCATTGCGCACGGCGGCAATGTCGGTGCTTGCCGCGCACCACCTCGCGCGCCCGGAAAGCGCCACGATGGCACTGATCGGCTGTGGCGCGCAGGCGGAGTTCCAGGCCATCGCCTTCCACAGCCTGTTGGGCGTACGGGACCTGCGCATATTCGACGTGGACTCACTCGCGATGGCGAAACTGGAGCGCAACCTCGGCGCTGCGGCTGGGCTCGGCGACCTGCGCGTCACCCGCGCCAACTCGACGGCGGACGCGTGTCGCGGCGCCGACATCGTCACGACGGTCACCGCGGACAAGCGCAACGCGGTGATCCTGACACCCGACATGATCGAACCCGGCATGCACCTGAACGCCGTTGGCGGCGACTGCCCGGGAAAGACGGAGCTGCATCCGGAGATCCTGTTGCTGCCGGGCACCCATGTCGTGGTGGAGTACGAACCCCAGTCGCGGATCGAGGGCGAAATCCAGCAGATGCCGGCTGGATTTCCGGTCACCGAATTCGCCGACATCGTCACCGGTAAGGTTGCGGGCCGCAGATCACGGAACGACATCACTATTTTCGATTCCGTGGGATTCGCGCTCGAGGACTACGCAGCCCTGCGCTATCTCCACCGGCTGATCCAGGAAGACCCGCATGGGCGGCGCGAAATCGACCTCGTGCCAGTCCTGCGGGATCCAAAGGACCTGTTCGGTGGTACCGTCGGCGGCGTGCGGTCGCGCATGCGCGCGGCGGTCTGAAGGAGACCGTGGCATGTCCAGGCCAGTCACCCTGATCGGCGCACCGACGGACGTCGGAGCGAGCTGCCGGGGCGCGTCGATGGGTCCCGAAGCCCTGCGCGTCGCCCGCCTGCAGGCCATGCTCGAATCCCAGGGCCGTGCGGTCATCGACCACGGCAACCTCGTCGGGCCCGCCAATCCCGAGGCAGCCCCGGTCGACGGATTCCGCCACCTCGGCGAGGTGACAGCCTGGAACCAGGCCGTTTTCCGGTCAGTGTCGGCGGCGCTCGACGCTGGCAACCTCCCGGTCCTGCTGGGCGGCGACCACAGCCTGGCTATCGGCTCGATCAGCGCAGTTGCGCGACGCTGCCAGCGCGAAGGCCGCAGATTGCGCGTCCTCTGGCTGGACGCTCACGCCGATTTCAACACGCAGTCGCTGACACCCAGTGGCAACCTGCACGGCATGCCCGTCGCCTGCCTGACCGGCCACGGGCCACGCGAACTCGTCTCGCTCGGCGGCGCCGCACCTGTGCTGACGCCTGCAGAGATACGCCAGATCGGCATCCGCAGCGTCGACGAGGGAGAGAAGCGGCTGGTGCACGGCGCGGGTCTCGAAGTCTTCGACATGCGCTACATCGACGAGATGGGCATGCGGCATACGGTCGAGCGCGCTCTTGCCGATCTCGACGCCGACACACATCTGCACCTCAGCTTCGACGTCGACTTCCTGGATCCTGCCATCGCGCCCGGCGTTGCCACGACAGTTCCAGGAGGGCCGTCCTATCGCGAAGCGCAGCTGTGCATGGAGATGATTGCCGACACCGGCCTGCTCGGCTCTCTCGACATCATGGAGCTCAACCCGGCACTGGACGTGCGCAACCGCACGGCGGAAGTCACTGTCGAGCTCATCGGTTCGTTGTTCGGCAAGAGCACCCTGATGCGCAAGGCGTGACATGAGCGAGCCAGCCGTGATGAACGCCCTTCGCAACGCGCGGACGCGCATGGCGCAACTCCACGTCGCGGACGAGGCGACAGTCGTGGATGCGCTCGTGCCCCGGGCCCGGCTCACTCCTGTCGAGCAGGCGGAAGTTGACCGCGTGGCGCGCGATCTCGTTGCGCGCGTGCGCGCCGGCCGCAGACGCGGCGGCCTCGATGCCTTTCTGAGCCAGTATGCGCTCACCACCAACGAAGGCGTCGTCCTCATGTGCCTGGCCGAGGCACTGCTGCGCATTCCGGACGCGGCAACCGCCGACCGGCTGATCCGCGACAAGCTGGAGCAGGCAGACTGGTCGGAGCACGCCGGCAAGTCGCCCTCCATGTTCGTCAATGCCTCGACCTGGGCCCTGCTCCTGACGGGTCGTGTCGTGCAACTCGGCGACAACACCGACTGGAGCGCGATTTTCGGGCGTCTCCTGGCGCGCGGCGGAGAACCGCTGATCCGACAGGCGATGACGGTGGCGATCCGCATCATGGGCGGACAGTTCGTGCTGGGTCGCTCCATCGGCGAAGCTCTCGAGCGCAGCCGCGAGTGGCCTGGCTGCCGCTACTCCTTCGACATGCTGGGCGAAGCCGCCATGACGGCCGCCGATGCCGATCGCTACCTCGCCAGCTACGCGTCGGCCATCGACGCCATCGGCAGGCACCCCGACGAGGGCCGCAGCATCTTCACGCGCAACTCGATTTCCGTGAAGCTCTCGGCCCTGCATCCGCGGTTCGAACCCCACCAGCGCGAGCGCGTCATGCGCGAGCTCGTGCCTCGAGTCGTGGCACTTGCGCGCGCGGCACGCAAGTCCGATGTCGGGCTCACATTCGACGCTGAAGAATCGGACCGGCTGGAGCTGCAGCTCGACGTGTTCGCCGCTACTGCGGGAAGCACCGAGCTTCTGGGCTGGGACGGCCTGGGGCTTGCTCTGCAGGCATACGGCAAGCGCGCCACTGCCGTGATCGACTGGCTCGCCGCCTTGTCGCGGCAGCAGCGGCGCCGCATTCCTGTGCGACTCGTGAAAGGCGCGTACTGGGACTCGGAGATCAAGCGTGCACAGGAACTGGGGCTCGACGGTTTCCCGGTATTCACCCGCAAGTCGGCGACGGACATGTCCTACCTGGCCTGCGCGCGCCAGCTGATTGCTGACCCGGCGTCGTTCTATCCGATGTTCGCCACGCACAATGCCCATACGCTCGCCGCCGTGCACACGCTGGCAAAGGCGCTGCCCGACTATGAATTCCAGCGCCTGCACGGCATGGGCGAGGACCTCTACGGACAGGCAGCCGTCGCGGACGGCCTCGGCGTGTCCTGCCGCATCTATGCCCCGGTGGGGGCACACGAGGACCTGCTTGCCTATCTCGTGCGGAGGCTGCTCGAGAACGGCGCCAACACCTCCTTCGTCAATCGGCTGGCCGACGACGATGCGCCGATCAACGACATCGTTGCCGATCCGGTCGAGGCGATCGCCGCCGCCAGCCCACGCCACAATCCGCGAATAGCGTTGCCCGCAGACATCTTCCCGGGTCGCAGCAACTCGCGCGGGCCGCTGCTGGCCGATTCTGCCGCCAGTGATGCGTTCATGGCCGACGTGCGCAACGCACTCGAGACGATGCACACGGCAAGGCCGATCGTCAGCGGCGATCCGCAGCACGGATCAGCTGCGCCCGTTCCGGACCCCGCTGGACCCGGCCGCAAGGCCGGTGACGTCGTGCTGGCGACGACTGCGCAGGTCGACCGCGCAGTCGCGGCCGCAGCCGCGGCCTGTGGCAGCTGGGACAGGCTCGGCGGCAGTGCCCGCGCCACGATTCTCGAGCGCGCCGCCGCGCTGTTCGAGGTAAACATGGCAAAGCTGGTTGCGCTCTGCGTGCGGGAAGCCGGCAAGACCGTGCCGAACGCAGTGGCGGACGTGCGGGAGGCGACAGACTTCCTCCGCTACTACGCAGGCCAGGCGCGCGAACGCTTTTCGGGCGTCACGTTGCTGCCCGGACCAACCGGTGAACGCAACGAAATCTCGCTGCACGGGCGTGGCGTCTTTGCCTGCATCAGCCCGTGGAATTTTCCGGTCGCGATATTCACAGGCCAGGTCGCGGCGGCTCTGGCGGCTGGCAACGCCGTCGTCGCCAAACCGGCGGAACAGACCCCGCTCACGGCATGGCTGGCAACTCGCCTGCTGCACGAGGCCGGCGTGCCGGGCGAGGTGCTCCACTTCCTTCCCGGCGACGGACCTGCCATCGGTGGCCGGATCGTCGCGGACCCGCGGGTCACGGGCGTCTGTTTCACCGGCTCGACCGAGGTCGCACGTCTGATCAACCGTCAGCTTGCGGCACGCGACGGCGCGATCGCGACACTGATCGCGGAGACAGGTGGTCTCAACGCCATGATCGTGGATTCCACCGCGCTGCCGGAACAGCTCGTGCGCGACGTCGTCGCGTCGGCATTCGACAGCGCGGGCCAGCGCTGCTCCGCACTGCGGGTCCTGTTCCTGCAGGACGATATCGCCGATCGCGTCCTGTCATTGCTTGCCGGAGCCATGGCCGAACTCAGGCTTGGTGATCCGCTGGATCTTGCGACCGACGTCGGTCCTGTGATCGACCGGGACGCACTCGACGGACTTGCGGCACACGCAGCGCGCATGGCCACGACGGGCCGACTGATTGCCGCTGCACCTGTCCCTGAAGGGCTTACCGGCAATTTCTTTGCCCCGCAGGCGTGGCGCATCGATGGCATCGAGCAGCTCGACCGGGAGGTCTTCGGACCGATCCTGCACATCGTTCGATACCGCGCCGACGAACTGGACGCCGTCTGCGCGCAGGTGAACGCGAGCGGATACGGCCTCACGCTTGGCGTTCACAGCCGGATACAGGAGACGGCAGACTTCGTCCGCTCGCGCGTACGCGTCGGCAATATCTACGTCAACCGAAACCAGATCGGGGCCGTGGTAGGCGCGCAGCCGTTCGGCGGAGAGGGCCTGTCGGGCACGGGGCCCAAAGCGGGCGGCCCGAACTACCTCCCGCGATTCGCTGTCGAGCGGGTCGCCTGCACCAACACGACAGCTGCAGGGGGTAACGCCTCGCTGCTCTCGCTGCAGAGCTGAACGAAGTCAGTCGTCCGCTTCGCCTGCCAGTTCGGGGAAAAGCACCGCTGTAAACCCGAACCGGCTGAAGTCGCGTATCCGCATCGGATACAGCACGCCAGCGAGGTGGTCGCACTCGTGTTGCACGACACGGGCATGGAAGCCGTCCGCGATCCGGTCGATGGGGTTGCCGAACTGGTCGAATCCGCGATAGCGGATCCGCGGCGACCGCGGCACGACGCCCCGCATGCCGGGAACGGACAGGCAGCCCTCCCAGTCCTCCACCAGTTCCGGAGACAGCGGCTCGATCTGCGGGTTGACGAGTACGGTCTGCGGAACAGCCGGAGCATCCGGATAACGCTGCAGCCGGTCGAACCCGAATATCACGACCGCCTTGTCCACCCCGATCTGGGGCGCGGCGAGTCCGGCGCCGCCGGCAGCTTTCATCGTGTCGTAGAGATCGGCCACGAGCGCATGCAGTTCAGGCGTATCGAAATCCACGACGCGACTGGCGACCTTCAGCAGCCGTGGATCGCCCATCCGCAGTATTTCTCTGTTCGGCATTGCGGTAGTGGCGAGCTGCTCAGTGTTTCAGCGTCGCGTCAACCTCGTCCTGCTGGATCGCGAACATGCGCGCATACCAGCCACCGAGTTCCATCAGCTGCTCGTGCGTGCCTCGCTCGGCGATGCGCCCCTCGATCATCACCAGGATCTCATCGCTGTCGACGATCGTGGACAACCTGTGGGCGATCGTCAGCGTGGTGCGCCCCTCGCACAGCCGGCGCAGCGCCTGCATGACGCCCTGCTCCGTCTCCACGTCCAGGCTCGAGGTTGCCTCGTCGAGAAGCACGACGGGAGAATTTTTCAGGATCGCGCGAGCGATCGCGACGCGTTGGCGCTGGCCACCGGAGAGGCTCGTTCCGCGCTCGCCGGCCGGGGTGTCATACCCTTTGGGCTGCGCCACCAGCCAGTCGTGCAGGCCGGCTTTCTTCGCTGCCTCCTCGATCTCCTCCTGCGTCGCGTCGTACTGGCCCATGCGGATGTTCTCGCGAACGGTCTCGTTGAAGATGTAACTGCGCTGCGACACGACGGCGAACTGCCGCTGCAGTTCGTGCAGCGGAAAGTCCGCGAGCCGCCGGTTGCCGATGCGAATGTCGCCGGCCTGCGGGTCCCACTGCCTCAGCAGCAGGTTCACGATGGTCGATTTGCCGGTGCCGCTCGGCCCGACCAGCGCTACCCGACGCCCCGCCGGGATGTCGAGCGAGAAATGATCGAAAACCTTCTTCTTTCGGCTCCAGGCCTCGTCGTCGGCGTCGTACTCGAAGTGGACATCGCGGAAGCTGAGCGCAGGCTCACTGGCGCTGACCTCACGATCCCGGGCCTGGTCGCGGACTGCCGGTGGCTGGTCCATCATGCCGAAGAGGCGGCGCGCGGCGATGAGCGAAACGCGGAAGTCGGTGTAATTATTGGCGAGGCCCTGCGAGGTATAGAACCCGACTACTGACACCGCAATGATCGCCGGAAGGTCGATCAGCGGCCGGATAGCGCCCTGCAGCGCCAGCTCCACGCCCCACCAGGCGGCGGCCAGTATGCCAACCGTGCAGAAGATCTCGGAGAGTGCTTTCTGCGTCGCATCCGCGCCGTAGAGCTTGTCCTGACCGGCCTGCATCGTGGCGCCGATGTTCCAGAGCGACCGCGCACGCTCCTTCTCGTAGCCGAACGCCACGGTGTCGCGCACGCCCTGGATGCTGTCGGCCACGAAGGCGTTAACGACGCCAAGCTGCTCGCGATACCGCACGCCGTCGCCACCGAGTTTCCCCACCAGCCACGGCAGCACCACGGTCATAGCGAGGTAGAACGGCGCCAGTACCCAGACGAAAGACGGATGCACAGTCCAGCACCAGGCAAGAATGAAGATCGGCACGAAAATCGCGCTGACAGCCGGCGCAATGGTGTGGGCATAGAACGGCTCGACACGCTCGCAGTCCGTCATCACCCGGCTCACGGCATCGCCCGACTGCAGCTTGGCGGTACGCGCCGGTGCGAGCGGCAACATCGCGTAATAGAACTTGTCGCGGAACTCCGCGAGGATGCGGAACGCAACGTAATGGCCCGTGTAGTTCTCGATGTACGAGGCGAACCCGACGATCGTCCCGACCAGGGCAATCCAGCGCACCTGCTGCCAGATCACGTCCCAATTGACGGTGCCGGGCTGCGACGACTCGACGTAGATGCCGACGCTGGCGGCGGCGATGCCGAGCAATGCGGCCTGGCTCAGGAACTTGATCACGCGCGTCACCAGCGACACGACCATGATGCCGTTGAAGGGCCGCATGTAACGGAGCAGGCGGCGGATGATCTCCGCGTTGCTGCCCTGGGAAAGCCCGCCGACGTCCTCTGCGATTGCTCTCATGGTTTCCGTCCTCAGGCTAATTGGGGCGCGACCGCGCTCGTCCGGCTTTCCATCGCGCGTTTCGTGCGAATCATTCCGGCGTAGATACCGCCGCTGGCGAGCAGCTCCGCCTTGGTGCCCGCCTCGGCAAGCCCCCCGCCCTCCATGACGACGATCCGGTCGGCCTGCTCGATGGTGCTGAGCCGATGAGCTATGAGCAGAACGGTCTTGTCGCGCGTCAGGCGTTCGAGCGCGCGATTGAGCAGAGTCTCGGTCTCGACGTCGATCTGGGAGGTTGGCTCGTCGAGGATTACGATCGGCGCGCCTTTCAGCAGCGCTCTCGCGATCGCCAGCCGCTGCGCCTGCCCGCCGGACAGGGCAAGACCCTGGTCGCCGACCTTGGTGTTCAGGCCATCTGGTGTCGAGCGGATGAAGTCGTAGAGCTCAGCAGCACGACAGGCAGCCACGAGTTCCTCGTCAGTGGCGTTGGCTTTCGCCATTCGCAGGTTGTCGGCAATCGTGCCGTAGAACAGGAACGGATCCTGCGGAACGAGGGATATCTGCTCGCGCAGCCATTCAAGGGACAGCTCCCTTGCAGACACGCCATCGATGAGTATGTCGCCGCTCTGCGCTTCGATCGTGCGCAACAGCAGATTCGTGATGGTCGTCTTGCCAGAACCGCTGCGGCCTATGAGCGCCACGGTCTCGTTCGGCACCAGCGTCATGCTGAAGTCGCGCACTGCCGGGACTTCCGCACCAGGATAGACGAAGGTGACGTTGCGCAACTCGATCGTCACGGGCTTGCCTGCGGCGCGATCCGACTTCCGGGTTCCGCTGCTGAGAATCGGCGCTTTGTCGTTCAGAAACTCGATCACCTTGGCAGCGACCTCGCGACCAAGCGCGCCCGCAAAGAAGAACTCGCCGACCAGAAGCAGGGTCCGGCTGAACTCCAGGCTGAGCAGGACGACAGCGACACACTCTCCCGGCGTCATGAACCCGCCGCTCCAGCGGTAGAGGGCGACACCCATGGCCACGGCCGTTGAGAACAGCGCGAAGCCCAGCTCCAGAAAAACGAACTGGCTCTGTGCAACGAGCAGCAGTTTCATCGTGGTACGGCGCTGCGCCTCGTTGCCGTCTTCCATCTCCTTGCCGCGACGCTCCGCCTGGTTGAACATCTTGAGCGTCGTCATGCCCTGGATCGAATCAAGGTACTGGGCACTGTTGCGGTTCTTCACCTCTTCGTTCCGCTTGCTTATCCGCCGGAAGCCGCGGGCGGAAGAACCGACGAACAGCGGTGTCAGTGGCACGCCGGCGAGCATCCACAAGCCCAAGACCCAGTCGATCCAGAAGATAGCCGCGCAGAGGAACAGCGGAATCGCGATCGCCACCCAGATCTGCACGAAATAGACGCTGAAGTAGTAGTCGAGGTATTCGACGCCTTCCGTCGCGGTATTGGCGATCTCGCCAGTGCGACGCTTGCCTAGTATTCCAGGGCCGAGCCTGACGACCTGCTGGTAGATGCGGTCGCGGACATTGATCTTGGCTTCACCTGATGCGCGGAACTGGCCTGTCCGGAATATCCAGGCAAGCGCAGCCTTCAGGAGCACGAGGCCCGCCAGCACGAAGAACCAGTCGCTCAGCAGGTTGCTGCCCTCGCTGGCAGCGTCCACGGCGATTCCGAGGACGTAGTAGAGGAGGATAGTCGTCGGTATCGAGGCCAGCCCGGCGACCAGCCCGACCTTTACCCACTTCATGGTTGCCGGCGTGATCAGCCGGTCGTCTACGCCCAGCATGTTTCTGCTCCACTGGCCGCTCTCCGGCAACCTGGAATGCCCAGCTTAAACCCTGAAGCCGGGTTCACGGTCAAGCAGAAAATAGGTCTTGACCTTGAACCCGGCTTCAAGGTGGACGATGGCGACTCCGGAGGGCTTTTGCGCCTGCCGTTTACCTGGATTCGCAGCATGAGCCAGACCAGCACGATTTCCGCCGAGACAGGGACCATGCGACTGAAGATCGGCGGCATGGACTGTGGCAACTGCGCATTGACGATCGAGAACAGCATGCGGCAGCTCCCGGGCGTCAACGCCGTTTCCGTGAGCTTCACGACGGAGTCCATGGAAATCCAGGGGACGGTCAGCGCCGGCGATGTCGAGCGGCGCCTGCGCGAACTCGGATACCGGTTGGCCAACGACGCGCCAGGAGCCGCCGCCCCGGTACCAGAGCTGCATGGCGCAGCCGGATTTCTCCACTTCCTCTGGGAGCAGCCCCGCCTTCGCACCGCAATGCTCATCGCGATAACCGTGCTCGCCGGCATCCCGCTTCTTGCCCGTGCGCAACCGATCGCGGGCATCGCGCCTCTCGATCTGCTGTTTGCCGTTGCCGTGTTGATTCCCGGCCTGCCGATATTCGCCAAGGGCTTTCGCGCGCTGATCTTCGTCCATCGCATCACGATCGACCTGCTGATGGCCGTCGCATCGCTCGGCGCACTGGCAATCGGCGCGACCGGCGAAGCGGCAACGGTGGTGCTCCTGTTCACCCTGGGTGAGGCACTGGAGGCCTACAGCGCCGAGCGTGCCCGCGGTTCCCTGCGCAGCCTGATGGCACTGCAACCCGAGGAAGCCACCGTGCTGCGCGAGCATCACGACGAGCACAGCTCGCACGAGGACCACGACCATGAGCCATCCCAACAGCAAACACCGGCGGCAGAGCCGCACTTCCACGCCACGGTCGTGCCGGTCAGCGATGTCCGCGTCGGCGAGACCGTTCTCGTCCGACCGGGCCAACGGATCCCGGTCGACGGTGAAATCCTGCGCGGCAGCTCGTCCGTCAACCAGGCTGCAGTAACCGGTGAGAGCGAGCTGGTGCCCGTGAACCCGGGCACCGCGGTCATGGCCGGCACGGTAAACGGCGAGTCAGCTCTGGAGATTCGCGTCACTCACGCAGCCCGCGACGCAACGATCGCCCGCATCGCGAGACTCGTCGAGCAGGCGCAGTCACAGCGCAGCCCCGCCGAACGATTTATCGACCGGTTCGCCCGCTGGTACACACCGGCCGTGGTCGCCGTTGCGGCACTGATGGTGGTGATACCGGTCTTTGCGTTCGGCGCACCGCTGCTCGATACGGCGGACGGAAGTCACGGCTGGCTGTATCGCGCGCTGTCGCTGCTCATCATCGCGTGCCCCTGCGCGCTCGTCATCAGCATTCCGGTAACCGTCGTCAGCAGCCTGACACGGCTCGCCAACCTGGGCGTGCTGGTCAAGGGAGGCGCGCAGCTCGATCGCCTGGCCGATGTTCGCGCCGTGGCTTTCGACAAGACCGGCACACTCACGCGCGGCAAACCGAAGGTCGCATCCGTTCACACGGGGAACTGCGGACACGACGAGGGGATCAGCGAGAATTGCGCACCCTGCGACGACCTGGTGGCGCTAGCCGCATCCGTCGGGCGTGCATCGGAACACCCGCTGGCGCACGCCGTGGTGACCGCCGCTGCAGGCCGGGACGTCGCGCATCGCTACGAGATGGCGCGCTCGGTAACGACCCGCGCTGGTCGCGGCATGGTCGGCGAAGGGAGCAACGGCGAGCGCATCAGCGTCGGCAGCGCTGATCTCGCTGGGCCGGTGGCAGCGGCCCCACGGCTCGACAGCCGCGCGGAAGAAGCGCGAAAGACCGGTCAGACGATCATGTATGTCGGCCGCAGTGATGAGGTTGTCGGCTACATCGGTGCGCAGGACGAAATTCGCGAAGCCAGTTCGGACGCGCTGCGGGCCCTGCACGAGGCGACGCCTCCGGTCGCTGCCGTCATGCTGACCGGCGATCACGCCCAGGCCGCACGGCTTGTTGCGGAACGGGTAGGCCACATCGACGACATCCGCGCCAGCCTGTTGCCGGAGCAGAAGCTCGCGGCGATCGAGGAACTGCACCGCCGCTATGGCAGCGTTGCGATGGTCGGCGACGGGATCAACGACGCCCCCGCGCTGGCGCGGGCAGATGTCGGCATCGCAATGGGTGCCGGCACGGCCCAGGCCATGGAGACCGCAGATGTCGTTCTCATGCAGGACGACATCTCGCATGTGCCACTTGCCCTGCGTCTTGCACGCCGTTCACGCACCCTGGTCAAGCAGAACATCGCGCTCAGCCTCGGCCTGAAGCTCGCGTTCCTCGTGCTCGCCATCCCGGGCATCACGACCTTGTGGATGGCCGTGCTGGCAGACGTCGGCGCCACGATGCTGGTGACGCTGAACGGCATGCGCGTCCTGCGCGAGAGTTGATGGCGGTACGATCGACGCGTCAGGGCGTTTCCGGTTCGGGTGGAATCGCCTTGGGCTGCGCCTTCACGAACTCATCGAAGTCGTCGGGAACCTGCCGCTGCATCATCTTGCGCACCATTGTCAGCGGCGCCATCGGTGATTCGACGTAGCTGATCATCTTCCACTCCTCGCCCCTGCGCCGGAATACCGCCGTCACGCGATCCCAGCTCGTCATCGGCCGCTGGCCCTTCACCTGGATGGTGAAATCGAGCTGGTAGGTGGCGAAGGCAAGATCCGGGGCGATCATGTGCGCCCGGACCTTGGAGTAATGGTTGAGGATACCGTCAAGCACCTGGACACCCGGGCGCGGATTGAAGTAGGCGCGCAACAGCGGCCAGCCGCGCATGGCGGGATCGATCTCCTCCGCCATGTAGATGACGTTGGGCTCGTCCTTGTCCCACATCCTGAGCAGCGACTCGTAGTCCTGGCGGTTGTAATGCTCGCGGTAGGCCTGCAGCCAGGCTTCCAGCTCGGGAGTTGGATCGGCTGGTGCGGCAGCATCGACCGTCCCGGCCAGCAGCAGGCACAGTACGGCGGTGGTGGTGAATCGCATGGTTCGCTCCGATCAATTCTTTACAGTGGCATCACTCTTCCACGGATCGGTCCCGGGCGCCACAGGACCCCGGTTCACCGTCCGCCTGACGCAACGCCTTTGCGGTAGCATGACCTCGCCCACGCATAAAGGAGCCGCGATGACGTCTCCCGTCACTATCCAGGTTATCTCCGACATCGTCTGCCCCTGGTGCTACGTGGGCAAGCGGCGTCTGGAAAATGCTCTAGCCTCGCGCCCGGAAATTTCCGTCGAGGTGAGCTGGTTTCCTTTCCAGCTGTCGCCCGACATGCCACGCGAAGGAAAGGACCGGCGCGAGCATTACGCAAGCATCTTCGGTGAGGAGCGGTCGCGCGAAATCATGAGCCGCATGAAGGACACGGGTCTGGCCGAGGGCATCGCGTTCGACACACCGCCGGGTGCGCGATCTCCCAACACCCTGTCGGCGCATGTGCTGCTCTATTGGGCATCGCGTTCAGTTGGCATCGACCAGGGCGCCTTGGTCGAGAAATTGTTCGCCGCACACCACTGTCGTGGAGAAGATGTTGGCAGCCCCTATGTGCTGGCCGGCATCGCGGGCGAAGTCGGCATGAACAGCGCCGAGGTGCTGAAGGCATTGCAGGACGGCACCGATGAAAACGTCGTGGAACAATTGATGGCGCAGGCACGCGAGGCCGGCATTTCGGGCGTGCCGTTTTTCATCGTCAACGGGGAGCATGGACTTTCAGGCGCACAGCCGCCGGAAGCTTTCCTGCAGGTACTCGACGAGTTGACACGGAAGCCTGCCGAACCGCGGAGCGCTGCGTCGTGAGCGGGAAGGTCGGAAAGCTCGACAAACCGGAGGAAGAGTGGCGCAAGCTGCTGGACGCCGACCGCTTCGGTGTACTCTTCAACGAGAATACGGAGCGGCCGTGGTCGAGCGCCCTGAATGCCGTCAAGGAAGACGGCACATTCGTCTGTGCGGCCTGTCATTTGCCTCTGTTTGATACAGGCGGGAAATTCGACAGCGGCACGGGGTGGCCGAGCTTCTTCCAGCCCCTGGACCCGGAAAACGTCGGGACGAAACGGGATTTCAGGCTGATCGTTCCGAGAACGGAGTATCACTGCGCGCGCTGCGGCGGCCACCAGGGCCACGTGTTTGGCGACGGCCCGGCCCCGACCGGCAAGCGCTACTGCAATAACGGCCTGGCCCTCGTTTTCGTGCCGCGCGGCCGACCACTGCCGCCACTGCGCGACTGACACCGCGGCGAAACCGCTACCTTCACTAGCGATGGCCGACGCCAAGGCATTCTGGCCGGACTGCTTCACGGCCAAAGGCGTGGCGCCGGGCGACGCCGTCGCCGGCCTCTCGCGCGCAGAGCGATTGCCGATCGAGGACCTGCTGGCGGGACAGCAGCGCCAGCTGCGGTCGCTGCTGCGGGTCGCGATCAAGCAGGTGCCCTGGTACGACCGCGGCGACTGGGCCCGGCCCGTGCTGGCCGACCGGGATCGCCGACCGGATCTGTTCTGGGAGACCTGGCGGCGCATACCACCCCTGTCCAAAGTGGCGCTGCGCGAAGGTCCCGCCGAACTCGAGGCCCGATCCGTGCCCGCCGCGCGCTGGGCGGGCGGGACTACCAGTTCGTCATCACCCCGATGCCCGCCATCGCACGCGGGCCGACAGGGAAATTCGAAGAATTCCTGGCCCTGGTCGAGTGACCGGCCCGGCGTTGCCGGGCAGGTCAGGCACACCTATATCCAGTTATTGACAGTGTCAAAACACAGGCTTAATTTATCAAGATGTTGGAGGCGCGCACCTACGCCATCACCGAGCTGGTCCAGCTGACCGGCTTTGATCGCCGCACTATCGTTTACTACCTGCAGGAGGGCCTCCTGCCCCGGGCAGGTCGGCGCGGGCCGCACACTCGCTACCCGGAGGAATGCCTCATCCGCCTGCGGTTCATCCGCGGCATGAAGGAGCACCAGGATCAGGGTCGCAGCGAGACGATCACCCTGGCTGACATGCGCCGCCTGCTGGGCCGCATCGAGTTGCCCCAGCTGCGGGCGATGCTGGAAAGGAACCTCCCGCTCGAGGAGATTCGGCCGATGCTCGCACCGCCGGCCGAACCGCGGCCGGCTCCCCAGGTCGACCCGCTCGCCCCAGCGACAGCCCAGCCAGCAGCCGTGCAAAAGCCGACTGTGGGCGATGGGCGCAGTTATGGCCTCGCCGATGCGGGTATCCGTAACCGGGACATCCGTCCACCCCGTCCACCGCATCCGGTAGGCGCGCCGCCGCAGGACGACGCGGCAGCGCCACGACCGGGTGCGATGCGTCCTGGAGAGCAGTCTCCCGGTACGGAATCAGCAGCCGATATCGAGCGCGCGATCGGCGAACTGCTGCGGGACCTGGAGATGCGCCCGTCCCTCACACAGCGGCGCACCGCACCTGGCGCCGCTGAACAATGGACCGAGGTGCCGATCACCGGCCGCATTTATCTGTCAGTACGCGGGCTGGCTGAGAACGATGCGCCGCTGGCCGACGCGGTCGGGCGGGCCATGAAAAAGCTGCTTCGCGCCCGCTGAAAGGCCTCAGCGGACGTCCAGGCTGCCGCGCGGCCTTTCGTCGTGGCTGTAAGCGGACCCGGTGATGTCGGCCTGCGTCAGGTGATCCAGGTAGTACTGCGCGGGCCAGCGATGCCCGTCGGACGCTGGCGTCGGCCGCGTCGCCGTCACATCCACGGTCCAGGCCTGCGCGAGTGGCGCGTTCGTGGCGGGCACCGGATCATCCGTATTGATGTAGGCCTCGGCGTAGTCCGCGCATCGGCCCAGATTCCCGGCGCCCCAGTTGGGATTCAGCGCTCCGTCGAAGCCGATCGGATCCAGGAAGGTGCTGACGATACGTGGCGGCCTGGCACTGCTCGCCCGCAGGGCCTCGCACAGGGCCTGCACGGGATAGGCGCCAGCGCTATGCCCGACCAGGTGGAGGACTTCAATGTCGGTCCGCTGCGCCAGGTTGCGACCGAGCGCCGAACCAACCATGCCGCCGTTCACCCGTGCGCGCAGACGCGTGTCGGAGAACGGCGACCAGATGTAACGAAGGACGGAAACATCGGGCGTTTCCGCGGCGAGTTGGGCGAAACGGCGCTCGAGCGCAATGAGTGTCGGTTCCTCCCGGCCGTTACTGCCATGCAGCAGCAGCACCAGCACCCGCGTGCCGGGAGCAACGACCGGGTCGGGCACGGCAAAGGCCGGGGGGTAGCGGGCGTAGAGTTCCAGGCCCGCGGCACCGGCGGCAACCAGCGCAATGACAACGACGATCGCTCGAAGCGACTTACGCATGATCCGGATCATAGCGCCGCCGTCTGCGCAGCGGTCAACGCAGCCGCGGCATCACTTCCCGCGCAAAGAGGCGGGACTGATTGACCATTGCTTCCTGGCGCGCGCCGTGCGGCGTCGGCACCGGCGAACCACCGAGCAGGTAGACATGATCGAGGCCGAGGCCGACGAGTGCCGACAGCCTCGAGTAGCACTTCTCCGGCGGACCGCAGATCGAGAACCAGTCGACGAAGGCATCGTCGATGACGGCGAGGTGTGAGCCTTCGTTCTGTGCGTGCCGCGCCATGTCGTAGCCGGACTGCATGTGCTCGGCGATCGCGCGCAACTGCGGCGGCAGATGCTCGAGCGGTGAGTGCTTCATGCCGGCGAAGTGAGCGACCATCCCCGCGATCATCCGCCCGAGCCGGATCGCGCGCTGTTCGTCGGGATCGCAGACCAGGTTGATGTAAGCGCCGATGCGGATGCTGTCGCGACTGCGATTGATCTTGGCCAGGTGCGCCGTGGCCGTGTCCATCGCCCACTTCAGCCGTTCCGGCGCCGAACCGACGGCGAAGCTGATACGGTCGGCAACCTCGACGGCCATCCGTATCGTCGCCGGGCCGGAACAGGCCACGTCCAGCGCAACGACTGGCAGCTCGCCGGGTTCGATCCAGCGCAGGCGCGACACGGCTGCGCCGCGGGTGACCTCCTCGCCACGCAGATAGCTGCGCAATTCCTCCAGGAAGCGGCGCAGTTCTGCTGTCGTGGCCTGGCGCTTGCCAATGTGCGCTGCGGACGAGTCTCCCCTGCCGATGCCGGAAATCACGCGACCGCCGGACTCCAGCTGCAGGCTCGCAAGGGCGCCGGCGGTAACCGACGAGTCGCGCGTGTAGGGATTGGTTACACCGGTACCGAATCGAAGCCGCTTCGTGGCCGCCGCGACGAGATTCAGTTGTCCGTAGGGGTCCGGACTCAGGCATTGCGTATCGGGACAAAGCAGGAAATCGAAGCCGAGTGCCTCTATTTCCGTTGCCAGCCTCGCCGTGTATCCGGGCGAGGGTTCCATGACGATGCCGAACTCTGCCATGACCGCTCCCTGGCGGGGCACCAGGGCCGCGCCGTCGTCAGTGCTCGCGATGAGCCGCGAAAGAAATCTTGTTTAACACACCCAGCAGCACCGCCGAGACGACAAATGTCATGTGCAGGATCACGTACCACATGATCTTGTCGTTATCGATCTTCTGCGCATCCATGAATACGCGCAGCAGGTGAATGGAGGAAATCGCGACGATCGACGCCGCTACCTTGAGTTTCAAGGTAGCGGCGTCGAGCTTGCCGAGCCAGCCGAGACCGTCAGTTCCCTCGGCGTCGATGCGGGAGACGAAATTCTCGTAGTCCGAGAACATCACCATCACGATGAGGCTGCCGACCAGCACGATGTCGATCATGGCGAGGATCGTCAGCACCAGGTCCGCCTCGGTGGAGGACAAGGCGTGGGTAACGACGTGGAACGCCTCCTGGAAAAACTTGAGGCCGAGCGCGAACAGCGCAAACGACAGGCCCAGGTAGAGCGGTGCGAGCAGCCAGCGGCTCGCGAACAGCAGTTTCTCGATGGTTCGTCCAGCATGGCGACCGTCCGGTGAACGATATCGCCAACGTTAGCGTGCTGATAGTGCGGTCCGCAACTCTTCGTTGGCTGGCCGACACTCGATCAGAGGACCTCGGCAACCAGCGGCTGGCGCTCGATCACGGGCGGCAGCAGCTTGTACATGACCGGCGTAACCAGCCGCGCCAGGAAAGTCGACGACAGCAGTCCGCCTATGATTACCCATGCCATTGGTGAATAGAGGCCGGAGTTCTGCAACGCCAGCGGCAGCAACCCGCCGATCGCCGTCGCGGTCGTGAGAAGTATCGGTACGAAGCGAATCTCGCCAGCTCGCTCGATGGCTTCGTCCAGCGACCGGCCCTCGGCGCGCAGCTGGTTGGTGAAATCGACCAGCAGGATCGAGTTCTTGATCTCGATTCCGACAAGCGCGATGAATCCGACACCCGCGGTGAACGACATGTCGTTGCCGGTCGCCAGCAACATGAGAAAGCCGCCGAGCACGCCGATCGGCACGACCGTCAGCACGATCAGGGTCGAGCGGAAACTGCCGAACTCGATGACCAGCACGGCGAAAATGCCGAACAGCGCGACAATCGCCGCCGTGCCGATCCCGGAAAACGAGCGCGTGCCCGCCTCAGCCTCCCCACCCAGGACGTAGCGATAGCCCTGCGGCCAGGAATAGCGGTCCAGCTCGCGAACCACTGCCGCGGTCACGGCAGCCGTATTGCGGCCGGTGCTCACGTGCGACTCGATCGTTACGGAGCGTTCGCGGCCGTAGCGCTGGATCCGGGTCAGCGCGGCCTCGAACTCGGGCCGGGCCAGCTGCGCGAGAGGCAACGACCCGCCGGCAAGAGTCGGCACCCGCACTGTGTCCAGCGCCGACAGGTCCGCGCGAGTTCCCACCGGCGTACGGACGACGATGTCGTACTGCTCGCCGTCGGTCTCCTTGTAGGTGCCGATGCTTATGCCGGAAACGGCCAGGCGCGCCGCGCGATCGAAGTCGACCGCTGCCACGCCGAGCTGGCTGGCCTTCCCCGGGTCCGGACGCAGTCGCAGGTTCGTGCGCGCAACGCGCAAAGGATTGTCGACGTCGCGCGTACCGGAGACCGAACGGACCAGCCGTTCGATGTCGCGCGAGAGCGCCTCCAGTCGATCGAGGTCCGGGCCGACCACACGCACGGCGATCGGCGCGGCTATCGGCGGGCCGTTTATGAACTCCTCGACCGTGATCCGCGCATTCGGGTACGCGGCGAGCCGGCTGCGCAGCGCTTCGAGTTCTCGCGGCGTCCGGCGCGTGTCGTAACGCTCGATCTGAACGAAGAGTTGCGCGAAATTCGGCGAGTCAGCAACCGGAAATGCGTTGTAGAAGACCTGCGGGTTCGACCGGCCTATGTTCGTAAAGTAACTGCGCACGCCCGCCATGGCGTCAAGTTCACCCTCCACGACGCGAGCGGCTCGGTCGGTTTCGGCATAGCTCGAGCCGTCGGGCGTCTCGATCGTGACGAGGAACACGGGCGTGTCCGCCTTGCCGAAGAGGCTGGATTCCACGACGGAAATGAGTATGACCGATCCGACGATGGACCCGCCGATGATTGCCCAGGCCGTGGTCTTCGGCCAGCTCAGGCAGTACTCGAGCGCTGGGCGGTAATAGCGCTCGATGGCGGCCATCAGCCTGCGCAGGACCGCGTTGCCTTCCGGCCCTGACCCCGCCGGCAATGCCCGACTGGCGAGAAACGGAATGATGAACAGCGCGATCAGCAGCGATCCGAGCACCGTAACGGTCACCGTGACCGGCAGTACGCGAATGAACTTCCCTGCCGACTGCGGCAACGCCATCAGTGGCAGGAAAGCGAACAGGATGGCCGCCGTACAACCAAGGATCGCTGCGAATATCTGCTGCGTGCCCCGCAACGCTGCTTCGGCCCGCGAGTAGCCCATTCGCAGATGTCGGCTGATGTTCTCGACTACCACGATCGAGTCGTCGACCAGGAGTCCCAAGGCCAGCACGAAGCCGGCGATGGACAGCTGGTTGAGCGAGTAGTCGAGCAGGTAGAGACACGAGAGGCCGAACGCGATGGACAGCGGGATGGAAATCATCACGATGCCGGCAGCATGCAACCCCAGCGGCAGCAGCGTAAAGACAACGAGCGCTATCGCGATGGCAAAGTCCTTGTAGAGCTGGCCGAGACGGCGCTCGACGTTGCGTGACTGGTCGAATCCCCACTCGAGCCTGACGCTGCCAGGCAGGCGGGCCTCGAAGTCCTCCACCTTCGCCGCTATCCGCTCCCGCACCTCGATGACGTTGTAACCGGCTTTCTGGTTCGCCGTGACGAATACGGCGCGTTGTCCGTTGAATCGTCCTGTATAGCGCCAGGGAGCCTCCGCCCAGAACACGCGGGCGATGTCGCGGACGCGGGTGATACTGCCGGCGCGAGCAGCCACGACGGTTTCTTCGACCTGGGCCAGGCTTTCGTAGCCGCCGGAAGTCTTGAGCGTGAAACTGCGGGGCCCGAGATCCAGCACACCGGCGGGTACATCGCTGTTCTCGCTCTGCAGGGCATCGATCAGTCGGCCTGGCGTCACGCCGAATTCGGCCATCCGGTCGAGTTCCACTTCGACGCGGAGCTCCCGCTCCGGCACGGCCCAGAACTCCGCCGTGCGAACGCCGACAGCCGTCTTGAGCGAGTCCTTGAGTTCGCGGGCAAGGTCCTCCAGTTCGCGATACGGGGCCGTTGGCGACACCAGCGCAAACTGCACGATATTCACGAGGCCAGGGCTCACCTTCCGTATTTCGAGCCGTTGGATCTCGGCCGGGAGGCTCGACCGCAGGGCATCGATTTCCCGGGTGACCTCGTCGTATTTGGCCTCCGGATCGGTAAAGGCCTCGAATTCGAAGTTGAGGACGGCCAGCCCATCGACGACGCTGGCCTCCATCCGCAACAGATCATCGAGCTCCGCTATGCGGTCCTCGACAGGCTTCACGACCAGCCTTTCGATGTCGATCGGGTCGGCTCCGGGCATGACGACCGAAACGAAGTAACCGGAGAACTTGAGGTAGGGATCCTCCTCCCTTGGCATGCTGACGAAAACGAACGCGCCGAGGACGATCAAACACAGGAATGCCACCAGGGTGACCTGGTAGCGGCGGATCGGGTACTCGAGCAGCTGCATGACGCGACGCGCGTCAGCGCACGGTAGCCTGGGCGATCGGCTGCCCTTCCGACAGGTACAGGGCGCCGTCCGTGATCACGGGCTCGCCCGCCGCTATACCTGATCGAACGGCCACGGCATCAGGGGTAATGAACGCCACGACCAGCTCGCGCCGCTGCGCGACTCCGCCTGCGGGCACGAATACGGTCGCGCGCTCGCGCTCGGCCTCGATTATCGCGCCGATCGGGACGTAGGCGAGGCGGTTGCCGCGCGCAGCGCCGGGCTCGATCGAGACTTTCGCAAGCAGGCCACCGACCAGGGCCAGCTTCGTCGATTCCAGTGAAATCTCGACATCGAAGAGGCCGGTTTCTTCCGAAGCCGCACCCGGTATCTCGGTTACCGAGCCGACCAGAGCGGTACCGGGAAAGGCGTCCAGCATCACACGCGCAACGTCACCCGCGCGCAGCTTCACGACATCGCGATCGGCGAGCCCGGCACGGACGACGAAGCCACCGTCCGCCGGGCCGATGACGAGCACATCCTGGCCCGCGCCGAGCACCTGGCGTTCTTCCGCCCGGCGACGCAACACCACGCCGTCGCGCGGCGACGTGATCACCGCATAGGCACGATTGAACCGGGCTGCGCTCAGGCGCGCTGCCGCTACCTGGGCATCGGTTCGCAGCCGCTCGGCGTCGCCTTCGCTGATCAACCGAGCCGCCCTCAGTTCGTCGCCGCGCACACGATCACGCTCCGCTTTCTCCGCGAGACGCTGAGCCTGCTCGACTTCGGCATCGATTTCAGCCAGCTCCAGAGTGGCGAGTTCCTGGCCGCGGCGGACACGGTCGCCCTCGCGCACACGGATACGATCCACGACCCCGGCGACCTTGAACGAAAGCCGCAGCTGGTCACGAGGCGTAATGACGCCGCTGGTGATAACCGGCGGTAGCGCGGGTCCGCTGGTCACCGCGGCGATCCCGACAGGCCGCGGCCCGGGTGCAGCCGGTGCGGCATCGCCACTGCACGCCGAGATCAGTGCCGCCGCGCAGGCCGTTGCCACCAACATCGCCAGCCGCATCACGATTCCGCTCCTGCAGGTTCGCTGCGAGAGAGTGCGACGCGCGTAATGCCGAGCGCCTGCTCCATCAGGCCCGCAGGCGTCACGCCCTGCGTCTCGAGCACACCGACCTTCAGTCGCGCTATCTGGATGGCGCCGTGCATCAACGCCCAAAGCGAAATGGCAACGGAGCGCACCTCGCCGATCGATGGCGACACGGAGCCATCCTCGATGCCGTCGTTGATCAGGCCGATGATCAGGTCGAAGACGCGATCGCTGGCTGCCAGGCAGGCCGGCAGGTTTCCCTCGGCCTGCGAGGCTGCGCCAGCGCCGGCCTGGAACCTGGCAAGCGCCTCGAAATACACCGGCGCCTCGTCGGCGAATGCAACATAGGCGCGACCGATCGAGAGCAGTCGGTCGAGGCCGTTCGCCTCGCGACCCGCCGCCGCGGCTGCCCGAGAGTGAAACAGGCTGAGCGCCCGCTCGCAGAGGCCGAGGTGCAGGTCGCCGCGATCCTCGAAGTAGACATAGAGAAGGCCGCGGGATAGCCGCGCTGCCCGCGCAACCTGGTCCATGGTCAGGGCATCGAAACCCACCCCCGCCGCCACTCGATGGGCAGCATCGAGGATGTCGGCGCGGCGTCGCTCACGCTCCTCGTTCCGGCGGCTGGTCAGGGGATCCATCGGGCAAGCCTATGCCCGAATTTGACAAATTGTCAATTACTGGACATCTATCAAATCCAGGACCAAAAGCAGCCGCCTCGGCGGAAATGGGGGGCTATTCGAAAGTGCCGCGGACCCGGGGCCGAAGCGCGCGCACGCCGGGGCGAGCGACGGTCCACTCGGCCGGCGACCGTGCCGAGGGTGCCAGGGCAACGGTGGCCCCTGTCGCCACGCTGGCCTTGCGCTGTTGTGCCTGATCGGCGGTGGCGACCGGAGACAGGAGCGATAACAGCAATATCGGCAGGAGGAATTTCATGGAATCTTCCGGGCGGCGCGGCAGTTGCTCGCCGCATTCTAGCGCGAGGTGCCGGTTCAGGTCAGATCACTCCGGCACCAGCCAGCCTGCGTTGGCGCCACCCGCACCGTCGATCGCCAGACACTTCCACAGCGCGTGAGCGAGCGATTCGAGCCTGCCGGTGGCATCCCAGGGCGGATTGACGATCAGCAGCCCGGAACCGCGCATGCCCGGCGCTGAATCCGGGAGAACCTGCAGGTTCATCTGCCAGATGCGGCGAATCCCGGTTTCGGCAACCCGCGACGGAAAGCGCTCGGCCGCCCGATCCCGGATCATCGGATACCACACGACATAGGTGCCCGCTGGCCAGCGCGCGTGGCAGGCGGCGAGCATCGACGCGACACCCGTGAAGTCATCCTTGATTTCGTAGGAAGGGTCGATCAGCACGGCGCCCCGGCGCTCGGCCGGCGGAACCAATGCCGGCAGTCCCTCGAAACAATCACGTTCATGCAGGTGCACGCGACGGTCGCGTCCGAGCGCGCGACGCAGCTTGCTGACAGAACGCGGGTGCAATTCCATGAGGACCAGATGATCCCCTGGCCTCAGCATGGCCTGCGCCAGCAGCGGGGACCCCGGGTATCGGCGGCATTCCTTGCCGCGGTTCGCGGCACGAATGACTTCCAGATAGCGGCCGGTAGCGTCCAGGGACTGCTCCGGCTTCAACAGCCGGTATATGCCGGTCGCGTGTTCCGCGTTCAGGCGTGCCTCGGTGCTGTTCAGGTCGTAGAGACCCGAGCCAGCGTGGGTATCGTACAGGCGCAGGGCGCCCGGCTTCTTCTGTAGCGACTCGATGATCGTCATCCAGGCTGCGTGCTTCAGCACGTCGCCGTGATTGCCCGCATGGTACTCGTGTTGGTAGCTCAGCATGGTTCGGCGGATAATCGCACCCGGTATCGCCTTGCTCAACGTCCAGGCGACAGCGATTTTTCAGGAATTACATGGGTCGAATATTCGAAGTCAGAAAACATGCGATGTTCGCGCGATGGAACCGCATGGCCAAGCAGTTTACGCGGGTCAACAAGGACATCACGATTGCCGTAAAGGCCGGTGGCCCGGACCCCAACTCCAATCCCGCCCTGCGCCGCGTGATCCAGAACGCGCGAGCGGTGAACATGCCGAAGGACAAGGTCGAAGCCGCCATCAAGCGGGCGGCCGGCAAGGACGTAGCGAACTACGAGCTCGTCATCTACGAAGCCTACGCACCGCACGGTGTACCACTGCTCATCGAAACCGCCACGGACAATCCCACGCGTACGGTCGGCAACCTGCGGGCGATATTCAACAAGCACGGCGGCAATCTGGGCTCCAGCGGCAGCGTAGCGTTCATGTTCCGGCGCATGGGTGTGTTTCGCCTGAACCCTGAGGGTGTCGACCAGGACGATCTTGAGCTCTACCTGATCGACCACGGCCTCGAAGAGATGGGCGAGAGTACCGGCGAGAAAGGCGAGCCGCAGTTGCTCATCCGCTGTCTGTTTCCCGAGTTTGGAAACGTGCAGAAGGCCCTGGAGGACCGCGGCCTTTCACCGGTCTCTGCGGAGCAGGAGTACGTCTGCTCGACCGCCACGGAGTTGCCGGAAGCACAGGCCAACGAGGTTATGGAACTCATCGACCGTATCGAGCAGGACGACGACGTCCGCAACGTCTATCACACGCTCGCCTGACGCCCGGGGAAGGTCACGCCACTGGCAGCGTGACAGTGTCCTCTCGCTCTCGCACGGTGTTGAATATCTCCGACGGCGGGACCGGGCGGCTTAAGAAGAAGCCCTGGGCGTAGCGACAACCCAGCGACTGCAGGATAGCCACCTGCTGCTCGGTGTCGACACCTTCGGCAACACTGGCCATTCCGAGATTCTCGACCAGCGTAATCGTGGCGTGAATGACGGCCATGCCGTCCTGGCTGGTTGCGAGGTCCCGGACGAAGGAGCGATCGATCTTGATGGTGTCGAACGGATAGTCCCGCAGGCAGGCGAGCGACGAGATGCCGGTGCCGAAGTCGTCCATCGCGAACTTCACACCCAGGGCCCGCGGCTGGTTCATCAGTTCCTTCGCTGCAGGGTCCCGGATCAGTTCCCGCTCCGTGACTTCCAGCTGCAGGCAGCGCGGCGGCAGGCCGGTCTGCACCAGCGTCTCACGCACGCGCGCTGGGCATCCCGTTCGGCAGCGCGACGGCGCCCCGCATCCTTTTCGCCCTGTGCCAGCCGGGCGCTTCGGCGGAAACCGTCAGCAGGCTCATCGGCCAGGAGCCAGGCCTTACCGCGCGTGTCCTGCGCGTGGCGAACTCGCCCTGCTACGGAATGGCATGATCGATCGGCACGCTGGATCGCGCTGTTGTCGTCCTGGGATTCGATGCAATGCGCGGCATCGCCGCCGCTGCGTGCATGGATCGCAGCCTGCTGTCGGGTGGAGATGGCTCGCCGATTTTGGCGGATGCGCTGATTCGCCACAGTATCGCGACCGGAGCGGCAGCGGAGGCGCTGGCAAAGGCAAGCGAGAAGTCCCTGGCTCCGGAGGCTTTCATCGCCGGCCTGTTGCACGACTTCGGCGTAGTGGTTCAGATGCGTCTGAACACCGCCGGCATGCGCCGCTACATCACCAGCGGCGCTGGAATCAGCGCCCGCGAAAACCGCGCGCTCGAGCTGGATTCGCTCAGCGTTTCACATGAGCACTGCAGCGGCCTGATACCGGGTGAGTGGCGCCTTCCTGAGATCCTCTGCGAGGCCGTGCGACACCGCCATGGTTCGCGCGCGGCAGTGCCCGCCGCGCAGAAACTCGCTGCGCTGGTCGAGATAGGCCAGGAACTCAGCCTGAGCTGCAGATTCGGTTACGGCGCCGAGATGACGAGCGGTGGACTGCCGGGCGAAGCATTGAGCCTGCTGCGGATTCGCGACGAAGTCATTGCCGATTGCCTTGCCGGACTGCAGGGTCGGGTACGGGAGCTCGAGTCGGCGCTGACCGGCTGAAGCCGGACTGGAGGCCGGGGCAAACATCCGCGGCGAATCGCCGCATTCGACGGCGCTGGTCTGTCACCCGGTATTCCGCGGATAATGACGAGTCGGAACGCACCGGCCGGAGAGCGCCGCCATGTACATCAACTTCTGGTATCCCATCGCACTCAGCAAGGAAATAACGGCCGAGAAGCCGTTGCGGGTGGAGCTGATGTGTCTTCCCTTCGTCGCCTTCCGCGACTCTAAGGGCATGGCGCATGTCCTCTCCGATACCTGCGTCCACCGGGGTGGTTCGCTGGGGGCCGGTTCGATCAAGGGCGACTGCGTCGTCTGCCCCTACCACGGCTGGCGATTCGACGGCGATGGGCAGTGCGCCCTGGTTCCGTCGCTCGGCGCCGACACAAAGCCACCGTCCCGCGCCAAGATCGACAGCTACCCGGTGCAGGAGTGCTACGGCATTGTCTTCGCCTTCCTCGGCGACCTGCCCGAAGCCGAGCGGCCGCCGCTCTATGACATCGCCGAGTACGGCACGCCGGAGTGGAAAACCCAGACCTATGTGCTGAATATGGCAGCTTACTTCGAACGCTCGATGGAGAACGGCCTCGACCCGATCCACAACGAGTTCGTGCACCCGATGCAGGGGGCGCCGCTCATGTCGCTCGAGCGCCAGCGCCAGCCGGTGCCGGTCGAAGACATTCCGTGGGGCACCAAGTTCTACGTACCGTTCGGCGAAAAGCTCGAGCACAACACCGAACTGGCCAATGTGAAGTCCGGCGAGCGCGTGGGCGCGGCGGGCTCGTGGCATCAGGGGCCGAACCAGCTGGTCACCTGGATCGACCTGACCAGGACGAACTCCTTCCACCAGTACCTGTTCGAGGCGCCGGTGGATGAAGGCCACACGCGCATCTTTTTCATCAACATGCGCAACTGGCTCATCGAGGACAAGCATGACCAGCGCATCGAGGACGTGACGCTGCAAATCGTGCACGAGGACATCAAAGTGCTGGAGCGGCTGAATCCCGTCCGCACGCCCGACACCAATACCAAGGAAATACTCGTGCCGGGCGACTATGCGGTGGTGCGCTATCGCGAATGGCTGAAGTCCTGGGATGCCAGGGGCTGGCGCATCGACGTCAAGGCGCTGCGCGCGAAACAGGGCGACATCGCGATGGCAATCCCGAGCCCGGGCCGCCGCGAATCGGGCAACTGGGTACTGGACACGGTACCGCTGTTACCGCCGTCGTCCGAGGTACCCGCGATCGCGAGCCAGGGTCGGCGCGCCTGAGCAAACCCGATCAGGGATGTGCCGCGAAGAACGCGGCGGTGCGTGCGTGCGCGAAGTCGGCCTGCTCTGCCCAGCCAACCGTCGCTGCGTCGTCGAAGAACTGATGCGAGCAGAGCGCGAACCCCTGGTGGTTACCGCCGCTCACCAGCACGTACTCCACTGAATCCGGGAGCTTCGAGCGGGCATCGCACAGGCCCACATCGCCAGGGCCTCCACCGCAGGCGCGTGCCACGCGAGCAGTTCAAGGCTGGAGAATCCTCCCATCGAGTGCCCGATCAGGTACCAGGAAGTCGCAGGCAAGCGGGAAATCCGCTCTGCGGCTGCGTCCACTGCATTGATCGACAGCCGCGCAGCACCATGGGGAATGAAGACCGTGTAGCCCCGCGCGGAGAAGAAGGCCCCCGCTTTTGCGTATGCCAGGGGTTTGATCAGCGCGCCGTGCATGATCACGATGCCTTTGCCGCCTGGCGCGTCAGGCGTGAACAGCAGACTCCCATCCGTTTCGACGGTAGTGGAATAGCCCCTGCCCTCGAGGAAGACGGTGGCTTCCGGCAATGGCTGGCCGCTCCGACAAGTATCTTCTTCCACATGTGTACGCCTCCGGACCGACGATTATTGAGGAAAAAAGAAGGGCCGCATCGCTGCGGCCCTTCCGTGAGATCGGGTGTCCCCAACCTCCGGATCCTGCGATCCTCGCTCTCAACCAGCCAGCGAAGGCTGCTCCAGTGTCCGGACGAGATGCGAAGGCTGCAGGGACACCGTCAGAATCTCACTAGACATTGGATCACCTCCTTTTCCTCGTTACGACCAGCCTTGAGTATCAGGTCGCGCGACCGGAATTGGCAATAGGCCCAACGCCGACGGGAATCACAAAAAGACAAACTCCCGCCTGCGAGGCCGGACACGAGGAGCGGCCACTCAGCGATAGCGCAGCCGCTTGCAGAACCGGACCGCGCAGTTGTCGCAGCGGGGCGCGCCTGCCACACAGATCTTGCCGCCCTGGTCACTGGCGAACAGGTTCAGCAGGCGCGCAGCATCGGCGGCCTCGACGCGCGCCTTTTCGCACCACTGCGCAAGTATCGATCGGGTTTCGGCCGCCGCCGGATTGCGATGACTGATCCCGAGCCGACCCGGCCCCACAACGCGCGCGAGGAGTTCCGCTGCGATCGGTGGCGCAGTGCCATCGGCAGCAATGCCGTGGGACTTCAGCGTCGAGCGGACCTGCTCCAGCAGCTCTGCCGGACGCTGCCACGCCAGATTCGGGCGAAACCAGTAATAGGCCTGGCTCATGCCGCCACCGACCATGTCGGGCAGATCCTCGAATTCTTCGCGCGCGAAGAAGCGCTCCTGCAGTTCCGGCGCAAAGAACGCCTGGATCTGCTCGCGATCGACCCGCGTCGGCCCCATCTTCCCGTTGCCCTGACCCGGAAACCGCGGGTGCCAGTGGAGCAGGACGAACTCGCCGTCGGATGCCAGCGCCTTCATCACTGTCGCGCGATAGGCCGGGTAGCGCACCGGGTCCATGTTGTGCAGCAGGCCGTGATCGAGCACGAGGTCGTACTGTCGATCGGGAACCCACTCGGTGATGTCCGCCTCGACGGGCCGGATCTTCACGCCCTTCTCTGCCGCGCGTTGCGCCGTGTAGGCGAGCGCCTTCGGCATGAAATCGAGCGACGTCACGTCCCAGCCCTGGCTGGCGAGATACACCGAGTCCGTCCCGGCGCCACAGCCGATGTCGAGCGCTCGACCGGGCTTGCGCAAGCGGCAGATCTCCGAAAGAAACAGCGTCGGCTCGTCATGGGCCCAGGGCAGATCCTTCCAGGACTTCGCCCAGTCGTAGGTGGCGAAGAACGTCTTTTTCTCGTGTGTCGTCATGGTGATGAACCCACGGTCGTCGGCGATTCGGAGTGCCAGTGTCCCACAGTTCGGCGTCCTCGGAGGTCCATCACACGGTTGGGAGCTCACACCGACGCGTGAGACACTGGGATCGAACTATCGCTCGGTGGCTGGAAGCATGGTTGCGCAGACGCAGATCAACAAGAGCTTACTCCTGTTCGCCCTCTATCTCGCCCAGGGCCTGCCGTTCGGTTTCTTCACGCTGGCGCTGCCGGTCATCCTGCGCGATGCCGGGTTCTCATTGACCCAGATCAGCCTCCTGGGCCTGCTCACTCTTCCCTGGGCATTGAAGTTCCTCTGGGCGCCGATCATCGACGGATACGGAACGGCACGAGGCTGGCTGCTGGGGCTGCAGGTTTCGGGCGTAGCACTGGCGCTGGCGCTTTCCCAGCTGGATCTCGACACGAACTTCGTATTGCTGGTCGCCGCGGCGCTTGCTTTCAACATCATCGCGGCATCGCAGGACGTCGTGACGGACGGACTGGCGGTGCGACTGCTCGATCCGAAAGAGCGCGGCATTGGCAACGGCCTGCAGGTGGGCGCATACCGCGTCGGCATGATCCTTGGCGGCGGCGCGCTGCTCTGGCTCTACTCGCAGCAGGGATGGCGGCCGGCGTTCCTTGCCATGGCGTTGCTGCTGGCGGTGACCGTCGCACCGGTGCTTCGACTCGACAAGCTGCCCCGAGCGGCCACCAGGCCGGTACTTCGGACCCGCGACCTGGCGCTGGGCTGGATGGCCCGGCTTGCGGATCCCACCATCCTGACAGCCGTTGTGCTCATTGCCCTTTACCGTTTCGGCGACCAGATGGTCAGCTCGCTGTTCGGTCCCTTCCTGAGCGACACGGGCCTGGATCTGGCGACGATAGCCCTGCTCAAGGGCACTGTCGGCTCGGCGACGAGCCTTGCCGGCGCGGCGCTCGGCGGCGTGTTCGTGTTCGCTGTCGGACGACGACGCGCATTGCTCGCCGCGGGTCTTGCCCAGTCTGCCAGCTTCGCGTTGTACATCGCGGCCGCGATGGACATGGGCGGGGCGTCGCTGCTGTGGATTGCGACGATCGTCGAAGGCATCGTCAGCACGATTGCGACCGTCGCTCTGTTCACGTTGATGATGGATGCTGCCGAGCCGGATCATGCCGGTACCGACTATGCGCTGCTGGCCAGCGCCGTGGTGCTGGTCGGTACGCTGGCCGGATTCGCCGGTGCGGCACTCGGCGACGCAATCGGTTATACGCAAACATTCGCAGCGGGATCTGCGCTTGCTGCGGCTGGCTGCCTGGCAGTTGTCGCGATCCTCGACCGGCACGCGCCGCAGCGCATCGCGGCAGTCTGGCGCTGATCAGAGCAGTGAGGCTGCTTCCCGCTCCAGCGCGTCCAGCGTCTCGCTGAGCGTACGCGCCGCCTCCGGCATATCCGCCATCTGGAACCCGGCTGGCACGCGCCAAGGGGCGCCGATCACGATCGCCACGCGACTGAACGGCCAGGGCACGATGAAGCGGTCCCAGCTGGACCAGCGCGTTGCGCGACTTGCGGCGTAGGCGAACAGGACGACCGGCGCCTTGCTCATGCGAGCGAGCAGGATCGCGCCGGGCTTGAATTCGTGCAGCGGCCCCTTGGGACCGTCAGCCGTGATCGCAAGCGAGCGCCTGTCGGTGGCCACGACCGTGTACATCTCGCGCAGAGCCTCCGCGGCCGAACGCGTTGAAGACCCCCGGACCGGCATAATGCCCCAGTCCGTCATCATTGCAGCCGGCACCTCGCCGCTCACGGATGGGCTGGTCAGGACGGCAAGCGGCAGGCCGGCGCGCGCCTCCCGCAGCAGCAGCCAGGCGCCAAAAACGTGCATCTGGTGCCAATAGGCGATTACGGCCGGCTGACCTGACTGCCGGAGCGCGGTGAGGTGCCCGGCGCCCTTTACCACAGTTACACGACAGGTGCTCCAGATCAGGCGGAGCAGTCCCTTGGCGAGTGCAACGAGGATGGCATACCAGACCTTCCGTCCGAAGGACATGCGCCGCCTGGAGCGGCTGGGCCCGGCTACGCTGCGAAAGCGGCTTGCCCGCAGGCTCGGCGTGTACTCGACGGGGCTGGAGTCGGATTCGCGGTCGGCTGCCATGAAAGCGCAATCGTGGATGCACGAATTGTCGCACAACCGTCAGTGGCGCATAGAATAGGCGGCCTTCGCCACCGGCGCCGTACTCCAACCCGACCACCCATGAGCGACGCTGCCGTCAGGCTCAAGCTGCCACCCGGGCCGGCGGAGCGCTACACGATAGACGCCGAGCCGCAGAGCCTGCCGGTGCTCGAGCGGCTGACTGCCGAGTACGGCGATATCGTCTGCATCCACTCGAAGGACCGGCCGCACCCGAGCCTGTTTCTCAACGACCCCGGGCACATACGCCAGGTGCTGATCGGGAATCACGACAACTACGTCAAGGGAGTCGGCTTCGAGCGCGTGAAGATGCTTCTTGGAAACGGCATCATCACCAGCGACGGCGATTTCTGGCGCCGCCAGAGAACGATGATTCAGCCCGGCTTCAACCGCAGCAGCGTCGCGCAGCTGTCATCCAACGTGTACGCCTGCAACCTGGAGCTCAAGGCGCGGTGGCAGGACTACGCTGACGCCGGCGCAACGATCGACGTCACCTCTGCCATGAGCCATTACGGACTCGAAGTCATCCTGCGGTCGATATTCAGCGAGGACCTGCCGAAACTCGTTGCAGAGTCGAATCCGTTCGCTTTCCTCGCGGAAGATCCGACGCGTGACATCCGCACCGTGCTGAAGGTGAGGGAACTCGGTCGCGTCATCCTCGCCTGCATTGCAGCGCGGCGGGCATCAGACTCGCGGCCGCACGACTTCCTGTCCCTGATGATCGATGCGCGCGATCGCAAGACCGGCGCCTCCATGACCGACGCCGAGATCCTCGATGAACTGCGCACCCTGATCATCGCAGGGCATGAGACTTCAGCCGGGACGCTCAACTGGTGCTGGTACCTCCTGCACCGGCACCCCGCTGTGATGACGGAGCTTCTCAGGGAAATTCGCCAGCGCCTGCCCGGCGGCAGACTGCGCTACGACGATGTGATGGCGCTCCAATACATGCCGCGCGTCCTCAAGGAGACCCTGCGGCTGTATCCGCCAGTCTGGCTCTTCAGCCGCCGGGCTGTAGGTGCTGACAGGCTCGGCGGGTACGACGTCCCGGTGGGGGCCCACATTTTCATCTCGCCGTATCTGTTCCACCGGAATCGACGCTACTGGCCGGATCCGGAGCGCTTCGATCCGGGCCGCTTTGCCGCACCAGACGCCGACGAGAAAGAGAAGCTTCACTTCATCCCGTTCTCCGCCGGGTCGCGGCGATGCGCGGGCGAGTACTTCGCTTTCGTTGAAATGCAGGTCCACCTGGCGATGATGGCCCCCCGCTTCGAGCTTGCCAGCATCGACGCCGAGCCCATGGGCATCGATCCGGCCATCAATCTGCGCAGCCGGTCGGGCATCGTGATGCGGATAGGCCACCGCCGCCCCGAACAAGCCAGCGCATGAAACTTGCCGCCACCCTTACCGAAGCCCTGGAACAGCGGGCTGCCGGGCCACGCAGCCTGCACTACATTGCCGGCGAGGAGCAGCGGCGCAGCGTCGCCATCGACGCGCTGCGACGCACGGCTCTCGGCGTCCTGAAGCACTTCCAGGAGCAGGGTCTTCGCAGCGGCGACCACGTCATCATCTTCACATCGAGCAACGAGCAGTTTCTCGACGGCTTCTGGGCCTGCCTGCTGGGCGGAATGATCCCCGTGCCGGTGGCTGTCGGCATCAGCGACGACCACCGCCTGAAACTAGTCAGGATATTCCGTCAGCTGGATCGCCCCTGGCTGTGGACCGAGAACGCCCAGATCCAGCGCCTTGCAGAGTACGGACGGGAGTCCGGACTGGAACCGCTGGTGACCGAGGCGATTTCCCGCGCACTCGTGGTCGAGCGGCTGAAAAGTCTCAGCGGATCCGGCGACATACGTACGGCGCAACCATCGGACGTCGCGTTCATCCAGTTCTCGTCGGGATCGACCAGCGAGCCGAAGGGCGTCGTGCTGACCCATGGCAACGTCATGGCGAACATACGCGGCATCGTCGAGTGCGCCAGGTTCAGCGAAGAGGACGTCAGCCTCTCGTGGATGCCACTCACGCACGACATGGGACTGATCGGCTTCCACCTGTGCATGATGGCAGCGGGAATCGAACACACGATCATGGATACGCGGCTGTTCAGCCGGCGGCCGCTCGTCTGGCTGCGCGAAGCTGCCGCGAGACGCGCAACTCTCCTCAGCTCGCCGAACTTCGGTTACAAGCACTTTTTGAAGGTGTTCGAGTCGAAAGGCATCGACCCGGTCGACCTGTCCTCGGTTCGCCTGATCTTCAATGGCGCCGAGCCGATTTCCGTGCCGCTCTGCAACCGGTTCCTGGAAGCGATGGCTCCGTACGGACTGAAGCGCAGCGCCATGTATCCGGTGTACGGCCTTGCTGAGGCCAGCCTCGCCGTGACGTTTCCGCCGCCAGGGCGGGAAATTCAGACCGTGACGCTGGACCGCCGGTCCCTCGCAACGGGCGCCGTGCCGCGCCGCGCGGTTGCCGGTGATAAAGATGCCCTCGAGCTCGTGAAGCTCGGATCAGCAATCACCCATTGCGAGCTGCGCATCTGTGGCGACGACGACGCGGTCTTGCCCGCGGGTGCCGTCGGTCATGTCCTTATCCGCGGCGACAACGTCACTCGCGGCTATAACGGAGCAGTGGCCGCCGACAGCTTCACAACCGACGGCTGGCTGCGGACGGGAGATCTCGGGCTGGAGATCGACGGTGAACTGGTCATCACAGGCCGGCACAAGGAGCTCATCTTCTCGAACGGCGAGAACTGCTACCCGCACGATATCGAGAACATCGTCGAGTCCGGCGCCGGCGTCGAGCTGGGCAAGGTTGCGGTCGCTGGTGCCCGCCGCGGTTCCGGTGACGAGGACGAATTGATCGTCTTCATGGTGAATCGCGGGTCGCTGGAGGACTTCATACCCGAGGCGAACGCCGTGCGCCGCCACATCACCGAACAGACCGCGCTGCAGGTCGCGCACGTGGTGCCTGTCAGGCAGATTCCGAAAACGACCAGCGGCAAGATCCAGCGCAGGTTGCTGGCGAAGTCCTACGAAGCCGGTGAGTTCGACGCCGTGATTGCGGAACTCGACTCCATGCGGCTGGCCAGGCACGACCCGGCGTTCGAAAGCGAGTCCGAGCTGCAGTCCGTGCTCAGGCGGATTTTCGCCAGCGTGATCACAGAACGGAAAGTCGGGCTGGACGATGACTTCTTCGACCTTGGCCTGAGTTCCATCGCTCTTGCCCAGGTATTCGAGCACATCGACGAGGAATACCCCGGCAAGCTCGACATCGAGGATCTGTTCGACAAGACCTCGATCCGCGCCATCGCGGCGCACATCGAGGCGAAGCTCAACGCAGCGTGACCGCCTTGAGGCGGAAGGTGACGCGGCCGACGATCGGAGCATCACCGGTCAGCTGCAGCGGCGCGCGCGTCACGGGATCCAGTGCCAGGCTCAGCGCCCCGCTCAGTCCAAGAAGAGTGACTCTCTCATCGTCGTCATCGCCATCCGGGGATTGAGCGCCTGAAATCTGCAGGTTGAGGGCTTTGATCCTGCCCTTGCGCCGCACCGGCTGGCCGGCGCGTTTCTCCATGTAGTCGGCATTGACTTCGATGAAACCGGCATGCTCCGCGACGACGTTGTGCATGCGGCGGCGGGAATACACCTGCAGCCCGAATCGATCGCCGGGCTTTGCCAGCGGTGCAGCAGCGGCGCCATACACAAGGGCAGTCGCGTCGGTCACTGCACCGGTGCCCGTCAATTTCCCGTACGGCCGCATGCCCTCGCTGCGATTGGTCCATGCTTGCGGTTCCAGGGCTTTCTCCCCGTAGGCAGCCGGCTTCACCGTCCAGTGCCAGGCGCCGATGTCGGTAAATCGCAGGATGCGTTGTCGGTATCGCCGGCCGGAGTCGCGCAACTGTATCTGCAGAGTTGCGGCCGTTGCAGGATCGAGCAACAACGTCATGTCAGTTCGCTGGCCAGCGAGACTCGCAACATTGCGCATGCGCAGGATCCGCTCGCCAGGCGCAACCGGCACGCCCGCTGGCGGACTGCGCAACTCGCCAGCCAGCTGTGATGCCGGCAACTCTTCGAGCGTAACGCGGGCCCGGCCGGTCATCAGAAATTTCGACGCGCCCAGTTCGACGCTGGTCCAGCCCGGGCGTCCGGCGTCGAAGTCCGGCGCGGACATAACGGGAGCTGACAGACCAGCCAGCCCGGCAATGACGACAACGCAGCGCAACAGTGACCGCATGGTGGCAGCTTGACACGATTTTTCGCGGCCAGGATGGGGGGCGGCGTTCATCCGAAACCAGAAAATGAACGAAAATAGCCTCATGGAGACACCATCGGACAGTTCAGCACGGTTGACCGCTGCCGCCCCCGGCAGTTCGGCGGTTCCGGATGAGCGGATCGTGCCATGGCGACACTGGTGGAGCCTTGCCGGCTGTGCCGGCCTGATGGCGGTCATCGTGCTCGCGGCTCCATACAGCGCCGGCGTGAACCTCACGCCCGACCGCGGACTCATGTGGTACTACTGGCAGCGCGCCGACGCCGACGTCTGGTCGAGGCTGTCGGCTTGGTTGCCCTACGCGGTGCACCAGATCGGTATGTGGTGGCTCATCGCGCAAGGCCGCAGTGCAAGACCTCGCTATGTGCTTGGCCTCCACTGGTTCAACGTCTGGGCACTCGCCTGGAACGCTGCGTTCATCCTGATCCATATCGTACAGACGAAGATTTTCTACGACGGGCTGGCACAGGATGTCCATGAGGCCACCTCAATGGGCTCGGTCGTCCTCATGCTCTGGCTGATACTCTTACTCGAGAACAAGCGCCGGGGCATGTTCTTCGGCATCCGCGCACCGTTCCTGGAAACCGCGGGCGAGGCCGTGAGGCGTTATCACGGGTATTACTTCTCCTGGGCGATCATCTACACGTTCTGGTATCACCCGGTGGAAATGACGTCCGGGCATCTCGCGGGCTTCGCTTACATGTTCCTCCTGCTGTTACAGGGCAGCCTGTTCTTCACGCGCTTCCACACGAACCGCTGGTGGACCGTGTCGCTCGAGGTGCTTTTCATCGTTCACGCTGTGTTTGTCAGCTGGTTCATCATGAATCGCAACCAGCCGGGGCCGCTTTCCATGTTCCTGTTCGGCGGCATGGCCCTGTTCCTGATTACGCAGTTGCACGGACTTGGTCTGACTACTCGCGGAAAACTGGCGATTGCAGCGCCGCTGCTCGCCTCCATGGTTTGGTTCTATTCGCAGTACCCGGACACGCTCATGGGCGTGATGGGGCTGCCACGGCTCCCGGCAATCCAGTACCTCGGCGCCTATCTCATGGCTGGAATGGTGATGCTGCTGATTTTGGCGACTCGTCGCTGGGCCCGAAGCGAGGCTGCCGCCCTGTCGGGCAGCGCCGCTCAGGTCAAGCGCCACTCCGCGCCGTAACCGAGGCCGAGCCGGATGATCCGGTGCAGCAGGGCCTCGTAAGTCTCGCCCGCACTTTCGGCCGAATCTGCGAAGTCCTCGCCGTGGCTCAGGTTCGGGTTGCAGTTCGCTTCCAGCACATAGACGCTGCCGTCGGGCTTCATGCGTAAATCCATGCGCGCATAGCCGCTCATGTGCAGAGCGCGATAGATTCTTTTCGACATGCGGCCCAGCCTTTCGTGATCGGCGTCCGCGAGACCGGCGGCCTTGCCCGTGCGTATGCCGTGCTTCCTCTGGTACTTGAGGTCCCATTTCACCTTGCGGGTCGCAATGCCGACGTTGACGTCGAGCAGTGTGCCGAAATCCATCTCCCAGACCGGAAACGTGGTGAGGCGCTCATTGCCGCACACACTCACATATAACTCGCGGCCCTCGATGTACTCCTCGACAAGGGCGTCGGTCTTCGTGCTCTCGTGGATGAACTCGATTCGTTCTTTCAGCCGCGCCTTGTCCTCCACTATCGAGGCCTGGGCGATCCCGAGCGAAGCGTCTTCGGTGGATGACTTGACGAACAACGGATACCGCAGTTTCGCCGGAACCCGGATCGGCTGCCCGCGGCGGCAAATGGCGAACCTGGGAGTCGGTATGCGGTGATACGCGAGAATCTGCTTCGACAGTATCTTGTCCCGCGAGAGCATCATGCCGCGGGGATTGCAGCCGGTATACGGCTGTCGCATCAGTTCGAGGTATGCGACGATATGCTGGTCGTAAGTGATGATGCCCTGGAATTCCTGCAGCAGGTTGAATGCCACATCTGGCTTCCAGTCCGCGATACCGGCCCTGAGATCGGCGAGGTTGTCGTACAACCCCAACGCGCGGACCTCATGCCCTGCATTCCGCAGGAAAGTCATCACGTCGTACTCGGTCTTGAATTCGTTGATCTGCTGCGGCGAATAGCCATCCAGCTTTTCCGGTGGCACGAGACTCTCGTGCGTCAACACCAGCACGCGCAGTTTTTTCACAGCGTATAGCGCTCCCGGCCGCGCCGCACGAAATCGAAGAGGATGCGCTCGAGCAGGCTGAACAGCCCGCGCTGCGTCAACCGAAGCGGACCGGAAACGCAGAGATCCAGTTCCCGTGTACGCCGGATCACCATGCGCATCACATGATGCACCAGGTAAGGGTGCAGCTGCGAGCGGCGTACGAGCAGCCGATGCAGCTGCGGCCTGACCTGCCTGATGAACTGCACGGCAGCAGGGCGACCTGGATGCTCATAGCGCAACCCGAACAGGCGCCTCAGGTATTTGTCGTACCTCAGCGCATCGCTGCGATCGTATTCCTGCAGCTTCCGCCGGTAGTGCTCACGCAGCGTCGTGCGGTCGGCCGACAATGGCTCGATGACGGCGCGTGAGCGCACGGCAGGGCGGGATTCGCGGATCTCCGCCATCAGCTCATCGACGTAGTGGATTTTTCTGAGCGCATGCCAGCTGGCGTAGTCCGTTCGCCACGTCGAGTTGGGCGCCAGCCAGACCGCGAATGTCTCGGCGAAGTCCTCCGTCGGATGGCTTTGTGCGTACCAGTGACCGAGATGCATCACGTGGTTCCGGCTGGTCACCCGTGGCGTGTATTTCGTCGGGTAAGGCCTGGATGGAGATCCGAATACGACACGCCAGCGCTTGCGCCGGCGCAGTCGATACGCGTTGTCCAGCGCATGACCGGCTTCGTGGCGGAGGATTCGCGCGAGCCAGCGTGAGTTCCCGCCCTCCACCTCATGCATCATTCGACGCTCGAGTCGCGCCAGCCGCGGGTGCGCCATGTAGAAAGGAATGGCGATGCCAGGCACGCCATCCGGGGAGAACCACTCTTCAGACAACCAGTAGTGTGGACGGAAGTGCAGGCCGCGGCGCTCAAGTTCTGCGTCGAGGCGCGCCAGGGCGCGTTTCAGCGGATCGCGGTCCAGGTCAAGGCGCAGATCGCAGAAGCGCAGGCCCAGCAGCGCCTCGTCGTCCAGTTTTGCCCACCAGAAACGGGACCGGGTCCTCGCGGCCGGTGACGGCTTTCGCTTCCTGGCAGCTGCCTTCACGTGGCCGCGGCGCGTGGCGCGCTGACGTCTTCGCCGCTCACGAACGCGCCGATGGCGGCAGTGCAAGGGTCGATTCTGGTCTCGCCCGGCATCATCCGACCAGCCGCCCTCACCTATCAGGACTTGAACAGGGCCAGGTGGTCCTGGATGAAACGCCGCAGCGAAATCGGCTCGCGACCCGTGAGCTTCCTGAACGTGTCCGTGGTGTGATCAAGCCCGATCTCGTCGATCTCGCGGAACAGTTCGGCGACTGCTGCCAGGTGCCACGGCTCCAGCACGTTCTTCATCCGCTCACGGAAGACATCCATCGGCATCGGGACGTACTCGATCCTCTCACCGAGCAGCTCCGTGAATCGCTCCGCCACGTCGTGGAAGCTCAGGATTTCGGGGCCGGTTATCTCGTAGCTTCTGCCGACGTGCCCGCTGCTCGTAAAGACCTCGACGCAAATCGCCGCGATGTCGCGGACATCGGCCATCCCGGTCGTGCCGCTGCCCATCGGGAGTGAAAGTCTTTTTTGCGTCTTGATGCTGCCGGCGCTGGCCAGCAGGTTCTGCATGAAGAAATTCGGTTTCACCATGGTCCAGGCAATGCCGGACGCGCGAATGTATTCCTCGACTGCCCAGTGCGCGCGCGGAATCGGCGTCTTCGCCTGGGCGACGGCCTCCATCGATGACATCTTGACGAGATGCTTCACCCCGGCCGATTTGGCCAGGTCGGTGAACTGCTTTTCATTCGCCTCCTGGGTCTTCCCGTTCGGGAGCAGCAGCAGCGCCTTTTCCACGCCGTCGAGAGCCTTTCGTACCACGGTCGCGTCGGCCAGGTCGCCGACGACCAGGTCAACGCCGCCGGCCTTCAGTGCCTCGGCCTTCGCCTCACTGCGAACGATTGCGCGGAATTTCACGCCCTTCGCCAGCAGCTGTTTCGCCGTTTCGCCGCCAGTCTTTCCGGTTACGCCAGTCAGCAGAATCAACTTATCGCTCCCAATAGCGGCAACACGCCGCACATCAATGGTCGAGCCAGCGGCTGAGCCGGTCAAGCATCTCCTTCATCGCGGCGTTCGTCGGGGGCAGTTCGGGCTCGGGCAGGTCGAGGTGATTGAGGGGGATCTCCTGTCGATACTGGTCGAATACAGGCTTCGTGACCTCGAGGGGATAGCGGGGAATCGTCCGACCCTGCCGGAAGGCTGCGATCGGAATTTCGGCCTCGATCACGCTCTCTTCATTGCTCGGATCGTCGGCCAGCACCTTGCCCTTCGGATCGACGATGAGCGAGCCACCGCCCAGGCTCGCCGGCACGCCCGAGTCTCGGGGAAAGGTTATGTTCGACATGGCCGAATAGACATTGTTGTACAGGGCAACTGCCTGCACGTCCGTTCTCGAGAACAATGTGGCCGTACGGAACATGATCTCCACACCGCGCATCGCGTAGGCAGCGAACACGAAAGGATCAAGCTGCACGGTACTCACGGCTATGTTGCCGAACTCCGTGCGCAGCACCGCGAACTCATCTTCGACGCCGTATTTCGAGCGATAGCGATCGCGCACGCTTTCAACCGTCGTGGTCGGAATCTCCTCGCCAGGCGTCAGCCGCAACACGTTGCGCGTCTTCCAATACGCCTTCCTAACCTTGCCATCGCGATCAATCACGGTGTTGAGGCTCAGTATGTGACCCGGCCAATCCGGATCAGTCGCGTAACTGCCGAATATCACGTAGGCGTCGCACTTCCTGGCCAATTCGCCGATGCGCTCGGTTTCTGGTCCCGGTACCCGAATCGTGAACCGGAGCTTCTCGGTCCTCGATCCTGCCGAATAGCCGGTCAGCGGAAATTCATTGAACAGGATGAAATCGGGCTTCTTCCCGGTAGTACATGCGCGGCTTATCCACTGGGCCATGCGCTCGACATTGGTTGCCAGGCCATCAGCGATGCTGGGCGCCTTCTGGAGATTCACTGGTGCGTGCTGCACTACCTTGACGACAACGACGGGTTTCTCGAGCGGCACCACGGCGTAACCGCCGTCCGGTTGCACGAGCGCCGAATTCGCGGCGGTCAGCATCGGCCAGGCAGCGAACAGCGCGTAAGGCAGTTGTTTCCGAGCCTTCATCAGCATCTCTCCGCAGGAATGCCGGCTAAGCCAGCGCAAGCACCCCCAGGTAGCGGCTCTCTATGCCGAGATCAAAGGCCATCGAGCAGCGGCCGCCGGTTCCGGTCACCTCAAGCTGGTAACCAACGGACGCCGGCGCCAGCCGATCGATCCGCCATTCGCCGAACGCATCGGTGACGGCGCGAGCGATCTCGCTCCCGTCCTTCCTGAGGATCACGGTGGCGCCGGCAGCGCATTCCTCCACCCCGCCGGAACGCGTGACGACCGTCCCGCCGACGAAGCAGTGGGTGAAATAGTGAAGATTCCTGTAATAGACCCGCGGTTTGGTACCGAGCTCCGGCTTGAGCACCTGCAGTCCTTCGTCGGATGCAATGCGCTGCATCTGCGAGTCCTCGACCTTCAGCGAGCGAAATACGCCTGTGGGACAACATTGCTCTACCCGGGTCCTCGTCCATCCCTGATCAAGCAGGTGCGCGTCGAAAATCCAGGCCTGCGGAATCTGCTTTTCCTCGTTCCAGGAAATCGCCCCGTAAGGACAAGCCGCGACAATCTCCTTCTGTCCCTTTGACTTCTCCGGGTCGATGATGACGATGCCATCCGGTCGCTTGGTGACGGCACCGTTCCTTGCGGCCTTCATGCACGGCGCGTCGTCACAGTGATTGCACATCACGGGCATGAAGCGCGCATCCACCAGGGGGTAACTTCCCCGCTCGTTTCGCTGAATGTCGAGCCAGTTGTGCCCCTGTGCCGGCTGTGCCGCCGCGTAGCCCGGGAAGTCGTTGCCTGCGTGCTCATCCTTGACGGCGAGGAAACACGCGCGGCAATTGTCGCAGCGCTCGACGTCGACGATCAGATTCCACTTGCTAGCCATTGGCGACCTCCGCGGGCTTCCAGGTATCGACACCAGTCCACTTCTCCACCTGGATAAGGGTCGCGTTGGGTTTGATGCCGTGGGATTTCTTCGTGATCGGTTTGCTGGAGTTCAGCAGGTTCACGCAACCGCCGAGGTCCGTGGACTTGCCGGGTTCGCCGACGGGCCGGTACTCGGCCGATCCGGTAGAAGCGCTGATCACGCCTGGCTTCAGGCGATCGGTCACCTGTGCGGCGCAAACGACGGAACCGCGATGGTTCCACAACCTCACGAGATCATCGTCCCGTATGCCGCGCGCATCCGCATCCTGGCGGTTTATGCGAGCGACGAGATAGTAGTGCCCGTCCTTGAGCACCCGGTGCTCGCGGATGTCGCGCAGGCTGGAGCCCTCGTCGTCGCCCATGACGTGGAACGGGTAGCGTGAGTGCGGAGACAGGAGCTGCAGCGGAAAGGCGGCAAGCTCCGGCTCGCGCTTCTGGTCCTCGTAGGTCGGCATGTACTGGTTGAGCGGTGGCCGCTCAGGATCGTCGATGCGCTTCAGCGTCGTTGCGACGAACTCGAACTTGCCCGACGGAGTCTGCAAGCCCTCGCCGAATCCGGTGACGTAATCCGACGGCAGCGGATACGGCTCCGGTGTGTCCTTCTTCCGTCCGTCGTAAAACCAGCGGTTCGCCGTCGGCGCCCGAGCGGGCTCCGGATCTGCCGGCACGACGAAGTAGCCTTTCTTCAGGAACTTGCGCCAGGTGGTGTGCTTTGCCATGTCGGAGGAATCGAACACGCGCTTGCACCAGTCGAGCTCGGTCGTACCTCCCTCGGAGTACACGGCGCCGAGCCCGAGGCGTTCAGAAACCGCAAGAAAGATGTCGTAGTCGGACTTCGACTCGCCGAGCGGCTCTATGCACTTATGCTGCAGCGAAATCACCCGATGATTGTTCATCGAGTACATGTGGTGCACGTAGCCGGCGCCGACGTTGTACCACTCACCGATATCCCAGCGCTCAAAAACCGTACAGGCAGGCAGTATCACGTCGGCGTAGGGCGTCTCGCCCTCCCACCAGACGGACTGGTTGACGACGAATTTGAGATTCTCGTGCTGGTACATCCGCACCCAGCGGTTGGCCTCGACCATCGTGCCGAACGAGGCACTGCCGTACTTGTAGAGCATCTCGACCGGAATATGCCCGGGCGATGGGTATCCGAACGGAAAAAACTGTCCCTGCACCGATGCGACGTCGGTGAGGTACCCCATCGCCTTGCCGTTCATGATGGCTTCGGGGAACCACATGCGCGGGATGGACTGGCGCACCGAGCTCATCGTTACGATGTGGGGCATGCGCTGGTAGTTGTTCGCAGAGTTCGCGCTGTACTGCAGGTCGCCCGAGAAGCTGCCTTCCGCATAGCCCGGGAAATAGAAATTGAAGTCCAGCGGCGAGCCGTACTGCAGGTTGCCGAAATTCACTCCCGGCCGTCCCCAGCCCTGCATCGCACCGAGTATGGCCATCATGCGCGCCCACTGCGCACCCATCGCTCCGCGACAGGCGCCGCCGACACCCACGCCCCAGCCGCCGGCGCCGAGATAGGTTTTCTTGTTTCCCCACTCGCGCGCCAGCGCGCGAACGTCGCGCGCGGGAACGCCGGTTTCCCGTTCCTGCCACTCGGGTGTCTTCGGTGTTCCGTCGCTTTCGCCGAGGACATAAGCCTTCCACTCGGTGAAGCCGGTCGTGCGCTTCTCGACAAAGTCCTTGTCGTAGAGGCCTTCCCTGATCCAGACGTAGCAAAGCGCCTGGGCCAGTGCCGCGTCAGTACCCGGCTTCGGCGAGATCCACTTGCCGCCGAGATGCGCCGCGGTGTGATTCATGAACGGGTCGATATGCACCATCTTGATCCCGAGCTCCTTGGCCCAGGCGCGGCGCTGCATGCCCTCGAATCCGTAAGTGGCATCCGGGTCGCTGGACCAGAACACCATCATCTCGGCTTCCTTCAGGCAGTCCTCGACCGTGCCGTAGAACTCCGGCCCGCCGAGACGCAGGCTGTTGCCCCAGTGGTGCATCGCGCCCCAGAACCAGCCTTCCCAGCTGTCTGGGTTGTGCACGAGCTTGGTGACACCGATCAGGTTCCAGAAGCGATTGAACGCACTCAGGTAGTGGCCGAGATTGCCCCATTGGTGATGCGAACCGTTGGCAACGGCGATGGCGCCAGGACCCTTGGCCTTGCAGCGCTTCATCTCCTTGCTGACGATGTCGAGCGCCTCGTCCCAGCTGATGCGGACGAATTCCGACTTGCCGCGGTTGTGGATGTTGCGGTTGCCATCCGGATCGAAGTCGACCCGCTTCATCGGATGGAGGATCCGGTTCTTCGAGTAGACCATCGACTTCTGGCAGAGGCCGTGCGCGGCGACAGTGGACTTGCGCGGCGGGGTGAACGTCTTGCCGCGCGCAGTGATCGACCACGAAGGGGCATCTTCTGCGTCGAAATCCATCGGCATCGTGCGGATGATCTTGCCGTCCTTGACGTAGACGAAGATGGGACCGCCGTTGGTGCCGTTGGTATAGCGCATGACGCCATTGCCGACGTCGGTACCGCTCTTCCAGGTGATCGACTCGAGCCGCGCGAGCGTCGCCATGAACCACACGGCGAGATCGTCCGGGCCGTCCAGCCCGACCTTGAAGTTCTTGGCGGCGTCGATCCGCTCCAGCAGGTCGAACGGCGGGGTCAGGAAACTCTCGGCAATCGCCTTGCTCTTGAAATGGATCGTGAGGTCCGGTTGCGGATGCAGTCCTGCCTTCGAGCGGATCCTGCCTTTGTCCAACTGGACCCAGCGGCCGACCGGCTGGTCACGCAGCCGGAACTGGGCGATGACGTTGCGCTCTCTGAGTCGCGCCGCGTACTCGGGATAGACGCGGGCCGCGGCCCACATCGCTTTCGGGATTCCCCACAGGAGGACCGACAGGTTCATTCGCTGCTCCTCGGACTGGATGGCCGGGCAGCCCGCCGGCCGAAGGCTTGATTCTACGAGCGCATCAGCACCCGAGCCTTGGCAAATATCATCGTTGCCAGGGCTTTTGTCGAAAAGTCTGCGCAGGAGAGCCGGCGTGCGCGCCACGTCGCGCGGGCCAGCACCTAGGCAACCTGGTACATCTCCTGCAAGGCCCCGCTGCCCGGGTTGCGCACGATCATCGCCCGGCAGCGCCCACGCCCAGGCAGGTCGATTTCAGTCGGCTTCGAGTAAGTCTGCACACCGATGGCCGCGCATGCCCTGGCGGTTTCATCGAGATTGCTCACCTCGAACGACTGGGCGAGATAGCCGATATTCGGCGGGTTGGCGTCCTTCGCGATATCCGGCACTTCATAGTTCATCGCTGACGCCAGCGCGATCTTGCCGTATTCGTGATCGCCCTGGACGATAACGCTCCTCGTCTTCGCGTGCTCGGGCAGGCTCAGCGCCCGGTTGGTCACCGGGCCCTGCAGGACGGATTCGAGGAAAAGCGTCTGATGGAGCGGACCGTAGTAGAAGGCCAGCGCCTTCTCCATGTCATTGACGGTGTGAGCAGTCGTCACGACAGAGGTGAAGCCCGTCGGCGTACGGCCGTACTTGTTGATGAACGCAACGATGCGACCAATCACCGTCTTCGGATCCTCCGTCAGTAACTGAATCAGGTTGATGACGACACCGTCGGGCCCGTCGAACGATGCTTCCATGGTCTCGCCCACGATGGGCCCGAAGTTGTTGTGCGCCGGCTCGCTCCAGAAATTGAATCCCTTTGCCTTCAACCGCTCGTAGTCTCGCTTGATGTCGCTCGCGTAGATGTTGAGGTTGAAGAGCCCGTTGGCCCGCCGTATCGACGCAGACCGCGCAACCTTGCGATTCGCGGCGTTGAACTCCATCAACTGGATTCGCCCGACCGGATCAGCCCCATGCCCCAGGAACGCGCAGCGCGCGCTCGAGCCGGGAGGCAGCTTCCAGTAACGCTCGAAATCAGGTCCTTTCCAGGTTCGCTCCTCGGTGACCGTCAGGCCGACCGTACCCGCAAAGAAATCGAGCGATCGCTCGAGCTTTTCGGCACCAATGACCACAACGCCCACCGGAATGCCAGGGGCCTTCGCGTCCGCGCTCATCAGGGATCTCCTCTGGAGAATCGTTATTCTGTTTGTGGTGCGATTCTACACAGTCGGCAGATGAAGGTGATCGTGACGGAATGGCGCCGAGGATCGGCCAGATCGCCGGTGACCAGGGCAGCGTACCGATCACGACGATCCACGCCGCGTTGACCGCGCCCATCACGATCACCAGGCCTGCCAGGGTGGCGACGGAAAACACCGGCATGCGCAGATTGAGCGGCGGCAGCGCATAGACCGGAACGCACGCAAACGCAAACAAGCACAGGTGCAGAAACGCCGTCGACTCGATCTGGAACTGACGCAGGATGATCATCAGTACGGCGAGCTGGGCCGCCACGAGGAACAGGTGGTGCCAGCGGATGCCGCCGCCGGGCAGCGTCTTTGCTCCGGCCTGCAGGGCAGGCGGCTGATGGCGCAAGCGGCGGTTACAATGGATTGGGTAGGGCCTCCGAAACGACTATTCTCTGAAATCGCCCTAGTGTTTCTGGGGGTTCTAGTTTTCAACTAGGCGAGACCCAAATTATGAGCAACGACAGTGACGCCGCAGTCGGATGCCTGATTCCTATAGGTTTCGTCGTCGGCGGCATGTGGTTTCTTGATTCGGCCATATTGAACAAAGGTTGGCCGGCGTTAGATAATTGAACTTCGTATGACGGCGTGATAATGGCCGAAAAACCGCATGACTATGAGTTTTTCACCGCACCCATTGGTAACAGGCTTTGTGACTACGAGAAGGTCATTACCAAAGTGATGTGGTGGCAGATCGATGGTGTTTCCCAGCGTTCGGTGGACGGCGGGAAGACTTGTGAGGTTCGTGTGCCCGGGACATGCGATTACGCCACTATGTCCTATGGCTGTGGCGACCCCACCGACCCAGCAATAGGCCAAGTCCCAATTAAACCATCGGTCACCGGGGTATATATCAACTGGCGGCAGGAGACCGACTAATGAACATTGGCACCGCCATCCTGATCATTGGCGTATTCGCGCTCATCGTGTGGCAAGTAAAGTCGCAGCGCCTGCTCAAGCGTGGCGCGTGGAAAAGGGTAAGCAAGATTGTGTTGGTGTGGCTGCTGGTAATTGGTGGATCTATCGCCGCTTTGATCCGGTATGTCAACTGGAGTGACAATCAGGCTCAGGAGCAAGCAGCCCTTAGAGTTGCGGATTTTAATGAGGCACTCCGCAATGAGGGCATTAACGAATACCTGGGCTTGCGGTTGGGCATGAGCAGCAATGAAGTTCTTTACAATTTCGGGTCGCCGACGATCATTAAGCCAATCGACTCAAATGTGGAATTTGAAACCCGCAATGAAGCCTTTCGCCTTTCCCAGCGCTGGGACTATAAAGACGCTACGGGTGGCACCAAGCAGGTGTGGTTTGATGGGAGTGGCAAGGTCCGAGTCCTAAGTTGCTCCGGCAATTACTCACGTGACTGCCCTGAACTTGGATCCGTGGAAATTGGAGACGAGGAGTCCTCAATAATTGCTGGCCTTGGTACTCCAACGTTCGGCCCAAAGATAAATGATCAGGGTCTGATGACGATTGGTTATGGGCCGCGAACCGCCGTAGTCATGTATTGGCTAAGTAAGGGCTCAGTAATTCGATTGACGGTGATGGGGCGGGCGCAGTAATGGATTGACGGTGCTGACGATCAATCCACATAAGGCGAATATAAAGCGCCAATTAGGAAGACAGTTGTACCAGAGCCGCTGCCGTCGCAGGTGGTCAGCGCAGGCTGAAGATGTCGCGAGCGATACAAGAATTACACGCGCCCTCACATTGGCTAGGTGGTGAGTCGAGTAAGTGTTTGATTGAATGGTGGCCAGGGACGGAATCGAACCATCGACACGCGGATTTTCAGTCCGCTGCTCTACCAACTGAGCTACCTGGCCATCCGGTAGGTCCCGGGCGGTTGCCCGGCACGGGGACTCCGCGGGGAGCGGCATTTTACGCTGTGCCGGGCCGCGGCCGTCAAGAAACCGCGTTATGACGGCTTGAAATCCGGCGGCCGTGCGGATCCCCCGCCGAAGAAGTACTTCTCCATTTCCGTTTCGAGGAACTTCCGCGCCTTCGGTTCGATGGGCGACAGGCGGTACTCGTTGATCAGCATCGTCTGGTGGCCCAGCCATTGCTGCCAGGCCTGCTTCGAGACGTTTTCGAAAATGCGCTTGCCGAGTTCGCCGGGGTACGGCACGTATTCGAGGCCATCGGCTTCGGTTTTCAGGAGGATGCAGTGGATCTTCCGGGGCATGGGGTCGCGGCTGGCGCCGCTCCTACGTTGGGTGGGTCAGGGAGCGCAGGAGTTTCGTGACCGGCGCGGCGAGGCCGACTTCGGCCGGTTCGCGCAGGTTATACCAGAGCCAGCGGTCCTGCTCCAAAGCGCGCAGCGGCGGGTCGACGTCTGCTTCCACCGGCGTGATGTCGAGGTCGAAGTGCGTGAAGCCGTGCTTGAGCACGGGGCGCACGAGGACGCGCGATGGCGCGCGACCGAAATTTTCGACACACCAGGTCGACACCTCAGTCGTGCTGGCGGCCTCCGGCAGCCCCCACAGGCCTCCCCAGATCCCTTGCGCGGGTCGCTTCTCGAGCAGCACGCGGTCCTGGCCGTGACGCAGCAGCATCAGGACGGCGAAGCGCTGCGGTCGCAGGCGCTTCGGCTTTCTTGCCGGCAGTGATGCGGCGATACCTGCAGCGCGGGCGAGGCACAGTTCCGCAAGCGGGCAGCGTGTGCACTGCGGCGTCCTGCGCGTGCACAGCGTGGCGCCAAGATCCATGATCGCCTGGGTGTAGTGATGCGCACGGTCGCGCGGCGTACAGGCTTCGGCAATCGCCCACAGCTCGCGCAGGGTTTCGGGTCCGGCAGGCTCGCCCTCGATGCGGAAAAGCCGGGACAGAACCCGTTTCACGTTGCCGTCGAGGATCGGGTGGCGCTCCCGCATCGCGAGAGCAAGGATCGCGCCGGCGGTCGAACGCCCGATGCCTGGCAGGGCCATGAGTGCTTCGATGTTGCCGGGCATCACGCCGTCATGATTTTCGCTGATCATCCGCGCAGCGCGCTGCAGGTTTCTCGCGCGGCTGTAGTACCCGAGCCCGGACCACGCGTGCAGCACGGCATCCTCCGGAGATTCAGCGAGGGCGCGCACGTCCGGGAATCTGGCGATGAACGCGTCGTAGTAGCGCTCGACCGTCGTGACCTGCGTCTGCTGCAGCATCACCTCGGATACCCACACGCGGTAAGGCGTGGGATCGCGCTGCCAGGGCAGGTCCTTGCGGCCGTGGCGGTCCCACCAGGCGAGCAGCGCGGGGGCGATGGAAGCCGCGGCCTGGTTCACTGCCCGAGCAGGTCCCGCAGCGTGCGTTTCAGCGCGTCGCGAGGCTTCTCTTCCGCCGGCGGCTCCGTGGTGGCGGTGCTGCTCCCGTCGACGGGCATTTCGCCGCCGCCGAGGCGGTCCAGCAGCTTCTTCTTGAGTTTGCTGCCGACGACCCCGGTCGCGAGCCGGCGAATGTCGACCCGTACCGACGGGTCGGCCATCTTGCCTTTCAAGGTCAACGGTATGGCGATGCCGGTCAGGTCGTCGATGCGGGTGCCGTCGTCGAAGACCGGTGTCTCGAATACTTCTGCTTCCAGCCGGTAATCGATCGTCTCATCAACCAGGTTCAACGCGCCGGATCCCCTGGCACGGATGAAGGGAACCTGTGCGGTGAGGCGATCGGAGGTCATTACGCCATCCGCAATGTCACCGGCGAACTGCATCTTCTCGATGCGCGTCACCGGACTCGCCGGAGGTGCCGGCGGCGCCTCGCCGCGGAAGCGCGCACGTGCGCTGCGAATCTCGTGCCAGACGTCCGTGCCGGCATAGACGCCGTCTGCCAGATCGAGCGCCACGCTGCCGTCGAGTGAGCGCAACAACGCGTCGCTCATGTTGCCGGCAGCACGGACGCTTACCGACCCGCTGAGCGTGCCTGTCAACGTGTCGGTCGCGAACAGATCCTTCAGCGCAGCGCCAATCTGCAGGGCGGATATTTTCTGCTCCATGGTGAGCTTCGGCTCGTTGCTGCTGGCGTCAACCACGATGGCGCCGTCGAAACGACCGCCGTAAAGCGCAGCACCAAGCGGATCCAGTCTCAGCTGACCATCCGCGGCACGGATTCTCGCCGTGACATCGGCGAGGCGCATTTCGGCGTAAGTCAACTGGCCGAAACGAACGCGCCCGTCGAGATTCAGATCGCGCAGGGTCTCTACCGGGAACACGTCGCCATCTTCGGCGGCAGGTGAGGCCTCTGCGGTAGCCACGGGCTCATCGTATCGGTCGAGGTCGATGGCATCGAAACGCAGGTCGAAACGCAGCGGATCCTCGTCCTCGAGCGCCATTGCAAGACTGCCGGTGATCTTCGTCTGGTCCAGCTGTAACGCAAGGTTGCCAAGCTGCAGTGACTCACTCCCTAGCGACCAGTCAGCCGTGCCGGACAATCGTGTCAGAACTTCCGCATCCGCAGTCTTCGGAACCGGCTCCTTCAGGACCGTGAGCAGGCTGCGGGGCGATACCGGCTCGAGCGTCAGCCGCCCGGCAAGATTCGCTCCATCCTCCGTCATGCGGCCGCCGCCCTCGACAATCAGCGCCGCGCCTAATCCATTGACCTCAGCTCTGAGCGCTTCGACGGATCCGAGGGACTTGTCGACGTCGAGCGCCAGACCCGTCGCCTTGATGGCTGCCGCAATGCTGTCACCGGGAATTTCCTTGCCGCTCACGGTCAGCTTGATATCGAGCACCGGAAAACTCGCCTCGGTCGTCGTGCCGGCGATGAACTGTGCTTCCTGGGCGACGAAGGATCCCTCGACGTCACCCGCAACTCCTGCGGCCGCCGGCAACAAAAACTCCCCCTGCAGGTTTCGCGCAACGAGCCGCACCAGTGGCTCTGTTTCCAGCGCGAGTTCCGCGGCGCCCAGCTTCGCCGTGAGCTGGCGACCCGGTACGGCGCCGCCCTTCGCGCGAACATCGAGCAGGGGTTTCGACATCGTCAGCTTGCCGGTGTCCACGGCTAGGGTCGCCACTGTCGCCAGTGACAGGTCCGCCACCGTACCGTCGGATTCGTCGGTAAGCGTGCCGGCTATCGCCAGGTCGAACGGCTCGCCGGCCTCCACATCGCCCGTATCGAGCTCGAGCTTTTCCAGCAGATAGCCCGAGGCATCGTTTTCGTCGCGGTAGGCGATGCGGCCCGAACGGATTTCTATCCTTTCTATGGCAAGGTCGTCGGCGTCGTCCCCGGATTCGGCACCGTCGTCACCGGTCGCGAATTCCCAGTTCGCCGCACCGTCCTTCCGCACGTAAAGGCGGACGTCCAGGCCCTCGACTCGCACGGTCCCGACTTCGGCGCGACCGGCGGTCAGCAGCGGCCAGAGCTGCAGACTGAGTGAGGCGCGCTCGAGGTTGGCGGATGGGCCAGCGGGGAACCCGGGCGGGTTTCCGAGTGACGCCCGCTCAATGGTCAGGCTGCAGCATGGCAGCACGTCAAGGCCGAGCGGCCCCTCGAGCGTCAGCTCGCGCCCGGTCGCCTTCTGCACCGACTCGGCGATCAGCGGCCGGAATTTCTCCGGATCCACAAGCAGCCAGGCCGCCACCCCCGCGCCGAGAACGACCAGGACAATGAGACCAGCGGCCCACAACAGTATGCGAGTGACTAATTTCATCCCTGTATTACAGCACTGCCCGGGTGGATTGGGGAGGCTGGAGCGCGGCTGCGGTGCCTCAGCAGTCCTCGAGCGCCGATTCGATCACCGGCTCCGCACCGAGCTGCAGCGGAGCGGCGTATCGCACACGACAACCGGCATCACGACTCGCACCGCGATGCTGCAGCACACCGGCGTTGCTGAGGGTGAATCCCATCAGCTCCGCATCCTCGAGCAGCAGCCCAACGCCGCCCGGAGATGGCCAGCCGTTCACCATCGCCACCCGCCCGCGACGCACGACGAGTTCGGCCCCTGAGACAATCGCTGCCATGGCCCGGACTTCCGCCTGGCGGGTAACCGACAGCGTGTCCTGTCGTGCAGGCACTGCCAGCGCCACCAGCAGGGCGACGGCCATCAACGCCACCATGGCGTAGAGCGCGCTGAAGCGAAGACGCGGCAGGGGCGACGACCGGCCGGGCGATGGGGTCAGCGCAGGTTGCTTCACGAAGGACTCGCCTGACTCTGCGTTGCGGCTGTTCCCCCCTGCCGTGACGTGCCTCTCATCGCGGATCGTCGGCAGCACCAGGCCCGTAACCGAACCCGGTGGCAAGGTCTTGCCGCAGGCGGCGAAATATGTGAAAGCGGTCGCGGGCATGTCCGGCCCCTGCCGATAAGCTGCCGTCAGGACGATTGGGTGTGCGGGGCCTGTACGGATCCCTCGCGGGCGCGGGCGGATCCGGTCACTACATGTGGAATCCTGCGTCGGCCAGTCTACATACACGGAGTTACGACACAGATGACTGTACAGACCGTCGATTCGATCTTGCTGGCTGAAGACGACCGTATCGACGCCAAGGCGTTCGTACGGACCGTGCGTCTGCTGGGTTTCGCCGCGGAAGTCACCGTGGCGAAGGATGGCATCGAAGCCTGGGAGCTGCTCGAGGGGGCCACAGCCCTTCAGCCCGGAATTATCGTGCTCGACATCAACATGCCGCGCATGAGCGGCCTCGAGCTGCTGGCGAAGATCCGCGCGTCCGAACGACTGCGCAAGACGCCCGTGTTCGTGCTGACGACATCCGATGCCAGTGGCGACCGGCGCGCCGCCGACGACTTCGATGTCGCCGGCTACATCATCAAGTCAGACCTGCACGGCGGCCTGCGCTGCGCGTTTCAAAGGGCCCTGCCGGCTGCGTAACCGAGGGCGGCTGCCCCTATGCCCAGCAGCAGCTGGGCTCCGACGTTCAGCGCAAAACGGCGCCAATCGCCCTCCAGTCCCAGTAGCACCGACTCCCAGGCGAAGGCGGAGTACGTCGTAAACCCGCCCAGCAGGCCTGTGAGGAAAAACAAGCGTGTCCCGGGCGCCAGGGCACCGCGGGAAGCCACATAGCCGCCCACTACGCCGATGGCGAAGGACCCCAACACGTTAACGGCCAAGGTGCCGGCGGGCACCAGGGAACCCGGCAGCG